>Ga0123356_10001474_pt1 | contig 25944 bp, 22 predicted proteins | sample TergutEmb28metaG_2_FD_92546 | JGI IMG/M metagenome (GOLD analysis project Ga0123356, IMG submission 92546) | Embiratermes neotenicus P3 segment gut microbial communities from Petit-Saut dam, French Guiana - Emb289 P3 | ecosystem: Host-associated > Arthropoda: Insects > Digestive system > Gut ...
ACTTACCGCACTGTTTCTTTGGGGAGTTTATTCTCTCTATGGGCAGAACAATCATTACGTTGCGGAGAATTTTTATATCAATTCCGGCAGTTTTGCCTATATTGCTACCGGAGATACGGTGCATATTGAAGGGAATATTACTACCGCTCGCCATGTGGCTACTGCCCAACGCGGCATGTTATCGTTTGCAGGAACTGCCGATTGGCTCTCTTCCAACAGTTCTTTTGTAAACGGCTATGTACGGTCGCACAAAACGAGTGCGTTTGTTTTTCCGGTGGGTCAGGGCGTTTATCGTCCGGCAGCCATCAGCAACTCCGCAGATGCCACGCCCACCGATGCAGCCTATTACAACACCGCGCAATACCCCACAACTGCCTTAGCCGATGGGTTGCTTGCCATTACCAACGAATCGTGGATTATTCAGGGAACGGTTGCCGCTACCATTACTTTGTCGTGGACAACAGATATTTCTGCTTTCGCCGACAATTTGGATGATTTGTGTGTAGCCGGTTGGAATACAACTCTCAATAATTGGGTAGAGATTCCCTCAGAGGTGGAGTTGATTTCCTCTATCTTCGGCGTTGCTTCCGATCTTGAGACAAAAGGTACTATCTCAACAACTTCCCCAATTGTTCCCAACAGTTACGCGGCTTACACGATAGGAAAAAGATGTGCTCATACCGTTACCGTTTTGGCAGAACCGGCGACAGCAGGTACTGCCTCAGTCATCAGCGGCAGCAATACCGTGAACTGTGGCGAAATTATAGAAGTAGAAGCAACGGAAACGAACGCAGATTACCGTTTTTTACAGTGGAAATCAGATGACGGCACGTTCTTGTCAATCGCAAACCCCTATAGTTTTACTGTAACGGGCGAAACAACAGTAGTAGCGGTCTTTGAATATGGAGACCACGTTATCCGCGTTTCTGCCAATCCTGTTGCAGGTGGCACAGTTTCCGGCGGCGGCATTTATGAAGAAAACGAAACCGTGGAGCTGGAAGCAATCCCTAATGTGTGTTACGAGTTTATAAACTGGACTGACGACGACGATTCGGGCTTCTTCAGCACCGAAAATCCGCTTATCTTCAATGCAATTGAAGATCGTAAATTGACGGCTAACTTTGAAGCTCAGTTTATTCCAACCCCAACCTTTGACTTTGCTTTAACATTAGAATACCTTCTAAATGCTACGCCGGTTACTTTACCGGAAAATTCAACGAATGGGATTAACGGAGTATGGGAACCTCCTGTCATAGTAACCTCAATACCCGGAACAGAAACTTACACCTTTACACCGGCAACATGTGCCCACACGGTACAAGTTACTGTTACGGTAATCTTACCACCTTTCGTAATCACTGCCACTTCCGGTGCAAACGGAACTATTGACCCTAAAGGCGCCACTGAGGTAGAGCCGGGCGATGACCAAACTTTCACTTTCACATCCGCTGCCGACTATGAAATAGATAAAGTGTATGTGGATGGCGTTGATATTACCGCTTCTATTGTCGGCAATAGTTACACCTTCGAAAATGTTGATGATAATCACACCATTATGGTGCTCTTCAAATCAACAACGCCTTCCCTCTGTACTGAGCAGGTATATGACGTTACCAACAATATCATCTACAATGTGGTAGAATTAGAGGGCTTGTGCTGGACGAAAGAGAACCTACGCGGCACTCTGTATGCACACGGCGGCGCTATACCGTTTGCCAAACCGTACATCTACATGGGAGTTTCTATGGATCCGGAGATCTTCGGCTTGTTATATACTTGGTATTCTGCTACCGGCGTTCTTGAGGATTATACTGCTGAAATAACCTGCAACATGCAGGGAATTTGCCCAATGGGATGGCGCCTTCCCACGCAAGGCGAGTGGAATTCGCTGCGCGCCTATCCTGCCCAACAGTTAATGAGTACGCAATATTGGCTTGACCCTCAGGGAGGCGGCACCGATGACTTCGGTTTCAGCGCCATTCCTGCAGGCTGGTACAACGGCACCCTCAACAGATACCAAGACCTGTATGGCTTTGCCGGCTGGTGGGCAAGCAATACCCCCGCCGGAGCTAACGCCTACTACTTCTACCTGACCTATTACTGTGATGAACTCAGGAGCGATTTAACGAATAAGATGAATGCGATGAGTGTGAGGTGTGTGATGGAGTAAGCAAAAAAGAAAAATGAGGAGGTAGTGCCATTATTTTTGGATATTAAATAATTTTTTTCTTATTTTCTACATAAAAACAAGAAAAAATTGCATTTTTGCTGCAAGTTTTCAAGACGAGTAAATTTCGATGGAATGGTGTTTATATCAGCCCAGAAAAAAATGGATAGTGATTATTTTGAAGAATAATATTTAACCCCTATGATAACCACCCACAATCTCGGAGCCCAAAACTCCCTATTAAATCAATTCATTTCAGAAATCAGAAACACTGATATTCAAAATGATCCTATGCGTTTCAGAAGAAACATGGAGCGCATCGGAGAGGTTTTTGCTTATGAAATCAGTAAAACCTTGTCTTACGAAAAAAAGAAAATTGCTACCCCGCTGGGTAAGGCGGAAATGAATCTTTTGAAGCAACAACCGGTGCTGGCAGTTATTTTAAGGGCGGGATTGCCGCTGCATCAAGGGCTCTTAAATTACTTTGATAAAGCAGACAACGCATTTGTTTCTGCTTTCAGAAAGCATGATGTAGAAGGCAATTTTGAAATTCAAATTGATTATATGACCTCTCCGGAGCTCAAAAACAGAACGTTGATTATTGTTGATCCGATGTTGGCTACTGGAAAATCAATGGTGTTGGCTTATAAAGAGTTGCTCACTATGGGCACTCCGAAACATACCCATATTGTTTCCATTATTGCCGCTACGGAAGGGATAGAATATGCCCAAAAATATTTACCGCCTGCAAAATGTACGCTATGGTTAGGTGCTGTAGATCAAGAGCTAACGGCACAGTCGTATATTGTTCCCGGGCTGGGAGATGCCGGCGATTTGGCATACGGGGCTAAATTGCAGGAATAACTATTTCTGTATTTTTGCCGCTTTAATAATAAAAACACCATGTTACACATTCAAACCCTGCGAGATAACGCCAACTTAGTTGTTGAAAAACTGAAAATTAAAAATTTTGAAGCACAACACATTGTATATGACGTGTTGGCGTTAGATATTCAAATACGAAATCTGAAAAAGTTGTTGGATGATAATTTGATGACGCAAAACAAACTTTCGAAAGAGATTGGCATGTTGTTTAAAAACGGCAAAACAGCAGAAGCCAATCAGGCGAAAGAGGAGATTGCACGTTTAAAAACGGAAGAAAAAGAGACTCAGGAAACATTGTCGGATAAAGAAAACTCTATTCAAGAGTTATTAGTGCTTTTGCCAAATCTGCCGCACGAGAGCGTGCCTGCCGGAAAAAGCGCGGAAGAGAACAAGATTGTTTATGCAGAAGGAGATGCCACGCCTTTTGAAAATGCCTTATCACACTGGGATTTAGTTAAGAAATTTGATATTATTGATTTTGACATGGGAACGAAGATAACCGGCGCCGGATTTCCGGTTTACAAAGGAAAAGGCGCGCGTTTACAACGGGCTTTAATTAACTTTTTTTTAGACGCTGCCGTAAAAAATCATTACACCGAAATCCAACCGCCCTATTTGGTAAATAAAGATTCGGCGTATGCCACCGGGCAACTTCCTGATAAAGACGGACAAATGTATCATATTACGATAGACGACTTCTATTTGATTCCTACGGCAGAGGTTCCGGTAACCAATATTTACAGAGATGTGATTTTAACACTTTCCGATTTTCCGATTAAAAACTGCGCCTATTCGGCGTGTTTTCGCCGCGAAGCCGGCTCTTACGGAAAAGATGTGCGCGGCTTAAACCGTTTGCATCAATTTGATAAAGTGGAAATTGTGCAAATTCAACATCCCGATAAATCGTACAAAACTCTGGAAGAAATGAAAATCTATGTCATGTCGCTTTTGCAACAATTGGAATTGCCTTTCAGAGTGGTAAAACTTTGCGGCGGCGATATGAGTTTTACTTCCGCATTGACCTACGATATGGAAGTGTTTTCTAAAGCCCAGCAACGCTGGTTGGAAGTAAGTTCCGTTTCCAATTTCGAGGCATTTCAAGCCAACCGCATGAAATTGCGTTTTAAAGACGAAAACGGAAAAACACGTTTGGCGCACACTTTAAACGGCAGCGCATTAGCACTCCCCCGCATCATGGCCGCCTTAATAGAAAACAACCAAACCGACGCAGGCATCCTCATCCCCAAAGCGTTACAAAGCTATACGGGGTTTGAGATGATTGATTAGAAAATAATTTAAAGATTTAAAATTTAAAAATTTAAAGCTGTAAATTATGAACATATAAATCTTAAATCTTTAAATTTTTAAATTTTAAATTATGTTAAAAAACAAATCCTCCTTCAGCATCTTCATCATAGGTGCGCTATTTTTTGTATTCGGTTTTGTAACCTGGCTCAACAGCGTATTAATCCCATTCTTAAAAACCGCCTGCGAACTCACCGCCTCTGAAGCCTCCTTGGTACCTTTCGCCTTCTACATCTCCTATTTTGTAATGGCAATCCCATCTTCCGTCATATTAAAAAGAACAGGATTTACCAACGGAATGATGTTGGGCTTAATCATTATGGCAATCGGCTCCTTAGTGTTCGTTCCGGCAGCCTTAAACCGGAATTATCTGTTGTTTTTGATAGGATTGTTCACGCAAGGCACCGGATTGGCATTGCTGCAAACCGCCTCCAATCCGTATGTAACCATTCTCGGACCGATTGAATCTGCAGCACAACGTATTAGCATCATGGGAATTTGCAACAAAATAGCCGGCATGATTGGCATACTGATACTGTTTTCCGCGTTATTCTCCAGCACAGAACATCTGTTGGTTGATTTTGATTCCATTACCAATGTAGCTTTGCGCGAAAAAATATTGCAACAACTTTCCAACAGTGTAATTTTTCCTTATTTAATTATGGCCGCCGTGTTGTTGGGATTAGTGTTGTTTATTAAAATGGCGAAACTCCCGGAAATATACGAAGATGAAAAAGAGGTCACCAAATCGGGCGCCGATTCCATTTTTGCCTATCCTTACTTGTGGTTCGGCATTATCGCTATTTTCTTCTATGTGGGCGTTGAGGTAGTCGCTATTGACTATTTGATTGTGTATGCTAATGATTTACAAATTTCGACGAATATTTCAAAATATTATCCTGTTGCTGCTTTGTCTGCTTTAGTAGTTGGATATGTGATAGGCATTACGTTGGTTCCCAAAGTAATTTCCCAACGCATGTCGTTACTTTTTAATGCTTTTCTTGGATTAACACTTACCATCATTGCGTTGTCTTTCATGGGGATAGCCTCTATTTACGCCATTATCGGTTTAAGTTTCGCTCATGCCATTATGTGGCCTGCCATATGGCCGCTCTCTATACACAATTTGGGACGACACACCAAATTGGCCTCCGCTTTTATGATTATGGCCATTGCGGGCGGCGCTGTTTTGCCCTTAATCTATGGCGCTGTTGCCGATAAAATCAGTACCCACTGGGCGTATGTCGTGATGTTGCCCGGGTATATCTATTTAATTGTGTTTGCTACTGTTTTATGTAAAATAAAAAAATGGAAATAAAAACACCGGAAACAATACTTTGCTACGATCCGGAGCAGAAATATGAAGGCGCAATAGTGCCTCCAATTTTTCAAAATTCGCTCTTTGCTTTTCCGGATTGGGAAGCGATTGATAACGCTTTTAATGCACGTCAGGAAAACTTCATCTATTCACGGGGTAAAAATCCTACCGTTGATTTTGCCGAAAAAAAATTAGCTAAAATTGCGCATGCCGACCGTGCCATTCTGTTCACTTCGGGCATGGCGGCTATTTCTGCCGCTGTTCTCTATTGTGTGAAGCCAAACAGTCATATTATTACAGTGAAAAATGTGTATGGTCCCACTTCCAATTTTATGGCTCATTATTTGAAAGACAAGTTGAATATTGAAACTACTTTTATTTCGGGAGAAAATGTGGAAGATTTTAGGGTAAATATTCGGGAAAACACATCGCTTATTTATTTGGAGTCTCCTGCTTCTGCGATGTTCAATTTACAAGATTTAGAAGCTGTTGCATTTCTTGCGAAAGAAAAAAACATCAAAACCATTTGCGATAATACTTGGGCTACTCCGCTATTTCAACATCCTTTAGACTTTGGCATTGATTTTGAAGTTCATTCTGTAACTAAATATCTGGGAGGGCACAGCGATTTAGTTGCCGGCGTAATCATGGGAAAGAAGCAAGAAATGGAGGCGCTTTTTTCTAGAGAATATGAATGGCTCGGCGGAAAAATCTCACCGTTTGAAGCATGGTTACTCATCCGCAGCCTGCGCACATTACCCATTCGAATGCAACGCCATCAGGAAAATGCGATGAAAGTGGCTCAATTTTTGGAACAACAGCCGCAAATTGCACAAGTGCGTTATCCGGGATTGCGTTCTTTTCCGCAGTATGAATTAGGAAAAAAGCAGATGACAGGATATAGTGGGTTACTTTCTTTTCAATTAAAAACAAACGATATAGAGAAAGTTAAAACATTTTATAATACCTTAAAAGTGTTTCACAAAGGCGTAAGCTGGGGTGGCTTCGAGAGTTTGGTATATGCGCCCGCCATCAGTTATTTAAAAGAACTTTCGCCGGAACAATTTGCCAATATGGGCATCTCAATGGGCGATATTCGTATTTCCATTGGGTTGGAAAACGCAGAAGATCTCATTGCGGATTTACAACAAGCGCTTCCCAAAGCACAATTCCCGCCGCAATCGTAACATTAAGCGAGTGTTTCGTGCCACGTTGCGGAATCTCTATAGCGCCGTCACAAACAGGGAGTAAGGCTTCGGTTACTCCAAATACTTCATTTCCTAAAACAATGGCTATTTTTTCTTCAGGAAATTGAAATTGGTTTAAGAAAACGGAGTCATCTGTTTGCTCAATGAGATAAACTTTGATCTTATTTTTTCTTAAATGATGTACTAAGTCAACAACATTTTCAACATATTCCCAATCTACCGATTCGGTGGCTCCCAGCGCGGTTTTGGCAATATCTTTGTGGGGCGGCACGGCGGTAATGCCACATAGATAAAGTTTCTCCACAGCAAACGCATCGCAGGTTCTGAAAATAGAGCCTACGTTGTTCATGCTACGGATGTTATCTAAAATAACAAGGACGGGGATTTTTGATGTTTTTTTAAATTCGTCGGGGGTAATTCGCCCCAATTCGTTCATTGATAGTTTTTTCATATTATTTTCCCTTTCAAAACCACCTGCTCAACTTTATTACTCCCAAACGAGTATGGCATAAATTCCACCGAAGGAATCGGTTTTGTAATATAGAAATTCGCCGTTTTTCCTTTGGCAATGGATCCGGCTATGTCGCTTATTCCCATGGCATAAGCCGAGTTTATGGTGGTTGCATTGAGCGCTTCTTCCGGCAGCATTTTATATTTGATGCACCCCATCGAAAGTATCAACTGCATATTTCCGGAAGGGGAGGAACCGGGATTGTAATCTGAGGCTAACGCGACAGGCAATCCTGCATCTATCATTTTGCGCACCGGTCCGTAAATCATGCCGAGAAAGAAGGCGGCGCCAGGTAAAAAGGTGGGCATCGTTTCAGAGCCAAGTAGATGTGCAATCTCCTCATCGCCTGTATATTCCAAATGGTCAACGGATAGCGCATTGTATTTTACGCCTACTTGAATCCCGCCCGAATAATCCAACTCGTTGGCATGTATTTTAGGCCGCATGCCATATTTCATGCCTTGCATGAGGATGCGTTCCGTTTCTTCCGGCGTAAAAAATCCTTTATCACAAAAAACATCAATAAAATCAGCAAGATCTTCGGTAGCCACCATCGGAATCATTTCGTTGATAATGAGATCCACATATTCTTGTTGTTTCCCTTTATAGGCTAACGGCACCGCATGCGCGCCCAAAAAGTTTGAGCGAATGATTAAAGGAGAATTTTTCTTTAACGCTCTGATTACGCGCAACATTTTCAACTCTGTTTCGGTGGTTAAGCCATATCCGCTTTTTATTTCTACAGCGCCGGTGCCCAAAGAAGCCATCTCTTGCAAACGCGCCCAAGCCGCTTCATATAACTCCTCTTCAGTGGCTTCCGCCAAACGCTTAGCAGAGTTTAAAATTCCGCCGCCGCGTTTGGCAATCTCCTCGTAACTCAACCCTTTTATCTTATCAACATATTCTATTTCACGACTTCCGGCATACACAATGTGCGTATGCGAATCGCAGAAAGAAGGAAATACGAACTTTCCGGTGGCGTCAATCTCTTCTATTTTTTCTTTAATTTTTGAAAGTTTTTCCGGAGAGAAGTCGCACATTTTACCAAAGTCAACAATTTTTTCGCCTTCAGTTAACAAGTAGGCATCTTCAATTTTGTGAAATGTTTGCATTTCTTTTCCTGCGCGCCAAACTACGGGTTTTTCTTCTACTTGGACTAATTGTTTGATGTTTTTTACGAATATAGCCATAAATAGTTATTTAAGATTTAGTCGCGAAAATACACAAATATTTATCCTGCGTTTTTTTACATATTTAACTGTTTGCGCTTGTTCTAAACCCGATAGGTGCCTTGGTTTTTTATGTTTTTTGGAAATTTTCGCATTTTTTCCCCGAAAAAGAAAGCATCTACAGAAATTAATCATCAAAATTAAAATCATGGGTGAAACCTCCCTCCAATAATTTATTACCTTTGCACCCGTTTTATATCAAAGCACCAAAATGAGAAAAACCATTTCTTCTTTTTTCGTAGTAATGACGTTCATTTCGTTGTCGTTACAAGCACAAGTAAACTACGAGATTACGGAGAATACTTATGAAAAAATAAGCATCTCGTTTACTTTTGGAGCGTTGAAGACGATAGATATTCAGACCTCTGAGGGCTATTTTTCGCAGATTTATATGGATGGATGCGATGGGAGCAACCAGCCTGGAAATCCGGAATTGCCGGTGGCGGTAAATATGCTCGAAATTCCTATTTTTGGAGATTATGTGCTGAATGTGTATGGTAAAGATTACGTGATTTATGATGCACAGGCATTGGGAGTTAACTATCCTGTTTATCCGTCTCAATCTTCTGTTTCCAAATCTCATACAGGTCCGGTAGAGTTTGTTCAAAATAGAAATACATATCAAACCGATGCTTTTTATGCGTTGTCGTTGGCTCGATTTGAGGAAGTGGGCATCATGCGGAATGTGAATTTGGGAGCACTTTATGTATCGCCGGTACAATATAATCCGGTAACCAATGAAATTAAAGTTTATAAAACGATTGATGTGGAGATTCTTTTCAAAAAAACAGAGTTTTTTAAAACGCAAATGATTAGAGATTTACATGAAAGTCCGGTATTCCGCTCTCCCACTATTATTAACCCACCGAAAAGTAGTAAAGCGGGATTTACAAACCGGCCTGTTAAATATTTAATTGTTGCTCATGCGATGTTCAGAGGTCATTTAGAGGATTTTATGGCATGGAAAAGAAGAAAAGGATTTTTAACGGAAATTGGCTATACGGATGATGAAAATGTAGGTACTACCACCGAATCAATTGCCGGTTTCATTAAATCGCATTACGATCATGCTACTCCGGAAAATCCCGCGCCCGTTTTTGTGCTGTTAGTGGGTGATGTACAGCAAATTCCGGCATTTACAAGAATATTTGAAGACGATCCGCATCCTACCGATTTATACTACTTTACATGGGCAGGTGGTAATATTCCCTGCTGCTATTACGGACGTTTTTCTGCACAAAATGTAGCACAATTAACGCCTCAAATTGAAAAAACATTACAGTATGAGCAGTTTACCATGCCCGATCCTGATTATTTGAATGATATCGCTTTAATTGCGGGATTTGATTCCGATTTTGCTGCCACGCATGCCAATGGTCTTGTAAATTATGCCACACGATATTACGCAAATACCGGATATGGATATAGAAATGTTTATGCGCATTTGCATCCATGTACTTCGCAGGCTGCCCAAATTCGTACTGAAATTGGCGCCGGAGTTGGCATTGCCAACTATACCGCACACTGTAATGAAAACGGTTGGAACTATCCCGCTTTCAACAAAAACCATATTGCGGCTATGAACAATGCAAATAAATATGGATTGATGATTGGAAGTTGTTGTTTGTCAAATAAATTCGATATCTATGAATGCTTTGGCGAAGCATTGCTTCGCAGGGCAGAAAAAGGCGCAGTAGGCTACATTGGCGCTTCAAATCTTACCTATTGGGATGAGGATTACTACTGGTCAATCGGCGCAAAACGTCCTATTACGGCAGCGCCCGTTTACGACCCCACACGTTTGGGTGCCTACGACAGATTATTTCACACGCACGGAGAGACTTACAATAATTGGATGACTACTTTCGGTTCCATGATTGTAGCGGGAAACGAGGCGGTACAATCCTCTACTTCAACTTCCTCTATGAAAAGATATTACTGGGAAATTTACCATCTCATGGGCGATCCTTCTGTCATGACTTACTTAACGAAGCCTTCGCCAATGGAAACGATATTGCCTAATAGTCTGCTGGTTGGAGAAACTGCGCTGAGTGCGAAAGTGGCTCCCCATGCTTACTGTGCGATAACCGATCATGACGGAGTGTTGGTGAGCGCAGGTTTTGCCGATGCATCCGGAATTATCACACTACATTTCGATCCGCTGGAAGCCGGACAATATGAATTTGCTGCTTGGGCACAAAACCATATTCAGTATTTTAAATCTATTTGTGTGGATACTCAAGGTATTTGCGCCGGCGGTGGCGCTTATATCACTTGTATGATTTATCCTAACCCTGCGCGCACTGCCATAGTAATTGAAACCGAAAAACCAATGGATTCTTACGAAATTATAGACATGACCGGTAAGAGGATTGTTGCGAAACAAGACGTGAACAAAAGCAATGTGTTGATAGATGTAACTTCATTTGCAGCAGGGATTTACTTTGTTAAAGTAATAGCCGGTCAACAGAAACCTGTAGTTCGGAAATTTGTAAAACAATAACAATTTTTACCTCCACATTACCTCATTTTTCTCAATCTCTTTCTTTATCTTCTTTGGCATTTTATCCACACAATGATGGCATTTCATCTCAATAGAATACATCCTGCCGATGCAATAATTAGAATGTTTGCACGCGCTTCTTTCAATTTCGCCGGCTTTTATTTTGTTGATGAAATCGGTATCATGGATGAGAGGGCGCGCCAATTGGAAGGCTACAAATCCTTCATTCAGAACTTCTTCCATTTTCGATTTGGAGATCATGCCGCCTACATAAATCAATGGAATTTTTAAGTTTTTCCGGAATATTTTTGCCGGCTCCAAGAAGTAGGCTTCTTCGTAAGGCACGGTTGGGATCATCCATCTGCCGATCATGCTTATGCCGAGTTTGAGCCACCAGAAGCGTAGCGTATCCATATAGTAGGTAAGGGTTTTAAGGGGCATGGCGCCCCGCAGAATCTCCATCGGCGCTTTGCTTACGAAGCCGGCGGTGAGCACCAAAGCGTGCACGCCTGTTTTTTCCAATTCTTTGGCAATTTCCAAGCATTCGTTTAAGGGTGAGCCGCCTTCAAAACCGTCGTACATATTGGTTTTTACAACTACTGCCATTTCGTTGCCGGCAGCTTTCATCACTTCTGCCATCACCATTTTCATAAACAACATGCGGTTTTCGAGCGAGCCGCCAAACTTGTCTTTTCTTTTATTGGTGTAAGGCGATAAAAACTGACTGATTAAATAACCGTGGCCGGCGTGAATTTCCACGCAGTCGAAACCGGCTTGTTTGGCAAGCTTTACAGCATTTCCAAAATCGCAAACCAATGCTAAAATCTCTTTCTCTTTGAGTGCGCGCACAATGGTGGGCGAGTAGATATTTACGCCGGTTGAGGCGCCCACCGGTATTTGCCCGCAAGTGTACCAGTGCGTCATATTGCCGCAATGCCCTAACTGAATTGCCGCTTTTGCGCCTTCTTGATGAATAGAGTCGGTTAGTTTTTTCAACGCCGAAACGATCTCTTCGCGCATATAAAGCTGCCCGTTGAAAGAAACGCCGCTCCTGTTCACTGCCGCGTAGGCAATAGTAGTCATGCCGATTCCGCCGCGCGCCACGGCAGTATGATAATCGAATAACATTTCCGTAGGCTCGTTATTCTTGCACATGTTTTCAAAAGCCGCCGAACGGATCGTTCGGTTGCGAAGCTCGATGGGGCCGATTTGGCAGGGGGTAAAAATGGGGGACATAGGGATTAAATTACGTAATAAATTCTAAATAGTTTGTTCTATTAATACTTTGAAATTCATGCTGGGGATATGCATTAGCGAAAGCATTGGGTATTTTTGGAGTTCGTTTCTCATTCCACTTAAATTCAAATGCATGCAAAACTCCATTTCGTTCTTCTATATAATCTATTTCTTGCTGTGCGTGCGTTCTCCAAAAATATGTATTGGAGTAAATATCATTGTATTCAATAAATTTTTTTCGCTCACTTACCATAAAATTTTCCCACAATGCTCCTGTATCTGTTCTAAGTTCTAATGGCATATAATTTTGTATCAAAGCATTACGAATCCCATTGTCGTAAAAATAGATCTTTCTACTTTTTTTTAACTCGTTTCTCAAGTTTCTACTAAAAGATTGCAATCGGAAAATGATAAAAACTTTTTCCAAAAGTTCAATATATCGTTCTATGGTTTCACTTTTTACACTAATCATGTTTCCTAACTCATTATATGATACCTCGTTTCCTAATTGCAGTGATAATGCTGTAAGCAATTTCATTAACACTTCGGGACTACGAATATCTTTGTACATCAAAATATCCTTAAATAAATAACTGCTACTTAACTCTATAAGTATTTTTCTCGCATCCGACGGATTGTTTACTACATCAGGGTACATTCCATAAACCAATCGCTGCTCAAGCAATCTTTTTTCCTCCAAATAAGAAGTTGCATTTATGAGTTCTGTTGTAGAAAACGGGTAAAGTGTATATTCAAATTTTCTTCCTGTAAGCGGTTCGTTTAAACGATTACGCAAGTCAAATGCAGACGATCCGGTTGCTATTAATTGAATGCCAGGAATATTATCTATCATTAATTTTAATGTTATTCCAATATTTTCAACTCTTTGCGCCTCGTCAATCAAAATTATTTTTTTGCTTCCAATGATGTTCTTCCATTCGGTAGAGCTTACATTAGTAAGTATTTGTAAAGTTTCAGGCTCATCACAATTCAAGAATAAATATTCTAACGGATTATTTTCTTTAATGATTTGCTTGAGTAAAGTCGTCTTACCCACTTGTCGTGGACCTACCAAAAGAATAGCCTTTTTTTGAAAAAAACGGTTTTTTATAGAATCATGTATAGCTCTTTCAATCATATCTTTATTTATTCGATGCGGCAAAACTATAAAAATTTCCGATATAACGGAAAAACTTGCATAAAAATTTCCGATATAATGGAAAAATTTATATTAAATTTTCCGATACATCGGGAAAACCCACTATCCAAGACTAAATCTTTTTCACATTTAAAATATTCCAACATTTCCTATATTTTCGCCCGTCAGTTGAAACTGACGGCAATGAAAAAATACTAACTACTAATGACCACCTCCACCCAATTTACCCAAATAGAGAACCTCTGCTTCGATCTCTTCTCCAAAAAAGCGATGGATTACGGCACCGCCTGGCGCATTCTGCGTACTTCTTCTTTAACCGATCAAATTTATATTAAAGCGCAAAGAATCAGAAGCATTCAGGAAAAAGGGGTGGCGAAAGTGGAGGAAGGCATTGTGCCGGAGTTTATCGGCATTGTCAATTATTCAGTCATGGCATTGATACAGTTGGAGATGGGCGCAACCGATTCTTTTGAAGGGATGATTTCTGCCGAAGAAGCATCAAAGTTGTATCTCAAATATATTCATAACGCTAAGGCTTTGATGCTCAATAAGAATCACGATTATGGCGAAGCGTGGCGCAATATGCGCGTGGAGTCGTTAACCGATATTATTTTAATGAAACTGTTGCGGATTAAACAAATAGAAGATAACAAAGGCAATACTATCGTTTCGGAAGGACTGGATGCGAATTATTATGATATTATTAACTATGCGGTGTTTGCGCTGATAAAATTGACGTTGTGAAATTTAAAAAATTAATGATTTAAAAAATTAAAGTTACATCTTACAATACAAGCCTTTAAATCTTTAAATTCTTAAATCTTTAAACCTTAACCCAAAAAAACAATCTGTACCATATAAATTTTAAAAATATGAAAAAACAAAAAGAACCCCTTTGGCTTATGGTTACACGCATCGTATTGGCATGCGTTTTTATTTTTTCAGGATTCACAAAAATGGTTGACCCTGTAAATTTTGGAATAAAGATTTATGAATATTTTATCTCCTTCGGAATGGGGTTTATGCACCCGTTTTCGCTGACCATAGCAATTTTAGCCATTATTGCAGAGTTTACAATGGGTGTCATGCTCCTTTTTAGAATCAGAGTGAAACTCGCTGCGCTGGGATACCTCCTGTTTATGGTATTTTTCTTCTTCTTAACGGCATGGTTAGCATTAGCAGAGCATTTGGAAGTGCATTATGGATACAACCTGCATGTAGTGAAAGATTGCGGATGTTTCGGGCAAGCCATTGTGATGAGCAATTTGGAAACTTTCCTGAAAAACGTAGCCATTCTCATCGTTACATTAATCGTGTTTGCCAAACGAAACTCCATCCCCGACATTAGGTTAACCTCGCTGGGGCAATGGCTGTTGGTGTTCGTGGTTGCCGGCATCACACTGCTTGTGCAAATTTTTGCCCTACGCAACTTGCCGCTTATAGATTTTAGTAACTGGAAGAAAGGGGGAAACGTAGCCGAACTCCTTATCGAAAAACCCGCAGAGATTGATGTGCTTTTCCTGTATCAAAATAACAAAGGGGAAGAAAAGTTGCTCTCTTTAGAAGAGATGGATCTCATTACGGAAATCTACCCTCATTTTTATAATGAATATTTCTACATAGATCGCATTGACTCTGTTATTTCAGAAGCAATCCACGCTAAAATTCAGGGTTTCTCCATGCTGGATGAACAGGGACGGGATTTTGCAAGTATTTATCTCTGCAAAGAAAAAGTTTACATACTTTTTATGCACGATTTAGATGAAACGAGTGACTATGCAATGAGATCGGAAGCACTGCAAAAGTTGATTGCTTACTGCGAAGAAAACAATATAGCCTTTGCAGGAATTACAAACTCTCCTCTTCATGAAATTAAAAGCTTTATAGGAAAGTATAATCTCACTTTCCCCATCTATTTCAATCCGATTGATCCGATAAAAGGACCTTTTGTGGTGCGCGATGCGATCCGCTCGAACCCGGGATTGATAGTGTTGGAAAATGGAATTGTGGTGAAGAAAAAATCCTGGAGAAATTTTTAAACATTGAATATTGAATATGGAGCAGCACACTCCACACCCCTATGTTCGGCTGAGACTGTGTCTCAGTCGAATTTTTAAAGCAGGTAATACCTGCAAAAAGTATAACGGCGGCGGCTATGCCGCCGCCGAACTTTAGCCGTCGCCGAACTTTAAACCTTAAATTTTTAAATTTTGAATACCATTCACCTCCTCCCCGACCTTGTCGCCAACCAAATCGCCGCCGGCGAAGTTATTCAACGTCCTGCCTCGGCAGTGAAAGAGTTGTTGGAAAACGCTGTTGATGCCGGCGCTACGAAAGTGCAACTCATTATTAAAGATTCCGGCAGAACGCTCATTCAGGTAGTAGATAACGGAAAAGGAATGAGTTTTACCGATGCGCGGATGTGCTTTGAAAGACATGCGACCTCGAAAATTTTGACTGCCGAAGATCTTTCTCATTTGACCACCAAAGGTTTTCGCGGCGAAGCTTTAGCCTCTATTGCCGCCATCGCTCAGGTAGAATTGAATACGAAACGCGCCGAAGAAGAAACGGGAACACGCCTACTTGTTGAAGGCTCGCAAGTTAAAGAACATGCGCCTGCCGCCACACAAGACGGAACTTCCATCGCCGTAAAAAATCTGTTTTTTAATGTGCCGGCGCGAAGAAACTTCCTCAAATCGGATGCGGTGGAATTAGGACATATTGAAGAAGAACTAAATCGCTTGTCATTAATTCATTATGATGTTGAGTTTTCGTTTTATCATAATGGAAAATTGATGCAGCAACTTCCTCAGTCTAATCAGAAACAACGCATTATCAATGTCTTTGGCGTGCATTTTAAAGATAAATTGTATCCAGTAGAGTTAAACACGGAGGCTATAAAAATAACAGGTTTTATTGCGAAACCGGAAAATAGCAAAAAGAGAAAAAACGAACAATATTTATTTGTAAATAACAGATTTGTAAAGCATTACTTGTTAACGCATGCCATTGAAACCGCCTACAAGGAGTTGATTCCGGAAGGACATAAACCTGCCTTTTTCATAGATATTACGGTGCCGCCGGCTACCATTGATGTGAATATCAGTCCGACTAAAATTGATGTTAAATTTCAGGATGACAGAATGATATATGCGTTTTTGAATGCGGCGGTAAAAAAAACATTGGGCGCGCTTTCGTTGGTTCCGCAAATAGATTTTAACTATAAACCGGAGTATGACTTTTCTGCGGTTAAACAACAAGAGCATATTAAATCTCCTACGTTAACTTTAAATCCGAATTATAGCCCATATTCTTGTAAATCAGATAAAAATATTTCTACTTCAGATTCGTGGCAGCAATTTTTATCAGGGGTTAAAAATGAAACTATAAAAGTACAATCTGCTGAGCCTGAAAAGCTTGCTTTTACTGAGGAAGATAAAGAAAATGAAGCTATTATAGATGAGACGCAATTGAAATGTTTGTTTTGTTCTGATGCTTATTTATTGTTTTTGTGGAATGATGTGCTTCATATAATAGATGTTAAAGCAGCACGGGAACGGTTTTTATTTGAATATTTTTTAAATGCCTTAGAAAACACGCCCATCGTCATTCAGCAATGTATGTTTCCTGAAACCATTACATTATCGGCAAGTACAGTTGAAATGGTAAACGACATCTTGCCCGAATTGCGAGCGTTGGGATACGATTTGGAACAAATCGGCCGGACATCGTTTGCGGTAAATGGAACCCCTACAGATGAAGAAAGTTCTAATACACAGCAAATTATCGAACAGTTTGTAGAAATGTACAAAACGCATCAATTTTTACACAAAACAGATAAAAATAGCGCCATAGCCAAAAGTTTGGCGAAGCAAAAATGCAGTTGCAAGCTGCAAATAGCCTCGGAACAGGAACAGCAAGCGTTTATTAAACAATGGCTTCAATGTAAAGCGCCACACATCTCTCCTTCAGGGAAAAAAGTGTCGAAAAGTTTTACAAATGTAGAAATACAGAAGTTTTTTGAATAATATAATCACAATTTTAATGTATTGTTTTTCGTTAGGGTTAGCAAAAATCATATACATTTGCCGCTCAAAATAAACATAACTTTATGAAAAAACAAAAAGTATATTTCATCATTGCTTGCCTGTTGGTGGTCTTATCTGTCCTTGCCATTGTTTATAAAAAAGGAGGTTTGCAAAAATCGGCTAACACTCAAAAAATATCTACGGCTTTTGCCATAAAAGATACCGCTACTATCACACGGATTTTTATGGCAGACATGTATGGGAATAAAGTATTACTCACCAAACATGGAGGAAGCTGGATGGTAGATAATCGCAAACCGGCAGCATCGTTTAGAGTTCACGATTTACTGATCACTTTGACGGCGCTTCGCATAAAACAGCCGATTGCTAAAGTAGCACAACGCAGTATTATAGAAGCGCTTGCAGTAAATTCAACCAAAGTGCAAGTTTATGAAACAAAGCCATTATTTACCATATTCAGACGTCCGTTTTTTACAAAGGAGCGGTTGCTAAAAACGTATTTTCTGGGAGATGCCACCCAAAATAATTTAGGCTCTTATGCGCTGCTGGAGGGCATGTCGGAGCCATATATTATTTACAGACCGGGGTTTAGAGGATATGTAGCGCCCCAATTTTCTCCTGACCCTATTGATTGGTATTCACCAAAAATTTTTAGTACGAAACTCACACGCATTCAAAATGCTTCTTTTATTGATTTGGAAAATCCTGAAAATTCCTTTTTTGTTGAAAAATCAGGACCCCGTTCATTTACTTTATTTGATGTTCATAAAAATGTAATTTTGAACTATGATACAACGCTTGTAATCAACATGCTATCTGAATTTAGGGAGCGCAACTACGAAATGTTTCTTAATAAAATTTCACAGTCGTTAAAAGATTCGATCATACAATTTAATTTCTTTAAAATCATTTCTCTAACAGATGTTGAGAATCAAACCACCGTCATGAAACTCTATCGCCAAATTGATGAAGGCGAACTCTATGAAGATGGACAATTGATTGAAGAAATCTATCAGGAGTTTAACCGAGATCGTTGTTACGCTACAATTAATGAAAACACCGACGAACTTTTTACCATACAATTTTTCCATTTTGACAGACAGATTCAACCGTTGTCTTATTTTTTAAAAAGATGATAATTAATGAATTATGGATGTACCGTGCGCTACAATTAGCAGCGTTGGGATTGGGAAAGGTACAACCCAATCCGCTGGTTGGGGCTGTGATTGTGCACAATGAAAGCATTATTGGAGAAGGCTACCACCAACAGTATGGCGATCCTCATGCTGAAGTAAATGCGATTTGCGTGGTTAAAAATCAAGAATTACTCAAAAAATCAACGCTTTATGTTAATTTGGAACCGTGCGCACACTTTGGAAAAACACCTCCATGCGCTTCTTTAATTATTGAAAAAAAAATCCCCAAAGTGGTAATAGGGATGAAAGACCCCAGCGAAAAAGTGAACGGAAAAGGCATTAAAATGCTCCGAGATGCAGGTGTTGAAGTGATAGAAAACGTATTACAAGACGAGTGCTTGCGTTTGAACAAGCGATTTATCACTTATCATACTAAAAAACGTCCTTATATTTTTTTGAAATGGGCGCAAACGAAAAATGGATTTATGGATATTTTGCGTGATGATACGCGCAACGCCCCAACATATTGGATAACAAATGATGCATTGCGGGTTTGGACTCACAAACTACGCAACGAGGAACAAGCCATCTTGATAGGATACAATACTTTAAAAAATGACAACCCACAGTTAACCAATCGTTTTTATGGCTCAAACCAGCCTCAGCGTTTTGTGTTGTGCGATGAATACAAATCGACTGAAATTGAAAAATCATTTTCGACTTTAGTCGGAAATGTCGAAGAAATTTTAGCCGAACTTTATACCTTAAAAATACAATCCGTTGTGGTTGAAGGCGGCAAAAAAACGCTACAAAAATTTTTAGATGCTCATTTGTGGGATGAGGTTTTTGTGCTCACAGGGAATGTAGCATGGGAAGCGGGGGTTGAGGCGCCGAAAATGCTATGTGCTTTTGATGAAGTGATACATGTTGATGGAGAAACTATATCGGTATTCACTTCTCCTGTCTTTCGCACTGGGACACCCTAAATTATTTTCGTTTTATCCATCGGGCAACCTTCTCATTTTATTTGTACAAAATGCATAAAGAGAATATATACCTTATTTAATCATTTCAACCGCCGCCGCCCGCGCATCCGCCAACACATCAGGAATGCTCATGGGGCGTTTGCAGGCGCCCGCCACAAAAAGCCCGGCACAGTTGGTTTGTTGGTCTTCCGAAATGGTATTTAAGGTTTTGAAAAAGCCATACATTTCTTCACAATCACAACAACTTGCCAATAATTTTGTACCTTTTGAAGGCTCCATGCCGGTCATCAGCACCAATAGATCCGAGGTCATTTTTAAAGGCAGTCCCATTAAAGTATCTTCCGATTTTATCTGAATTTTCCCGTCGAAAGTAGCCGCCGCTTCAGAAATTCTTCCCCGAATAAAGTAGATGCCGTATTGTTCCTGTGCCTCGCGGTAGAGTTCTTCATAACCTTGTCCCCACATGCGCAAATCCATGTAAAAAATATAAACCTCCGTTTCGGGCAAAAGTTTTTTCAACTCAATAGCTTGTTTTACAGCAGTAATGCAGCAAATTTTTGAGCAATAGTTGTTTCCCGATTTCTCGTCGCGCGAGCCTACGCATTGCAGAAAACAAACCTTTTTCGGATTCTCACCAAAAGCATTTGCAATGTTATTTTTCTTGAACATCTCCTCCAAATCTAACGAAGTAACCACTCCGTTATAAATGCCATAGCCGTATTCTTCTTTGCGCGTGGCATCGAATGGCGTATAGCCTGTAGCCACCAAAACAGCATCTGCCTGATAGGTTTTATGGTTTGAGTCTGTGGCTATCCAACCTGTTTCTTTATGCTCAAGATGAACGACTTCCGTGTTAAAGCAGGGCGTAATGTTATTCTCCAAAAGTTTGGCATCCATAGATTTTACCAATGTTTCTGCTTCCGAAAAATCCGGAAATAAAAGCATTTTATTGCGTAGATTCGTGTTGGTTTCATTCTCTTTTTCGAGAAGCGTAATATCGTAGCCTAAGTTTTTTAAAGTTGCTGCGGCTTCAATTCCTGCCGGTCCGGCGCCGATGATTAAAATGGAGTTTTTCATAAAGTTCAATTAAATTTAAAGATTTAAAAAAATAAAAATTTAATATTTAAATATTTTGGTTTTAGAGGTCATATTATTGATATTTGTATTTTAAACTTTAAATCTAATTTCTGTATTCCCCACTCATAATGTGTTGCAACCAAGTCTCATTCTCCAAATACCAATCCACTGTCTTTTCAAACCCTTCGGTGAATTTTATTTTGGGCTCCCAGCCTAATTCGGTTTTAATTTTGGTGGCGTCAATGGCGTAGCGCAAGTCGTGGCCTGCGCGGTCGGTAACGTAAGTGATTAATGACAAGGATTCTCCTTCGGTGCGCCCCAGCTTTTTATCCATGATTTTGATTAATTCTTTAATCAGATCGATGTTTTTCCACTCGTTATTTCCGCCAATGTTGTAAGTTTCTCCGGTTTTGCCTTGATGGAAAATGAGGTCAATGGCAGCCGCGTGGTCTTCCACATAGAGCCAATCGCGCACATTAATTCCTTTGCCATAAACAGGAAGCGCTACGTTGTTTTTTATGTTATGAATGAAAAGCGGGATCAATTTTTCGGGGAATTGGTTGGGCCCGTAATTATTTGAGCAGTTAGAAATTACAGTGGGAAGCTTGTAAGTATCGTGGTAGGCACGCACAAAATGATCGGAGGAGGCTTTGGCGGCAGAGTAGGGGCTGTGTGGATCGTAGGGGGTGGTCTCTTTAAAAGCGCCGGTCTCACCAAGCGAGCCATATACTTCATCGGTAGAAATATGGTAAAAACGTTTATCCTCCATATTATCTTTCCAAATGGCGCGGGCAGCGTTCAACAGATTTACTGTTCCCACCACATTAGTGTAAATAAATTCCATCGGGTTTTCGATAGAACGATCTACGTGAGATTCTGCAGCTAAGTGAATCACGCCGTCGAATTGGTGCTCTTTGAATAGTGCCAGCATCTTTTCGCCTTCCACGATATCTGCTTTAATGAAATGATAATTCGGCTTGTTTTCAATGTCTTGCAGATTTTCTAAATTGCCAGCGTAGGTAAGTTTATCCAAATTATAAATTTCGTATTGCGGATATTTATTTACGAATAAACGAATTACGTGCGAACCTATGAAGCCGGCGCCACCGGTGATGAGGATTTTTTTCATGTTTTTAATTTTTAGTTATACAGCTACTTCAGCCTTAATATGCGGATCGGGGTTGTAATTTTCTAATGTAAAATCATCAAATTGAAAATCAAAAATAGAATTTACTTCTCTATTTATCTTCATGACAGGCAATGTTTTGGGAGTGCGTGAAAGTTGCAACTTAGCTTGCTCAATATGATTGGAATAGAGATGTGCATCGCCGAAAGTGTGAATAAAGTAACGCGGTTTGAGTTTGCAAACATGCGCTACCATCATGAGTAACAATGCGTAAGAGGCAATATTGAACGGCACGCCGAGAAAAACATCGGCGCTGCGTTGATAGAGTTGGCATGAAATTTCCCCGTTATTCACATAAAATTGAAAAAGCACGTGGCAAGGCGGAAGTTTCATTTTGTCCACATCGCCCACATTCCATGCGCTCACAATCAATCGTCGCGAATCGGGATTTTTTTGAATCATGTTGATTAATTCCGAAATTTGATCTATTGTTCTGCCGTCGGAGGTTTGCCAGGAGCGCCACTGTTTTCCATATACAGGACCTAAATCTCCGTTTTCATCTGCCCATTCATCCCAAATTGTTACTTTATTATCGTGCAAGTATTTAACATTGGTCTCGCCTTTCAAAAACCAAAGCAATTCGTAGATAATAGAGCGCAGGTGCAGTTTTTTTGTGGTTAAAACGGGAAAACCGTTTTGCAAATCGAATCGCATTTGGTATCCGAAAACGCTTTTAGTTCCCGTTCCGGTGCGGTCGTCTTTAAAAGCGCCGGCATCAATGATATGTTGAAGAAGATCAAGGTATTGTTTCATAGTTTTTTACACGCAGCCGTCGGGTTTAGGCAATCCGGCGATGCGGCAGGCTCCGCGCGCAGGACCCAATGGGAAAAGTTCATAAATATCTTTCAATTTCAATCCTGTTTCTTTGCAAATAGAGCGAATCATGGGCGCCATGCCGGTTTCTTCGTAACTGCGACGAATAATTTTGATAACTGCCCAATGATTTTCCGTTAAATCGTGGATGTCGTCTTCTTTTGCGATTAATGTAGCTAATTCATCATTCCATAATTGCGGTTCCAACATAAAGCCGTCGCCGTCCATTTCGATGGGTTTGCCGTTAAATTCGAGTGCCATAATATTTGGTTTTTGGTTTTTGATTATGAGGGGGCGAAAATAGAATTGTTTTTGTTAGTTTCATTTGTATTCATCATGTTTGTCCCGTTAGGGACGTGATATTGGTAGAAAAATTTCACCACACACGCCCGTTGTCCCGTTAGGGACAAGATATTATTCGGGATTTTTTAAAATGTATTTTTCATTAAATTCAATACCAAATAATTTTAATAATTCTAAATATTCTTCTTCAAGGTTACGCTTTTTATGGTGTTTTTCTTGTTGTTCAATATATTTAACAACTCTATCTATCTGTGATTTTCCATAAGAAAATGCACCGTAGCCCTCTTGCCATGAAAATTTACTACTGACTAATCTTTTTTTATTAATCCATAACGAAGAACTGCCTTTAATATCTTGCATTAAATCCGACAACGATTGTGTGGGTCTCATTCCAAACAAAACGTGAATGTGGTCGGGCATACCTCCGATTTGCAACAATTTATGTCCATTGTTAGTAATAATTCCTGTAATGTATTTATATAATTCGTCTTGCCATTCTTTTTGTATTAATGATAGGCGATTTTGAACTGCAAAAACGGCATGAATGTGGATTTGGGTATAGGTATTTGCCATGTTTTTTATGTATTGCGTTTTGCGTTTTTGTTTACATATCCCGTCCCTATGGGACGGTGGTTATCAGGGACCTGCTTCTTTCTACCAATATTTTGTCCCTAACGGGACGAGGACTATTGGGATATTTTATATTTATTTTTTCTCTTTTTTTTATCGAAATTTAGGATTTTTTCATTTATTGTTTCCATCTAAAACTTTTCGCAAAAATAAAATTTTCTTACACCACTTTTTCTTATCAGAATTACCATCAAGGAACCGGATCATACCCACTCCCTCCCCACGGGTTACACCGCACAATCCGTTTTATGGTAAGCCAGCTGCCTTTCAGCGCCCCATGTTTCTGTATCGCTTCAACGCCGTATTGCGAGCAAGTGGGCACAAAACGGCATTGCTTTCCTAGAAAAGGGGATAATGTGAATTGATATACTTTTATCAATGCAATGAAAAAAACTGAAAAAATTTGATTAATCATTGAATTTTATATAAACTACCCCGTCTCGCTTCGCGAGACACCCCTTCAAAATTTGAAGGGGATTTTCTTTCATTTTTATCTTTTAATTCCTAATTCTTAATTCCTAATTTCTAATTCTTAATACGCTCTCGCAAACACCACCCGCCGCGCAGAAGCTTTCCCCGTTAAAATACACTTGCCTTCTTCTTTCTCGCCATCAAACGGAATTACACGAATGGTAGCTTTGGTTTTCTCTTTGATTAATTCTTCCGTTTCGGTCGTGCCATCCCAATGCGCGAGTATGAAGCCGCCTTTGTTATCTAAAATGTCCACAAATTCTTCCCACGTATCCGCTTTGCGTGTGTTTTCTTCTCTGAATTTCAACGCTTTATTAAAGATGTTTTGTTGAATGTCTGTTAACAACGTTTCAATATGATTTGCCAAGCCATCGAAAGAGGCGGTGTGTTTTTCAAGCGTATCGCGGCGGGCAATTTCTACCTGGTTATTTTCCAAATCGCGCGGTCCGATAGCAATTCTAACAGGAACGCCTTTTAACTCATATTCGTTGAATTTCCAGCCGGAACGCTTGGCATCGTCATCGTCAAATTTTACAGAGATATTTTTCGATTTTAATTCTGCAGATAACGATGTTACTTTTTCTCTAATGGCTTGTAACTGTTCTTCCGTTTTGTAAATAGGAATGATAACCACTTGCAATGGAGCCAATTTCGGCGGCAGCACCAGTCCGTGATCATCGGAGTGCGACATGATGAGTGCACCCACCAAACGGGTAGAAACGCCCCAAGAGGTTGCCCATACATAATCCAATTGGTTTTCTTTGTTTAAGAATTTCACATCGAATGCTTTGGCGAAGTTTTGTCCCAAGAAATGCGAAGTGCCTGCCTGCAAGGCTTTTCCATCTTGCATTAACGCTTCGATGCAATAGGTATCTTCGGCGCCGGCAAAGCGTTCGTTGGGCGATTTTACGCCTGTTAAAACGGGCATTGCCATAAAATTTTCGGCAAAATCGGCATATACATTCAACATTTTTTCTGCTTCAATCAAGGCTTCTTCACGGGTGGCGTGCGCCGTGTGTCCTTCCTGCCATAAAAATTCTGCGGTGCGCAAAAACAAACGGGTGCGCATTTCCCAACGCACTACGTTTGCCCACTGGTTGCACAAAATCGGCAAATCGCGGTACGACTGAATCCAATTCTTATAGGTATCCCAAATAATGGTTTCGGAAGTGGGACGCACAATGAGTTCTTCTTCCAGTTTTGCCTCCGGATCCACCATTACGCCGCCGTTGGGGGCGTTTTTAAGCCGGTAGTGCGTAATTACTGCGCATTCTTTCGCAAAACCTTCCACATGGTCGGCTTCCTTGCACAAAAACGATTTCGGGATAAAGAGCGGAAAATACGCATTTACGTGCCCGGTATCTTTAAACATTTTGTCTAACGCAGCTTGCATATTTTCCCAAATAGCGTAGCCGTATGGTTTTATCACCATGCATCCGCGCACGGCAGAGTTTTCTGCCAAATCCGCTTTTTTAACGATGTCGTTGTACCATTTTGAATAATCTTCTTCGCGTGTTGTAAAATCTTTTGCCATAAAAAATATATTTAAAATTTAAAGATTTAAAATTTAAAGGATTATTGGACAGTAGCTTGTAATTTGCAACTTTAAATTTTTAAATCTTAAATCTTTAAATTAGCTTTGGGCGGCGAAAATACAGAAAATAATGTCAATTCTCATTCAACCACTCCAACCACTCATCCGCCACTTTATCCCAATTAAAAACATCATAATCCGGCTTGCCGTCTTCGTTTAGCGGAAAGAAATTATGGTC
>Ga0123356_10001475_pt1 | contig 25935 bp, 22 predicted proteins | sample TergutEmb28metaG_2_FD_92546 | JGI IMG/M metagenome (GOLD analysis project Ga0123356, IMG submission 92546) | Embiratermes neotenicus P3 segment gut microbial communities from Petit-Saut dam, French Guiana - Emb289 P3 | ecosystem: Host-associated > Arthropoda: Insects > Digestive system > Gut ...
TATGCTTTATATGGATACAGATATTGTCGTAGAGGTGCGAAAAAATCGTGAATTACTGCTTGAAAAGTACGGCGGTATTGATGGGTTGCACAAACACATGGAAGAAGAACGTCCCAAACTTGAAGCTCAAGGATGGGTTTTTGTGTCCGCCGAAGATATACTTATGAAAAAACGTGCCCGCGATGTAAGTTAAGGCAGAGTTTTTGCGACTCCGTTATCACACTAAGTTCACATCCCAACGTCTCCAAATTCTCAATTCTTAGGGATGCCTGTCCTCATTCTGCTCACGTGATGATACGCGAACATAGCCATAGATTTGTTTCATTGCGCCGCTCCTTTCAAGTATGTTAATTGATAATTCATAGAGCGGTAAAAATATCTGATTTTGCAATATTAAACACAACGGACGGAAAAAGTAACTTTTTGAATACAGAGTTGTTTTAAATCACGATTCGGTTGAAAGGAACTTGATTTGGGGGCATCATTCATCTTGCTCAATATCAGCAGATTCGAGTGGCAAAGACTTATAAACACGGTCTGCGTTTTGTGTTATTATTTATGGTACAAAGATTGCTCTTTTTTAAGCGGATAAAATAAGTTCAACATCACTATGAAAATCATTATGAAAAAAGGAGCTTTCCCCAAATGATTGAAGTAAAAAAACGGCATTGTTTCGCGGCTTTTCTATTGATGCTGATTGCTCTTTTATGCTTTTTCACCAAATGCAGATGCGCGTCCAAGAAAAAAAGAATAAGCGAAGCGACACGCCGGGCAGCAAAAGAGAGCGGCCTTGAGCTTGATTACGCGATTTCTGACCTTAAGCGAAGCCTTGAGGGCAAATCCGCTGAGCAGCTTGAGCGCGGTATAGACTCATTTGTAGAAAATGCCAAATCCCGTATTGACAAAATCGCCAATCAGCTTAAAAATAAGGTTCACAGTGAGCAAAAATAGGGAGATACTAAACAGGTTTTTAGAGCTCTAAATATTTTATGAGGATAATTCCTGCATTTTGTCTGATTGTAATAGGGCTTGCAGTTTCGCTTCCGGCTTTTGAGCAGGAGCGGGAGTGGAAAGTGGGAAAAATCCGTTTTGAGGGCAATCACTCACAAAGCAGCCGTGAGCTTTTAAGCGTAATGAAACTGCGTTCTTCAGGAGTTTTCAAAAAACGCAAAACTAATGAGAAGATGCTTGCCGAAAGGTTACGCAGTGATTCCCAATCCATAGAAGCGCTTTATCGATTTAGGGGATGGTACGGCGCGTCGGTAAAACGCTATGATTTGGAGCGCGACAGTTCAAAGAATAGAATTCATATCACCATCACAATTTATGAAGGTGAACAATATGTTATAGGTACTCTCAATTTTCTTAGTTCTGATAATGAAAATGAGAATTTTTACCGCGAATCAGTAAAAATTTTTTCCGGCGACCCGCTTGATTCCTCTTTAATAGAATTTGGCCGTATACAGCTTATTAACGCGCTTGAAGATGAGGCGCATCTCTTCGCCTCTGTGAGTTATCATATAGATTTTCCTCAAATGTCTGATTCTTTGGATGCGGCAAATCCTGTGGGAGATGTCAGCTATATTATACAAAGAGGCCCCATAGCGGAAGTCGGCGGGGTTGAGTTTTTTGGGCTCAAAAATGTAAAACCAAAAATTGTAGAGCGGGATCTCGCGTTTCATCAGGGAGAGGTTCTCACTCCGGTTTTGATTGGAACAAGCAGAAAAAAACTTTACTCAACAGACCTCTTTTCCTATGTATTTATCATACCGGTTGATACGCTTGAATCATCTTCTGCGGATTTAGATACGGTACCTGCGCAGATAGCGGTCATTTTGACTGAAAAAGATATGGCGGCTGTAAGCGGCGGCTTGGGCTATGGTTCTTACGCGAGATGGTTTGTCAACCTACAGTTCATGTACCGTAATCTCTTTGGTCTTGGTCATCAGGTATCCGCTATTGGTAAATATTCTCACTATGACAAGGGAGGGCAGCTTAACTACGTTTACCCTCATCTTTTCGGTAATTTTGCGGACGGTCAGGTTGGCGCTTACGGAGAGCGGCGTCTCAAACCTGATTATGACGGAGTATTTTGGGGAGGCAATATCTCTGTTGTAAATAAACCCGTGAATCCGCTTTTCACATGGAGAGCGACTGTACGCGCGGAGCACATATCAAGTTTAACTACAGATCACCCTGCGCGTCTTTACCCAAGACAGCCTGTCAGAGACACTTACGCGTTAGGCGGGCAGCTGCGTTCCGAGCGCCAGCTCAATAGTACAAACCCAGTGAGTTATGAGAACCGGCTAAATAATTTAACTCCTGTGCGTTCTGAGAGTCAGACCAGTAATACAAACTCTATTGGCTGGACTGCGGATGTGCGCGGAGAATTAGCCGGCCCATTTTTACGCGCGACAAATCAATTCTATACTATTTTACCGACATTGCGTCTCTATTATCCAGTATTAAAGATAGCGAACATAACCGGAGTAAGCGGCGTTCAGGGCGCGTTTGGAGCGGGGTATGGAAACTCACGCGGTCTGCTTCCTGTTCAGGAGCGTTTTTGGATAGGTTTTGGAACACTTCTGCCTGTAAGAGGCTTTAATATCACTGAGCTTATGCCAAAAGATGAATCAGGAGAAACAAGGGGAGCGGGAGCGGTTTTGTCCTTCACCCCCCTTGAGCTGCGCAGGCAGATTTACTGGCGTTTTATGGGCGCTTTATTTGTTGACGTCGGGCACGCGTGGAGAAATCCCGGCGGACTTAACATGGAAGATCTGCGCACTGCCATCGGCCCCGGAATTATGATACCGACCGCTCAGGGAGTTATCAGGCTTGATTATGGTATTCAAATTCCGCAGGGCAGGAGCCGGGTTACTTTTTATATTGAGAATTTTTAGGGAAAGATTATATTGGTTTCCCGCAGAAAATGCGGATTTATAAATAGATAGTGCCGCCGCAAAATAAGATATCCTTTGACAGATGGTGTTTTTTATAGTATATTAGGGCAGATTTTAAGTTGTACTGAAAAACTGCCCGGATGGGATATAAACTCTATGATAATCAGAGAGTTAAGCGTTGAAATAAATAGTATAATGTCTTATTATCCTGTGTTTGTGATAACTGATGGGTTCACAGTTTAAACAGTATATTTTAGATTGTTATCAGCCTTTGCGCGGCAAGCCTGCTAAAGGTGAGAAGCTGCGCAATCTGCCTATCCAGATAGATGATCAGGATGATAATGACTCTTTTACCGATTTTTGCAATATTTTTTGTACGATAGAGTCTTCAAAAAGCATAAGGCTTGAATTGAGCGGCAATATTCCCATTACAAAAGCGATGGCGGATTTGGCGGAGATTTATAAAGGATTTGCGGACACTAATCACGGAAAACTGTACATATACATAACACTTAATCAGACAGCGGTTATAGGCGATCTCGCGCAGCTTATCAGAAAAACCGCGCTAATGGGTTCTCTTGTCAATAATCCACATTGGTATAGAATTTCAGCCCGCACAGCAAGTTCTCTCATGCGGTTTTGCAGGGTAGTCGAAGAGTTTTTAAAAAATAAAAATTAGTTTATTAATTCACCTATATAATTAAGATACCCTTTAGCGCGCGGTGTTCCCAGAACGTTAAGCGTTGATCTTGCGTTTTTACGTACGATATTATCGTTGCTTAAAAGACAGGCGCCTGAGGCGTCTTCTATTTTTGCGCTTTGAATTTTTACCTGCGCTATGACCCACAGGCCGGAGGCTTTAAAAAGCGGCTCCGGTGAGTTTAGCATATCAAGCAGATCATGTTCAATATCGGTGTGTCCGAGTTTGTAGAGCGCTTTTAAAACGTTGCCGCGAATGCGGTTATTTGGTTCTTTGCGGTAGCGCAGAAGTATAGGTACGGAGCGCTGAAAGCGCAGGCTCTCAAGCGCTTCAACAGTATTTGCCCGTACGCGCGCATCGGGGTCGTTTAGAAGGGAGATTACCATTTGCTGATCGTTTGATCCCATCATTTTACCCATGAGACTTATAGCTGTAGCTTTTATTTTGGGGTCTTTATCTTTAAGTAATTTTGTCAGAAACTCTTCTACACGCGGGTGGCGTTTAAGAATGCCAAGCATTTGCAGCGCGCGGAGTCTTCTCGCGTCGTCGCTGCAAAAGAGGTCTTTACTTATTTCATCAATTATTCCGGGATCGAGAGTCTGCATTACGGCAGCGAGTTTTTTACGCATGTCTGCTGTGAGGTCGTTAAATTTTGTGATAAGGCTCTCTTTTATTATGGAGCAGACAGCGTCAACCGCGAGTTTTCTCATAGTGTGATTACTGTTGCCGCTCGCAATCGGCATTAGTATGGGCAGATCTACAACAGTGCCGGTTTTAGCGATAAAACGCATTGCTAGAAGAACATTTTCTACTGTCTTTGGATTTTTAATCTCCGCAAGCGCTGCTTCTCTGTTCATTCTTTGCTCCCAGACGTTTTTATCTGCGCTATTTGATCGCGCAGCAGGGCTGCTCTTTCAAAATCAAGATTTTTAGCGGCTTCGCTCATCTCTTTTTCGAGCTTTGCTATTTTAATTTTACTATTTTCTCTTTTAGAAGTGGAGGTTTTTTTACCGTAAGCGTCATATTTTTTTTCTGAGAGGCGCGGCGCCTCTTCTATGACTGAGCGCTCGTAAGGGGTTAGAACATTGTCTATGCGCCGCTTGGCGCTTTGCGGGGTTATACCGTGCTCTTTGTTGTAAGCGAGCTGCTTATCCCGCCGTCTGCCGCTCTCTTCAAGCGCTTTTTTTATTGAGTCTGTTATAGTATCGGCATAGAGAATAATACGGCCGTTGATATTTCTAGCCGCGCGTCCCGCGATCTGTACAATAGAGCGCACGGAGCGTAAAAATCCCTCTTTGTCCGCGTCAAGTATCGTCACAAGGGTTACTTCCGGCAAGTCAAGCCCCTCTCTTAACAGGTTGATACCTATCAAGATATCAAACTCGCCCTTACGCAGGTCTCTAAGAATATCAGTTCTTTCTATTGTATCGATTTCTGAGTGCAGATATCTGACGCGGAAGTCAAGATTTTCCAAGTATTGAGTTAAATCCTCAGCCATTTTTTTAGTGAGCGTAGTTACAAGAGCGCGCTCATTTTTTTCCGCTATGATTCTAAGTTCGCCGATAAGATCATCTACCTGATTGACAGCGGGGCGTACCTCTATGGGGGGATCGACAAGATGGGTCGGACGGATTACCTGCTCTACAATCAGGCCGCCGCTTTTTTGCATTTCGTAATCGCCGGGTGTTGCGGATACGTACACAATTTTATCCATGACATTTTCAAATTCGGTAAACTTAAGCGGCCTGTTGTCAAGCGCGCAGGGGAGGCGGAACCCATGTTCCACAAGAGTCTGTTTTCTCGCGCGGTCACCGTTAAACATCCCCGATATTTGCGGCAGAGTAACGTGTGATTCGTCAATAACTGTTAAAAACGGCTGCTTGAAAAAATCAATGAGGGTAGATGGACGGCTCCCCGCCGCTCTGCCTTCAAGAATGCGCGAATAGTTTTCAATACCGCTTACGTAACCCACCTCTTTCAACATTTCAAGATCATAGCGGGTTCTCTGTTCAAGCCGCTGCGCTTCGACAAGCATTCCGTTGTCACGGAATTTTTCTAGCTGTAGATTAAGCTCTTTTTCAATAGCGCGGCAAGCTTCATCCATTGTTACGTCTGTAGTCATGTAATGCTTTGCGGGGAAAATAATTACCTCATCAAGCTTCTGTTTTACTTTACCTGTGATCGGGCTGATTAATGAGAGTTCTTCAAGCTCATCGCCAAATGTTGATATGCGTACCGCATTCTCTTCATAAGCGGGTTGGATTTCGATAATATCGCCTTTAACCCGAAATGTTCCGCGTATGAGAGAGACGTCGTTGCGCGCGTATTGCATCTCTGTTAAAGAGAGCAGAAATTCGCGGCGGGGGAGATTTTGCCCTATGCGCAGTTTTACGGCAGAGCCCTCATAAGCTTGAGGTGAACCGATACCATAGATACATGATACACTCGCAACAATTATAACGTCGCGGCGCGACAGAAGCGAACTTGTCGCTTTGAGCCGCAGTCTGTCTATATCATCATTGATCATAGATGTTTTTGCTATGTAGGAATCGGTGCTTGGGATGTATGCTTCGGGTTGATAGTAATCATAAAAACTGACAAAATATTCGACAGCGTTTTCAGGAAAGAACTCCTTAAACTCCTGAAATAATTGCGCCGCGAGTGTTTTATTATGAGAGATGACAAGAGTGGGCAATTGCGTTTTTTCAATGACATTAGCCATTGTAAACGTCTTGCCGGAGCCTGTGACTCCGAGAAGAACCTGACTTGAAAGTCCCCGTTCTATACCTTCGGTGAGTTCCGCGATAGCTTGAGGCTGGTCGCCTGCGGGTTTATAGTCGCTTTTGAGTTTAAATTTCATATATTTAAATGTTTTTTAGTTTATAGTTTTTTGTTTTTAGATAAGAGGCAGAAATTTTCCATTTTTTTAAACTAAAAACTACAAACTAAAAACTATCTTACAATGTTAATTATTTAAAACCATTCCGGCTGAAAAAACTGTCATGAATGTAAACCACGCGTACAGCAAAAAGGTATTGAGAATATACTCCGTTTTTGAATGCTGAGGCTTTTGCTGCCCTTTTTTAGATTTTTTATCTTTCACATGTTTGTAAATAGAGCGCATTGTAAAGGCAAAAAGTAAACATCCGGTAATTTTTATAAGTATCGCGGGCAGATCCATATCAAAATCTCCTTAAATTATGACCCCTGCGGGGCTTAATTGTGATTATCGGAACACTTGATCTATCATTTACAATTTACAAGTATGATAAACTCCTGCGCGTCATCTATAATTGATTATAATCTTCCGACGAATGGGGCGGAGGAGGGGGCGCGTTTGGTTCATCATCTATTTTTGCGGCTCTTAGTCTTCTTTGCGCAATCTCCATTCCGTTCCATAAAATCACGAACTCATATTCTCCCTCCTCCGGCAGAGGGAGCCCCGTGATGTTACCGCCTATCTCCACAACCGCGCGTCTGTTATCTGGAGCGAGCACGTTCCAGGGTGGAAGTTTCATGGAAAAACTTCCGTTCTCCTGACGGAATTCAAGCTGCGCTTCGCCGTTTGCGGCTACATCTGTCAGCGCTATGTATATTGCGCAGTTGCCGTGCTTGGTTGGGAATCCGGCGCTGTTGATTGAGCTGAATGTTCCCGATAAAATACTCTTTCCCGTCTGCGCGTCACGGTAGTAATAATCGCATATAACCATAGCCAATACTATAGGTTTCATATTTAACATTTCCTTGATGTGTAATAGGTCTGAAAACAAGTATTTATTGAAGACACAATTAAATGTTGCGCCGCACCCGCCCTCAGACTGCGCTGCAGGCGTAAGGTCATCGGACGGTACAGCGCAACATTTAATCGTGTGATCTATAATGGTATCAATTGATATAATATAATAATTATATCGTACGGGGGATGTCTTTTATTTTCACAGACTGCTATCTATTTTATTTATAAGGTATCTAAAAACTGCAATGTCTGTGCTCCCTGCCGGGCTCACGCCTGTCGTGCAGCCGGTAAGGGAGTGCGGGCGTGGTAGTTTTTAGAGGTACTTTACATAGATTTTGCAATATGAAATTTCCTAAAACGTATTGCCTGTATTTATATTTGTATAATCGGATACCGACTCTCATATTTATATCACCATTGATAAGTACGGGCTGATAATTATCAGCCGCAGCGGCTTAAAATATCTATACTGTGTCACCGATAAACCTTATACTGCGCCGCACGCAACTGCACGCAGTGCCGTGAGGCTGCTTAACGGTACTGTGCAAAATTTATCGGTGAATTGGTATATATCAACTGACCAATAATAAGGGAGATGGACAATAATGGCTCTACGAAAAGAAGAGATTGCGCGCAAGCTGCTTCATTTATTTGCTTTGCTTATGCCGCTCGGCATCTTTTACATACCGCAATTAGAGATTCCCAACTCATATTTAATCCCAATTGGTATTTTGGGATTTTTACTGGGAGGCTCGGTACTCGTTGAATCACTTCGATTTAGGCTGCCTGCCGTACAAAAATATTTTATAATGTTCTTTGGTCACATGCTGCGTACGGAAGAGTCCACAAAAACTACAGGCAGTACTTACGTTATTGGAGCAGCGCTGATCTGTTCGATACTGTTTTATCACCATAAGCACATCGCGTTTATGGTTTTGTCGCTGTTTATTTTGGGAGACGCGATTGCGGCTATTGTCGGGCTTAGTATCGGACGCATAAAAATCGGCAAAAAAAGTTTAGAGGGGAGCGCCGCCTGCTTTTTACTTTGTTTCATTATGTTTTATACCGTATTTCCCTATATGCCTGGAGTTCTTGAGCCGTGGGGCGGGGAAGTCATTTTTCTCATAGCGCTCGTATCATCACTGTCAATTACGATATTTGAACTGATACCACTAAAAGTATCATCAACGATTACGATCAATGATAACCTGGCGGTTCCGGTTATTACAGGCGGGATTATGCTTTTGCTTGAGACGGTGTTGATTTAGATACCGCAACGTTTTATCCTGCCGGATTTATTAACGGCTTAGACTCCGATTTGGGGCGGGGCAATATGCAGAAGACGCGAAATCTCTTTATGTGATTCGTACACCCGTTCGGCTATAAATTCGCAAAAGGTATTATCAATCCCGCGCAGTTGATATGACCGTATCAAGTTCAGGTAGTCATGCCGCAGTATGGGCGGAATGACTGCAAGCAGATAGCCGTCCTGTATCAGGGCGAGATTCATGAGCAGGCGTCCAACGCGCCCATTCCCGTCTATAAATGGATGAATCGTCACAAATTTAAGGTGAAGCAGCGCGGCGAATTTAAGCGGATGGAGCGTTTTACGGACTGTATTTGCCCACGTTATGAGGTCGTCCATAAGAGTGTCAAGTTCATTGGCCGCCGGAAAAACAAAATCTGTTCCGCTTACGATAATGCTCTCTTTACGCCAAACGCCGGCGTTTTCCTCATCAATTGACAGATAAAAAAGTCTGTGTATTGTCTTGATGTTATCAAGAGTTATTATACCGCTTTTAAAAATCGAAAACATATAGTCATAAGCCCGCGCATGTCCAATTACCTCATTTATCTCGCGCAGCGGCTTACCGCCAATAGTCAGCCCGTCCTCAAGTACAACCTTGGTTTCGACCTCTGTAAGCGTGTTTCCCTCAAGCGCGTTAGATGACCACGTAAGCCCAATCCGATAGTAATCCCGCAGTTGTTTGAGTATAGGTTCTTCAAAAGGCCGGCGCGCGTCAAGCGCTGATTTATATTTGTCTGTTTTTTCGTATATGTTCATGTTAAACTTAATATCAGTCAAACCCGTAATTTTCAGTTATTTCAACAATAAATTCGCAAAACAATTTATTCGTTATTTTAATTATAACATTATATACGCTTCTTTACCGTATTAAAATACTTACAATCTCATTATTCGTACCGATTCGCATTGGCGGGCCCCAGGTGTTTACGCCTGATGTAACTATTACGTGCGGATTATTCGCGTCTTTTTGATAATGTCCGTAATCTACAACATTTATGGCTTTTGTTATGAAATGGCCTGGAAATACCTGCCCCCTGTGCGTATGTCCGGCAAGTATCAAATCCGCTTCTCTGTCATACTCTCTTATGTTTACGGGATTATGATCCATAACGATAACAGGCATATTTACGCCGGCGGAAATTATCATATCCGTAATATCCTGCCGTTTAAGCCCTCCAAAGCCCCCAATCGGCCTGTGATCTAACCGGCCGAACAGCGCGAAACGGCCGTCAATAATCCTATACTCGTCTTTCAACAGTATTACATCGCTTTTTTCTAGAAAATCAATCATTTTGTGAAACGTACGGCCGCCGTCATGATTTCCGAGACTCGCGTAAACGCCGTGTTTGGATTTTATACTTTTAAACAGGTCAATCGCTTTTTCAGGGTTACGTATTGCGTAATAGTTGTCGTTAAAAATATCACCGGCCAAGCATACAATATCGGGATTCTGACTGTTGATCATCTGTACGATTTTCTCAAGATTTTTTTCAGAACGTATTTCACCGAGATGTAAATCACTTATTAAAACGATCTTCATATTGTTGAGGAGAGCGTTTTTGAGCTGAATTTCATAAGAGACGTGTTTAATATGATTCGCGTTATACATACCGTAAAAGACTGTGGCTAAAGCTAATAAAATTACCGTTAATCCTGAATAAAAACGAACGCGGGGAGGGATGGGGGTATTAATTACTTTTGTGATTCGTCCGAATATTATAAAGAAATCCGTCAATAGAAAAAACATAAGCAGATAGAGGCCGGTACCAATCCAGTGCATACCGATAAAACGCATTACCGCGCTGATACCGAAGGGCAGAGGAAAAAATCCTATTATAAGCGTCAACGGGAAAAATGTGTATACGACCGCAAACAGTGTTAAATTTACGCGTTTAGAGCGGGAATTTATAAATTGAAACAGCTTTTTTGCGACGTAGAAGTTGGCACCCCCGTAGATGAGTAAAAAGAGTATAAAGGCAAATACCATGCCCATACTCACTTTTCATCTACGTTTTTATATGCGGCGCCGATTTTGCAGCCCTGCTTAACTATGGTCTCTTTATCCTGTTGTGTATTTTCATATATAGCCTTGTCAATTTCTACACGTCCTTTTTGAAACAGCATTACAATGGTGGAGCCGCCAAATTCAAACAGCCCTTTTTCCGCTCCGCGCTTAACTTGGCCGCTCTCCGCGTGATTTTTGATACGTCCCACAAAAAGAGCGCCCACTTCCATTTGAACGATTTTCCCGAAGTTTTCCGTCTGCATCACAGCGTACTCTCTTGAGTTTTGGACGTATATCTTGTAATAACGGTGCGAAAGCGGACGGACGGTATGGAGCACGCCTTTTATTTTTTTGTAAGATAGAATCTCACCATTATCAATATAAGAATACCGGTGATAATCATCAGGCGTAAGCCTGAAAATCAGACATACGCCGCCTGTGTATTCGTTTGCAAGCGATTTGTCATTAAGCAGGCCGGTAATGTCGTACACCGAATTTTTTATGTTAAAGACGCCGTCTTCTGTGATTGGATACGCGGTTAATTTGGAGTCGCATGGCGAAGCGAGACCGCGCGTATCTTCTGGGAAAGGTCTAAGTTCGCTTTTAACTTTCCGCGAGAAAAAATTATTGAATGAGCGGTATTTTTCATCCTCATACTCACTCATATTGATATTATTACTCTTCACGAATTTGCGTATAAAAAACTTTGAAAAAACGCTGTCCATTAAAAAACCGGCAAAATCGGAGACAAACGGCCTGATCAATACTTTCAGCAGCAGTCTGCCAGGCATTGTCTTATAAAGAAAATTTATGCCGATATTATCTTTGCCGGATATTTCCACAATGTCATAGCTTTCAGCGGACATACCTTTAATTGCCCCCAAAGAAAATTATGTAAAAAATGGCGGGCAGTCCGATCATACAGATAATAATAAGAGCGCGGCCGCGCGGTTTGGGGATTTTTACTCTCAGTACAAAAGCGGCGGCCAGAAGCGCAAGCAGCGCGGTGTAAGCTATTGGGAATGAAAGACCGAATATATGGCATACCGAATATACGACCGGAATTGTGAGGGCTGCGCTTGTTACAGGCATTCCCATGAAAAATTTGCGCTTTTCGTTTCTGCTTACAAGTTCCGCCTCTATAACATTAAAGTACGCAAGCCTTATGAGTGCCGCCAAAATGTACGTTATAAAAACAAATTTGCTCAAAATTGTAAAAAATTGTGAATCATAATCAGCTGTCACCATATATCCGATAGACGCCGGAAGCGCTCCGAAGTTGATCATATCGGCCAAAGCGTCTATCTGGATTCCAAAATTTTTTTCTCTGCTGTTTCTCTCTCTGAGGTTTGCGGCTTTCCCGTCAAATCCATCGCATAAACCGGAAACCATAAGACAGATAAGCGCGGATCTTAGATTGCCGCTGAACGCGAAATGTATACCAAGCGCCGCGACAGCCGTGCCGATACAGGTTAATTTCACTCCCAGACCATAGTAGCCTATTATTGATTTATATTCATTTTCGGATTTTTCAAAAAGACGCACCGGGTTAATTTTTCTCATACCCCTCATACCTTTTCTCATACCTTTCATATCCTGGGCCTTTTTTTCTTCAGGATTTTACATATAGGGTATGCAATTAAATATGCGACTGCCGACGCTAATATGGAAAGAAGCGCACAACCCACAATAATATACTTTCCGCTTTTAACAAAAAACATGGATCTGTTTTCTGAAAAAAGTTCCATAAGTATTTTTAAATTCTGCGTGGCGCTGTCCGGTGAGAGAAAAAAAATTGAGCCGACCCACACCGCCGCGAAAATTATTGGAATCATAAAAGGAAGTAAAATCAGTGATCCTAAAACCGCAATAGGGCGGTTAAGCCTTAGTAATTTAGCAAATAAAACCGAAGCTACCGTTTGAAAACCAAAAATAGGGAAAATCCCGAAAAAAACACCGAGCGAAAATGAAAAAGCTGCTTTTTGAGGGGTGGTATTTGATTTTAATTCAGATATAAAAATCCTGCGGACTTTCTTGAAACCCAATTTCGCATAAAACCAAGTGACACGTACCGCATTACGTAAAACACCGCGGCGCGCGGCACGCTCTTTTGGTGAACGGCCGGAAGTTCGGGTATTAAAAGTGTTGTTGTCTTCCATTGCTCTCTGCTATAAACGGTATAAACATATAGGCAGCTCTAAAAACTGCCGTGTCTGTACTCCCTCAGCGGCCTCACGGCTGTCGTGCAGCCGGTATGGAGTGCGGGCACGGTAGTTTTTAGAGCTGCCCATATAATATAGTATATGTCTAAGCCGAATTAACACAACGCACCATTTTGTTGATGCGGATTTCAGTTTTGACCGCCTGCCGCCGCTCTCTCCTTAGCAAGCGCCAAAGCTTTATCAATCTCGTCTTTGTACGCCTGTTTGTTTCTCAAACCTCTAAGCGATGTGCGTACCGTTTTATCCTCAATAACAAACACCGTGGGCATCGCGTTTACATTAAAATATGCAGTAAGAGCTCTGTGTACGTCTACATCTACCCTGATAAATTCCACGCGGCCTTTATATTCTTTATGCAAGTCGGCAACTACCGGCTCAAGCATTCGGCACGCACCGCACCAGGCCGCCCAAAAGTCAACAAACACCGGTATAGGAGATTCGACAATGCGGTCGGCGAGAGCCTGAGAGTCATCGGTTTTTTTAGCTTTATTATCCTGCGCGCACCCTATTTGAGCGGTGAACAAGAGCATGAAGGCTGCTATTAAAATTGTTTTCATAAACGAATATATCCCCTTACTTTCTTGTTTCCATAATATATTCAATCGCGTCAATAATCCAACGCGGATCCAAGATGCTGGTGTATCTTTGGCCGCCGATAAAGTACGTGGGTACATGGGTCACGCCGTTTTTGTCGGCCTCTTGACTAGATTTTTCCACACGCGCCGCAAGCTCCGGTTTATCCATCAAGTTTTTAAACGCGTGCCTGTCAAACAGCATCATATCGGCTATTGAGAGTAAAACCTCTTCGTCAATACGTCCCTGTACATTTGCAAGCGCAAGCATAAAGTCCGAAAAACGGCCGGCGTCGTACGCCGCGGTTAACGCCCGATTCGCAAGGCCGGTACCGAACGGTTTACAAACAATGTTCACGCGCCCCTTTAACCTGCCGTTAGTCACTTCCCGGTGGAGATCGCGGAAATTAGTCTTGCACATCGGACACGTCCCCGAAAAGTACATCATAACCGTCAACGGAGCGTTCCTGTCGCCTATAACCGGCCATCCTTTCTGATCGGCAGTGTAACGTTTAGTGTCAATGAACGTCGTATAACGCTGCTGCAATATTCCGGCCATATTCTCTTCGGAGAATCGCCCCCCGGTACTGTCCATCCAATTTACAAAGCTTACAAGCCGCCGCGCGATGGTACAATTCGGCTTCTGCTTCGCGCACGCGTCAAGCGAAGAGGCGCAGCATGGCTGTACACGGAAATTAATCTTAAGCGAATCAACAAAAGCGGGGCGGATTATGGGTTTATGGTTAGGATTATCACAGCCGGGGTGAGCGCCGGCATACGGGGTGTATACAAGCACCGTCAACAGCGCGAGCAAGGCAAGCGCGCCAAAATTTTGTGTTTGTCTAACAGGCATCATCTCTCCTGAATTTTGTTAATAGTTATATTTTTTCCAAGATACTACTGCACCCGGCCGTTAATTGTAATCTCTCTTCTGTTTGGATGATTCGTGCTGATCACAAATGTTCCTGCCATCGCCTCTCCGTTTGTACTTGGAGGAGTAATAATCAATTTATAAACTTTCAACCCATTCGCATGAGTACTGTCCGAAGTGTTGAACTGATAGCCAAGATTAAGCGGTACGTTAGAAGCCCAGTTCGATACGTTTCCGCTGCTCTGCGGTGTAAAAATTACGCTTGTGATATTCAAATCTTTTTTCGCCGATGCGAGAGTTACGGAGCTTGCCGCCGTCCCTGTGAATACCAGATGGTTTACCGAAACCTCTATAAAAGGTTCTATATTGGCCTCTACCATTAATCTAAGCGAGGGGGTATTGGCCGCGTCTGACGCAACGGTAATGCCGCGGCGCATAAGTCCGGCTCTCATACCTTTAACATCGACTACCGGTTTAAAGACACTGGTTTTTCCGGGAGCGATAACTGAGTCGTAAGCCGCCACAGTACAACCGCAATCCGGCCGCACGCTGGTAATACGCAGAGGCTGAGTACCGGTATTGGTTAACCTGAAAACCGCCTCAACCTTTGAATTCTCAGCGACAGTTCCGCCGTTGAAAGTAGTATTGTCGACCTCAATTTTCGGAGCGGCAAAAACCGCCGTTAATCCAACCGCCAAAAGAACCGCAGTAATAGTTTTGCGCATCATTTCATTTTCCTAACCGCTTCATTTCAAATGTCACATTAAATAAAAATACAAACTGCCCTCATTTGAATGTTCCAAAATTTAATTTTTATTAGATATATTTATGCAGCCTCTATTCTGCTGATTACCACAAATTAAACTTTCAATAAAAAATCAACAAATCAGTTGCAAAAAATAAATAATTCACTTATTTTATTTATTAGGTTACGCTTCCCGCGCTTTTTTCATTTCTCATTTCTCAATCTCTTTCAATTTTTCATAGAACAAAAAGTTTTGCTGAATTTTTCGTATTGATTTAACAGAAGCCTCAAAAGCATCTCCATCAAGGCAAAAAGGCTAAGAATAGTTTATGGAAACTTATATAGGCAGAAAATATGTAGTGGTTGATTTGTCCAAAAAAGTCGACATACCATACATTATAAATAAAAAGGGGCGGTAATGCGCATCGGCTCATTCTACAAAGGCAACGGTCTCAGTTCATTCACAGTTTGGGCGCCTTTGCGCTCTAATGTTGAGCTTCTTATTGTAAACCATGCAATCCGCAGTGTGCAAATGGAGCGGGATGATATGGGGTACTGGCACGCCTGTAATGTGCAGGCGGAAGCCGGAACTCTGTACATGTACAAACTTGACGGCGATATTGAACGCCCCGACCCCGCCTCTGCTTTTCAGCCAAAAGGCGTACACGGCCCATCATGTGTTATTAATCATGGCGCGTTTATTTGGAATGATTCCCACTGGAAAGGTATTGAGCTTAAAGACGCTGTTATCTACGAGCTTCATGTCGGGACATTCACAAAAGAGGGTACATTTCATAGTGTTATCTCTAAACTTGATTACTTGAAGGAACTTGGCGTAACCGCTATAGAAATCATGCCTGTAGCGCAGTTTCCCGGAAGCCGGAATTGGGGGTATGACGGTGCTTATCCCTTTGCGGTTCAAAACAGCTACGGCGGCCCGGATGGGCTAAAACGGCTTGTTGACGAGTGTCATAACAGAGGACTCGCTGTGGTGATGGATGTTGTGTATAACCATCTTGGGCCTGAGGGCACTTATCTACGTAACTTTGGGCCTTACTTTACAGAAGAGTACGGCACGCCGTGGGGCAGTGCGGTCAATTTTGACGAGGCGTATTGCGAAGGGGTTAGAAATTACTTTATTAAAAACGCGCTTTCATGGTTTCATAATTATCATATCGATTGTTTACGGCTTGACGCGATCCACGGGATTTATGATTTTGGCGCATTGCATATTTTGGAAGAGATGGCTCAAAAAACGCGGGAATTGTCACAAAATAACGGCAGAAAATATTTGTTGATTGCGGAAAGCGATTTGAATGATGTGCGCATTGTCTCTCCTTTTGAGAAAAACGGATATGGTCTTGATGCTCAGTGGAGCGATGACTTTCACCATTCACTCCATACGCTTTTAACAGATGAGAAAAGCGGATATTATGAAGATTTCGGTTCTATGAATGACCTTTGCAAAGCGTACAACGCAGGTTTTGTTTATTCAAGACGGTATTCAAAATACCGCAAACGCCTTCACGGAAATTCATCCGCACAACTATCCCCAACACAGTTTGTAGTCTACAGCCAAAATCACGACCAAACAGGAAACAGAATGTTGGGCGAGAGGCTTAGTCAGCTTGTATCATTCGATGCTCTTAAATTAGCGGCATCGGCAGTTATTCTTTCTCCCTGCGTTCCAATGCTTTTTATGGGTGAAGAGTTCGCCGCGCAAACGCCCTTTCAATACTTCATAAGTCATACAGACGAAGAACTCGTGAGGCTTGTGAGAGAGGGGAGAGCAAGGGAGTTTAAAGCCTTCGGATGGCATGGCGCCCCGCCTGATCCGCAGTCAGCCGAAACTTTTAACAAATGTAAACTTGACTGGGACAGCGCTTTTACCGCCCGGCACGGGCAAATGCTTGAGTTTTACAAAGAGTTACTGCGTTTACGCAAAACCAATCCGGCGCTGAATGGGGATAGTCACCGCCACGCTCAGGAGCTATTTGGTGACGGCAGAAGTAAGACCTTGCTTTTACGCAGATGGAACGATAATGATAACAGTCAGATATTAGTCATTATGAATTTTAACCGCGGTAAAGAAGTTACGTTTACAGGTGAAGATATTGGAATTTCATCAGAGAGTTCAGGCTGTTCAAAGAAATCCATTAAGATTATTGATTCTCAGGATAATCGGTGGGGCAGCGGTAAAGTGACGCCTGATGAGATCAATCCTAAAACGCCCTGTTCACTGCCGCCGTTATCAATGGCCGCGTATGAAATACGGTATCATCACGAATTGCATTTGTCAGCTTTATTCCGCCGTAGTGTTTAATTTGAAACATATTGTCTGAATCAGGATGCTCAGGATTAAAGGATTTACTGGATTAAGAGAAGATAGTCTCCAATCCTGTTCATCCTAAAATCCTGTAAATCCTGATTCAGACAGTGTTTTCCCTCGCGCGAATAATTATTTTATAATTCTATCTTAATTCTTATCATCTGATCATCCCCGAAACGGAGAAATACGCTATGTCCTTAAAGAAAATCTCTTTCTGCGCAATACTGATTTTTTCAACAATCTGCTTTTCAGCGGAAAAAGTTTCTGATGCTGCGGGAAACGTCCTCATTGATTTCTCCTTTGAAGAGGGCGGGAAAAAATGGACTATTTGGGGCGGCAGTAAAGTTTCGGATGTTGCCCGCAGCGGTAAATCGGGCGTTACTATCCATAATGATAAAGCGCAGTGGAGCGGGGCGGAACAGCTTGTTGTACTGCCCGAAGGGGTATCAACCGTAACCCTTAGCGGCTGGATAAAAACTGACAGCGTCGTTCAGGGGGTAGAGAACTGGGAAAACGCGCGTATATCAATTGAATTTCAGGATGAGCTTGGTAAACTTGTAGGCGGATATCCGCCTGTGGCAGGGCAGACTGTCGGCACTACGGGGTGGACTCATTATACTCGTGAATATAGGGTATCGTCCGCCGCCAAGATTGCCAAAGTGCAGTGCGCGCTTGGAAACGCTACTGGTACGGCGCATTTTGACGATATTGTACTCACTATGAGAAACCGCAAAGGGGAGTTTTTAAAACCCGGCAGACTTTCAGGCATTATGGACGAAGGGGAGTGGTATCCTTTAAATAAGAAAACAAGTACAACCGGCAGTCATTATGTTGACTGGTCGTCCCTTCTTGATGCGCCGGCCGGTAAACACGGTTTCCTTACTGTTAATAAAGATGGTAATCTTGTCTTTGAAAACGGTACCCCTGCCCGCTTTTGGGGAACCAATATGGTGGCGAAAAACTGCTTCGCTTCTGACGCTGAGATTGACTCAACTGTGAAAAGACTTGCGAAGATGGGCGTTAACATGCTGCGCATGCACCATCTTGACGCTGTTTGGACAACGCCTAATATCTTCGGCAACACAGAGAAAACTACCGGAACCCGCGCGTTTTCAAAAGAGTCAATGCGCCAGCTTGATTACTTTATACACCGTTGTAAAGAGAAAGGCATTTATATATTTCTTGATCTTTTGGTTCACCGCGACTTTACAGAAGCGGATGGGATTGAGAACCGTCCGCCTGATCTTGGCGGTAAGCAGATAGGTTTCTTTTCTGAGAAAATTATAGAGTTACAAAAGGAATTTAACAAAAATCTGCTGAATCACGTTAACCAGTTTACAGGCGTGGCTTATAAAGATGAGCCTGCTATTGCGATGTCGGGGATTATAAACGAGTCGACAATATTCGGCGCGTTTTCCGGTGATATTCTTACGCCGCATTACCGTGAGGAGCTTACGAAGCTGTGGGAGAAGTCGGAGTTTAGCGCTTCTGCTCCCGTTGGGGCTCCGGCAGTTAGTGTCCCAGATGTCCATTCAGTCCTTTCTGATAGTGTTGACAGTAAGGACAACAAAGACAAAAAGGACGAAAAAGAGAGCGCCGCCGATGTTGGCTCTGATGAGAAAAATGATGATGATCTCACAGAAAATGCTAACAAGAGCGACGACGCTAACGCAGTTAAGAGGCTCGCCTCTTTTGCTCTTGATTGGTCAAATGACCGCCCCAAACTCAGGCTTTTTTCAGAAGAAGGGGATATACACGAAAGTATAAAATTCCTCTCAACTCTTGAGACCGCTTACTTCAAAAACATGGAAGAGCATTTGCGAAAAGTGGGCAGCCGTCAGCTTCTCTCAGGAAGCAATATGCCATTGCCTATTCTCGCCAAGATTCGCAATAACTCTGTACTTGACTTCATTATGTCAAATGAGTACTGGGATCATCCTCAGGTTTGGAAGATCAACAATGACTGGGACAATATGTTAACCGCTCCGTTTAATAACCGTTCACAGCTTAAAAATCCAAGAGCGAGTCTCATCCAAAACAAATCGTACTTCCGCGTTGAGGGTAAACCTTTTGTAATTACAGAGTGGAATCATTGCTATCCCAATGAACATGTACTTGAAGGAGTGCCGCTCATGGCCGCTTATGCCGCGCTTCAAGGGTGGAACGGTGTATTGCAGTTTGAGTTCAATGAACACGCGCATGATCATCACGCATTGGGTCATGGCCGTCTGCGCAGTTATACGCTTGCCGTACAGCCGGAAGACGCTGCGCATTGGGTGATGGCCGCGCCGCTTTTTCTCAGAGGCGATGTAAAGGCCGCGCCGGGGCTTATTGTTGAAGGTATCAGCCCTGAGCAATACGAAAACATCCCTAACTATTCAGATATGCTCGAAAGAAATTTCCATCTGCCTTTTATAACAAGAGTCGCTAAAAATTTTGACGGCGAATCAAAAGGCGATATAGGGCAGTACGCCAAATACTTCTCAGCGGACAGCGGCATTATACGCTCAGAAACGGGTGAGCTTCTTCTCAACAGCAATACCGGATTCATGCGTATAGAGACCGCCCGTATACAGGGAAAGAGCGGTTTTATCGGAGGCGTTCCGTTTAATTTCCCTCTTTTCTCCGGTGAAATATCTAACCGTCACGCGTCTATCTACGCCGTTAGCGCTGACGGAGCTGATTTGACCAAATCAAAACGATTTTACCTTATTGTAACCGGACCCGCTAAAATGGATGGACAGGTTTATGATCCAACAAGAACTCAGCTTGAAAGTCTTGGAGCGGATAATGTGCTTGTTCAGGTTGTTAACGGGCAGGTAACTTTTACAAATGTCGGCGGAAAAAGAGTACAGGTTTTCCCGCTTGAGATAAACGGCAAGCGCGGTAAGGCGGTGAAGCTCAAAAGAGTTAAGGGCGCAAAGGGAGCGCTTGATCTCAGCAAGGGGCGGACGCTGGTTTATGAGGTAGTAGTAAAGTAGCTGACAGTTTTTTGAAAAGCTCTTTTGGTATACGTTGGGGCTGATAATTATCAGCCCTTACTTATTGTTGTATGATGTATCACCATTTTATTATATTAGTCTACTCTGTTACTAAGCGGAAGTGGTGGAATTGGTAGACGCGCTAGGTTCAGGTCCTAGTGGGTGCAAGCCTGTGGGGGTTCGAGTCCCCCCTTCCGCAGAATTATCACATTCCAACAAGCCGCAGATAAGCCTGCAAAAGCGGATCCCCAAAATATACAGAAGCTATAGTCCCCGCGGCCAGAAACGGGCCAAAAGGAATCCTATTTTCATCGTTATCCATTTTTTTAGAGATAATTAATAGACCGCCTACAATAGAGCCGAGAAGCGCGCCGAAAGCTATACCGATGAGAGTTATTTTAACTCCCCACAGCGCGCCGAGATATGCCATGAGTTTTACATCGCCCATTCCCATAGCGTCGCCCTTTTTTAAAAGATATGTTCCTATAATACCAAGTAAAAGAAGCGATCCGCCGCCGCTGAGCGCGCCTAAAAATGATTGAAGAGGGGAGAGGCCGCCGGGGATAAAAGAGAGTCCAAGCGCAAGCGCTAAAAACGGCAGAGTGAACCGGTCAGGTATAATATAGTGACGAATATCAATAACAGAGATCGGAATAAGCAGGATAAGCGAAACTACCTTTAAAAGCGGAATAATATTTTGATGCCAGGGGGAGGCGAGGGTGGGGGCAATAAATGTCCAGATAAAAACCAGCGCGACAGCCGTTAAAATTTCAACTAATGGATATACTATTGAGATAGGCGCCTTACAGCTGCTGCACTTACCGCGCAGAAACAGATAGCCCAGAACAGGAATATTTTCATACGCTTTAATTTTGTAACCGCATCCGGTACAATGCGAGCCCGGCCAGGCGATAGACTCACCGCGTGGTATTCTCCAGATAAGTACGTTAAAAAATGAGCCGATACAAAGCCCCGCTCCGGCAAGTATCACGATGTGAAACATATTCATGGGTAAACTTTCTGCTATTTTTGTCTATTCTTTGAGGCTTCTTGCTCATCTTTTTCAAGAGTATTAATCAGTGTTTCGATGTAATCACCTGCTTCATGTATTTTTTCTGTGCCGGCGGCCGCGGTACGGCGAATCTTGTTTTTTGTGTTTTCTATACCGTCAATAGAGAAAAACGCCGGCAGCCCCTTATAAGTTTTATACACAACCGATTTTCCAAAACCCTCTTCCAATTTTTTCTCAGGCATAAGCGAAATATTTAGGCAGACAACCCAAGTTATGAGCGCGGCTTTAAGAAGTCCCAGAGCTAATCCGAGAATACGGTCAACCACTCCCAGAAACGCGAAATTTATAAGCTTTCGTACGATAAAACCCAAGATAAGTATTAAAACAGCAACAACAAGAAATATGATGATAAACGCTGTAATACTTACCGCTTTGGGGTTTGAAGAGACCGCTTTGAGATGAACCGCCAAATCCTGATAGTAGCAAAATCCCGCGAAAAAACCGCCAAGCAGAGCGCCAAAACGGAATACCTCTCTAATAAGTCCGTCTTTGACGCCCATCACAGCGAAAATCAGGGCAACTATAAGTATTGTAACATCAAAAAATGTTGACACCAACAACCCTCGCCCTGTGTACTATTTTTTCTTCTTCACATCAATTTCGTCAATACCGACAACGTGCTTATCTTCCATTATGAACACCCGTGTCTTGCCTCTGGGATACTTCCAATGTTCCTGTTTAGCCCAAGGCTGCTTAACCGGTATAATTTCTTTGGGTTCGCCAAGTAAAAAGCGCACTGTTGACGCAAGCATACCGATCTCAAAACGGCCGTCAGCTATACAGGACTGGTCAACAGGAGGCAGATCGGGGTTAGCCTGCATATACGCGTCAATATCACTCTGTTTCGGTCTGATAAGTTCTTTAGACGCACATCCGCTAAAAACAATTGCACTTACAAGTAAAACCGCCGCTAAACTAAATTTTTTGACACTCATTTTGAAACTTCCCTTCTGTAGAATAAATAGTTACAACTTTATTGAGTCCCACGACTTTAAGTACATCTTTAACATATTCATTAGGTTCGATAAGGGCAAACCTGCCGCCGCTTTTTTTAAGCGCATTGTGGCAGTATATGAGAACATTAAGCGCGCCGCTGTCCATATAAGTAACTAATGAAAGATTGAGAGCTACAGCAGTGCATTTTTTTTCGATGAGAGAATTTACATACGATTTTAAAACGATAGAATCCTTGAGCCTGTCAATCTTGCCAATGACGTCTACAATATGAAAACCGCACATTTCCCTTCCGCCGATGTCCATGATATCCCTTTTCGTTATTGGGGCGAGGACAACTTTTAATAATTATAAATATAATATTGGGGGAGAGGGTTATCATTATAAATTTTTGTTTGGGGACGGAGTTGCTTTTACGGACGAAAAAGATTGTTTTACTGCGTTAGATCGTGTATAATATATATTATAGGTGATATTTTCTTAATTGCGTGATTAAAGTATTAATTAAACCGCTGAAAAATTCTATAAAATAACCGGAAGAAGGCTTTTATGAAAGCGCTTAATCATTTTAGGTTGTTGGCGTTGATGTTTGGGATTGTTGTGATGGTTTGTTTTGCGCGGGGAGTATCGGCGCAGGATACTTATGTAATTACCGGAAGCGGGGGGACGCAGTTTACTGCGACAAAAGACGGTGAAACAGTCGGAACGGCTGACCAGGCTATACAAAATGTCATCAACGATATTAGAACAGATGCTGCGGGAAACCCATGTACCATTCAGTTCGGTGATGGAACGGAAAAGCTCAATATAGGCACGGCAGGTATTGATTTTGACGGCAGCGGGACACCTGTTTGGGGACTTATTACTCTTACCGGAAAAATCACATCGTCAAGGAACCCCACCTCATCGTTTACAAACGCGGTTATACGTTTGATGAACGGCGTTTCGGTGAACAGTGAGGCTGATATTGAAAATTCCGATAACATTAATTTCGGCATAGCGATTATACATAATTCCGCAGGGACATTAACTATCAGCGGCGGAACGGTTTCGACAAGTAGAAGTGGAAGTACCGCGATTCGGAACAATTCTACCGGCGTGGTAAATATCAGCGGCGGGACAATTTCTTCGGTAATTTTCAACAGTGGTGACGGTTCGGTAAATGTCAGCAGTGGAATGATCGCGGGAGGTATTGAAAACAGCGATGACGGCTATGGTTCGATAAATGTCAGCGGCGGAATGATTGCGGGATATATTTCCTGCGGCAACGGTTCGGTAAATGTCAGCGGCGGAACGGTTTCTTCGGGAATTTCCAACCGCGGCGGCAAAATCACCATATCGGGCGATGCGCTGATAACATCGGCAAACACCAGCACGATTAGTTTGAGGGAAACTAGGTTAGCCGGCGAACGGTTAATCATAACAGGCGGCAAGGTGGAAAACACGGCGGTAAATAATGGTCGTGTCATTAGTGATCAGTCTGGCGGTGTGATAACCATTAGCGGCGGAACGATTTCAACGTCTAACAACAACTACGGGATTTACAGCAATGGTACGGTAAACATCAGCGGCGGAACGATTTCTGCCGGCACGGGGATCCATTCTAGCGGTACAATAAACATCAGCGGCGGGACGGTTTATGGAGGCAGTTATGGGATTCAAAACGGCGTTACGTCCCCCGGTCCAACGATAAACATCAGCGGCGGAACGGTTTCGTCCGGCGGTTCTACGATTTTTCATAATACGGCGTCAGGGACCGGCTATATCAATGGCCCAATAACCATCAGCGGCGGAACGGTTTCATCAACCGGCGCTTATGCGATTGAAAAACGCACCAGTTCCCTACTAACCATATCTGGCGATGCGCTGATAACATCGGCGTCACATGAAAGTGAAACACGAAGCACAATTTTTGCCAGCTCAATCGTCATGGAGGGCGGCAGGGTGGAAAACACGTCGGAGAGGGGCGGTACTGCAATTCGTTATATAGGCGCCCGCTTAACCATCAGAGGCGGAGTTGTTTCGTCAACAAAGGGTTATGCGATTTATAGTTCTGTCAACAGTTATAATATTAACATATCTGGCAATGCTTTGGTAACATCAGGCGGAATACGAGGCACGATTTATGGTGGATTCATCAACATAGAGGGCGGCAGGGTGGAAAACACAGCGGAGGAGGGCGGCACTGCAATTTATTATACCGGTACCGGCAGCAGCAGCGTATTAACCATAAGCGGCGGAGTCGTTTCGTCAACAAAGGGCATGGCGGTTTTCAGTAATCAAGCCTACGGCTCTATCGTTTTGGGCGGAGATCCTGACATTACCGGCAGTATCCGCTGCGTGCCGAGCACATTGAGCGTTGCCGTAGGCAGCGGCAATGATTTCGCGCCAAACGCTGAAAGACGATACGCATTAGAATTTACCAGATACAGAACAAATGACATCGCTGTAGTGGACGGTGCGCCGTTTATTGATAACTTCGTGCCATACATACCAAGTTGGCAAATTGAAACAGAAGATAATAACCTTGTGGTACACAGAGACTTTATCTATGTCATAACCGGCGGCGGCACATCGTTTACCGTTAACGGCGGCATACTTGGAACAGGTGTATCAGGCAGCCTCCAAACCGTCATCAACGCCATTAGAGCCGACGCAGCCGCAAACCCCTGCACTATTCAGTTTGGCAACGGAACGGAAACACTCGACATTGGCGCTGCAAGCTTTGAGCTTAATAGCAGCGGAACGCCCGCGTGGGGACTTATAACCCTTACCGGAAAAATCACATCGTCAATGAGCGCAAGTCCATTTGCTACTCTTATGTTAAATAGTGTTTCGGTGAACAGCGTGGCGGATATTTCAAATACGGCCAACAGCGATGGTATTAGATTTAATTCCACAGGAACATTAAATATCAGCGGCGGAAGGGTTGAGGCGATAGGTAATAACGGCTTAGCGGTTTACAATATTTCCACCGGCAGGGTAAATATCAGCGGCGGGACGGTTTTGGCGAAAAACGGTCATGCCGTTTACAGGGCAGGTACTACAAACGCGAGTATAACTAATTTAACCGGCGGGTGTTTGTTTGCTTACGGTACAGGCGCCGGCAGCGTAATATACGGCACTTATAATGCTGCAAACGGCAATCCTGTGATAGTTGCATGGAATCAAGCTGCCGGAAATACCGAATATACAGCACAGGATAATACCAATCTATTAGCGTTCCCATCCGCCGCATCGGCAGTATGGGATAACCGAGACGGCATTTCAGGCATTGCATACTCCAATGGCGCAAATACGGGTTTTATTGCACTTGATGATGTTACGGTAAAAGGTGGTGCCGCCGCGGTTATTTTCCCAACAACAACCCCTATCACCTACGACCCAACCAAACCGCTTTCGCAAATCACTCTAACAGGCGGTTCGGGCGACGGCACTTTTCAATGGAAAGACGGAGATACTATCCCAACAGTAAACAACAGCGGCTACGATGTTGTATTTACTCCTACAGGCGGAGATAATTCTCAATCAATAACAAA
>Ga0123356_10001476_pt1 | contig 25930 bp, 20 predicted proteins | sample TergutEmb28metaG_2_FD_92546 | JGI IMG/M metagenome (GOLD analysis project Ga0123356, IMG submission 92546) | Embiratermes neotenicus P3 segment gut microbial communities from Petit-Saut dam, French Guiana - Emb289 P3 | ecosystem: Host-associated > Arthropoda: Insects > Digestive system > Gut ...
GATAAATAATGAACCGGAACGGGAAATTTACGGAGCAAAAGTAGCAAAAGCAGCAGAGGTTTCGGCAGAAGCTGTCAAAAACGAAGTCAGAAAAAAAATCAGAATGAGGATCGGACGGGAAAAAAAAGAGTTCGAAAAAGAAACAACCCGCCCCAGAGCAAAAGTCCAGCCGGCAAGCAGAGAACTGCGGTATCTGAATGATTTATCGGCAGTTGCTGAAGAGGGTGTGGTAAGATGTCTTGCATATGACCCGATACTCCTGAAAACAGCAAATTCTATGAGTTTTTCAAAAGAAGAGTTTACATCGCCTTTTCTTGCGAAAGTCTACGAGATACTTGAAAAACGCATTTTCAGCGGCAGAGATGTGAGCGAAGCGTTGATCATGTCAGAGCTGGAATCGGATGAAGCGTCTCAGTTGACGGTCATTCTTCAGAAACCGGAAGCGCTAAAATACGGAGACAGAGTTATACGAGAGTATATTGAGAGAATACGAGCAGAAAGATTAAAATCACAAACCCCTGACGATGAAATACTGCTTGAAATAAAAAGACTTAAAGAAAAAGCGGAGGCAAATGACAAGGATGGAGAATAACATTCACGATGAACTGGATAAGGTAGCAAATGAAAACCCTGAAGCTGAAGTGATACCCGAGAAATCACAGGAGCAATACAACGAGGAACGGCTGAACGCTCTCGTGGAGGAGGGGAAAAAACGAGGAAGCTTAAGCTCAAAAGAACTGCTTGATGTTCTTGAGGATATGAACCTCGAGCAGGATCAAATCGACAAATTCTATGATACTCTCGAGAATTTGAACATCGACACGACTGAAGCAGAGGAGGTTGTGTTTGTTCCGTCGGAAGTTGATGATGCTCCTGAAATCGAAGAGCTGCAGGAAATAGAAACACTTTCCGAAGATGAGATCATCGACCCGGAAACGCTGGTCGACAATTTCAGTATCGATGACCCGGTTCGTATGTATCTTAAAGAGATAGGTAAGGTAAATCTTCTGACCACAGAAGAAGAGATCGATCTGGCTACTAAAATGGCATTAGGTGACGAAGAAGCTAAACGGCAGATGGCTGAAGCAAACCTCAGGCTCGTTGTCAGCATAGCTAAGCGTTATGTTGGTCGAGGGATGCTTTTCCTTGATCTGATCCAGGAAGGAAATCTCGGATTGATAAAAGCAGTTGAGAAGTTTGACTATACAAAAGGATATAAATTCTCAACATATGCGACGTGGTGGATCCGCCAGGCTATCACACGTGCAATAGCAGATCAGGCACGTACTATTCGTATCCCTGTTCATATGGTTGAAACTATAAATAAAGTCATGCGGATTTCACGCCAACTACTTCAAGAGCTTGGACATGACCCGACGCCGGAAGAGATTGCCGAAGATATGGGCATGCCTGTTGAAAAGGTCCGTGAAATCCTGAAAATCGCACAAGAGCCTGTATCTCTGGAAACGCCGATAGGCGAAGAAGAAGACAGTCACCTTGGCGATTTCATACCTGACGAAGACGCATCTGAGCCGGCAGAAGCAGCATCGTTTACATTATTAAAAGAACAGCTTTCAGGTGTATTAAATACACTGACTCCACGTGAGGAAAAAGTATTACGCCTCAGATTCGGAATTGAAGACGGACGTACCCGCACCCTTGAAGAAGTAGGCAGAGAATTCAACGTAACAAGGGAAAGGATCCGCCAAATAGAAGCAAAAGCATTAAGAAAACTGCGCCACCCGAGCCGCAGTAAGAAATTAAAGGATTTCCTGTTTCCGTAAAGAAAAACCAATACACCACCTAAATGTCCATCTTGGGTTATACTTGCCAGTATGGACATTTTAGTTTGCAAAACAAGGTGCGACAAGGGACAGCATATTGTCCTGCGAGGAGCGCGTCCCATTTAGAATTTAGTCAGAAAGGTTAGGGACTGTATTGCTAATTTTAGCTCTTGAATCATCGGCAAAGCCTGTATCGGTCGCCGTATATAAAACACCACAAACCGATAACTGCGGCAAACTATTAGGGCAGAGCTTTCAAAACAACGGATTCTCACACAGCCGCACATTGTTAACTATGACTGAAGCACTGCTTAAAAATCTGGAAATAAAGCCTTCTGACCTCGGACTTATCGCCGTCGCCAGCGGTCCCGGTTCGTTCACTGGAGTCAGGATAGGAGTATCTGCAGTAAAAGGTCTCGCCTGGGGTCTGGACATCCCTGTCTGCGGTGTATCAACACTAGAAGCAATGGCTTATCAAACACCTGAAACCGGTGTGATCATATGTCCTGTCATGGATGCAAGACGTGAGCAGGTCTATAATGCACTCTTCGAATGGCACGGCGAAGAACTTGTAAGGATTTGCGATGATCGTGCGATATCTATCGACGACCTCAAAGCGGACTTAAAAACCTATGATAAACCTGCACTATTAGTTGGCGATGGTACTTCTATATGCCAAACTTTTTTCGAAAACCCGGCTAATAATGACATGCCTGACTGGCGTACAGCACCTGAACTCATACGTTATCAGACAGCCTATGGAGTCGCGCTTGCTGCCATGAAAAGAAAAACGATCCCCGCTGCAGAGCTGGAACCGTATTATTTAAGACCTTCACAAGCAGAAAGAGAACGGGCGTAATACACAAAACCGTCTCTTGTCTTATTACTCCTCATCATTATAGTTATCAAAAATCGCTCTTAAGGAAGACCTGCATCAGGAGTAGGGACAGGACGTTTGACGCTGATGCTAACTGATATCTGAAAAGCCCCCATACTTGCGTGTATTTGTGAAAAACCTTGCCTATGTCCTTTGATATCAATACTTCTTCCATCATCACTCAGCGTGAATGATATCGGCAACATATCACTTGCAGTCCAACTGATATCACCTAAAGTGTCTGCCGGGGTTACTATCGCGGAAAGTCTTATTGTTTCACCTTCTTCAATTACAATTGTTCCGTATGACCTAAAGAGTCCTTCAAAATCAAACTCAAGTCTTGTAGGACCGGGACCTAAACTGGTAACAAGACTGATTGTAGATTCTTTATCTACATGAGCTCCGGCAAGAGGTCTCTGAGAGGAAATCGATCCTACTACTGTTCTTATGTGATATCCTTCTTCAACAACAACACTAAATCCTTGATCTGTTAATATTCGTACTGCACTCGCCCAGTCTAATCCTAGAACATCTTCTACAATTATATAGTCGGGCTCATCAGGATTATCATAATCGTCTTCATCGGTAGTTTCTTCGGTTTCATTATTGTGATTATACGGTTCTGAAATTGATGGCTGCTCATCCCCATTTAACCTGCTATTAGTATTAGTAAAAAATAAGAAATAAACTCCAATAGCAAATATCACAACCAGTGCAATAACCGGCAGCAGTATTTGCAATGCAACTTTTAAACTATTGGGATGAGCATCGAATTGTTGCTGAACCCCTTGATACTTGTCTTTTTGACTATTTTCATCGACATCACATTGCACCGTATTATCAGGAATTTCTATTTGAATAGCATCACAGTTATTACAAAATAACTCTGTGTCGTCATCGTACTGAGCACCACAGCTACTACAGTATTTCCTTTTTTTGTTATCTGTATCCATACTCATTCCTAAAAAATGCTATTCTCACCAACACAATCGCATTTACATAGAACTTGCAACTTCTTCCCATTCTTCGAGTAAATCACTTAATTTCTCTTGCACTGTTACTTCCAGATTGTCCAGCTCCATCAGCTTTTCATAATCGCTGGCATGCTCTGTTCGTTGTTCATTTATATCAAAAAGTTCAACTTCAAGCTTTTCGATTTCCCTCTCCAACCTGCGGATCTCCTTTGCAGCGTCGGAGGGTTTTGCTTTCTTTGGCTTACCTTTACCGGCGGGAATAGCAGTACCGGAAGAAACAATACCACTGAAAGCACTACCATCGTCCCCCTGCTTTCTTGTTTTTGATCTGCCTGAAGCAAAAGACCTGTCCCCCTGCTTCCACGTTACATACTGCTCGTATGTGCCAAAAAAGTCAACAAACTCACCGTTATCAATTTCCCAGATACGGGTAGCAAATCTATTGATAAAATACCTGTCATGTGAAATAAACAAAAGTGTCTCGTCGTATTGCGCGACTGCTTCTTCGATCCATTCTCTTGATGCAAGATCGAGATGATTTGTCGGCTCGTCGAGTATCAGCAGGTTTATTTCACCTTTCATAAGCATACACAACCGCAGCCGGCTCTTCTCCCCGCCTGACAGATCGCCTACATATTTAAACACATCCTCACCGGAAAACAGGTATGCGCCAAGCCGGTTTCTTGCAGATTGTGGGGTGTCATTTTGCTCATAAATAATAGTGTCGAGTAACGAGCGATTTGGGTTGTCAAAATGGATGATTTGCGGCAAATATGCTGCTTTCACAGACGGACCGCGCCTTGCAAAGCCGGAGTCCGGTTTTTCTTCATCCATGATTATTTTAACAAGTGTCGTCTTCCCTGTACCATTATCACCGATTATTGCTATCCGCTCTCCGCCTTGTACCAGGACTTCATCAAGCTCAAAAAGCTTCTTCTGACCAAATGATTTTGACAAACCCTTTATAAGCAATGCTTCATCACCACGAAACTCGCGTTCGGAAAATCGAGCACGTATGTTTTTGTCTCTATCGGGTCTATCCGTTTTCAATTCCCGCTCCGCCCTTGTTCTGAGCGCAAATGACTTTTTCATAAGCCTTCTGTTGCCGGTACCCCACTGATAAAGCCTGTCTGCTGCAGCGTTAAGACGCTTGGACTCGGTTTGCTCGCGCTCAAACTTTTCCAGTTGCTCTTCATAACGACGCTTTTTCTCGGTAACATAGTAGCTGTAATTTCCACTGTAAAACTCAGCTTTTCCTTTGCTTATTTCAATGGCACGTGTGATCGTCCTGTCAAGAAAATATCTGTCATGCGATATCACAAGAACAGTTCCTTTAAACTTGATCAAAAACTCTTCAAGCCAAACGGTAGCGTTTAAGTCAAGATGGTTTGTCGGCTCATCGAGCAGCAGTATATCCGTGTCTTCCAGAATAAGGCGGGCAAGATTGATTCGTGTTTTCTCACCTCCCGAAAGCGTATTGAACCGCTGCGCTCTTTGAGAATGCGGTATTTGCAAACCGTTTACAACTCTATTTAGCTCTGTATCAAGCGTGTATCCGCCGGAACGCTCATATTCATGCGCAAGCTTATCATAATTTGTTAGTATAGTTGAATCCTCATCGATCAACATCAACTCTTCCAGATTTTCCATCTCTTCCTTGATCACATCAAGACGCGAAAAGGCACTCCGCAACACATCTTCCGCAGTAAAATCCGCAGGAAACTCCGGTATCTGAGAAATCATCCCGATAACCTTGGAATCAGGAATAACAATATTACCCTCATCCTCAGAGAGCTCCCCTGTAATTATTTTAAGCAGAGTAGTTTTCCCCGCACCGTTTTTCCCGAGCAGACCAACACACTCACCGGCATTGATATCAAAGGTGATACTGTCAAGAATATCAACACCCTCTTCAAATGCCTTTTTTATGTTTTGTACTGAAATATCGATCATGCAAGTATATTAACACATTTTTAAGCTTTGTGCATTGACGATTATTACAGTTCATGATAGTTTAATTTTATATATGAGAATAAATAAGGAGCTGTGTATAAATATGAACTTCAACTATGAAAAAATAAAAGATCCCGGGTATTATAAAGAAAACCGTCTTGACCCGCATTCGAGCCATAAGTACTACCGGAACGAAACAGAAGAAGTAAAATGCAGCAGCAGCTTTATTCAATGTTTAAACGGCGTATGGAAATTTAGCTATGCAAAAAACATAGCACTGGCTCCAAAGGACTTTTTTGAGACAAATTACGACTGCAAAGGATGGGACGACATCAAAGTCCCGGGACATATCCAAATGCAAGGATACGGACAACCACAGTATGTAAACGTGCAATGGCCGTGGGACGGACTTAACGATATCGAACCCGGAGAGATACCGGAAGACTTCAACCCGGTCGCAAGCTATGTTAAGTACTTCACAATACCCGAAAAAATGCAAGGCGAAGATCTATACATATCATTCCAAGGCGTTGAAAGCGGATTTGCTCTTTGGCTCAACGGACAGTATGTCGGCTACGCGCTTGACAGCTTCACACCTTCCGAGTTCAAGTTGACTCCATATCTTACGGATGGTGAAAATAAGCTGGCTGTACAGGTATTTAAGTATACAGCCGGAAGCTGGATCGAAGATCAGGACTTTTTCCGCTTTTCCGGGATCTTTCGTGATGTATACCTATATTCCACACCAAAAGTCCATGTACGTGATCTTAAGGTGATTACACAGCTGGATGATGAGTATATAGACGCTACACTATTCATTTCCATGAACTTTTCTGAATGCGTGAAAGGTTCTGCGGACATAAAGCTCTTATGTTTTAATGATGTGATTTGTTCCACAGCAATTGAGTTTTCTTCCGATTTACAAATAGATCTGCCGGTCGCTGAACCGATTCTTTGGAGTGTTGAAGATCCTTTCATGTACAGACTCGTATTCCACGTTTTCGACGAGAATAAAATCTTAAGCGAGATCGTAGTTCAGGAAATCGGCTTTCGCAAGTTTGAGATCATCGGTAATATCATGCATATAAATGGTAAACGTATTGAATTTTACGGCACCAACAGACATGAGTTCTCCTGTGAAACAGGACGCGCAATAACAAAAGAGCAGATGGAATCTGATATCATAACTATGAAACGGCATAACATCAATGCCTTACGCACTTCACACTACCCGAATCATCCTTATATTTATGAGTTGTGTGACCGTTACGGGATATATGTTATCGACGAAGTGAATCTTGAATCACACGCCAGATGGCACAACATACCAAGAGACAAAGAAGGTGCTCTCGTAGCCGCGCTGCCCGGCGATAATCCATTATGGCTGGATATCGTCATTGATCGTGTCGACAACCTGTACCACCGTGATAAAAACCATCCGAGTGTTGTCATCTGGTCACTTGGAAATGAATCCTGCGGGGGGATAAATATACTGAAAATGAAAGAGCGTTTCCACAGTCTGGACTCAACGCGTTTTGTGCATTATGAAGGAGTTAATTGGGATCTGCGTTATCCGGACAGCACAGATATTTACAGTAAAATGTACACTTACCCATGGGATCTGGATGACTTCTTGAAAAACAATACAGAAAAACCTATGATACTTTGCGAATATCTCCATACAATGGGTAATTCCGGCGGCACATTGTATAAATACATTGATTTGATGGCAAAATACCCTCATTATCAAGGCGGGTTCATATGGGACTTCATAGACCAGAGTATCCGCAAGAAAGACCGCTACGGCAATGATTTCCAGGCATACGGAGGCGACTTTGACGATCGCCCGTGTGACTACAACTTCTGCGGCAACGGCATTATTTACGGCGACAGAGGTCTCTCACCGAAGCTTCAAACCGTAAAGTATAATTATCAAACTATTGTACTTGATGTAAAAGAAGATAAAGTCATAGTAAAAAATAAAAACCTTTTTACCTCGACTTATGATTATGATTGTTATGTACTACTTGAAAAAAACGGTATCGAAGTAAACCGAAAAGAGTTTTATACCGATGTAGAACCGCTTTCAAGTGACGAATATCCCTTACCTTTCAGCATCCCTGAAGAACCGGGTGAGTATGCGATCACGGTTTCATTCCGCCTTAGAGCAGATACTTTATGGGAGAAACGCGGCTTTGAGATCGCATTTGGACAAATCGTTGTTAAAAAGAGCGGTCCGCCCGAAACTTACCTTCCCGGTACGGCGGTATGCGGCACACCTCTTAGAATCATTCCCGGGACACAATCGTTTGGTATCCGTGGCGAGCATTTTAGCATACTGTTCTCAAAGGCTAAAGGCTTGACATCATATAAATATGCCGGACGGGAAATGATCAAAAAAATCCCGATGCCTAACTTCTGGCGTGCACCGGTCGACAACGACATCGGAAACCTGATGCCGACCCGTTACGCTCAATGGAAGATAGCAAGCTTATACGGAACATGTGCACCTCCCGGAAATCTGTGGCCGTCCTCAGATCCGGTCGTTAATAATATATCCGGTCGTGTCGAAGTGATCTTCATCTATTATTTACCGACAAAACCGGCTTCAGAATGTGAAGTCAAGTACACGATATCATGTGACGGCACAGTACAAGTCGATCTTACCTGCCACCCGAAAGGACTCCCGCCGATGCCGGAGTTTGGTATGATGTTCAAGTTTGATGCCGATTACGAAAATATCGAATGGTACGGAATGGGTCCCGAGGAAAATTACATCGACCGGGCTACGGGCGCAAGACTTGGCATCTTCCGCAACAAAGTCAGAGATAACATGTCAAAATACCTGGTACCTCAAGAATGCGGAAATAAAATCGGAGTAAGATACGCAAAGCTCACAGATAACACCGGCAAAGGCATCATCTTCACCGGCGATGAAATGGAATTCTCCGCACTTCCCTACACCCCGCACGAACTCGAAAACGCCATGCACAACTACGAACTCCCGCAAGTCCACTACACGGTAGTCCGGGCAAATCTCAAGCAAATGGGCATAGCCGGCGATAACACCTGGGGTGCCCTCACCCACGAGGAATATCTGCTGCCTACAGATGAAGAGATGAAATTCTCATTCAGTTTTAAGGGTATTTAATTCACACTACCCTTTCAAACCACCGGCACTGATACCTTCGATCAGATACCGCTGACCAAGGGCAAACATTATTATAGTCGGAACCAGAACGATCGTGAGGGCTGCAAACAATGCACCCCAGTCGGTTGCATAGCGCTGGATCTCATAGAGTCTTTGCAGGCCTACAGGTAATGTATAGTTCGCCTCTGTGAGAAGAACAAGAGCAAGCGGATATTCATTCCACGCAGCCATTGCAGACAGCATACAGACAGTTACGATGCCGGGTTTTGCCATCGGTCCAACAACCTGTGTGAGTATGCGGAAGTTACTGCAGCCGTCGATCATTGCCGCTTCGGAGTAATCTTTTGGTATAGTCCGCATGAAGCCTGTCATTAGGAAGATCGAGAACGGAAACTGCGTAGCAGCGTATAAAACACCGAGAGGTATCAGCTTGTCGAGCCAACCTATCGACAGCATTTGCAAATAAAGAGGGATCATTATATACGTTGACTGGATGAATATCGCAACCATATAAAGTGCAAGCATGGGTCTTGCTCCGAAAAATTTAAACCTTCCGAGACAATACGCGCACGGAATAACACACAATATAATTACAATGATCGTAATGGCAACAACAAACAGTGAGTTGAAAAAGCTGCTTGCAATGTTTATCGTTTGCGATGCACGAACAAAATTATCCCACTCAAGTCCTGACGGCAATGAAAACGGATTGCCGAGGAACTCATAGTTTGTTTTAAAAGCAGAGTAAATATTCCAGAGAACAGGATAAAGAGTTATAGCCGCCACGCAAATAAGAAATATTCTGACTATCCAGCGTGATGATATATTTCTTATTTTTTGCATTTTTATACCAATATCATATCCATGCTTGATATTTTGATCAAGATCAGTCATATTCATCACCCTACCTTCCCTGCCTGCTTGACAACATCCGGCCAAATACCGACAAAATTATCGCCATCATCAATGTGACTGCTGCGATCGTCATTGCATAGCCGAAGTTACCGCGTTCCCAGCCTTGAGTATATACATAGTAGAGCAATACTGAAGATGCACCGTTCGGACCGCCGCCGGTCATAACTGACGCCAGGATAAAGCTGCTGTTAAGTGTACCGGAGATAGCAAATACAAATGTTATACCGACAATATCCTTGACCAGCGGCAGTGTTATGCCAAAAAGCTTACGTGCAGGTCCGGCACCATCGATCGTCGCAGCTTCATATATCTCGCTGGATATACCGTCTATTGCGGCAATATGCATTACCATAAAATATCCGGCAGCCTGCCAGATCATAGCAACAGCTATAGTCCACAAAGCCGTACTGCTCTGCCCTACCCAGGGCTGCGCTAACGCTCCAAGTCCAAGAGAATTGAGTAATGTGTTCAATATACCGAGATTTGGATGGAATACCCATGACCAAATGATGCCGATAACGACCATTGATACGATCGACGGAAAGAAAAATACCGTCCGGTAGAATGAACGTTCCTTTAATTTGCTTTGTGTAACAGCAAACGCTAAAAACAAAGCTATAAACACGGTAACTGCAGGAACTACCATCAGCAGCTTTACCGTGTTTTGAAATGCCTGGATGAATCGCCTGTCACCAAACATATATTCATAGTTGGATAAACCGATAAAGTCCGGGTCCATGAAACCTAACATACTGGCGTTAGTCAGGCTGAGCCTGAACACCTGGATCGCAGGCCAAATCAGGAAATAGCCGGTCAAAACCAGCGCAGGTAAAGTACACAATGCAATAAACAGCCACGGTTTTCTGATCGAGTTCCTAGTGATGCTCATTTGTAATCAATCCTTTTAACATAGCCATCTGTTTCATGACATAAGTTACTGCCGGGGATATGAAACGCCCGATTATTGAGTTGTCGGGCGTTTCATATATTCCAGTATCATGTTAAAGCAGATACAATACTTTTAATGCCTGTCATACATATATAGAGTCAAAATCGCGGTGCGCAACTATCTTCCTGCAGCCATGTCACGATATGCCTGATCTATATTTTCTGCCCATTCACGTGCGGTCATTCTGCCTGTCATAACATCGGCAAGCGGTTCAAAGATCTCATCGCCCGGATTGATCAATGTTCCTTCCGGAAGAGCATCGAATCCTACTATGAGTGCTGCTGCGCCCGGCTCGCTGTATGCGCCGAACATGCCGTATGTACCTTCTGTCAGATACGGACGTGTCAGTTCAAGTGCGTTATTTGTTGCCATGACTGCTCCGCTGAACTGTGCGTACATCGTTATTACTGCATCAGTGTACAGGAAGCTGAGGAAACGTTTTGCCAGCTCGGGGTTTGCTGCTCCTGCCGGGATCGAGAATTGCTCAAATGAACTCATTATGTAACGGGTGTCACCTTGTCGCTGCACCGGCGGTGGTGTGAGTCCGAATCTGTAACCCGGAGCACGCGGAACATCTTCCATTTCAGGTTCCATCCATGTGCCGTTGGGGATAAACAGAGCTTTGTTATTCATCTGATCTGTTTGTGATTGAGTATGATTGAGTGCTACAGTTCCCGGCATAAGCATACCTGATGAACCGATTTTCTCGAACTGTTCAAGAACAGCTACTACCCGCGGGTCGACCCAAATGCCGGGTTCATATGAAGTGATCTTTGCGAAGTCCTCAAGGCCGATTGCGGATGCTATTGCGGGGAATATTATACTTTCCATATATCCGGGATAAATACCTTGATATGTAAGCAGAGATATACCTTGCTCGGCTGCTTTCTCACCGAGTGCAAAGAAATCATCCCATGTTACAGGGACATTCCAGCCATTGTCTTCAAACAGCTGGATATTGTATACGAGACCCATCGGTCCTGCGTTACTGGGTGCAAGATGGATCCTGCCGTCACCGTAAGGTGAGCATAATGCGCTCTGCAGGAAGCCGTCAATGATCTTACTTTTAATAGATTCACTGCTGTCATACTGCGGTCCGTTAAAGAAATCGGTGAGATCCAACAGACCTCTTTCCTGTATAAGATTCTGGATTATTCCGGTCTGATCGTTGACATTCATGTTCAAGAAATCCGGTACATTGCCTGCGACTATTTGCGGACGGATGATGTCTCCGATTTCGGGGCTTATCTGCATGTTGACTTTAATGCCGGGGTTGTCATCTTCGAACAGTTTTACAACCTCGTCCCAGAAATCACGGCCGAAGCCGCCTTCGAATATCGCAATGTTGAGTTCTCCGGTCAGTTCACTGCCGCTTCCGGGTCCGGGTGCAGGATCTCCGGGTGCCGGGTTTGAGGGTGCTCCGGGTGTCCCGCCTGAGGGTGTGTCGTTGCCGCATGCTGCAAGGATCGATGTCAGCATAACGATCGCTAAAAGGATACCAAGGATCTTTTTCATTTTTTATCTCCTATTTTTTATTCTTGTCGACTTATCGTGTTTTCGCATAAATCTACAAGTCATCTACATTATAATTTATATACATTGTACAATTACATAGACATATTTGACTTGTTTATGGATTTTATTGACTTTTCATTGCAAAGATTGAGTTTTATGTCATAATAGGTCTAACTATTTACTCAAAAAAGCTTCAAGCCGTGCAAACGCACAGTATTTGTCAATTTGGTGCAAAAAATGAAACTTGAAAAACTTGTACGTAAATTAAATGTCCGTTCCCGTCTTTTGGCGGCGTTTCTGTGCGTTTCAATAATCCCTGCGGTTTTTATCGGAATATATGCATATAGGGCTTATGCCGGAACAACACAAGAGCTTTTCGCGGAGTCTTCTCTTCAATCTGTCCGGCAGCTAGGGGATACTTTATCCGCTGATCTTGCCCGCTATTCACAGATAATAGACATGGCGTCGGTTTCTACAAGAGTCCAGAACGCTATGATCGCACGCGAGGGTGGAACAGTGCTGAGGAGTGCGACTGCCGAAATGATAACGACCGGCGGATATTTCCGGGGTCTTCGCATTGCAGATGTGTACGGCAATGTTTTATACGATGCCGGACGGTTGCGTTTATTTGAAGACAGATTCGGAGATGTTATCGCAGCGATCGATGCAGCTTCGCCTATGGACAGTCTTTATTACATCGAAGGTTTTCCTGTCGGCTCGATCACCATAGGGCGAAAGATCTTTAGATATCCGGTCGGAACAGAGCATATCGGATATATTATTGCATTTATAGACACCACACCTCTAAGTGAAAGATATTTTACCGGTACTGCATTTGATGGTGAAATGATCCTGATGGCGAAGGATGGAACTATTCTGTCCGGCAGTAAAACAACACCGGGATCAAATCCGGATGATGACTACTTTAGAGAAGCGCTCGAAACAGCATCTGCAAGCGGAACAGGATCATTTTCTATAACACGCAACGGTGTGCCATCTCTTGTTGTATTCAGCAATCTTCAACAGTATGATGTTTATCTGCTCGCTGTCATACCCAACGCTTTTATCACCGGTGAAACAAGACCGGTGCAGATAAACCTTACTCTGTTTACAGCAGGAGCTGTGGTTTTTTGCGTGCTCCTTTCAATGCTGATATGGAAAAGTGTATCAGCACCTATACGCAGGATCATAAAAAGCCTGTCAACACCCGAGAACACTCCGATCAACGACACAAATTCTGATGAAATAGGATTCCTTGCACAAGCCATTGACAAGTACACAGCCGATCTTGAGGAAATGGCAAGGATCCAAATGGAAGATCAACGCCGGAAAAGAGAGTTCGAGCTTGCATCCCTGCAGTATCAGATAAATCCTCATTTCCTCTTTAACACTCTGGGAAGCTTAAAGTTCATTGCTGTAATAAATGATGCTCCGGATGTGATCAGCGACGGGATCACGTCGTTATCGAGGCTTTTACGTAATGTTCTGCTCAGCGGAGATGAGCTTGTGCCCATCAGTGAGGAACTGGACAATCTTGCGCATTATCTGGCAATACAAAAAATCCGCTATGCTGACAGTTTCATCGTTATTGAGGAAATCGACGAGATCGTTTTGCAAACACTGATACCACGATTTATCCTGCAGCCGCTTGTGGAAAACTCCGTTCTGCACAGCCTGGAGCTTGACCGGCGTGTCATAATAACAATACGCTGTATGCGCATTGACAAAGGTGTATTATTGGAAATTGAAGATGACGGTGTTGGATTCGACACAGAATCCCTTAAAAATGTGTCAAACAGAAAATTTACAGGTATCGGGATCTCAAATGTCGATGAACGCTTAAGGCTTTATTACGGTGATCCGTTTGGTCTTGATATAGAAAGTAAACCCGGTGAAGGAACAGTCTGTCGTGTGATAATACCCGAAAGGAGCACAAACGATGTATAATGTCCTTGTGGCTGATGATGAAGCTGTTATGAGAATAGCAATCAGCAATATGCTTGAACGGGTATCGTCTGACTTCGAACTGGTCGCAGCAGTTTCAAACGGCGCTGAAGCTCTTGCATATGTTAAGTCAAACCCTGTTGACATTATCATAACAGATCTGGTCATGCCGGTTATGGATGGTTTGGATCTTATTCAGGAGTTAAAAAGCAGCGGCTGGGGCGGAGTGATACTGGTATTAAGTAACTATGCAGACTTTGAACTGGCGCGTTCTGCTCTTACACGAGGCGCACACGACTACCTGTTAAAGCTTGACATAGACGCAGACATACTCACAACCCATTTGATTGCCGCTGCTGAATTGATCGGAGAAAAAAGTACTTCTTTACACACACAGGAAAAAGAAGATTCGTATTATCCTTGTCTTTTATCCATTTACAGTAGTTCAGACAGACAAAAGCAAACAGAACTGCAGGAATCGGCAAAACGCGCGCTTACTGTTGTCAAGCAGAATTTTGCCGAAACCGGTGCGATCATCAATGTGCCGGATGAACAGGAGATCTTTATATTGATCCCCGGGCATCCGCACAGAGATACTTTCAGATGGATTTTAGACAAACTCAGCCAAACAGTCCGTCAGACAAAGATTTATTTAAATCTTGAAGCAAGAGCTCTTCTCTCAAAACATTCAACAGCAAGAGAGCAGGCGACCGGGATGTACAAAGTGCTTAAATACGCAGGATCAATACTATTTTCACCTGCCTCACCGGAGGTAGCATGTCTGGAGGATGTGTCTTTTGCTAATCTGCCAAAAGGATTTGAAGATCATAGAAGAGAAATCCGTGAGGCGATGCTCTTTGTTCATTTTAATTATCAGCACACTATCACACTGGATGATGTGGCAAAGACTGTAAACCTTAACAAGGATTATCTTTGCCGGCTGTTTAAAAAAGAAACGGACATACCTTTGTTCCGCTATCTTAGCAACCTCCGTATGCAGCAGGCGGCAGTGCTGATAAATGAAAATCCCGGACGCTTATATATCAAGGACATAGCCGCCGAGGTAGGGATCGACGATCAATTTTACTTTACAAGAGTTTTTAAGAAATATCATGGCGTATCGCCAAGCGAATTCAACATCGCTTCACGAGCCACCGGAAAGGAACAGAAAAAATGAATGAACGAAAAACAGGCAGGCTCACCGTCCCGACAGATTTAGACATAGTGCCGGAGACTCTGGAAACTATGAAACGTTGGGGTGCCGATGCTCTGCGCGATGCAGACGGTACAGATTTTCCCGCAGAACTGATCAACCATCCCGAGCTGGCTGTAAATGCTGAGAATACCGGCATTAAAGCAAAAATCTATGCCACTTACTATACGACCCGAAAAGATAATGTGTGGGCAAAAGCAAACCCGGATGAAGTCCAGCAGTGTTATATTTCATCTGCCTTTAAGCTCTCCACAGGAGGTTCTTTAATGATCCGACTGCTCGAAGGTATCAGCGAGGATTTATTAAAAGTCAATGACAGAGACGATATATCAAGATGGTGGGAAGTGATAAACCGTACAGATGGTACGATCGTTGCACCCGGGCAGTGGCGTTACATTCCCGAAGCAGGATGCGTCGAGATCGGTAATACCATCCCGTATCACGAGTATACAGTCAGCTTCCTCGCTTATCTGATATGGGATCCCGTCCATATGTACAACGCTGTTACAAATGACTGGCAGGACTTTGAACGGCAAATCACTTTTGATGTCCGCCAGCCGAAAACAAAAGAATTTTCGAAAAAACGTCTGCGTGAGTTTCTAAAGGATAAAAAGTATGTCGACGTTGTGCGCTTTACCACATTCTTTCATCAGTTCACACTTGTCTTTGATGAACTGAGGCGTGAAAAGTACGTTGACTGGTACGGGTACTCTGCAAGTGTGAGCCCGTATATCTTAGAGCAGTTTGAGCAAGAGGCCGGGTACAGGTTCAGACCGGAGTTCATCATCGACCAGGGGTATTATAACGGACAGTACCGTGTGCCGTCACGCGAATATCTGGATTATATGGCTTTCCAGCGGCGCGAGGTTTGCGCTCTGGCAAAAGAACTGGTAGATATCGTGCACGAAGAAGGCCGCGAAGCAATGATGTTTCTGGGCGATCACTGGATCGGTACGGAGCCGTTTATGGATGAGTTCAAGACCATTGGTTTGGATGCCGTAGTAGGAAGTGTCGGTAATGGTTCAACATTGCGCCTTATCAGTGATATCCCCGGCGTAAAGTACACGGAAGGACGATTCTTGCCTTATTTTTTCCCTGATACTTTCCATGAGGGTGGAGATCCGAGAGGCGAGGCGGAGTATAACTGGTTGACTGCACGGCGCGCGATACTCAGAAAGCCTGTTGACAGGATAGGGTATGGCGGTTACTTGAAGTTAGCTTTGCAATTCCCCGATTTTATGGACTATGTGACCGGGATCGCTGACGAGTTTCGTGAGCTGTACGACAGAGCCCGGACAAAACCGCTGTGCCTGGCGCGTGTTGCTGTACTTAACGCCTGGGGTAAAATGCGCAGCTGGGGATGTCATATGGTTCATCATGCACTGTATCAAAAGCAAAACTACAGTTATGCCGGCATCATTGAAATACTGAGCGGAGCACCCTTTGACGTATCGTTTATCAGCTTCGATGACATACGCGAAAACCCTGCACTATTAAGTGATCTGGATGTTATAATAAATGTAGGTGATGAAGGAACAGCACATTGTGGCGGTGATAATTGGGGTGATCCGTTTATCATAACCGAGCTCCGTGCTTTCATTGCACGCGGGGGCGGGTTTATCGGTGTTGGTGAACCGAGTGCGCACCAAAAGGAAGGACGATTCTTCCAGCTGGGCGGCGCTCTGGGAGTCGAGCTGGAGCGTGGTTTCACCTTAGGCTATGATAAATGGGATTGGGATGTAACAAGCCATTTTATAACCGACGGCATATCCGGCGATATCGACTTCGGCGAAGGCAAGAAAAACGTATACTCAACAGGCGCGGATATTTTAGCCTGCAAGGACAAAGAAGTTCAAATGGCAGCAAACAGTTATCTCAGAGGCAGAGCAGTATATATGGGCGGTCTCCCCTACTCGGCGGAAAACGCCCGCGTCTTACACAAAGCGATCCTGTGGGCATGCAATAAAGACAGCAGCTTACATGAGTGGTACAGCGAAAATCCGGAAACCGAGATCCATGTTTATCCCGAAAGCAAACATTATGCAGTAGTTAACAACACGCCTGAACGGCAGGAAACAGTCGTCTTTGCAGCAGGTAAAAAATTCGATCTCAGTCTTGATGAAGGAGCGATCGCCTGGTATGACTACTAACAACGAGTTCGTTTCGCATTTGATCACGATAAGACCGGAGGAGCGGCAAATCAACTGGCAATCTTTAGATTTTACGTTATTCTTCCACTTCGGAGTCAATACTTTTACAGGCAGAGAATGGGGTGACGGCACCGAAAGTCCTGCTGTATATGATCCTGCAGATTTAAATACAGATCAATGGTGTGAGGCTTTAGTCTCCGCCGGAGCCAAGGCATGTATAATAACTGCAAAACACCATGACGGATTTTGCTTATTTGACTCCGCATATACCGGACACAGTGTAAAAAATTCTCCAAAACCATTGGATGTTGTTGCTTCCCTTTCAAAATCATGCGGGAAATACGGAGTTAAACTAGGTGTTTATCTGTCACCATGGGACAGGCATGAAAAAACATACGGCTCCGGCAAGCCTTACGATGATTACTTCTGTGCTCAACTGGAAGAGCTTACAACCAATTACGGTCCTCTGTACACAGTATGGTTTGACGGTGCATGCGGAGAAGGTCCAAACGGAAAAGTTCAAGTATATGATTGGAATCGTTATTATGAAATCATAAGAAGAAACCAGCCGGACGCTGTCATTTCGATTTCAGGTCCCGATGTGCGCTGGATAGGCAACGAGGCCGGTGCCACCCGCCCTTGCGAATGGAGCGTTGTACCTGCCCGGCTGCGCGATAACCGCTTGATAGCCGAACGGTCTCAACGATCAGACGATCAGGCATTCAGGGTAAAGCCGCTAAGCGAAGAAGACGAGGATCTAGGTTCGAGAGAGTTCCTTGAGTCTGAAGAAGAGTTATGCTGGTATCCTGCCGAAGTCGATGTTTCAATACGTCCGGGCTGGTTCTACCATAAAGAGGAAGACAATAAGGTACGCAGCGTTGAAAATCTGCTGAATATCTACGAACGCAGTGTTGGAGGTAACGCAGTATTGCTCTTGAACGTTCCTCCCGACACAGCCGGCAGGATAAGCACCTTTGATTCAATCAGACTAAGGGAACTGGGTGACCGGATCAGATCCATCTACACAGAAAATTTGTTAGCTGACGCAAAAATATCATTGGAGGACACTTTGGAATCAAGAGATCTTAGCTCCGTATTGATTGATGATGAAAGCTATTGGATAGGCGATAAAGAAAAGGCAGAAATAATTATTACACTGCCTGAAGTTAAAAAGCTCACACACTTTGTACTGAGCGAACAAATACGCGAAAGCCAACGGATAGAAGAATTTACTGTCAGCGCAATGATCAGCGATACCTGGCAGGAAATCCATCGCGGAACTACTGTCGGATACAAAAAGATATGCCGCTTTGATCTTATTGAGACAAGAAAACTAAAGCTGATGATATCAAAAAGCCGTATCGCACCAACCTTGCGCTTCATAGCGGGATATTATGATTCCTCTGCAATCATAATATATTGATTCCATTCCGGCTGAAATGCTGATAGAATAGGGCGATGATCAAAACGGAGGTATGACTTGTACCTTAAATTGCTGTTATCTTTTGCTTATATCGGAACGTTTACATTCGGTGGCGGATATTCAATGCTCCCTATGTTCCAGCGTGAGCTTGTAGAAAAAAATAAATGGCTGACTATGGAGGAATTGACAGATCTATTTTCTATCAGCCAGTGCCTTCCGGGTATAATCGCTGCAAACACTGCTGTTTTTGTGGGTTATAAGCAAAAAAAAGTTTTAGGCGGTATCGTTTCTGCACTGGGAGTCGCATTGCCGTCGATAATATTTATTCTTGCCATTGCCATGTTTCTGACAAACTTCGCCGGCATTCCTATAGTGCAAAAGGCGTTTACAGGGTTGCGTGTTTGTGTTAGTGTTTTGATAATAAACGCAGTTTTAAAGCTGCGAAAGAATTCGATCATAGACGTACCTTCAGTTCTGATTTTCCTTGCTGTATTTTTACTCGCTGTATATAAAATCCTGCCTGTAGCCGTTCTTGTTGCGATAGCCGGTGTATTCGGGATCGCGATCTCAATGGTTCGTAAGCGTATATCCCTGCGTGACCGCATAAATCCGAAAGGAGATGCGGAATGATATATTTACAGTTATTTTATGAGTTTTTTATAACAGGTCTCTTTATGTTTGGCGGCGGTCTTGCTGCGATACCGTTTTTGCAGCAAATGGGTGAAAGCACCGGCTGGTTTACAACACAAGAGCTTATGGATATGATAGCGATAGCGGAAGCAACGCCCGGACCGATCGGGATAAACATGGCTACATATGCGGGTTTCACCGCCGCAGGCGTGCCGGGAGGCATCGTAGCTTCCGTGGGAATGCTTATACCTTCAGTCACTATTGCATTAGTGATCGCTCGCCTGCTGGTACGTTTTAAAGAAAGCAAATATGTCGAATATACGTTATATGGTCTGCGTCCCGCTTCCCTGGGTCTCATTTCAGCTGCCGGATTGACTGTATTCAGTTTGGTACTGTTCGGTGTAGAAGTGCGCGACCTGATCGGCGAGGGGCTGTTTTTATTTGATTACCGTGCTTTGATCTTAGCTGCTGTGCTGCTTATAGCAACAAATATATATAAAAAAGCCCATCCGGTCTTGTATCTGTTAATAAGTGCAGTTATTGGTATATTGATTTTCTGAGATCTCCGGTGATTTCTGACAAAACCCGCCGGCAATAATACATTTAGGAGAAAGCCATTGAAATTTGCTGTCAGCCAGGATACAAAAATCGCTAAAACATACAGCTCCGATGTTGTCATCATCGGAGCCGGACTTGCAGGATTGTATGCTGCTTTGAATATCGATGAGCATCTAAGCTGTCTTATCCTCGCCAAAGAAAACATGGATTGCTCAAGCTCATGGCTTGCACAAGGCGGGATCGCTGCCGCTATAAACCGTGATGACACCCCGGAGCTGCATTTGGAAGATACAGTCACCGCAGGTGCCGGAGAATGCAACATGGAAGCTGTTTCTATTCTCGTAAATGAAGGTCCGTCGGACATTGAAAATCTCGTTAAGCTGAATGTACCGTTTGACGTTGATGAGTTCGGCGAGTTTCATTTCACCCGCGAAGGAGGGCATAATAAACGCCGGGTCGTACATGCAGGCGGTGACGCAACGGGTCGCGAAACGATCAGAGCACTTGCGTTTATTGTTTCCGGTCGTAAAAATATTACCTTCAGCGGTCATACCTGCTTATTTGATGTCATTGTTGAAGATAACTGCGTCACCGGTGTGGTTGTTCGGTATAACGACAGCGAATTTCATTTGATCAAAACAAACAATGTGATCATAGCGACCGGCGGCATAGGTCAGCTTTACACATCGAGCACAAATCCGCTTGTCGCAACAGGCGACGGTATTGCAGCAGCCATACGTGCAGGTGCAAATGTATCAAATATCGAATTTATCCAGTTCCACCCGACAGGACTGTGGGATCCAGAGAGCAGCGGCAGTGAGTTTCTTATCTCCGAAGCAGTCCGCGGTGAAGGCGGCTTGCTTATAAACACAGATGGCGAACGCTTTATGGTCGGTGTTCATGAACTTGCAGAGCTTGCTCCGCGTGATATCGTTGCGCGGGGTATTGTAAGAGAATTAAAAAGAAGCGGTGAACGTTTTGCGTATATAGACATAACGTCAAAGGATGAGGAATTTTTGAAAAATCGTTTTCCGACAATATACAATGAATGCTTAAACCACGGTATAAACATCGCTTTTGACAAAATACCCGTTAACCCGATCCAGCACTACCTGATGGGAGGTATTGAAACAGATTCATACGGGTGTACAAACATAACCGGACTGTATGCATGCGGTGAAGCGGCAAATACAGGCGTTCACGGAGCAAACCGCCTTGCCTCAAATTCCATGCTCGAATGCCTGGTATTCGGACGCCGTGCTGCACAGCATATCAATCAGCATTACGATGAGCACGCAGTACAAACAGGATTCAAAACAGAGGATCTGCCGGCAAGAATGCATGAACAGCTCAATTTTATGAAGCTGCGAAAGACAATACAACAACTGATGAATGACTACTGTCATGTCATAAGAAACATGGCAGGATTACAAGTCGCACATGAGCATATAAGCGAGATCCATGCATTACTTGAAGCCATATATGATGACAGCAGTGAGTATCTGGAAACATTAAATATTGCAACAGTGGCAAAAACAATAGTCGAAGCAGCTCTCCGGCGCCCGCAAAGCATCGGCTCGCATTATTTGGAGGAAGAGGCTTGAGATAACTCAAGCAGGGTGAAGATTGAAGGGTGAGAGGAGAAGATAATGTGTGAGTTAAATTACCCGGGATTGGATGATTTTCTGCGATCAGCACTTGATGAGGATATAGGTACAGGTGACATTACAACAAATGCTTGTGTTGATGAGTCAGAGGTGTCCAATGGTTATTTTATTGCAAAAGAGCCGTGTGTTCTCAGTGGAGTCGGAGTTCTCAAGCGTGTTTTTGAATTGATCGATGATAACGTTCAAGTTACTGCTTTAGTCAATGACGGCGACACGGTAAAAACCGGTGATATCATTGCAGAAATATCCGGATCGTCGCGTGCGATCCTGACAGGAGAGCGTACAGCGCTCAACCTGTTACAGCATATGTCCGGCATAGCAACAAAAACAGCCGAAGCTGTCCGTGAGATAAGCGGCACAAAAACAAAAATCCTTGACACAAGAAAAACAACACCCGGATTACGCGCTCTTGACAAATATGCCGTAAAATGCGGCGGCGGCACTAACCACAGATTCAACCTCGCCGATGGAGTGCTTATTAAAGATAATCACATAAAAGCGGCGGGCGGGATAACCGGCGCAGTCAAAAGTGTGCGTGATAACGATCCAAACAAACTCAAAATAGAAGTTGAAACAGAAAATCTCGAACAAGTAAAAGAAGCCCTCTCCGCCGGCGCTGATATCATCATGCTCGACAACATGACACCGGAATTGATGACCGAAGCAGTAAACCTTATTAATGGAAGAGCTCTGACAGAAGCATCCGGAAACATGGGTGAACGCGACTTAAGAACAATAACCGAGACCGGCGTAGACTTCATCTCGATCGGTGCATTGACACACTCAATAAAAGCGATGGATATAAGCTTGAGATTCAAGTGAGGTAGTGAGATAGGTGACGATGTCTTACCCTAGGAGTTTACTTCCCCGTCATCATATAGTTTTGAACCGGGTTTTTCCATTTCGTCCTCTTTCGCGTGACGGCGCCTGACCTCTTCATACATTGCAAGAGTTTCATTTTTTAATATCACACGCTCTAATGCATCCTCTTCTTCCCGAGCTATCCTGCGCGCTACTTCCTTATCGCGCCAAAGAGCTTGTTTTGCTTCATCGACTGCTGCACGTGTCATCCGTTTTCTCCTATTGTTATCCCTTCTCATTCTTGAGGTCAAAAAATAAATATTAAGAGCAAGCACAAGGAAGATTATCGCAAATATATACACAACCGATGAATCCATTGCAATCACCTCCATATGCTTTTAAGCACATCTAATAATACCATAAAATGAAGAGTAAAACAATCTTAGTGTAATATTTCTGTGACAATTGCTAATAAGATATGATACACTTCAATGTACTGACAAAAAAACACGGAATAGGAACAACATCTATGATTACTGTAAACAATCTCAGTTTATCTTTCGGAGGCACTACTCTTTTCTCTCGTGTCGATCTTCAGTTCGTAGCGGGCAACTGTTACGGCGTGATCGGTGCAAACGGCTCGGGAAAATCTTCATTTTTGAAGATCCTTGCGGGAGAGCTGGATTACACAACAGGTTCTGTAGAGATAAAGCCTGATGTGCGGATGTCGGTTTTGAAGCAAGACCAAAACATGTATGATGAATACACAGTCATCGACACAGTTATAATGGGTAATCAGCGGCTTTTTGAATGCGGGCGGGAAAAAGACGAGCTCTATCTCAAGGAGGACTTCTCCGATGAGGATGGTATTCGCGCAGCAGAGCTTGAAGAAGAATACGCCGAGCTTGGCGGCTGGGAGGCAGAATCCGACGCATCGCAACTGCTGCAAGGTCTTGGTATTCCTACCTCCTTGCACCACTCAAGCATGAGCGACATGGAACCGCGTCAAAAAGTAAAGGCACTTCTCGCACAAGCACTTTTCGGTAAACCCGATATAATCCTGCTTGACGAGCCGACAAATAATCTCGACGTTGGCAGCGTTGTCTGGCTCGAGGACTTCCTTATGGATTATGAAGGAACCGTCATAGTCGTTGCACATGACCGTTATTTCCTGAACACTGTTTGTACGCATATGGTCGATATCGATTATGGAAAAATCAAAATGTACGTCGGCAACTATGACTTTTGGTATGACTCAAGTCAGCTGATACAGAAGCTTATCAAGGAAAAGAACAAGAAAAATGCAGATAAGATACAAGAACTCGAGGAATTCGTGCGTCGTTTTTCCGCGAATAAATCAAAATCCCGGCAGGCGACGTCCCGCAAGAAGCTCATCGAGAAAATCAGGATCGAAGATATGCCGGCATCAACACGCCGTTATCCGTGGGTAGGGTTCAAAATGGAACGCGAACCCGGCAAGGACAGACTGTTTGTGACCGATGTATCATACAGTGTGGACGGAGAAAAAATCATCGATAACATAAGCTTCATCATGGGACGCGACGACAAGATCGCTTTTATCGGCGAGAATGAGAATACCATCACCACAATGTTTAAGCTGCTCGCAGGCGAACTTGAACCGGATGAAGGTGAAATAAAGTGGGGCGTTTCGACATCACAAGCGTATTTCCCAAAGGATAACACATCATTCTTTGCCGGCAGCGAGCTTAACATCATGGATTGGATCCGTCAATTTTCCGATGATAAAAAAGAAAGTTATCTTAGAACATTTCTCGGACGCATGTTGTTCACCGGCGATGACGTATATAAGAACGTACGTGTTCTGTCCGGCGGCGAAAAAGTCCGCTGCATGCTTTCTCGACTGATGCTATCCGGAGCAAGCGTCCTTCTGCTCGATCAGCCGACCAATCACCTTGACCTGGAAAGTGTCGCTGCACTTAATAATGGCATGTCAGACTTTAAAGGCAATGCAATTTTCACGACCCATGACCACCAGCTTATTCAAACTGTTGCAAACCGCATAATCGAGTTTAAGGACGGTCAAATCATCGACCGCGTCATGACATATGATGAATATGTAGAGTCTGTAAAGACTACTGTAGATTAGAGAAATAACGGAGGTTGTTTATCCCTTGAGAATACTCGTAATGTCAGACTCACACGGAAGTAAAATAAACATGTTTGATGCAATTAGGGCAGAATCACCGGATGTAGTTTTATTTCTTGGTGACAATATAAGAGATTGCGAAGATTTTGAATCAAAGTATCCGAAGATCATGCTTCGCGCAGTTAAAGGCAACTGCGATCAGGGATATCGCGGTCTTGAAATGGACGAATTCATACTCGAAGGCAAAAAATTCTTCATGACCCACGGTCATCTGTTTAGTGTAAAACTCGGAAAAACAAAAATCCTGGATGCCGCAACAGCAAGAGGCACAGACATCCTGCTATTCGGTCACACCCACATACCATACCACTCAGAAAAAGATGGACTGGTTGCAGTAAACCCCGGCAGCATAGGATCTGACGCAAAATCATACGCCGTCCTTGAAATCAAAAACGGCGTTGTTGATGTTAAATTTGGGAATTTAATATAAGAATTCAGTTTTCTTTTTTATGTTTTTGATAAATTATGTTGTGGAAATAATCTTGAAACTGTAGTATAATTTGTATATTAACAGAACAGTTAAAGCTAGGTATATGTAATTAACTTGTAATGTTTTAATGGTGGTGACATATTATGAAAACGTATAAAATATTAAATCATACAGAACCAATGTCTGAAGCAGAAATTGAGCATTTATATGATGGATATTGGGTATATGTAGTAAAAGCCAAACTTACAGAAACAGGCGGTCTTATTGAAGGCATCCCTGTAGTGATTGGTGCAGAACCCTTTGATGGTGTAGAAGATGGAATATATGATGAATATAAAACAGCAGAATATGCAGAACGCTGTGATATATCATTGCGTCATAACGTAGGATTCATCTCTTCTTTACATCTAGTAGGAGATTGCAGTGGTTAATATTCAATATACTTCAGTAGTGGATTTACATTATAGACCTGATGGACATCGCCACCTAAAGATACCTGTTTTTTATAATACTGATGAAAACAATAATAACTCTATAGACTTTATTCTTGATACAGGAGCATACTTAACAGTACTTACAAAACGAACAGCCGAATTGTTTGGGTTCGATAAATTATTGCCGTTAGCGGTTAATGTACCATTGACTGGATTTGCTGGTTATAAAGTCGAAGGTGACTTAATAGAAATACCAATCCTTCTTGGAGGAAAGCGACTTATAGCTAAAGTTGTAGTTCCATATGTACACATAACAAACAATATTTTAGGACTTAATGTGCTTGAGCATTTCAACTACTCAATTGACAACACTA
>Ga0123356_10001477_pt1 | contig 25926 bp, 24 predicted proteins | sample TergutEmb28metaG_2_FD_92546 | JGI IMG/M metagenome (GOLD analysis project Ga0123356, IMG submission 92546) | Embiratermes neotenicus P3 segment gut microbial communities from Petit-Saut dam, French Guiana - Emb289 P3 | ecosystem: Host-associated > Arthropoda: Insects > Digestive system > Gut ...
AAGAACGAGGTCAGAGCGAGCGCTGGTATTTCACGAACGCTCGCTCGGCCACGAACCCCGCGACGAGCATGAGTGCGACGAGCAGCCCGGCGCGGCCCGCGACGAGCCCCCAGTCGGTCTTCTCCATCGCCGCCGAGCGGGCTGCCTCGACGGCCCAGTTGACCGGGTTGAACTTGGCGACCGTCTGCATCCAGTGCGGCAGCAGGCTCTTCTGCATCATCCCGGTCGACAGGAAGGTGAGCGGTAGCTGCACGAAGCTGACGGCACCGATCACCGTCTCGCGCTGGCGCCCGACCAGGCCGATCGCATTCGACAGCGACGCGACCGTCGCCGCCAGCAACGACGCGACCACGAGCATCACGACCACGCCGCCGACGCCGCCCTTGAAATCGGCGCCGAGGATCAGCGCCAAGCCGATCACGAGCAGTGCCTGCAGCATCATCGAGAACATCGCGTAGGCGACGCTGCCCGCGTTGAGCGCGCCGCGCCACACCGGTGAGGCGAGCATCCGGTTCAGCACCCCACCCTGGATGTCCTCGACGAAGCCCATTCCCGACCAGCCGGCGGAGAACACGGCGAGCATGATCACGACGCCGGGGGTCAGGAAGTTGATGTAGGTGCCGTGAAAGCCGGGGATGTCCGCGACCGCCTTGAACAGCGCGCCGAACAAAAGCAGCCAGACGATCGGCTGGATGACCGTGATCAGCAGAAAGGCAGGCTGGCGCATCAGGCCGCGCAGCCAGCGCAGGTACACCTGCCAGCTCTGACGGACCGCGATCATGACGGCACCGCGGTCTCGCGCGCGGTCTCGCTCTCCGCCTGATCGAACGAGCGTCCGGCGTGGCGAAGGTAGACGTCGTCGAGCGAGGGCCTGGCGACCTTCACCGACGCGACCCTGATGTCGCTGCCGTCGAGCGCGGCCAGCACTCCCGGCAGCGCGACGCCGCCGTCCTCCGCCCGGGCTCGCAGCGTCCGCCCTTCGATCTCGACGCCGTCGATGCCGCCGACGTCCGCGAGCGCCTCCCGGGCGGCGTCCCCGTCGGGCTCCACCAGCTCGACCTGGAGCGCGTCGCCGGACAGCTCGCGCTTGAGCTGCTCGGGGCTTCCCTGGACGACGACGCGTCCGCGGTCGATGATCGCCAGCTGCGAGGCGAGCTTGTCGGCCTCGTCCATGTAGTGCGTCGTCAGCAGGATCGTCATCCGCTGCTCGGTCGCGAGCCGCTCGATGTCCTGCCACATCTCGGCGCGCGCCTCCGGATCGAGGCCGGTCGTCGGCTCGTCGAGGAACAGGACCTGGGGGTAGTTGAGCAGACCCATCGCGATGTCCAGCTTGCGAGCCATGCCGCCCGAATACGTGCGCACCACCCGGTCGGCGGCGTCGGCGAGGTCGAATCGCTCGAGCGACTGCGAGACCCGCTGCTTCAGCTCCCGCCCGGTGAGCCCGAAGAACTCCCCCTGCAGGACGAGGTTCTCACGCCCGGTCGCATTGGGGTCGGATCCGTGCTGCTGCGCGACGACACCGATCACGCGCCTGACCCGCACCGGGTGCCTGAGGACATCGATCCCGCACACCGACGCGCTGCCGCTGTCCGGCGTGGTCAGCGTGCACAGCACCCGCGTCAGCGTCGACTTGCCGGCGCCGTTGGGTCCGAGCACCCCGAAGATCGAGCCCGCCGGCACCGACAGGCCGATGCCGTCCAGCGCCGTCACCCCCGGCGGATAGGTTTTCCGCAGCTCCGCCGCCACTATGGCTGCGTCCATGGGCATTCCTTTCCTGATCTCTTGATGACTAAAATGTCTCATACGTCGAATAGTTTGACCATCAAGTCTTTCGAATGTCAAGGCATAAGCGGGAAATATTTTCGGAGCTGATCGCCGAGGTTCGCCGTTCGCAGACCGCGACGGCGCGATTTGACCGTGCCGTCGCAGATGCGATCGGGCTGAACCAGACCGACATGGCCTGCCTCGATTTTCTCGGTCAGCACAGCCCGGTGACCGCCGGCCGGCTGGCCGAGCTGACCGGCCTGTCGTCAGGAGCGATGACGACGGCGCTCGACCGCCTCGAACGCGCGGGCTTCGCCCGGCGCGTGCGTGACGAGCAAGACCGGCGGCGAGTGCTCGTGGAGGTAACCGAGAAGGTGAGCGAGATCAACGCGTTCTATTCCGAGCACGCCGCGCTCGCCAACCGGCTCTACGACGAATACACGACGGAGCAGCTGCAACTGCTGCTCGCGTTCGTCAGGCGCAGCAGCGAATTCAACGAGCGGCGCGCGGCCGAGCTCGAGCGGGAAGGCCGCTAGCGGAGCGCACGCAGGATCTCGTCGGCGGCGCTCGCCGGATCGAGCTCGCGCGCGACGACCCGGTCGAGCAGCTCGCCGAACACCGAGTCGTCGGCGACCCGCGCCGCCAGCTCCCGGCGCATGCGAGCCGCAGCGATCGCGAGCACCTCGCCGCGCAGGTGCCGGCGGCGGCGCTCGCCGAGCGTCCCCGCTGCCTCCACGTGGGCACGGTGCTCGGCGACCGCCTCGAGCAGCTCGCCGACCCCCTCCCCACGCTGGGCCTCGGTCCGCAGCACCGGCACCTGCCAGACCTGGCGGGGTCCGAGCGCCAGCACGCCGCGGATCTCGCGGACCATCGCCGTCGCCAGCGGGTGGTCGGCCTTGTTGACGACGATCACGTCGGGGATCTCCATCACTCCCGCCTTCAGCGCCTGGACCGAATCACCTGAGCCGGGCATCAGCACCAGCACGACGGTGTCGGCGTGGTCGACGATGTCGACCTCGGCCTGCCCGACCCCGACCGTCTCGACCAGCACGAGATCACGACCCGACGCGTCCATCAGCAGCGCCGCCTGCAGCGCCGCCTCGCTGAGTCCACCGAGCGCGCCGCGACTGGCCATCGAGCGGATGAACACGCCGGGATCGAGGAAGTGGTCGGTAAGCCGGATCCGGTCGCCGAGCAGCGCCCCGCTGGTGAACGGCGAGGAGGGATCGATCGACAGGACCGCGACGGTCCGGCCGCGCTCGCGCTCGAGCTTGATCAGCGCCGCCGCCAGCGTCGACTTGCCGGCCCCCGGCGGGCCGGTCAACCCAAGCGTCGCGGCGCGGCCGCTGCGGGGGTACACCGCGCGGACGACCCTCCAGCCTTCCGGGTCGTCGTTCTCGACCAGCGTGATCGCGCGGGCCAGCGCCCGGCGGTCGCCGTCGAGCAAACGCTGGACGAGCGACTGCTCCCGATCGGCCGCCGCCTCGCTCATCCCCGGCATGATGCCGGAGGCCTAAGATGGCGCGGTGCCGCCGCGCGCCGCATCTCCCACCCTGGAGCCACCGGCGGTCGCACCGGCGCTCCCGCCCGCGATCGCGAAGCTGCCGCCGGGGCCGCTGCACGGCGGGCCGCTGACGTTCCTGAGGTTCGCCCGCCGCCACCACATGCTCCGCTGGGCCTACGTGCCGCTGATCGCACGCTGGCTGTGGCTGAGGCTGCGCTGGCGCGGGCGGCTGCAGACCGACGGGCTGTGCTTCGTGCTCCCGCACGTGCACTTCGAGATCGGCCGGAACGCCACCGTGGTCCTCGGCCGCTGGTCGTGGATCGGCCACGGCACCAAGATCCGCGCGCACGAGGGGACCGTCTCGATCGGCGCCAAGTCCGTCCTCGGCCAGGAGTGCACGATCTCCTGCTACCAGCACGTCTCGATCGGCCGCGAGTGCATCATCGCCGACCGGACGATGATGATCGACTTCGACCACGGCACCGCCGAGGTCGAGCGACCGATCCGCGAACAGGGCATCTACAAGCGCGACGTCCGGGTCGGCCACAACGTCTGGATCGGCTACGGGGCCTGCATCCTGCGCGGCGTGACCGTCGGCGACAACGCGGTGATCGGCACCAGCGCGGTGGTCACCAGGAACGTCCCCGACGACGCGGTCGTCGGCGGTATCCCCGCCAAGGTGATCCGGATGCGCGCCCACCCGCGCAGCTTCCGCTGGGTCTAGAGGTACGGCGCGAGGTTGCGCAGCCGGGGCTCGAGCTCGCCCGCGAGCGCGCGCTCCAGCGCCGCCGCGTGGCCCGCGGCCCGCTCCCTTGGGTAGTCGCCCGCCCAGCGGTTGTGCTCGAGAAACGCCCAATCGCTCGACTGCAGCGCCATCAGCTCGCGCAGCGCCCTCGGCCCCGGCGGGTTCTCACGCGAGAAGGTCCGCAGCTCGGCTGACCTGGCCCGCGTGGCCAGGTCAGCCGCCGCAGGCCCGCTCCAGGTCCGCAGATCTCCGCCCTCGCCCCAGCTCGACACCGGCAGCTCGGCAGGAGCGCGCGCCGGCGGATGACGCTCGAGCGCGGCGTCGTCGAGCCTCGTCAACGCGAGCCCCCGGCGGTCCGCCTCGGCGACCACGGCGGCCAGCCACCGCGGCCCCTCATGCCACCAGTGGCCGAACAGCTCGGTGTCGATCGCGAACACGCACAGCCCGCCGGCTGCCAGCCGGCGCTCGACGCTCGCGACGAACGCCGCGGCATCGCGGACGGCGGCCGCGCCGGCGCGGTCCGGATCGTACGGGCGGCCGTCGCCCGACCAGGCCGGGTGGCCGTGGCGCGTGAGCCGGTGCCGGGCGCGGTAGGCGGGCCCCGCCGGGTACCCGCCGGCGCCCCAGACGAGGTCGATCGTCGCTCGGTCGATGGGGATCAGAATCGGCCCCTCGACCGTCCGCAGCGGCCGCAGGTTGCGCGCCTCGCCGCGGCCGAACAGCCCCGTCAACTCGACGCATGTGCAGCTGACGCCGGCGGCCTGGAACTGGCCGGCGAGCCACGGGGCATACGCGCACTCGGGCGACCAGAGCCCACCCGACCAGCCACCGAACCGGCGGCGATGCGACTCGATTCCGGTCCGGAGCTGCAGCTGCACGGTTTCGTCCAGGCACAGCATCGGCAGGATCGGATGGGTCGCGGCCGATGTCCAGCTGGCGTAGGAAGCGAGCGCGCCGAGAAGCCCGCCCGGGGCGCCGTGGATCCGCTCGAGCGTGTCGGCGGCCCGCTTGTACCCGCCGGCGGCCCGTTCGAGCTCGGCGATCACCGCCGGGTCGAGAGCGGCGTCGCGGTCCTCGATGTCGAGCGCGAGCGCCGCCGGCCTGAGCTCGCGCAGGAACGCGATGCTGCGCTCGATCGCGCCGGGCGCCTCCAACTGGTCGCACAGCACCGGCGTCAGCGACAGCGTCAGGCGCTCGCCGCCGGGCCGGTCCAGCACCTCCAGCAGCGGCAGATAGCTGGTCGCGACCGCCTCCCAGAGCCACTCCTCGCCGAACGGCCAGGTGCCGAACCCCTCGACGTACGGCATGTGGGTGTGCAGGACGATCGCGAGCTCGCCCTCGGGCATGGCCCGGAAGCTAGCCGACCCCCGCCGCGGGAAGCGACGGGGGTCGGAGCCAACCGCTGTCTCTCTAGGACCTGTGCCCCGCCTTGGGCAGCGACGAGACCGGCGCGAGACCACTGACCGTGATCGTCACCGGCAGCGACGCGCCCTCGACGTTGGCCGGGTCGCCCGGGATGGCGGCGCGGAACTCGTCGGTGCCCGCCTGCGCGAACCTCCAGACGAATTGGTAGGTCGAGTTCGCCCGGACGAGCCGGACCGCGATGTTGTGCCATTGACCGTCGGCGCCGAGGCGCTGAAGGTAGACGGCCTCGCCAGCCGCGTCCGGAGCCGCCAACCCGGTGAACGTCACCGTTCCACCGACCGTCGCCGTCGGCGAGCTCGCCCCCATCGCGAGGACGTCGGCGACGCCCTGGAACAACCCGATCGTGTGCTCGTAGGGAGCGAACGCGGTCCGCGCCTGGTACACGACGTTGTGCCCTGGCATCCGCAGGAACGCGTAGGCGCCGTTGGCGTTGGTGGTCGTGAATTCGACGACCCGGAACGGATGCGCGACCGCTGCGGCGCTCGGGCTCTGAACCTCACCGACTGAACGCGCCCACAGCTCGACGACGACTCCCGGCGCCGGGACTGCGGTTCCCGGCTTATCGAGCACGCCGGAGATCGTCACCGCCTGACCGTCGCCGATGATCGGCTGCGAGCTGCTGATCGTGAAGCCCGGCACCTGGCCCTGCTGGATCGTCACCGCGACCGTCGATGACACTCCCGCCGTGTTCCGCGCATCCCCGCCGAAGACCACGCGCACGTTGCGCACGCCCGGGGTCGGCCACACGTACGGGATCGAGTAGTTCGAATTTGCATCGAGCTGGCCGGCCTTGATCGTGACCCAGACATTGGTGGTCGCGTTCTCCTCCTGCAGCAGCACCGGCTCGCCCGCGTGGTCGGGCGTGACGTGTCCGGTGAACGTGACCGGCGTGCCCGCGTCGGCGGTCTGGGCGCTGGCCGCGAGGCTGACGAGCGCCGCGACCTGCTCAACGACGACGCCGCTCTGAGGCCCGCCGGAGCGGGCTTCCCTGACGAACCAGCTGCGGTTCGTGTCGACCAATCCCTCCGCACGGGTGAACTCGTAGAAGCCGAAGGCGTTCGTCGTTGTACGAGAGACGGCGGTGTAGCCGCCACCAACTCCGGCGATGTGGTGGTAGAGCACGATCGTCTGCCCGGCGACCGGGGCGGCGTTGAGCTGACCGTAGATCAGCACCCCTTCCCCCGCCAGGATCGGGTTGGGAGTGGCGTTGATCGTCAGCGCGGAGCTGGCGACCTGGGCTCCCGCGACTCCCGGCAGCGATACGGCTGCGAGTGCGCACAACCCCGACACGAGCACGGCAAAGCGTGGGCGCATGAGGCCCTCCTTTCCTGCATGTAGAGGTTCGCCTCCCACCCGACTGGCCGGCTCCCCCGCCGAACGGGACGCTCTTAGACGATCCTTACAACACGGGGCTACCGAGGAAGTTGCTGGCTGACCGGCAAATCGCCAGAAAGTCGAGCGCTCGGTCCAGCGACCCCGGCCGCAGGACGAAATCGCTGGTCGCGATCGCGGGCGTGAAGCGGTCGTAGAACGGCCTTGTGATCCGCAGCGCGGCGTGGAACCGATCCCAGCCGAGCGACAGTGCCAGCGCGTGGGCGCGGAGCTTGCGGGCGTGCTGGAGCCCGAGCACCTCAACCGATCCAAACGCCGACCCGCACAGCTGCCGGAACTCGCCGCAGCGGTACTCCCTCAGGTGCCAGGGGTTGTCTGATTTCTCCGCGCCCGGCGGGGCCAGCGTCAGCAGGTTCGGTGTCGAGATGTACGCGACACCGCCGGGCGCGAGCAGCGTCCGCAGGTGCTCGAGCACGGCGGCCGGGTCGGCGACGTGCTCGATCGTCTGCAGAAACACGACGGCGTCGAACGCGCCGGGCTGTCCGTGGTTCTCGACCATCCCCCGCTCGAACGTCAGGCCCGGCTGCGCGTACCGCAACCGGGCGTGCTCGTGGGCCTCAGGGTTGGCGTCGACGCCGACGACAGCGGCCGCTCGCCGCGCCAGCACCGACGCGCCGTAGCCCTCGCCGCAGGCCATATCCAGCACCCGCATCCCGCCGATCCGTGCGGCGATCCACTCGTAAACGGCGAGGTGCCGCCGGTACCAGTAGTTCTCGGCTGGAACGTCCGGAAGGGTGCGCTCGCCGGTGAGCGACAGCGGCGGCACGCCGGGCGGCAGCCCCTGCTGGACGTGCTCCTCGGCCGTCACGGGTCGACACGGTAACGTCATCGCGCGATGCAGGCCGCCGTCCGATCCGCCGACGACATCCGCGACGCCAACACGCGCTACCACGATGTCGCCGCGGCCACCTACGACACCAAGTGGGGGATCGATTTCGGCGAGGTCGGCCGCGACCAGGTGCTCGGAAAGCTCCACAAGCTGGTGGACCCTGTGTTCGCGGCCGCGGGCTTCGGCCAGGCGCTCGAGATCGGCGCCGGCACCGGCTACTTCAGCCTCAACCTGCGGGCCGCAGGGCTGGTCGACGAGCTCACCTGCACCGACATTTCTCCGGGGATGCTCGCGACCCTCGCCGACAACGCGCGCGCGATCGGGGTGGACGTCGAGGCGGTCGCGGCCGACGCCGAGGAGCTCCCGTTTGAAGATCAGAGCTTCGACCTGGTGCTCGGTCACGCCGTGCTGCACCACCTCCCGGCCCCGGACCGAGCGTTCGCCGAGTTTCATCGGGTGCTGCGGCCGGGCGGGCGGATCGTGTTCGCGGGCGAGCCGTCCCGGGTCGGCGACCGGCTCGCCCGCGTCCCCAAGCGGGCGGCCGTGCTGGCGGCCCCGCTGTGGCGGGCGGCGCTCGGAGCGGCGCCGGCGCCGGTCGACGCGGCCGCCGACGAGCCCGCGGAGACCGACCTGGAGGCCGCCATCGACATCCACGCCTTCGCTCCGGTCGACCTCACCGCGCTCGCCGCGGCGGCCGGCTTCGCCGACGTCACCGTCAGAGGCGAGGAGCTGACGGCGAACTGGTTTGGCTGGTTCAACCGCGGGCTCGAGGCGAGCGCCCGCCCCGAGGACATCCCGACGGCGTGGCGCACTTTTGCATTCCGCGGCTATCTGGCGCTGCAGCGGCTCGACGCCCGGTGGCTCGAGCCACGGCTGCCGCCCGCCGTGTTCTACAACCTGCTGCTGACCGCGCGGCGCCCGTGACCCTCGAATCCGAGCATGCCCACGGGTTTCCGCTGTTCCCGCTGGAGCTGGTCGTGCTGCCCACCGAGATGGTGCCGCTGCACATCTTCGAGGATCGTTTCAAGACGATGGTCTCCGAGTGCCTCGCCCGCGATCAGGAGTTCGGCGTCGTCTGGCTGGCCGACGACGGCCTGCGTCACATCGGTTGCGCCTGCCGGATCGAGCGCGTGCTCGACCGCACCGACGACGGCCGCATGAACCTGCTGACGCGGGGCACACGTCCGTTTCGCGTGATCGAGCGACAGGGCCACCTGCCCTACCCGGCCGGCGTGATCGCGTTCCTGGTCGACCGCGACGAGCGGATGGACGAGCAGCTGCGGACCGAGGCCCAGGATGCTTACGGCGAGCTGGTGCGCCGCGCGACCGATCGCGACCCCGAGGCCGCGGAGCTGGAGGCGATGAGCGCCTACGAGATGGCCGCAACCGTCGACTTCGGCCTCGCCGCCAAGCAGGGGCTGCTCGACCTGCGCTCGGAGAACGCGCGGCTGCGGCTGGTGATGCGGCTGTTCCGCGCGGCGATCAAGCGGCTCGACTTCGTCGACCGCGCGCAGGCGCGGGCGAAGTCCAACGGCAAGGTCCGGTTCGGCTAGTGGCTCCGTCCACCAGCGTCGTCGACCCCGCCTAACATATGTACGCGGTTTCATGGATTCGCCCGTAATCACGCCACCGGCGAGTCCGGGAGACGGCGATCAGCAGGCCAACACCGAGCGACGGCGGCGGTTCGGCTGGTGGGCGCTGCTCGGATGCGTGATCGTACTGCTCGCCAGCGCCGGCGCGGCGGCCGTGGCCGTGCTCGAGCAGGTGAACACGGTCGTCCATGACCTGAACGCAACCAAGGCGCTGAAGGTGGACAAGCGGGTGCTCGCGACGTCGAGCTTCGGTCAGCCCGAGACGCTGCTGATGGTCGGCGACGACACCCGATCGGTGTTCAAGTACTACTACAACAACCCCAACAACAACCGCGTCCCCAATCTCGCCAACGAGATGCTGGTGGTTCGGATCGACCCGAGCAAGCCGTGGATCTCGATGATGTCGATTCCCCGCGAGCTGTGGGTGAACATCACCGAACCGAACGGCGTGACATACCCGAGCCGGCTCAACTCGGCCTACACGTACGGGACGACGACGCTGCTGAAGACGATCAAGCAGGTGACCGGGCTGTCGGTCAACCACGTGATCGCGACCACGTTCACCCAGTTCGAGAACGCGATCAACAGGCTCGGCTGCGTCTACGACACGATCGACGAGCGCTACTACCACAACAACGCCGATGGCGGCGCCCAGTACCAGAACGTCGACCTGCAGCCCGGCTATCAGTGCCTCAACGGCAGCCAAGCCGAGCAGTTCGTCTCCTATCGCCACACCGACACCTCGCAGGTCCGCGACGCTCGCGATCAGAGCTTCCTGCTGGCCGTCAAGCAGCAATACGGGCCCGAACTGGCCGGCAACATCGGCACCTTCGAGAAGATCTTCGGCGAGACGGTCCAGACCGACGCGGGATTGCGCAGCTCCAGCGAGATCCTTAACCTCGCCAACCTGCTGATCACCGCGGCGGGCCTTCGCGTACGTCAGGTCCCGTTCCAGGCGAGCGCCTGCCTCGCGACCTGCCCGAACGGGGATCTCACCGCCACCCCGCAGCAGATCCACGACAGCGTCACCAATTTCCTGTTCGGCGGCGACGTCACCCCGACCAAGCAGACCGCGGCGATCAGCCACCAGGTCAGCGGTCACCATGGACTCGCGCAGCTGCCGCTGACCGCGACGCTCGACGCCAACGTCGCCGCCGAGAAGGCGGCGACGAAATCGCTGCCGTTCACCGCCGAATTTCCCAGGGTCCAGGACCGTCCGGGCAGCGCCGTCCCGATCGCCGAGCAGTGCACGCAGGTCACCGAGGCGTGCATTCGCAGCTACCTGATCCACGCACCCAACGGTGACGCGTACCCGATCTACACGGAGGTGTTCTCCAACGGCGACCTCGGCCAGTACTACGACGTACAGGGAACGACATGGACCGGCGCGCCGCTGTTCGCCCACCCCAACCAGACGATCCGCGTCGGCACCCGCACCTACGACCTCTTCTACGAGGGCAGCCACCTGCAGACGGTCGCCTGGCAGCAATACGGCGCCATCTACTGGGTCCACAACACGCTCACCGACAGCGTCAGCAACGGCGAACTGCTGGCGATCGCCGAACAGACGGCGCCGGTCGGCGCGGTTCACGGCGTTCCCCCACACCTGATCCTGAAGGCCTTCTCGGTCCCGACCCGAACGGTGCCGGCCGCCACCACGCCGCCGCTCGAGAACGTCGGCCGCGTCGGCGGTGTGGTCACGCTGGCGCTGCTGCCGCTGGGCCTGGTGGCGGCGTTCCGGAGCCGCCTGCGGCTGCGGCGCCTGCGCGACCAGACGCACGCCGCAGCGGCCCGGACTGCGGTCCTGGAGACCCAGATCGCCGCCGCGACAGCAGGCTACGGGCCGACGGTCGCACCCAAACCTCCTGCGTCCGCGGCGTCCGTGCGTTCCAACGCCCGGCTCGCCGGGGCGGCGGCACCGGTCTCGCACTACCGCTCGCGGCGGCCGTGGATCCCGCTCGCGCTCGTACTCGTGCTCGTCGCCGCCGCCGGGGCCGCCTACCTCGTGTTCGACTCGGGCTCGCCGAAACCCAAACCCAAGCCGCTCACGCCACCGACCGCACCGGTGGCGGTGCTCAACAGCGGCCACGTGGCCAACGCCGCCCACCGCCTCGCCATCGACCTGACCCGTCACCACGTCCACGTCGTTGCGACCGGCAACCTCAGAGCCGCGCCTCCGCGCGTCTACGAGATCTTCTACACGCGAGGCAACGCGCACCAAGCGCAGCTGCTGGCGGCCGTCCTGAAGGCGCACCGCCCTCAGATCAGACCGGTCAACGCCACGATGGCAAACGCGATCGGTACCAGGCCGAGGCTGGTGGTTGTGATTCCCTAAGTCGATGCCGGAGCCGGAGCTGAGCGCAGCCACGGCGCAGCGCGCCGCGGACACGATGTTCGCCCTGTCGACCCCGAGCCGGCTGCAGATCCTGGCGTGTCTGCGAGCCGGGCCGCGCACGGTGTCGGAGATCGTCGAGGCCGTCGCGATGGAGCAATCGGCGGTCTCGCACCAGCTCCGCGTGCTCAGGGACCACGCGCTGCTGAAGGTCCGCCGGGTCGGGCGAACGCGTCTGTATTCGCTGCGCGACGAGCACGTCGCCGAACTGCTCGACGGCGCGCTCGCACACGTCCGGGCGCTCGAGGGCTCGCCGGTCGCCCGCCGCTCACGCACACAGCGCGAGCGCGCGCTGCCGGACGCCGACGACGAGTCACTCGCGTCATGACCGCCGGCAGCCCACTCGCACCCGCGGCGCCGCCGTTCGCGCCGCCCGCCGACCGCCGCAGCGCGCTCGACCCGGCCCACGTTGGCGACATCGAGGGCGCGCTGGCGACGCTGCCCGCGTTCGACACCGGCCCACGCCGGACCTCGAGACGCCGGCTCGTGACGATGCTTGCCGTGCTCGGGCCGGGCGTGGTCGTGATGGTGGCCAGCAACGACGCCGGCTCGTTCTCGGTGTTCGCCGAGGCCGGGCAGAACCATGGGCTGACGCTCCTGTGGGTGCTGTTGATCCTGGGTCCGGCGCTGTACGTGACCCAGGAGATGGTCGCGCGACTCGGGGCCGTCACCGGAGCCGGACACGCGCGGCTGACGCTGGAGCGGTTCGGGCGTCTGTGGTGCGGTTTCTCGCTGGTGGATCTGCTCGCCCTGAACCTCCTGGTGATCGTCACCGAGTTCATCGGCGTCGCGCTCGCGCTCGGGTACTTCGGGATCGGCCGGGCGATCTCGGTTCCGGTCGCGGCGGTGGCGCTCGTCGCCGTCTCCTCAGGCGGCAGCTTCCGCCGCTGGGAGCGGGCGATGTGGGTGATGGTCGCTGGCGACCTGTTGCTCGTCCCGCTGGTGCTGGTCCTGCACCACTCCGGGGCCACGCCGGCGTTGCTGGGCTCTGCTCATGCCGCCGGGGCGACCGGCGGCATGGTCCTGCTGCTGGTCGCGCTGATCGGCGCCACGATCGCGCCGTGGCAGCTGTTCTTCCAGCAGTCGACGGTCGTCGACAAGCGAATCACCCCGCGCTGGCTCGGCTACGAGCGCGCCGACACGGCGATCGGAGCGGTCCTGTTCGTTCTCGGCGCCGGCGCGGTGCTCATCCTCAGCGCCTGGGCGCTCGGCGCCTCGCCGCTGCACGGTCACTTCGACAACGTCGGCACGGTGCTAGCCGGGGTGTCCCGCCATCTCGGTGCAGGGGCGGGTGCGGTGTTCGCGATCGCGCTGCTGAACGCGTCGCTGCTCGGCGCCGCCGCCGTGTCGCTGTCAGGCGCCTACGCGATCTCGGAGGTCCGCGGCGTCAAGCACTCGTTGCACCGGCGGTTCTTCGACGCGCGCGGCTTTCACGGCAGCGTCGCCGCGATCGTCGTGGTCGGGGCCGGGATTGTGCTGATCCCCGGGCTCCGGCTGGGGCCGGTGACGACGCTCGTGCAGGCGCTCACGGGCGTGCTGCTGCCGCCCACGCTGATAATCGTGTTGATCCTCTGCAACGACGAGCAGCTCCTGGGGCCACAGCGCAACGGACCGAGACTGAACCTGATCGCCGCCGGAGTGATCGCGCTGATCGTCGGGCTGTCGACGCTGCTGACGCTGAGGACCACCTTCCCGGATCTCCGCCTCGGCGCGGCGTCGGCGATCACGGTTGCGATCGTGCTGGCCGCCGGGGTGCCGGTCGCGTGGTCCTGCCGCGGGGGCCTGTTCCACCGCGCCGCGGCCACATCTTCCGGTGAGCCGTTGACGCCGTGGCAGCGGCGCACCTGGAGCGCTCCCGCGCTCGAATTGGTGCCGGCGATGCCGCGAACCCGGCCGCGGACCCTGGCGCTGGCGGTCGCGCGCGGGTATGTGCTGGTGATGCTCGTCCTGCTGGTGATCAAGCTCGCGGGCGTGCCGTTCGGCTGACCTCGGTGTCAGCCCGTCGGATCGTCGTCGTCGCCGACGACGATCGCAGCGCCTCCGCGGCGGGGGTCGCCGCCGCCCCAGAAACGCCCCGCGAGGTCGCGCTGGACGGCCTGCACGCCGCCGAAGAACAGGTTCAGCCCGGCGAATGCCGCGTGGGCAAGCGAGTGGCTGTCGACAGACTCGAGCGACACCCCGGGCTCGGTGTACAGGACCCCGCCCTCGACATGCACCCGCGGAGCCATCACCGCCTCGGCGGCATGCAGGCCGTCGTCGAGCACCCGCAGGATCGTCTGCAGGATCGCCGAGCGGATCCGGTTCGAGCCGGCGCTGCCGAGTGCCAGCTCGGGAGCGCCGGCTCGCCGTGCGACGGTCGGCGCCATCATGCTCGGCAGCCGCCGGCCCGCCGGGTAGCGGTGGAAGCCCAGCGGGTTCAGGTCCTGCTCGCCGAGCATGTTGTTGAGGTGAATGCCGGTGCCGGGCACCACCACGCCCGAGCTGGCGCCGTTGCTGCAGGTCGCCGAGCACGCCAGCCCGTCGCGATCGATCGCGGCGACGTGGGTCGTGCCGCCGAGCCGGCCGCCGGGTACCCCGCCTCGCAGGAACCGCTCCCCGAATCCGGGCTCGTCGAGCCCTGCGAGGAACTCCGGCGTACGCGCCGCCTGGGTCTGTCGCATCGCCTCGATCACCGTCCCCAGCGGCGCCGGACCGGCGCCCGCCGCGGCCACCAGGTCGAGCGCCCGCGCGATCAGGATCCCGCCGGCCGACGGCGGCGGGTTGGTCAGAATCTCACGCCCGCGGAACTCGACGCTGACCGGCCGGCGATCGATCACGCGATAGGCGGACAGGTCCTCTGCGGTCAGCAGCCCGCCGCGTGGGCCCAGCCAGTCGACCACCGCGGCCGCCGGCGCGCCGGTGTAGAACGGCGCCGCCCCGTGCGCTCCGAGCAGCTCGAGCGCGTCGGCGAGCTGCGGCTGATGCAGTACGTCGCCGGCGCGCAGGAGCTCGCCCCCCGGCGCGAACAGCGCCGCGCACTCGGGGGTCGAGGTGACGAGGTCGGCCAGGATCTCGACGACGTAAGCCTGCGGCCGGTTCAGCGGCACTCCGTCGCGCGCGAGCGCCGCCGCCGGAGCCGTCAGCGCACCCAGCGGCATCCTGCCGAACCGCTCGCTGGCGGCGGCGACGCCGGCCGGGACGCCATAGGCGCCGACCGAGGCGGGGCCGATGTTGAACACCTGCGCTGCGTCGCCGAACGAAATCTCGACCGGGACCAGCTCCGCGGCGCCGCCCGGCGGCGACCCACGGCCCGGCATCTCGACGAAGAAGTCGAGCAGGACCGGCTCGCCGGCGCCGGAGACCACCAGCATGTACCCGCCCGCGCCGAGGCCGGTCAGCAACGGCTCGCAGCAGAACGCCGTCAGCATCGCCGCGATCACGGCGTCGACCGCGTTGCCGCCCGCCCGCAGCGCGTCGGCGCCGGCGCGAGCGCTCAGCTCATGGCCGGCGGCGATGACGCCGATCTCCGCCACGACCGCCCCCCGCGGGACCCGCCGGCCGGGACTAGCCGGCTACCGCCACGGCATGAACTCGGGAACGTCGACCGGATCGAAGGCGCTCGATTTGTCCCTCACCGGCCTGTCCCTCGCCCGCGTGACCCGGGGCTCGCCGGCCGGCTCCCGCAGGGTTCGAGGAGGACGCGTCTCGTCGCGGGCACGCCGCTCATCCCGGGCGCTCCGGTCCTCCCGGGAGCGCGTCTCGATCCCGAGACGGTCGCCTGCCCGCGCCTTGCCGTTGCGGTCCCCGTATCCGGTCGCGACGACGGTGATCCACACCTGGCCGTCCTCGAGTTTGTCGTCGACCATCGCGCCGAAGATGATGTTGGCGTCGGGATGCGCGGCCGCGGCGACGGCCTTCGCCGCCTCGTTGACCTCCCACAGCGAGATGTCGGGGCCGCCGGTGATCGACAGCAGGATCGAGCGGGCTCCCTCCATGCTCGTGTCGAGCAGCGGCGACGCGACGGCCGCCTCGGCGGCGTCGATAGCGCGGCGCTCGCCGGTGCCCATGCCGATCCCGAGCAGCGCGTTGCCGGCGCCGGACATGATCGTGCGGACGTCGGCGAAGTCGAGGTTGATCAGCCCCGGCAGGGTCACCAGGTCGGAGATTCCCTGGACCCCCTGACGCAGAACGTCGTCGGCGACCCGGAACGCCTCGACCATCGTCGTGTTGCGGTCGAGCACCGTCAGCAGCCGGTTGTTCGGGACGACGATCAGCGTGTCGACGCACTCGCGGAACGCCTCGATCCCGGCCTCGGCCTGGGTTCGCCGCCGGCTGCCCTCGAAGTGGAACGGGCGGGTGACGATCCCGACCGTCAGCGCGCCGACCTCGCGAGCGATCTGGGCGACGACCGGAGCCGCGCCGGTACCGGTGCCGCCGCCGGCGCCGGCCGTGATGAAGACCATCTGCGAGCCGCGCAGCAGCGCCTTGATCCGGTCCGCCTCCTCCCGCGCGGCCCGGTTGCCAATTCCCGGGTCCGAACCGGAGCCGAGGCCGCGGGTCAGCGAATCGCCGATGTGCAGCGTCTCGTCGGCCGCCGACTGCTGCAGCGATTGCAGGTCGGTGTTGATCGCGATGAAGTCGACGCCTTCGATCCCCGCCTCGATCATCCGGTTGACCGCGTTGACGCCGGCGCCGCCGACGCCGACGACCCGCAGCACCGGCCTGCCGGCCGCCGGTGTCACGGCAAATGACTCGGCGACGCGGTCGGAGACGGCGTAGACGTCGTCCGCGGGCACCCGGGTGCCGGGCGCTGGCTCGGCCGGGGGCGCGGTCGCGGGCGACTCCATCAGGCTCGCCGGAATGTCGGCCGCGAACGCGGAGCGCAGCCGCTCCTGCGGGGTGCGCGCCGTCTCGACCGGGGACGACGGCTCCAGCGCCGGGTGCGGCCGGGCGCCGCGCGCGGCACTCTTCGAAGGCGGGTCCTGCTCTGCGGCGGTCTCGTCAGCGGCCTTGCGGAACAGGGCCGACAACGGCCCCTCCCGCATGCTCGCGCGCTTAGGGTTTGTCATTGGCGAGGACCTCCTTCGCGAGCTGCCGGTAGGAGTGCGCGGCGATCCCGTCGGGATCGTATTTGAGCACCGACATGCCCTTCACGGGCGCCTCGGCGAAGCGCACCGTCTTGCGAATGCGAGAGGCGAACACGCGATCGCCAAAGTTCTCCTCGAGCAGCTCGATCGCCTCCTTGGCGTGAAGCGTGCGGGCATCCACGAGCGTCGGCAGGATCCCCTCGATCTCGACGTCGGGGTTGAGGTTCTCCCGGATCATCGCCAGCGTGTTCTGCAGCTGGATCAGACCGCGCATCGACAGATATTCGCACTGCACGGGGACGATTACCTTGTCAGCCGCCGTCAGCGCGTTGATCGTCAACAACCCGAGGCTCGGCGGGGTGTCGATGAACACGAAGTCGTAGTCGTCCTCGACTTCCTTCAGCGCCTTCTCCAGCGCCCGCTCGCGGCCGATCATCGTCGACATCGCGATCTCGGCGCCCGCGAGGTCGATCGACGCGCAGGCGACGTCGACTTCGCGCTTGCGGATCACCTCGCGGATCGAGGTCTTGTGGACGAGCACGTCGTACATCGACAGCTTCAGGCCGTCGGGATCGATCCCCTGGGACATCGTCAGGTTGCCCTGAGGATCCATGTCGCAGCACAGCACCCGGTGGCCTTCCTCGGCGAAGGCAACGGCAAGGTTGAGCGTCGTCGTGGTCTTGGCGACGCCGCCCTTCTGGTTGGCGAACGCGATCACCTTCGTCACGGCAGAGTCCTCCGGAGGTCTGCTGAGGAACGCATCGCGCCTGTATTCGCAGGCAGCACGGGGATTCCTTCATCGCCACCCCCGCTAAGGTCTCGCGTCCCGTGCCTCCCGGATTGCTGCAGCGACGCCTGATCTTCGTCACGGGCAAGGGCGGGGTCGGCCGCTCGACGGTCGCCGGCGCCCTCGGCCTCGCGGCCGCCCGTCGCGGCCAGCGGACGATCGTCGCGGAGCTGACCGGAGAGCACCGTCTCGCTCGCGCCTACGGCCGCGACGACGGCCGGCGGTTCGAGGAAATCGAGCTCGCCCCCGGCCTGTTCACGATCTCGATCTCCCCCGAGCAGGCGATGGAGGAGTACCTGCTCGTCAAGTCGCCGGGCGCGCTCGGACACCTGCTCGGGCACAGCCGCCTGTTCCAGGCGTTCGCGATGGCGACCCCGGGGATGCGCGACCTGCTCGGGCTGGGCAAGGCGTGGGAGCTGGCGCAGCCGGAGCGCCGGACCCGCGGCGGCGAGCCGTACGACCTCGTGATCGTCGACGCCCCGGCCACCGGCCACGGCGTCGGGCTGCTGAGGACGCCGCGGACGTTCTCGGAGATCGCCCGCGTCGGGCCGATCGCCCACCAGGGCGAGACGATCGCCCGGACGATCGCCGACCGCGAGTTCACCGGGCTGATCGCGGTCTCCACCCCCGAGGAGATGCCGGTCACCGAGACGCTGGCGCTGCACGAGGCGCTGCTGCGCGAGCAGCTCGAGCTCGACGCCGTCGTGCTCAACGCCCGGTACCCGGACCGGTTCGCGGACAGCGACCGACCCGTCCTGACCGAGGCGCTTTCGAGCTGCCCGGCCCCGCTAGGCCGGGCAGCGATCCGGGCCGCAATCTCCGAGCACGCCCGCGCCGCGAACCAGGACGAGCAGCACCAGCGCCTGCGCTCGGCGTTCCCCGGCAGGGTGCTGACGCTCCCGTTCGTGTTCGCGCCCGCGATCGAGGCGCAGCAGCTGGCGCTGCTCGCGACCAGCCTCGACGGGGAGCTGCAGTGAACATCGCCGAGCTGCTGGAAGGCCGGCGCGTGTGCGTATGCGCCGGGTCCGGCGGGGTCGGCAAGACGAGCACCGCGGCGGCGATCGCGCTGGGAATGGCGGCGGCGGGGCGCAAGGTCGCGGTCGTGACGATCGATCCGGCGCCGAGGCTGGCGACGGCGCTTGGCCTCGAGCAGCTGTCGAACGAGCCCCGGCCGGTCGACCCGCAGCTGCTCGGCCCGGCCGGCGCCCAGCTGCGGGGCGAGCTGTGGGCGATGATGCTCGACCCGAAACGGACCTTCGACGAGCTGATCGATCGCCTTGCCCCGACCCCCGATCGCGCCAGGGCGATCAAGGACAACCGGGTCTACCGGGAGCTCTCGACGGCGGTCTCGGGCTCGCAGGAGTTCACCGCCGTGTCGAAGCTCTACGAGCTCGTCGAGGAGAGCGACTTCGAGCTGCTGGTGCTCGACACGCCGCCGTCGCGCAACGCGCTCGAGTTCCTGGAGGCGCCGCGACGGCTGACGGCGTTCCTCGAGGGACGGATGCTGAGGACGCTGCTGCGCCCGAGCGGGATCGGAATGCGGGTGCTGAGCGCCGGCGCCGCGCCGCTGCTGGGGGCGCTGCGCCGCCTGACCGGCGTCGACGTGATCGCCGACGTGACCGGCTTCTTCGCGCTGCTCGGCGACATGACCGACGGCTTCAGCGCTCGGGCCAGACACGTCGAGGCGCTGCTGCGCTCGCCGCAGACCGCGTTCGTGCTTGTCACCTCCGCCCAGAGCGAGCCGGTCGACGAGGCGATCTGGTTTCGCCGGACCCTGCGCGACGGCGGTCTGCCGTTCGCCGGAGTCGTCGTCAACCGCTTCCATCACGACCTGCGCGACCTCGACGGCGCCGATGGGGTCGGCGGCACCCTGGCGGAGGCGCTCGGAGACGAACTCGCCGCCAGGGTGATGGCCAACCTCGCCGACTACCACGTCCTCGCCGAGCGGGACGCAGTCAACCTCGCCCGGCTGCGGGCTGCGCTCGACGCCGAGCCGCTGCTGCTCGTCCCGCAGTTCGACGAGGACGTCCACGACGTCGAGGGGCTGATGCGGATGCACGAGTTCCTGTTCGCGTCAGACGACGAGCGCGCCCGGATGATTGGCGACTCCGTGTCCTGACGAATTGGAAGTTAAGCCGGCTATGACCGGCTTTCGATCCGAACAGCTTCCCCCAGCCAGCTATCGGACTGCAGCAGGACCTCCTGCCAGCGTTCTGGCTCGACGGTGACGCCGTCCTCGAGCAGGCTCGCCCGCCCGTGGTGCAGCATCTCCCAGACCGCCAGCTCGGCGACCGCCAGCCGTTCACTGAGGCGGCCGCCCATCAGGTCGTCGGCGAGCCCGATGACGTCGGCGATCGGGATCGCGCCGACCGACAGGCGGCCGGCGAGGCGCTCCTGCAGCCGGTCGAGCGCCGGGTGCCGCGCGGTCTGCTCGCGGGCGTGCTGCAGGACACGCTCGGTGACGTCGGTGCCGCTGCGCTGGACGTTGCCCCAGCCCCGGCCCATCCCCATCTGCTCGATCGGCAGCTCGGGTCCCTCGTAGACGGTGACCGTCGTCTTCCGCGCCGTCCACTCGCGGTCCTCGTAGATCAGCTCGCGACCGTTGACGAGTGGCGCCAGGAACCGGCGGGTCAGCTCGTCGGCGCTGAGGTTGAAGGCCCGCGCCATGTGCGGGCGCATCCGCAGCTGCAGGTGGTAGACGGTCGCGATCAGGTCAGGGTATTGCGGCGGGCTGAACCCCGGCCGCCTCGGCCACCAGCTCGTCGGCGAGCCGGCGGACGTCGGGGTCGAGGTGGCCGCAGATGACGTCGCGGAGGATCGCCCGGAGGTGCTCGGCAAGCTCGTCGACTAGCGCGTCGACCCCCGGTGACGCCGGGGCCAGGCCGGCGATCACGGCCCGCTCGAGCGAGATCGCGTGGGCGGTCCGCACGGCCATCTCCGCCCGATCCTCCGGGGGCGCGCAGATCACCGCGAGCCGCTGAGCCAGCCGGCCGCTGGCGGGACCCTCGGGCTCGAGCAGCGCCCGCAGTGCCAGCAGGTAGTCGCTCAGCGCCTCGAACGGCGCCAGCCGCTCGCAGCCCATCTCGAAACGGGCCAGCGCCCACGCCAGCTCGCCGGAGCCGGAACCATCCGGCAGCGGCCGCTCGCCGGCGCTGAACGCGGCCGGCACGCGGCGCGCGACCAGGTTGACGAACGCCCGCAGCTCGTCCTCGTGCTCGCGCTCGATCAGCGTCGGCAGCCGGGGTCGCCCGCCGTAGACGAGCGCGACCGGGCTCCAGACCCCGTCGTCGATTCGGGCGAAGCCCTTCGGACCCACGGCGTAGCCACCAGCATCGAACAGTCGCAGGGCCGTCAGCACCCGGCGGAACCTCGAGCGGGCGCTGGACACCGGGGGTTGTTGCGGCCATTCGTGCGCTGTTCGCAGGACGATCAGCAGCGGCGAGGCGGCGACGCTCGAGTCTGTCCCGTCGGTCCCGTCGCGCACGGCGTCGCCCGCGCGGAGGCCCGCCAGCTCCGCCGGGGCTCCGACGAGCGCCTCGAGGCGGATCAGCGACAGCCCGTCGCCGAGCGTCAGCTCGGCGGTGTCGGGATCCAGCTCCAGACCCCGGAGCGGGGCGATCACCTCGGTGACGCAGCGGCCCTGGTACAGCGTGCGCTCGAGCTCGCCATAGGCCAGCGCGAACCGATCGGGGTCGAAGGCGAACTCGTTGCGCTCGTCGAACACGCGGGCGACGAAGCAGCGGAGCGCGGCGTCGGCCCGCTCGCGGGGGTCGGTGGGGACGTTCGACTCGCCGCGCGCCCGGAGGTAGGCATCGGCGCCGCCGGCCCCCTCGAGTCCCCGCACGGCGGGGATGTAGCTCGGCAGCGCGGTCAACAGGCCCAGGCGGGCGCGGATGAAGTCACCGGTCAGCGCCCGGTAGCAGTACAGCGGGACGCGGCCACGGCGCGCCGTGTCGGTCTGGACCACCTCGAACGGCACCTCGTCTCCCTCGGCCGCGGCGAGCGTCAGGCGGGCGCCGGCGTCGGAGGTGAACTCCTGCAGCAGCTTGTGGAGCGTCGGATTCCTCACCTGGCGCGGTTTCTGCGCCCGGGCGCCCGATCCTCTTTATCGCAACGCAGCTGCCGTGCCCGCCGGCTCAGGCGGACCGCTCGATTGCGGTCAGATGCGCGACGTTTGCGGCATCGTCGGGCGCGGCGCTGGCGGCGCCCGCGAACCACGCGTCGAGGATCTCAGACAGCTCCGCCGCCGAGGTTCCGCGGAGGCTCAGGGCCAGCACGTTGGCGTCGTTCCAGCGGCGGGCGCCGTCGGCGGTGGCGGCGTCGGCGCACAGCGCCGCGCGGATCCCCGGCAGCTTGTTGGCCGCGATCGACGCGCCGGTTCCGGTCCAGCACGCGACCACCGCCTGGTCGGCGCGGCCGTCGGCGACGTCGCGGGCCGCCGCCTCGGCGGCCCAGGCCCAATCGGTTCGCGCGCCCTCGAGGTAGACGCCGTGAGGGAGCGGCTCGTGGCCCCGGCGGCGAAGCTCGTCGGGCAGCGCCGCGGCGACGCCGGTCAGCTCGTCGGCAGCGATCGCGATCCTCATCGCCGCCGCGGCCGTGCCCGAGGTCGCCGGGTCAGGCGATCGCCGGCGCCCGGTCGCCGACCGGGCCGGCGGCGAGCGCGGCGTCTGCCGTGATCGGGTCGACGGCCGCGTCGCCGTCGGCTTCGTCGACGCAACTGCCAGCGAGCCACTCCAGGCCGTAGGCACGCATGTCGTCGATCAGCGGCACCAGTGCGCGGCCCTTCTCGGTCAGGGCGTACTCGACCCGCGGCGGCACCTCGGGGAATGTCTGGCGTTCGAGGATGCCCTCCTCCTCGAGCGCGCGCAGCCGCAGCGACAGCGTCCGGGGGCTGATCCCTTCGAGCGATCGTTCGAGCTCGCAGAATCGCGATCGACCCTCGGCGAGGTCCCTGACGAGCAGCAAGGTCCACTTGCCGCACACGATTTCCGCCGTACGGCAGACCGGACACGTCTCACTGCTGGCCATCTCGGTTTTTCAGTCTAGCGGGGCAGGGGGCCGAACTACCGGGGGGCGGGGGTTCGGGGATCGCCAAATTACTCAAAGGCTTACGCGATTTCGTAATTTGCCGATCCCCAACCAACCCGCCCCCAAATACATCTCGCCCCACCGCCAACGCCTGCGCTTCCGAGCGAGCGAGGCCGCTTAGCTACCTGACGTCGCCTGATCTCGAATGCAAAAGGCGCCCCCGGGGTCGGCAATCACGAAAATCGCGTAAGCGTGTGAGTGATTGCCGCGCCCCGGGGACGCCGAATTGCAAAACCCCTAGGCGACGTCGCGGAGCTTCTGCGCCTCCGCGAGCGACTGCAACTTCTTGAGTGACTGGTTCTCGATCTGCCGGATCCGCTCACGGGTGACGTTGAACGTCCGCCCGACCTCGTCGAGCGTGCGCGGATGCTCGCCGCCGAGGCCGTAGCGCAGTTCGAGCACGCGCCGCTCCCGGTAGCTGAGGTTCTCGAGCGCCTCGCGCAGCGCCTCCTTGGTGAGGATCTCGGCCGCGCGCTCGTACGGCGACTCGGCCCGCTCGTCGGCGATGAACTGGCCGAACTCGGATTCCTCCTCGTCGCCGACGGGCTTCTCGAGGGACACCGGCGCCTGCGCCGAGCGCTTGATCGACTCGACCTCCTCAGGCTCGATCCCGGTGACCTCGGCGATCTCCTCGGCGGTCGGCTCGCGCCCGAGCTCGGTCACGAGCTTGCGCTCGGCCCGGCCGATCTTGTTGAGCTTCTCGACGACGTGCACCGGGATCCGGATCGTGCGCGCCTTGTCGGCCAGCGCCCGCGCGATCGCCTGGCGAATCCACCAGGTGGCGTAGGTCGAGAACTTGAAGCCCTTGCGGTAGTCGAACTTCTCGGCTGCGCGCACGAGCCCGAGCGTTCCCTCCTGGATCAGGTCCAGGAACGGCAGCCCCTGATTCCGATAGTTCTTGGCGATCGAGACGACCAACCGGAGATTGGACTCGACCATCTTCTGCTTCGCGTCGAGGTCACCGCGCTCGATCCGCTTGGCGAGATCGACCTCTTCCTGTGCCGTGAGCAGCCGCACCTTGCCGATGTCCTTCAGGAACAGCTGAAGGGAGTCGGTGGTCATGTCGGGCTTCAGGTCGAGCGCCGTCTTGGCCTTGCGCCGGCTTCGCTTGTCGGGAGCGCGCTCGACCTCGGTGGCGGTCTCAGCCGGGTCCGCCTCCTCGACGAGCTCGATCTCGGCTCGCTCGAGGTAGCCGTGCAGCTCCTCGACGTCGGCCTCGTCGAGGTCGAGCTCGGCAATCGCGCCGCTGATCTCGGCGAACGTGAGCACGCCGAGCTGCTGTCCGCGGTTGACCAGGTTCTTGACCTCTTCGAGTTCCTGCAGTTCAGCTACTGACATCTGGTTCCGTTTCCGTCGTATTACCAGCGTACCGATGGGCTCGGACCGCCTCTCTGGCGGCGGTGCGCTGCATCCAAAGCGCAGACCACCGAGTTCAGCATATTCCCGAACGATGGTACGCGCCGGAAAAACCGGGGTCAATGGCGGGGCCGGCCGGCACCTCGCGCACCTTCACCTATTACGCCTGAACCGCGAAAGCGTTTCAGGCTTAGCCCAAATTCGTGCAGATCGGGCCCGATCTGCACGAGCCGCACTTTAGTCGCCCCAAGCTGGTATAGATACCGCACCGACATAGCCGAACGGCCGCCCGTCCGCGGGTGGCCGACGGGGGACCCAATTGCGGCGCCACGCCGGGCGCCGCTGGGGCGAATCGGACCAGCAGGTCCGTAGCGCGGAGCGCGCGAGCCCGTCAGCTCACCTCGTAGGCACCAGCTACAGCCGCGTCAGCATCACCGACGCGGCAGTCGCGCAGTGAACGACAACTTCAAACGCCACCCCCTTCAACCGATTCTGAGCGCCTGCGTACCGCTGGCGGTGCTCGGCGCCTCGCTGTTCGGCCCCGCCGCCGGCCCCAGCCCGGCGTCGGCGCGCGGCGTCCGCTCGGGCGGCGGCGGCGGCGCCAGCCTCGGAGCCGCCCCGGGCGCGACGATCACGACCCCGGTGACCACCGGCGCCCCGCCACTCGTCCGCCTGGTCGGCGGGTTCCTGTCCGTCAGCGGCGGTGGCATCACCCTGCAGGCGCCGCAGACCGGCTTGCTGGACGGCACCGTGCGGTTCACCGGCACCGTCGCCCAGCCCGGGGCCGGTGAGACCGTGACGATCGAGCGGCAGAGCGCATTCCCCGGCTACTGGCTGCCGGCGACGTCGGCCGCGGTCGGGCCCGGCGGCGTCTTCAGCGCGCGCTGGCGGGTCAGCCAGAGCGGCTCGCTGTCGGTTCGCGCGGTGCTGGGCTCGCCCGGCGCGAGCGCCGCGAGCGCCGGCCGGATCGCCGGCACACCGGGGACGCCGGCACTGACGCTGACCGTCTACCGCAGCGCGGTCGCGACGCTCTTTGGCCCCGGCCTCTACGGCCGGCGGACTGCCTGCGGGGAGCGACTCACCAGCACGCTGATCGGCGTCGCCAATCGGGTCCTGAAGTGCGGGTCGATGGTCGCGATCTACTACGCCGGCCGCGAGCTCGACGTCCCGGTGGTCGACCGTGGCCCTTACGCCAAGGGCGTCGTCTGGGACCTGACGATGGCGACCGCCAAGGCGATCGGGATCACCACGACGGCGACGATCGGGGCCCTCTGGCCCCCGCCCGCGCACTAAGGACCTAAGGGGCCACACCCGAGCCCGCAACTCGGGCACAATCTTGACAGTGGCATCGACACGGCTCGCCGGGATCTCCAGCCCGCTGCGCGCCCGGCTGCGAGCCCGCAGCCCCGGGCGTCAGCAGCGCCCGGGCCAGACCGTGATCGTGTCGCCGCGGCGCTCGACGGTGATCGCCGCCGACGGCACGGTGCGGTCGACCCAGGCGGCGCGCGTGACGATGTCCAAGGGCGACATGGCGCGGCTGTGGACCCCCGCCAACCTCGAGAACCTCGGGCGCACCTACTGGCGCTTCCTCTCACGCGTCACCCTGGGTCTGATCCGCGTCGTCTACGGCCACAACGAGCGCTCGGTCGTGCTGATCGCCAGGCCGCTGACGCTGCTGCGGTTCGAGGCGCCGGATTACCGGTTCGAGCCCGCCCGCGGGCGGATCAGCTGGCGGATCCGGGACGGCCTGCTGGTGGCCCGGTCGGGGCACGGCTCGGGATGGCTGTCGCTCGAGGTCAGCTGTGAGGAGACCCCCGAATCGGCCGAGCAGGTCGCCGATTGCGCCCAGGACCTGGTCAGCGTCGGCATCGAGGTCGAGGTGGCGAACTTCTACCCGTCGATCGCCGCCGGCCTCAGCACCGCCGTCTACGAGGCGACGCAGGCGTTCATCCACGTGCTGGTCACGCACGCGTTCCTGCGGTCGCT
>Ga0123356_10001478_pt1 | contig 25926 bp, 19 predicted proteins | sample TergutEmb28metaG_2_FD_92546 | JGI IMG/M metagenome (GOLD analysis project Ga0123356, IMG submission 92546) | Embiratermes neotenicus P3 segment gut microbial communities from Petit-Saut dam, French Guiana - Emb289 P3 | ecosystem: Host-associated > Arthropoda: Insects > Digestive system > Gut ...
TAATATGCGTATAGATATATTCGCCGGTTTTTTTAGTATCCGTACTTATAACTTTTCCTATACTGACATCTATGGCTGTACCCCTTTGATGGTTTGACAAAGAGGTTGAGATGAACCAGTTAAGATTCCAGGGAGGGGTGTTTATTGCGTTTTCCACTTCACGGTTTATTTCCATCAAGCTCTGCAGGTTATCGACAATCAGACGCTGTGTTGTCCGGGGACGAAATGCCTCATAAATTATTATCGTATTACCTTCCGATATCGCTGCCTGCTGTGCAGTTTGAATCATTTTTGCGGTTGAATAGAGGACTGGAACAACGTATTCATTTCTGTTGAGCCGCCGGTTATATGCAAAAGCATCGTAGAGCTTCCGGGAGGTTACGTTTGGGATTTCATACCCGCTTGAACGCATGAGCGACAAGCTTGCATTGCTTATGTTGTATACGATAGACGGAATGATATCGGGTAGATTTATCAGGCATGAACGGTTGTTGACCCATCCTTCTGTTTCACCTGTATTTATTTTCCACCATTGATTTTCTTCAATCATGATTGTAAATCCGCGTCCGGCATTTAGTATCATAACGATTTCCGCTCCCTCGGCCGGTTCGGCAAGCATACTCAGAGGAACGGAGGCATATCCTGTCGCTCCGTTTACGGGAAGCTCAAACTGTCCGCCTTCCAACAGGTAATCTATACCTTGAACCGGAGTCGGTGTGACAGCCGGCGTTTCTACGGGCGGAGTTGCTGTTTCCGGCGGTATCGCAGGAAAAGTGCCGGGGGTTTGTGCAGGCGGCGATTCCGGAGTTTCGGCTGCAGTTGCTCCGGGTGTGGGGCTATCCGGGGTGGAGTTGATAACCGGAGCCTTATTAGTTTGGTTTTGCAGATTTGAGTTGACGAGCAGGGTTATAAGAGAAAGCGCCGTTATTGCAAAAGCAATGAAAAAAACTATAACCGGAGTCTCTCTCCATGTTTTTCTTTTTATTTTCTTCAATCACCCACCCCCTCTATCATATCTTTTCCCTCACTGCCCAGCGTTTTGCTCTTTGTTTCTTAAATATATCATGAGTGCGGCGGCATCGGCGGGGGAAACGCCTGAGATGCGTGTTGCCTGACCGAGGTTTCCCGGTCTGACTGCACTCAGCTTTTGCCGTGCTTCGATACGAAGGCTTTGCAGCGAGTCATAGTCTATATCCTCCGGGATTGCATAGCTTTCCATGCGCGAGAGTTCATTGAGCTGGCGTTGCTGCCGCTCAATATACCCTTCGTATTTTATGGAGATTTCCACTTGCTCTTTTACCTGTGCAGGAATTTCTCCGGCATTTATATGCAAAGCAGCAATATCATTATATGTTATTCCGGGTCTGCGCAATAATGAAGCAAGGCTAATACCGTTTTCAGCGTCAGGCATATCATGCTGTGCCAATAGTTTTGCCAATGCGTCCGACGGGGGGATAAAGGTCTCCTCAAGCCGCTTGATCTCTTGTCCGACAGCATTGTACTTACTCAAAACACGTTCATGGCGTTCGTCAGAAATGAGACCGACCCGGTTGCCAAAATGCGACATTCTTTTATCTGCATTATCCTGCCGGTGCAGCAGCCTGTACTCTGTCCGGGATGTCATCATACGATATGGTTCGTTTGTGCCTTTTGTTACAAGGTCGTCAATCAGCGTTCCTATGTACCCGTCGTTACGGCTGATAATCAGCGGCTCTTTTCCTGTTAGTTTCAACGCGGCGTTAACACCGGCGATATAGCCTTGTACAGCCGCTTCCTCGTAACCGCTGGAGCCGTTGAATTGCCCCGCTCCGTACAAGCTTGAGATTTTTTTGGTTTCAAGCGTGGGCAGCAGCTCTGTCGGATCAATGCAATCGTACTCTATTGCATAAGCAGGCCGCATGATTTCCGCTTGCTCAAGACCGGCTACGGAACGAATCATTTCTATTTGCACTTCCTCCGGCATTGATGAAGAAAAGCCTTGAAGGTACATCTCTTCTGTATCTATACCCATTGGCTCAAGGAATATCTGATGCCGCTTCTTCTCGGCAAAGCGTACAATCTTGTCTTCTATCGAGGGGCAGTATCTGGCGCCTATGCCATCAATTTTGCCCGAGTGCATCGGGCTTCTGTGCAGGCTTTTGCGAATGATTTCATGAGTTTTTTCATTTGTATATGTAAGATAGCAGTCAATGCTGTTTGTTAATTGCCCGGTCGTTTCAAATGAGAATTGCGGCGGCGGTTCGTCCCCCCGCTGTACCTCCATTTTTGAATAATCCACACTGCGGGCATTGATTCGTGCAGGTGTGCCTGTTTTAAACCTTTGGAGATTCAACCCCATAACGCGCAGACGGTCGCTTAAAACGGTTGCTGCAAACATACCGTCCGGACCGCCTTCTTTGATGACCTCTCCGATAATGGTTTTTCCCGCAAGGTATGTTCCTGTGCATATTATAACGGCCTTGCACCGGAAAATTGCGCCCGTGTGTGTTTTGACGTATGAAACTGTACCCTCTTCGATTCCGATGTCTATGATTTCCGCCTGCCTGAGAGTCAAATTTTCCTGACGCTCAAGAGTATGCTTCATTATATCCTGATACCTGCGTCTGTCTGCTTGTGCGCGTAATGAATGCACAGCGGGACCTTTGCCTCGATTGAGCATACGAAATTGAATGCAGGCTTTGTCGGCACACTTTGCCATTTCTCCGCCCAGTGCGTCAAGCTCACGGACGAGGTGACCTTTGCCTGTGCCTCCAATGTTCGGATTACACGGCATATTACCGACTGTGTCAAGGTTTATTGCAAAACAGATGGTCTTCATACCAAGACGCGCCGATGCAAGCGAGGCTTCGATACCGGCATGCCCCGCTCCGATAACAGCTATATCATACTGCCCGGCTGTAAAATCCATTCAAACTATTACCCTTTTCAAATAAGACCCTGTATAACTTTTGTCACAAAGAATTGCATTCTCGGGAGAGCCTTCAAAAAGCAGCTCCCCTCCTGCGTCTCCCCCTTCCGGACCGAGGTCGATGATATAATCGGCAGTTTTTATAACATCGAGATTGTGCTCTATGATAACAACTGTGTTGCCTGCGTCGGTCAGTGTGTTAAGCACGTCGATAAGCCTGTGAACATCGGCTGTGTGCAATCCGGTTGTCGGTTCATCCAGCACATAAAATGTATTTCCCGTAGACCGCTTGCTAAGCTCTGTGGAGAGCTTAACGCGCTGCGCTTCGCCGCCGGAGAGGGTTGTTGACGGCTGCCCAAGCTTAATATAGCCAAGTCCTACGTCGGCAAGAGTGACAAGCTTCTGGCGGATTTTCGGCAGGTTTTCAAAGAAATCCAACGATTCATCAACCGTCATATCAAGCACTTCATGTATATTTTTACCTTTGTAGCGTACTTCGAGTGTTTCGCGGTTATAACGCTTGCCCTTGCAGACATCACACGGCACATAGATATCCGGCAGAAAGTGCATTTCAATTTTTAACAATCCGTCACCGGAACACGATTCACAGCGTCCGCCCCGAACGTTAAAGGAGAAGCGGCCCGGCTTGTATCCCCGCGCGCGGGCATCTTGTGTAGAAGCGAACAAGTCACGTATATCACTGAAAACTCCGGTATATGTCGCCGGATTTGAACGCGGGGTACGCCCTATCGGTGACTGGTCAATATCAATGACCTTGTCGAGGTATTCCATACCCTCAATTGCATCATAATTCCCGGGGCGTGTCTTGGCTCCGTTTAGTCCGGCGGCAAGCGCTTTGTAAACAACTTCATTAACCAGAGAGGATTTTCCGCTTCCTGAAACTCCGGTCACTGCAGTCATTACTCCAAGCGGAAATGATATTGTCAAATCCTTGAGATTGTTCTCTCCTGCTCCTTTGACGGTCAGTTTATTTCCGTTGCCTTTCCTACGTTTATCCGGCACAGGTATTTGTTTTTTCCCGCTCAGGTATTTTCCGGTGATTGATTTATCGCATGACATTATTTCATCTGCGGTGCCGGCACAAACAATTTCACCGCCGTGTACGCCGGCTCCGGGTCCGATATCAACTATATAATCGGCTGCAAGCATTGTTTCCTCGTCATGCTCAACAATAAGAAGCGTGTTGCCGAGGTCTCGCAATCGCCTGAGCATATTTAAGAGCTTGATGTTGTCCCGCTGATGCAGGCCTATAGACGGTTCATCGAGAATATACAAAACCCCCATAAGCGACGAACCTATTTGAGTCGCAAGCCTGATTCTTTGATTTTCCCCGCCGGACAGGCTGCCCGCCTGTCTGCTGAGTGTAAGATAATCAAGTCCGACGCTGCGCAGGAAGCCAAGCCGCTCACGTATCTCCTTTAAAATTCTGTGAGCAATCATTTGGTCTTTTTCCGTCAGCTTTAGTCCGTCTATAAACACCACTGTTTTTGATATAGACATTGCGGTCAGCTCGGCGATATTAATTCCGCCGACCGTAACAGCCAGAACTTCTTTTTTTAACCGCAAGCCGTTGCATTCGGGGCACGGGTGTTCCGCCATGTAGCTCTCCAGCTCCCACCGCATGGACATGCTCTGCGTTTCCTTGTAACGTCTCTCTATATTATTTACAATTCCCTCAAACGGCTGCGTCAGAATTCCTTTGCCCCGGGGTTGGTCGTAGTACAACTGCAGTTTTTCACCATTTGTGCCATAAAGTATTATTTCCATGATTTCATCCGGCAAATCCTTTATCGGCGTGGTGAGTTTAAACTTATATCTTTTCGCAAGCGCTTCAAAATACATCTTTGAAATCCCGTCGTTTTTGACATTGCCCCAGCCGGAAGCGGAGATGCCGCCGTCTTCTATCGACATTGACGGGTTCGGGATGATAAGAGCGGGGTCTACACGGAGCTGTGTACCGAGTCCGGTGCATTTTGAGCATGCGCCATACGGGTTGTTGAACGAGAACAGTCGGGGGGTCAGTTCTTCCATGGATACGCCGCATTCCTCACATGCATAATTTTGCGAAAAGAGCATCTCGCGGTTTTCGTCAACAATGTCGATTATCAACAAACCCCCTGCCAGCGACAGAGCCGTTTCGACCGAGTCTGTCAGGCGGCGGGCAATATCCTCCTTTATGACCAGACGGTCAACAACTATTTCGATATTGTGCTTTTTATTCTTATCAAGCTTGATTTCCTCGGACAAATCATAAATGCTTCCGTCCACACGGGTACGTACATACCCGCTTTTGCGTGCATCATCGAACACCTTTTGGTATTCACCCTTACGGGAACGGATAACAGGCGCCATGAGCTGTATTCTGGTTGCTTCAGGCAAAGTCAGAACAATATCAACAATCTGGTCGACAGATTGCTGCTTTATCTCCTTGCCGCATATATAGCAGTGAGGCACGCCGATTCGCGCCCAAAGCAGTCTCAGATAATCATAAATCTCCGTAACCGTACCTACGGTGGAGCGCGGGTTTCGGCTGGTAGTTTTCTGGTCAATTGATATGGCAGGAGAGAGTCCCTCGATATAGTCGACATCAGGCTTTTCCATTTGTCCGAGGAATTGACGAGCGTATGCCGAGAGTGACTCGACATAACGTCTTTGACCCTCGGCGTAAATAGTATCAAATGCAAGAGACGATTTTCCGCTGCCTGATATGCCGGTCATTACGACCAACTTGTCGCGGGGAATTTCCAAATCAATGTTTTTGAGATTATTCTCCCTCGCGCCTTTAACATGAATATTATTTCGCATTGGATGCTTAAATTCCTTTACGGTATCATTTCGCCGTATGGTGCGGCCAGAAAAGTGCTATCAGTCATAAAATAGTGGTCGAATATAACCTTGGCAATTTCCATGATTTCTGAACCGGAGCCGCCTTTTTCAACAACTATGGATATTGCGATTTCCGGATTATTAGCCGGTGCATACGCGACAAAGGCACCGTCGTTTGCTGTTTGCCCTTCAATCTGCACTGTTCCGGTTTTTGACGCAACAATTATCGGATAGTTTCCAAACATTCTAAATGCCGTGCCGCGCCTTCCTCTTGAAGCGGCAATCATACCTTCCTGGATTATGTCAATATATTCCGTTTCCTCTATGACATTTAGCACTTCGGGTTCATGAGCATAAATCACTTCGGAAAAGTCAGAGGCTGCCACTCTGCGAAGAATCGACAGCGAATATAAGGTGCCGCCGTTTGCAATCGTTGCGGCATAGTTTGCCAGTTGCACCGGTGTAAAACGGTTATGCCCCTGACCAAACCCGGCCAGCAGTAAATCTCCTGCGAAATAACCTGACTCGCCGGTCAATGCTTCTTTTACTTCGGGGATTGCAAGGAATCCGGCTCTTTCGGGTATTTCAAGACCGGTTTCTCTTCCGAGTCCGAACTCAAGGGCAGTATCGGCAAGGATGTATGATTGTTCTCTTGGTATACCAGGCAGCCAGTCAGCCACTTGAAGGAAATAAAAATTGCAAGAGCACTCAAGAGCCTGTACAATATCCAGTTCACCATGCCCAACGCGGGTATCACGGAAAATCCAGCAATGCGCAATAAAGTCACCTTCTGCATACTTGTCAAAAACCCCTGTATCATTTATCGGATAATACCGGGTTATACGGGGTATATGGCGCAGACCTGCAAGCGCAGTCACCATTTTAAAGGTTGAGCCGGGATTGTATCTTCCCTGTGTCGCCCTGTTGAGCATTGGAAACGTCGGGTCGGTGTTCAGAAATGCCCAGTCCTCCGACAAAGTGGTAAGGTTATATGTCGGGTACGATGCAATGGCAAGTATTTGTCCGGTGTTGACATCTATAACAACAACTGCTCCGCCGGGTATTGCCTCTTCCTCTTCCTCTGCGCTTTCGCGATCGGCGTTTATTCTTTCTATCTGCGTACGCAGAGCGTATTCTGCGACGATTTGAAGGTCTAAATCAATTGTCAGGAATACATGCTGTCCGGGTACCGGGTCTCTTGTCACCTGCAAACTCACAACAGTTCCGTTTTCGGTCATCCTCATGGTTTGCTCACCGCTTGCGCCGTGCAGCCTTTCCTCGAATGCAAGCTCGGCTCCAACTTTTCCGACTATCGCGTCCATGGGGTAGCCGAGTTCCCTGTATATCTCATATTCTTCGGCAGTCATCGCTCCCGTATAACCGAGAACATGCGAAGCACTGGTCGTATGATACTCCCGGACGAAATTGCTTTCGGCATATACACCGGTCAACCCGCGCTCTTCAAGATATGAAACAAAATCAGTACTTACATCGGAGGTAAATATATACGGGCTGATACTGTGTACGATTGCCCTGATTTCAAGCTCATACCGCACGCCGATAATAAGGCGGGCATCCAATATACCAACCGTGTAATCTATTTTGTAATGGTTGCGCATCCAGGCAAGAAGCTCTGAAACGTCTATATCCGGATCCAACTGGTGATACTCAAAATATGCATTGAGCCGGTTGCGCTGAACAGTGGACATATTTGTGAGGTATTCAAACGGCGCACCCCGCGTGACCGGGAATGTATCGGAGTATGTCAAACCTTCGTCCATTGCCGCATAAATAAGCTCCTTAACTATGTCATTTGCATTCGGAGCGACACGCAGCGCCCACCAGTCAATTTTTATATTGTATGACGGTCTACCGGATGCCAGCATAACACCGTTGCGGTCATATATGTTGCCGCGAGCCGCCGGAATGGTACTCCTTCGGGTTATAAGTCTTTGCGGCATCTGGTTTTCCTCAATTATCCACGGCTCATGTACCTGTATCACGTAAAGCGCTGATACATAAACCGTAAGCATGATGACCAGTAATGAGAAAAGGACACCTATTCTGACCGGGGTATACATCTTTTGCATTTGTATTTCCTTTCATCGCACAGCATCGCGGGTATTTAAGTGTGAACGGCTTATGTTCGCCTGCCCGTCGGCAATACACGTTCCGTGTGCCTGCCGAGAGCCTGAACAAAAAACCATATCGGAAAAGCAAGAATCAACGAATAAATTGTTTGCGGTATTGCTGTTCCTATAAGCACCTGCAGCGGGACATTCTGAAGCACCCAAAACGGAAACATTTGAATAAAAGCGGATATAATCAATACAATAGCACAACTGAGGTAATATATCACAAACCCGCGCAAAATGACTGTGTCAGCCAAAGTTCCTACAAACAGCCCGGTAATCGTCAGAAAAACCGTAAATACCCCGACCGGGTGATTAAACGAGACATCGCAGAGTATCCCCGCGAAGAGCCCTGAAATACCGCCGATATAACGGCCCTCATATAGTGCTATGCCTGTAGCGACGATGGGCATCAGCAGGGGTACAAGACCGCCTATACGTATGAAGGGGAGTATTACACCCTGAAGAACATAAACTGATATCAACAGCAGCGCATGGAGTAATATCAATATTATAAGCTCTTTTTTATTCATAACCGCAACCATTCACTTTTGCATATACCATCGGCAAATAAACTTAATCGGGGCTGTCGAAGCTGATTATTACAAACACGTTATTAATCGTATTGATATCCCGCTGCGGTCTGACAGTTGCATACCTGCCTATACCGCTTGGATGATTGTCAACGGCTACAACCTCGCCTATAATAAGATTGGGCGGGAAGACAGCACCCGCGCCCGAGGTTACCACACTGGAGCCGGGAATTATAACTACGTCGTCATCTATATGGTCGAGTATCAATAATTCGCTGCGCATGAATGTAAAATCGCCTTTTGCCGTTGCGGTGCCGTCGACATTGTCTGTCCCGTCTCCACCGACATATACCGCTGCCCTGAAGGTTGTGTCAAGCACTGTTATAACGGTTGAGGTTGTCGCGCCTACCTCTGAAACTTGCCCTAAAAGCACCCCGTATTCAGTCACGACACCATGCCCGCGTTCTATATTGGAATTCATATATCCTTTGTTGATTATAAACGATGATGACCAGTTGTCAGCACCCCAGCTCATGAGAGTCGCCATTTCACTTGTATAACCGGCGTGGAGATCACGAAAGTCAAGCGCTGCGCGCAGGCGGTCATTTTCCTCGGCCAGAGCCTCAGATTCACGGTAGTTCTGCTGCAGTTGCGCATTTGTTCGCAGCAGCTCCTCGAGACGCTTTTCAAGCTCCTCATATCTGTAAATTGACGCGTAAATCGTTCCGAATGCGCGAGCCACTGTTGATGCCAGCTCCCTCACAGGTCTGGTAATAGAGTTTGCAAAACCGGTCACGGGACCCGAACTGGTAAATACATTAACAGATATCAGGGCTATAAGCGCAAGCAGCAGCGATACCGATGCGATTACAATCGATCTTTTTGTGATTAAAGCTTTCATTGTGTTACTCCGCGTTCCTTCAGGATTAGTTTATAATACTTGTATTATTCCGGGAAATATCCGTTACTGCGCTGCTTTAAAATACATTCCCCGGGTATAGCCGGGTGGTATGAAATCGCTGAGATTTAAATATCTTTTCATAACGGTCACGCATTCGATTGCATTCTCAGTTGTGAACGAGAGCCGCTCCGCCCATATCCCCAAGGACGATATTGCACGGCGCTTGTCTCCCATAAAAAGTTTCTTTGAATTAAACACAACATTACGGCAACCAAACTCCGGTTCCACCGGGTAAAGTGCGCCATGCTCATCAGCAAGACCGGTAAAGCTGTCACATGTACATGCATCCGTGCTGTTCCTGACTATACAGCTTTCAGTTATCATCAACGGTAAGCGGCCATATGTAATCAGTTCCGTGTCAATGGGTTTTGAAAATCTGCGTATCTCGGAAAGACTCAGCTCAAAAGATAATGTCGCAGATTTAAGACCGAGCTTTTGAAGCACATAAAGTGTTTCTGAATTGTAGACGTTAAACCCGAAATCACCTCTGGGCGTCATTCCGTGATTTCTCACAAATTGTATATGTCCTAAATTCCCGACAAGCGCATTTTTTATCCCCAGCTTACCCGCACGTTCCAGCATTCCTGCAATATTCTTTTTTTCATTGTCATGAATTATCCTCGGTAGCGCGACAGCTATTGCAGCATTTTCATTGTTGATAAGGTTTTGTAACACTTTTGATTCATAGCTGAACTCGGTGACCGGAACGTATATTAGCTTTGGTGAAAGCTCCGCCATTTCCTTTGACAACTGATCGGCCTTCATTACAGAAACAGTCAGCAAGGGAGTGTTTGCGGGCTTCTTTTCCTCTTCCTCTGAAATCAACTCGCCTGATAAGCTTCCGCTTGGTATATATTCACTTTCCGCACGCATTGCAACGGGCTTGCGTTGTGTAAGTATTTCGGCAAAAAGCTCGCGGCGCATTTCGTCAAACGCCGACATCGGAAGCGACAGCCCCGGTTCTACCGTGCCTTTTACACCCATGCAAACAAACGGCGTACCTCCGGTTTTGTGAAGCTGTGTTTGCAGCACTGCAGTTGTGAGTTCCTTATGAAAGGCTTGCTCCGGTATGGCTCCGTAAACAATGGCTGTGTTTTTCCGGTCATCGGCTGCCGCAAGCTTTACGCGCTTCCCCTTCATGATAGACCCTACAAATCTTATCGGCACACGCTGGAACTCACCGTTTAAATAACTTTTGCGGGTTGATGAAAATAGAGCTGTGTCGGATCTTTTCTCTGCGTCCCGCACTCCGAGCATTTCCGAATTGCAATTATCGGTGTAATAACCGTCTGTAAGGCCTTGACGCGAAAATGTTTTCTGTAGTGTTCGCATACTTTCCTGCGTCGGAGCTCTGTTCCTGCGCAGGGCTTTTGAATAAACGCCCGTTACCAGAGCAGTATATTCAGGACGCCTTGAGCGCCCTTCTATTACTATGCTAGATACACCGATTGCCTCGAGGTCCTCCAAATATCTGACAAGGCAATAGTCCTTTAGCCCGAGCGGGTAAGTAATCGTGTGTCCGGCAGTGCTGTAATCCGACTGGCAGGGTTCGTCGCATTTGCCCCGGTTATCGCTGTGATTACCGGTCAATGCGCTCATATAGCACTGTCCGGAGTATCCCATACAAAGAGTTCCGTGTACAACCACCTCTATTTCAATAGGTGAGTACCTGCAAATATGCAGGATTTTCTTGCGCGACAATTCCCGTGCAACAATGACACGGGAAAACCCCATTGCTGCCGCCATCTTTACGCCTTCAAGATTATGTATGCTCATCCGTGTGCTTGCGTGTATAGGCAAGCCCGGAACCGCATCCTTGACGGCCTGCATAACCCCAAAATCCCGGATGATTGCCGCGTCGATTCCAAACCGGCCGGCTTCCTTGACCCGGTGTGCAATAACCGGAAGATCGTGGTCTGTGGCGAGGGCATTAAGCGCAAGGTAGGCTTTTACCCCGCGTACCCGGCAATATTCAAGGGAGCGCCCCAATTCATCAATCGTAAAATTATCTGCATCAAGACATGCATTAAACTCATGAAATCCAAGATAAACAGCGTCAGCTCCGTTTTGTATGGCTGCGACAACACCCTCAGGCGAGCCGGCAGGAGATAGTAATTCGAGCAATAAAGTTCACCTACAAAACGATAAAGATACTATTTGATTACAAATAGTAACATAGTATATCATATTTTTGCCTAAATAGCCATAGTAAAAATCAAAAACTTTTGTAAATAAACGGGTTTGCATTGACATAAACAGGGCGTGATGGTAGTTTCATAGTATGAAAGATAATTTTGGAAGGGATATATACTATCTCAGGCTTTCGGTAACCGATAAATGCAACCTCCGGTGTATATATTGTATGCCTGAAACAGGGGTCAAGAAGTTAAAGCACGAGGATGTGCTTTCTGTCGACGAGATTGCTGAAATCGTGTATGCAACTGCGGCATGCGGGATAACAAAGGTACGTGTGACCGGAGGCGAGCCGCTTGTACGCCGCGGCATTCTGGATATTTGCAGAAAAATCGCCGAAACGGACGGTATCCGCGAGGTTTGTCTCACAACCAACGGTATTCTTTTACCGGGGTTTTCTAAAGAACTCAAATCCGCAGGAGTAAACCGCCTCAACATCAGCCTTGATTCGCTGGAGCGCGCGACATACAATGAGATAACAAGATCTGACGCTTTTGAGGGCGCGCTTGCCGGGATAAATGCCGCACTGGAGACAGGATTTGACGCCGTTAAGATAAACTCTGTACTTATCGGCGGTGTAAACGATGATGAAATTCTTGACCTGCTCGAATTGACGCGGAAATATAAGGTGAGCGTGAGGTTTATAGAGTTAATGCCTATCGGGGAGTGTGCAGATTGGGCGGAGAGCAGATTTATCAGCGCTCAATGTGTGCTTAAGCTCGCCCCGGAGCTGCGTGAAGTCGGCACCGACGGAGTGACCAAGCTGTATATGCTGCCCGGAGGGCTTGGTTCTGTAGGTTTAATCAGCCCGATAAGCTCACACTTCTGTCCTTCCTGTAACAGGATACGCATTACTGCAGATGGCATACTAAAGCCATGCCTGCATTCCGCCTCGGAGATTAATTTGCGAGGTTTGAAGGGATCGGAGCTGGTAAGCGTTATCAGGGGCGCAATTTTTGAGAAGCCGAAGAAGCATAAGCTGGATGCCGGAGAGCATAGCTCCGCCGCACGCAATATGAATGCTATAGGCGGTTGATTGGAATGAGGTTGTTTATATGTCCGAACTGACGCATTTTAACAATGACGGCCGAGCAAGAATGGTTGATGTTAGCGATAAGCAGTCAACTTTGCGCGAGGCTGTTGCCGGTGGTACGATTTTTCTTAATAAAGAAACGTTTAATTTAATCATTACCGGTAAGATTAAAAAAGGCGATGTGCTTGCTGTCGCGCAGGTTGCCGGTATAATGGCTGCAAAGAAAACATCGGATATCATCCCTATGTGCCACCCGGTTGCTGTAACTGGTGTAGATATATCTTTTTCTCCCGATGATATGCGCTGTGCCATAGATATCACAGCCACGGTTCGCTGTAAGGGCGAAACAGGTGTTGAAATGGAAGCTTTGACGGCAGTTTCGGCAACTGCGCTTACAATCTATGATATGTGCAAGGCTGTGCAGAAGGACATTAAGATATGCGATATCCGCCTGCTCAAAAAATCGGGCGGTAAGTCCGGAGATTACAATGCCGGAAATAATGACTGAAATTTTGAGGTTAAATATGGAAAGTAATCAGAACCCGACGGTAACGGCAGTGTGTATAAGTGAAGCTAAAGGTGTAATAAAGACTCCCGTTGATGAAATTTTTGTAAAAGAGAATTACGGTGTTGTCGGCGACGCACATGCGGGCGAGGGTCACAGGCAAGTGAGCCTGCTCGCATCCGAAAGCGTGGATAAGCTGCGGGATAAAATGCCGGAGCTAAACGCCGGGGTTTTTGCCGAGAACATTCTTACACGCGGCGTATGCCTGTATAAGCTGCCTGTCGGGACAACGCTGCGCGCGGGCACGGCACTCCTCGAGGTTACGCAGATAGGCAAGCAGTGCCACAACAAGGGCTGTGCAATCAAGCAACAGACAGGCGATTGCGTTATGCCGCGAGAGGGTATTTTTGCATCTGTGCTTAAGAGCGGAACGATAAAGCCGGGTGATAAGATAGAAATGGAGAGCAGTAATGGTTGATATCAGTAAGCTTAATTTTGATGAGAACGGACTAATTCCGGTAATCATTGTAGATGTCGAGACGGGAGCTGTATTAACACTTGCGTACATGAATGCCGAAAGTCTCAATATCAGCATCGAAGAAGGGAAAGCATGTTTTTGGTCGCGCTCACGCAAGGAGATTTGGCGAAAGGGCGAGACATCGGGAAATGAACAGCACATCATGAGCATAAGAGCGGATTGTGATAATGATGCGCTTGTTGTGACCGTTAAGAAAAGCGGCCCGGCATGTCATACGGGAGCGGAGTCATGCTTCTTCGGAGATATTTTCAGCTCCGGCAATGAACGGACTAAACCTTTCTCACTCAAAATGCTGCATAGCATTATCGATGACAGGAGAACGCATAAAAAACCCGGCTCATATACAACATACCTTTTTGAGAAGGGTATAGATAAGATTTTAAAGAAGCTTGGCGAGGAAACAACTGAGGTCATTATTGCCGCAAAGGACGGTAAAAAGGATGAAACCGTTTATGAGCTTGCCGATCTGGTTTATCATGCTATGGTTCTGATGACGCAGATGGGGATAAAACCCGACGATGTCATAAACGAACTGGCGTCACGTCATTATACGAAACAGGAGAAAGAGGATTGACAGCCGGATATCAAAATCTGCACACACATACAACATACTGCGACGGAAAGCTGCCCGCAGAAGATATGGTAAAAGCTGCCATCCAAAGAAGCGGTGGCTCTATCGGGTTTTCCGAACACTCATATGTCCCGTTTGATGAAGAGTATTCTATAAGCGTTGCTGATATACCACGGTACATCAGCGAGGTAAATGCTCTTAAGGTAAAATATGAGGGGACGATTGATGTATTTCTGGGTCTTGAGATGGACTATTTTACAGATAAGCCTCCGGACGATCTGGAATATATAATTGGTACAGTTCATCATGTGGAGAAGGAAGGAAAATATATAACAGTCGACGGCCCGGCCCGGCATCTGGTGCAGATGAATGATGAGTATTTCGGCGGGGATTATTATGCAATGGCGGAATTATATTTTTCTACCGTAGCTGATGTAATACACAAAACCGGCGCGGATATAACGGGGCATTTTGACCTCATTGCAAAAAATAATATTGACGGATGTATGTTCGACGAGATGCACCCGAGATATATAAAGGCGGCTGTGGACGCTATGGAGCAGGTGCTGGAGAAATGCAAAATATTTGAAGTCAATACCGGGGCTATGTACCGGTTGGGTAAAAAAGAGCCTTACCCGTCTGTATTTTTGCTGAAGGAGCTTCATAAGCGCGGCGGTGAAATATTACTGACCAGCGACAGCCACAAAGCGGATTCGTTGTTTTTTAAATTTGATGAAATGCGGGAGCTTGTCAGGTCTTGCGGCTTCAGATATATCAAGCGCTTAACGAAGGACGGATTTATTAACGAGAAGGTATGAAGGAAGGATTGATCATTATGCAAAAACCGGCGGAAATGTACGGAATGATGGTCTTTAGCGACCATGTCATGAAGCGCCGCTTACCGGACGACATTTACGAAGCTTTGCAAAAGACGATTCAGGACGGCAGCAGGCTTGACGAGATAGTTGCCGTAGCTGTCGCGGATGTTATGAAGGAGTGGGCTGTTGAGCTTGGTGCGACGCATTATACTCACTGGTTTCAGCCGATGACAGGCATAACTGCGGAAAAGCATGAGAGCTTTATTTCACCGACCGGCGACGGCAGGGCTATTATGGAGTTCTCGAGCAGCGCGCTTGTTCAAGGTGAAGCGGATGCGTCGAGCTTCCCGTCGGGAGGATTGCGTGCGACATTTGAGGCACGCGGCTACACAGCATGGGATCCCACCTCTTACGCATTTGTCAGAGGCAACACACTATACATCCCGACCGCTTTTTGCTCCTATGGAGGAGAAGCGCTGGATGAAAAAACCCCGCTGCTGCGTTCTATGCAGGCTGTAAGCAAGCAGGCGCTGCGAATATTAATGCTGTTCGGGAACACTGATGTAACAACGGTCAAACCTATGGCGGGCGCGGAGCAGGAGTATTTTCTTATAGATAAAGCAATGTTCGAGGAGCGTAAGGACTTAATGTACACGGGGCGCACTCTGTTTGGCGCCAAATCACCAAAGGGGCAGGAGCTTGACGATCAGTATTACGGAGCGATAAAGCCCAGAGTTTCGGCATATATGAAGGCACTTGACGAGGAGTTATGGAAGCTCGGTGTGCCGGCAAAAACGGAGCATAATGAATCCGCTCCTGCTCAGCATGAGCTTGCCGCTGTTTATACGACAACAAACCTTGCTACAGACCACAATCAATTGATTATGGAAATCATGCAAAGCATAGCCAAAGAACACGGGATGATTTGCACTCTCCATGAAAAACCGTTTGACGGAATAAACGGAAGCGGCAAGCATAACAACTGGTCTCTTGCGACAGGGGACGGTATAAATCTGCTTGACCCCGGAGCGACACCCCATGATAACGCCCAGTTTTTGCTCTTTCTTGTTGCTGTGATTAAGGCTGTTGACGAGCATCAGGATTTACTGCGCATATCGACCGCAAGCGCCGGAAACGACTGCCGCCTCGGAAGCGGGGAGGCTCCGCCCGCTATAATTTCCGTATATGTCGGGGACGAGCTCTTTGCGATTCTGGAAGCACTTGAAAGCGATTCGCATTACGATGCAAGCGAGAAGGCTGAGATGATGAAGATTGGCGCGACTGTTCTGCCAAGCTTCCCTAAGGACACTACAGATAGAAACAGGACTTCACCATTTGCGTTTACCGGCAATAAGTTCGAGTTTCGTATGGTCGGTTCAAAGATGTCCATAGCAAAAGCGAATATCATGATAAATACGACAGTTGCAGAGTCACTGCGGGTGTTTGCGGATGAGCTCGAGGGTGCGGATGACTTTAATACAGCATTGCAGCAGCTTATAAGAAGGACAATATCGGAACATAAGCGTATACTGTTTAACGGCAACAGCTACGGGGATGAATGGCTGCTTGAAGCGGAGAAACGCGGGCTGTTGAACTTAAAGACAACTCCGGATGCCCTGCCATACATGATAAATGATAAGAGCATCACTTTATTTGAAAGGCATAAGGTTTTTTCTCATGCCGAGCTGCTTTCGCGGTATGAGATCGGGCTTGAAAACTATTGCAAATTATGCAATATCGAAGCTGTGACAATATATAAGCTGGTGAAAAAGAATATATTGCCTGCTGCCGCAATGTACTCCGGAGAGCTGAGCAATGCGGCAACCTCTAAAGCGGAGTTCCTGCCGGAGTCAGATTGCACGTATGAGCATGACACCGTTAAACGCCTGTCGGAGCTTTTAGGAAAAGCGCATAAAAAGGAAACAGAGCTCATTGCTGAACTCTACGCGGCGGAGGATAAAGGGGATTTACTGGAAAAAGCGTATCACTACAAGGATTCTGTTTTAGTGAAAATGAGTGAGCTTCGCGAGCTGGTGGATGAAATGGAACTGCTTGTATCCCGCAAGCATTGGCCGTTCCCGACGTATGGAGATTTGCTGTTCAGTGTGCGGTGATCCGGGCAAAAAGTTAAACCACACTACAGCTTTTTCTTTAGCTCAAATAGCAGGCTTAGGGCTTCCAGCGGGGTTAGTGTGTTCAGGTCTGTCGCGCTCAGTTTTGCTGCGATTTCGCTGCCGCCCACGTCTTGCAGAGACATCTGCCCTGAGTCGGATTCCGGTATGTTGCGTTTCTTTAATGCGCCGTATTTAGCGCGGTGCGGCGTGTCTTTTTCGTCTTCCAGTGTTTTTAACACAGCCTTCGCACGCTTTATTACCGTTTCCGGCACACCCGCAAGACCCGCGACTTCTATGCCGTAGCTGTCATCCGCTCCTCCGGGAATAATCTTGCGCAGGAATATGATATCGTCACCGCGCTTTTTGGCTGATATGTTGTAATTTTTTACGCCGTCTATTTCGTCTTCAAGCGCTGTCAGCTCATGGTAATGCGTTGCAAACATTGTTTTTGCCCCGAGCTTTCTTTTATCTGTACAATGCTCCAGCACAGCGCGTGCTACAGACATTCCGTCGTATGTGGATGTTCCCCGCCCTATCTCGTCGAGTATTAAGAGCCCGGAACGGGTGGCATTGGCAAGTATATCGGCAACCTCAGTCATTTCTACCATAAATGTGGATTTTCCCGCCGACAGGTCATCTGATGCACCTATGCGCGTGAACACCCGGTCAACAATCCCTATCCGCGCCGAACGCGCCGGAACGAATGCTCCAATCTGAGCCATCAGGACAATTAGTGCTGTTTGTCGCATATAAGTTGATTTGCCTGCCATATTCGGACCTGTGATTATTGCGGTTCTCGATGTGCCTGTATCAAGGAAGGTATCATTCGGGACAAATAATGAGCCCTGCTGCATTACTTCAACGACAGGATGCCGCCCGTCTTTTATATCAATAATGCCCGAAGCATCGATATCCGGCATACAGTAATTGTTGATAACCGCCGTTTCCGCCAGAGAGCATAGTACATCAAGCCCGGCTACGTGTTTTGCAACAGCCTGTATACGCCCGACCATCGCGGCTACTTTTAAGCGCAGTTCTTCAAAGAGCCTGTACTCCAGTGAATGAAGATTATCTTTTGCCGACAGGAGTTCTGTTTCGAGTTCTTTAAGCTCCTGAGTTATAAACCGTTCGCAGTTTGCAAGTGTTTGTTTTCTTATATAGTCATCCGGCACATCATCTGATGAAGAACGCGGGATCTCGATATAGTAGCCAAACACTTTATTGTATCCGATTTTCAGTTTTTTCCCCGTCCGCTCACGTTCCTTGACCTCGATGCCTGTCAGCGCCGCTCCGCTGTGTTCAAGCAGTCCGCGCAGCCTGTCAACCTCCCGGTCTACCCCGTCTTTTATCATCCCGCCTTCGCGAACGGAAAACGGGGGAGCATCCTGAATTGCCTCGTCAATTAGTGCCGCAACATCATTAAGCAAATCCATCGAGGAGCATTCGCGCAGGGCTGTAGACTTCATCCCGGAAAGAAGCGCAACAAGCTCCGGCAGCGCATTAATAGACGAGGAAAGTGCTTTCAGGTCACGGCATCCTGCGTTGCCGTAAACTATTTTCCCTATCAGCCGCTCGATATCGTTTATTTTTCTGAGGCTGACAATCAACTCCCCGCGGATGACTGCTGCATTTACAAGCTCGTTGACACCGCTTTGACGGCGCTTGATCGACGCTGTGGAAAGAAGCGGTCTTAAAATCCATGCCCTTATCATTCGCCTACCCATCGGCGTTTTTGTTTTGTCCAGTATCCAAAGCAGGCTGCCTTTTTTATCGCCTGTCCGTAATGAAGTAATCAGCTCAAGGTTACGCATGGTATTTATATCCATCTCCATATACGAATCATCGTTGTTCCGGCGCAGTGTTCGAAGATGGGAGATATCCGCATTTTGTGTATCTGATAAGTATGACAGTAACGCACCAACAGCATTTAATGCCGCACCGGGAGCGCAACGGAGCGGTTCTGTTGTGCTGCCTGCAGATAGCATGGCAGGAGCGACCCCCTGAGTTCCGAAGTGGTTGCGTACTATTTCACCGCATTTATCTCCAAACCTCTCTTCATCGTGCTGCACAAGACATCCGTGCCCGGTTTTGAGATATTCGCAGATATGCCCGGCCATATCTGCATCCCCGCCGAGTATACACTCGGCAGGTGCGTACGAGCTCAGCTCATTTTCTATGTGCTTCATGTCACTTTCCGGAAACTCAGTAACAGATATATCACCTGTTGATAAATCAGCGAAGCATGCTGCCGATTTTTCTCCCAGATACACGGCACAGAGATAATTTGACTTGCTCTCATCGAGCATTGAGGATTCCATCAATGTTCCGGGTGTGACCGTACGCACAACGTCCCGGTCAACAATACCTTTTACTGTCGCCGGGTCTTCAAGCTGCTCACATATTGCAACCTTATATCCTTTTGATATGAGTTTGGCTATATACGGCTCTGCGGAATGGTATGGCACACCGCACATCGGCATTCTTTCATCCGGGTCGCTTGATTTGTCGCGCGTTGTAAGCACTATGTCAAGCTCTTTTGCCGCCAGCTTTGCATCTTCCCCGAACATTTCGTAAAAGTCGCCAAGTCGAAAAAAAAGGATGCTGTCGGGGTTGCGTCCTTTCACATCAAGATATTGCCTCATCATAGGCGTCATGAGGTTGCCTCCACTCAATTAATCTGCGTTCAGTTAAACTCCGCCATGGTGTCTTCAATTCCCCGCATAATAATCATTTCCAATGCTGCGGCGGCCTTTAAAGCGGTTTCAGAAATAAGCTTCATGTCCTCATCGCCGAGCTTTGAAAGCACCCAGTCCGCCATGTCGTAGTCCTCGTGCGGGGGTGCGCCGACTCCTATGCGAATTCTCGGAAAGTTTTCACTCCTGCACTTCGCGATAATATCCTTAAGCCCGTTGTGTCCGCCTGCAGAGCCGCGGCGGCGGACTCGCAGCTTTCCTTCCGTCAGGGATACATCGTCTGATATCACGATTATTTTCTCGAGCGGCACTTTATAGTACCTCATCGCCTGTTTGACGGCGTTGCCGCTCAGATTCATATAGGTTTGCGGTTTTAACAGCAATACCTGCTCGCCGCCGAGTTTTATCACAGTTGTCAGTGCGTTGAATCTGACACGGTTTACTTTGACGCCAACTTCCTTTGCAATAATATCCGCTGCTATAAATCCGGCATTATGACGGGTACTTTCATATCTTAAACCGGGATTGCCAAGAAATACGGCTATCCATGATACCGGTGTAAAGCTTTTTCGAAAGAACATATTTTTTCCTTTTACAAGAGTTTCCTTTTATAGTGTGCGCTGTGTTCGAAGCCTGTATTTTTAGCGATTTCGTCGCTCAGACAAGCGCGCTACAAGCTGATTCTATGAACAAGTTGCAGCGTTGGCGCTTAACTCGCTTTGGAAATCGAAAAACACAAACTCCTCACCGCGCTGTAAGGTAGATATAAACAGCAACAAGATTAATTCGGAGCTTTGTTACCTGAATAGTGTTGAAATCGATACTTCCTGGAAAATACGGCTTATTGCTTCCGCAAAGAGCGGGGCTGCCGTAAGGTACTTGATTTTGTTACATGGTTTAGCTCCGGTATACGGTACGGTATCCGAGAATATGACTTCAATGATTTCACTCTGCTCGATGCGTTCGATTGCATCGCCGGACAGCACTCCGTGACTGGCGCAGGCGTATAGCTCCCTGGCTCCGCCTTTCTCAACTAATGCTTTTGCCGCTTCACACAGGCTGCCTGCTGTGTCAACCATATCGTCATACAATATAACACGTTTTCCTTCGACGGAGCCTATGATATTCATAACCTCAGCCTGATTTGCTTTTTCGCGCCGTTTGTCAATTATAGCAAGCCCAAGACCCATTTTCAGCGCAAAGGCTCTGGCCCGGGGAACAGACCCGATATCGGGGGACACAATTATCGTATCATTCGCCCCTTTGAACTTACTGTTGTAATAATCAACAAATAATGGCGCTCCCAGCAGATTATCGACCGGAATATCAAAGAAGCCCTGTATTTGCGCTGCGTGTAAATCCATTGTCAGCACTCTGTCTGTTCCGGCGGATGCGATAAGATTTGCTACAAGCTTTGCTGATATAGGGTCGCGTGATTTCGCTTTTCTGTCCTGCCGGGCGTACCCGAAGTAGGGCATGACACATGTCACCCTGCTTGCCGATGCACGCTTGCACGCATCCACCATTATGAGCATTTCCATAAGATGGTCGTTTATCGGTGTGCATGTCGACTGGACAATAAATACATCTGAGCCTCGTACTGTTTCGTTAAGAGAGACTGCGATTTCCCCGTCGGAAAAGGTTGAAACAACCGTGCTTCCGAGACGCTGACCCATGTTCCGGCAAATATTCTCGGCGAAGGGTATGTTTGAGTTTCCGCATATGATTTTGATGTCCTTACCTTGAGCCATAGCGACCTCCCGTTAACTTCATGTAATTATCAGTATATCACATTTCTGCGGCGTTTTCTAAATCCTCGCGTATCACCATTGTCAGGTCATCGCGTGTGTGTCCGTCAAGAGTTGATACCCTGTCGGAGTGTACTGTTACAATGTTCTCAAAGAAATTCCGGACATGCCGGGCGTTGCCAAAGTTTTCCTCGCGCATTTCGTAAATCATGCGAAAATGCTCGCGCGCATACTCCTTTGCATCATCTGTAAGCAGATACTCACTCTTGACGCACATAGCATCGAAAATATCGTACAGCTCTTCGCTGTTATAATCATCAAAATTAAAATATCTGTTGAATCGGGATTCCAGGCCCGGGTTTGAGGTTATGAACCGTTCCATCGGCTCGTTATATCCCGCGACAATTACAATAAGGTCGTCGCGGTGATCTTCCATGAGCTTGAGAAGAGTTTCTATGGCTTCGCGCCCGAAATCGTTACCGGCTCCCGTGTCGGGAGCAAGCGCATATGCTTCGTCAATGAAGAGAATACCGCCGAGTGCGCTGTTGACAGTTTCCGACGTTTTCAGCGCTGTCTGCCCGACAAACCCGGCAACCAGCCCGCTACGGTCAACTTCAACAAGCTGCCCCTTCGACAGCACACCTATAGCCTTATAGAGCTCTGAGAGTATCCGCGCCACAGTCGTTTTGCCTGTTCCCGGATTTCCGGTAAACACCATATGCAATGACAGCGGAGGGTTCGGCAGTTCATTTTCCTCCCGCAGCTTTCGGATTTTTACATAGTTTATCAGGCTTTTAACGCTTTGTTTAATATTTTCAAGCCCAACGAGCGCGTCCAGAGTTTCAAGAAGCTCTTCCTGTGTCTTCTCCTCTTCCTTTTCTTCCTCCGCTTGCACTTCCGGAGCCCGGGGAGTTACAACTCCTTCTTCTTTCTTTGTTTCCGGCTGTTCTTTCACCGGTTTACGGGCGGAGCTTTTTTGCATTTGCGTTGCGGATGTTTCATCAATCAGTTCCTTTGCCGCGTTCTCAGCCTGCCTGATCGTCCCCAGTAAATCGGCAAAGCCTGTAAGGCTGTCGAGATATGCCCCGGAAGGCTTCATATCTCGTAAAAGCTCTTCTTTACTTTTTTTTGTATCATCCATGTTTAGCTAACCACTCTTATATATTAACCGTCGGATATTATGAGTTCATCAGGAAATACGTATCCCAGCTCCTCTGCGAGCTTACTTATAACGTCGGGATTATTAATATTTTGCAACATATATTCAAGGTCATCGATCTGCTGTTGAAGTATCGTGATATTTTCTTTTACTTCATCGAGCATTTTCATGGCTTCAACATGATCGCCCCAAAAGTTGTACAGGCTTACGCCGGCGTATACTGTCAGGGCCACTATTATGATGAGCGTAATAATTCTTGAGCGCTTTGACAATTTCGCCATCCCCTTGTAATGAATAATTGCATGACAAGTATACACTATTTTGTACAGTATTAGAAGATAAATTACATAAATTTGCGTATATCCGTACTTACCCTACGGTAATAAGCGAAAATGAAAAGATAATATTCGGGGTGCTTCTGATTAGGGCTGCAACTGAATCTATTGCCGCTCCGACATCGGTGTCGTTTTGAAAATCCAGCTCGGCGGATCTTGTTCTTGCAAAGCTGTCGTTATAAACAATAAACCTGTCAATATCTTCTCTATATACAATTGTTATATAGTGTGCCGCCCTTGTGTGAAGATATGCCAGAATACTGACTCTTGAGTTTTTTATTTCTTCATCAATATTTTTTGTTATTTGCGGAAATAGCGTTTGGGTCACATTGTACCCTCTGTCTTTTAAGTAAGCTTCTATGGCATTCGGGTAAGTACCGAACATCCCGCCAAACACTGTTCCGCCGCTTGTTTCGAAATGATTGACTATCTGTGCAGGATGCTCAGGCACTCCAAGTAAAATCAATGCGTTATATGTTGCCACCCATCCGCACCCGTTATACCAGCCTTCATTCATGCCTTCGGTTGTGCCCATCCTTATTTGATTAGCCGGTCTTTGGTTCTGGTTATCTATTAAGACATTCATATCAAAGCTTATGTTTATATTATGCTCATAGTTGGTCAAAGGCCCGTTTTGGTCTCCGTTGTCCTCTTGCGGGGGAGAATCAGGCGGCGCTTGCTGTTCTGCTTGTTGCTCTGCTTGCTGCTGCGCTTCCGCAAGCTTATGCTCTGAAAACTCTATCCTTGATTTTGTCATTATCATACCCTGCCGGTCATTTATATGCGTAAAAAGTGTCAGAGCGTCATAAAAAAACTCAAGCGCTTGTGCGTACTGCTTGCCATTATAATGAAGCTCGCCCTGTGAATAGAGAAATACAGCTTCATCGCGCTTTGCAATGTTTATCTGCTCCTGCATTTCATCCATTCCGGACACGGCAAGACGGACTCCATCCTGATAGGATAGAGAGACTGCTTCCAATCTCGCTTTCTCATACCATGTGAGTGCCGAATAATAATCCCCGATATCGGCAAGCTCCTGTGCATATTCAACCAATATGTAAAAAAAGACATACCCTTGTGTTGTTGTAAGTTTCTCGATGACAAGATGCATATTGATATGTTTTTCATCATTTAATGCTTTGTTCAGGTCATTAATGTGTGCTGCATAATCTATGGCATCCATATATGCTTCCTGAGCCGCCTGATAGCTGCCGCTTAAAAACAAGTCATCTCCGCGTAAAACCGATTCCGCCAGCCGGATATAACGGTCTATTTCTTCTATTGCTTCATCATCACGCAGCCGCTCCGCCAGTTCCAGGGCGTTTCCGGCTTCTGTCAGAGCGTCATTGTAAGCGCCCTCTTCTATAAGAACCGATGCATTTTTCAAGCGGCTTTCCATTTCCACATGAAGACGGTTCAAGTGGGCTATCCAAAGCAGGTAAGCGGTAATCGCAGCAATAACCGTTATCAGGCACACACAGGCAATAAGCCTGACCCGCCGGTTCTTTTGTTTGTTTTTCTCCTGCCGCATTATGCCGCACCTCTTGCTTTTCTTCACTGCTTTGGTATACAATGTGTGTATGTTTAATGATACCATATTCACGAAGGGAATCAAACTGTATGTATACGGCTGCGGTTATTACGGTCAGCGATAAATGCTTTGAGGGTGAGCGCGAGGATCTTGGCGGTCCTGCCGTAATCGGGGTATTGGAGGCTTCGGGTTATGATATAGCATATACTTCTACAGTCCCCGATGAGCAGGATATTATTGAGCATGAGCTTGTTAAATGTGCCGATGAGCTTGATATAGCTCTTATTGTAACTACAGGAGGAACCGGTTTTTCCAGCCGGGATGTAACTCCGGAAGCAACAGCGGCCGTATGTATGAGAATGACTCCCGGAATACCGGAGGCCATGAGGGCGGAGAGCCTGAAAATAACAAACAGAGCAATCCTTGCGCGCCAGCAGGCAGGGATACGTAATGAGTCACTTATCGTAAATCTGCCGGGCAGCCCTAAGGCCGCAATAGAAAATCTTGCGGCAGTTATACCCGCGTTAGAACACGGACTGGAGATGCTGCGGGGTGCAAAGCGCGACTGTGCCGATGACGGCAAAAGCCAGGCTGAGCCGGTTGTATAAAGTATTATGACGAAGATAGGTCATATTGAAATCGACTCAAAGCTTGCTCTGGCACCAATGGCGGGTGTTACGGATCTTGCCTTCCGTACTATTTGCAGGGAGCATGGGGCAAGGCTGACATATACTGAAATGGTGAGCGCCAAGGCTCTTGTTTATAAAGATCGCAAAACCTTCAATCTGTTGCAGCTTGGCGAGGGTGAACACCCTGCAGGGGTTCAAATTTTCGGCAGTGATGCCGCTTGTATGGCTGATGCCGCCGGTTGTGCTCTGGAAATATCGGGTGCGGACTTTATTGATATAAACATGGGATGCCCGGTAGGTAAGGTTGTTAAAAACGGCGACGGAAGTGCGCTGATGCGAGACCCGGACAAGGCGATGGCAATTATCGAAGCAGTTGTTAAATCTGTGCGCTGCCCGGTAACCATAAAGATACGTAAGGGCTGGGATAAGGGTAATGTAAACGCCGTGGAGTTTGCGAAGTTGGCGGTTGCGGCAGGAGTTTCCGCTATTGCCGTTCATGGACGTACAAGGACGCAAATGTACTCCGGTAAAGCGGATTGGAATATTATCCGGGAGGTTAAAAACGCAGTTAACGTACCGGTGCTTGCAAACGGGGATATATTTACCGCAGAGGACGCGGTCAGGATAATTAATTATACAAATGCCGATATAGCGATGATTGCAAGAGGCGCAATGGGA
>Ga0123356_10001479_pt1 | contig 25912 bp, 20 predicted proteins | sample TergutEmb28metaG_2_FD_92546 | JGI IMG/M metagenome (GOLD analysis project Ga0123356, IMG submission 92546) | Embiratermes neotenicus P3 segment gut microbial communities from Petit-Saut dam, French Guiana - Emb289 P3 | ecosystem: Host-associated > Arthropoda: Insects > Digestive system > Gut ...
ATCTCCACCAGCAGCCGCGACCTATATCCCCTGCAATACGTGCTGGTGAACATCGAACGAAACATTGCCTATTTAACCAACAATGCCGACGTCATGAGCGCGGATGCCTCCCAGGTGCTGCCCAGCGAAACCATGCGGATGGCCATTGTGGTGATTGTGATCTTGCCCATCATGTTTTCATACCCCTTCTTTCAAAAGTATTTTATCAGCGGCCTAACCATCGGATCGGTAAAGGGGTAATGTGTGCCGTAACACTCGGCATTATGCCGATTGTATATTTAGGTTAAGGAGGTTCCCCATGAAGAAACTGTTAACCCTGGTTGTGGCCGTAGCGATGCTGCTGTCCTGCGTATCTTTTGCCGCGGCAGAAGAGCCCGTAAAGCTCGTATGGTGGTTTGGCTGCACATCCGAAGCGCCGCTGGATTGGGCAGAGGTTGAGGAGAAACTCAACGAGATCAGCCTGCGGGAAATCGGTGTGGTGTGTGAGTTTAGGTACATGGATGTCAATCAGGTATCGTTGGCCATGACCACCGGCGAATATTTTGACATCACCTTCACCGCCGACTGGTACAACGATTTTGCCACCAACGTGTTCGGGGGCATGTTCCTGGACATCACCGACCTGGTGGGCGAGCAGGCCGCCGAGATGGTTGACTCCATGCTTGACAACATCTGGGCCGGCGCCTATGTCAACGACAGGCTGTACGCCATCCCCCACATGAAGGACTACGGCCTGGAGATCTTCTGGATCCTGGACTCGGAATACTTCGTGGAAGAAAAGGGCCTGGAAATGGATCATCACATCTCTTTTGCAGGCATTGAGCCCTATCTTGAGATGTACAAAGCGGATAATCCGGACAGCTACCCCTACATCGCTGCCAGGGGCGGCCTGACTTCCTGGATGAACTGCCTGGCGGACTGGATCTCCATGGAATACCTGATCGGCCTGGATTGGGCTGCCCAAGGCACCGCCGATGAGACGACCGTAAAGTTTGCCTTTGAGATTCCCGCCTTTGTGGAGCGCCTGGAACTGATCCACAGCTGGTACGAGAAGGGCTACATCAATCCCGACGCCGCCGTGCTGGAGTCCATCGCCCGTTCCAACGCCGGCGTTGTGCAATCCGGCCAGGGCTGGTTTGGCGCGGAAACGGTTTGGTCCAACGCCCGCCAAAAGGCCTCCTACATCTCCCGGTTCGAAGGCCCCTATCTGTCCACCGGCTCCCTGCGTGGCTCCATGACGGCCCTGAGCGCCACCACCCCCTATGCCGCGGAGGCGATGCAACTCATCAACCTGATGAACACCAACGAGGAGTACCGCACCCTGGCCCGTTACGGCATCGAGGGCAAACACTATGAAGTCGTAGAGCCCGGCATCGTAAGAAGAACGGAACTGGGCAACACCAACATGAGCCTGTGGGCATACACCCAGGGTTCCTATGTGGTAGGCCCCATTGAGGCTTCGCCCTTTGAGTCGGTGCCCGCCGATCCCGGCATGTGGGCAAAGGTGTGGGCCGGCTACGCGGACGCCGTTACCTCCGCCGCGCTGGGCTTCACCTTCGACCTGACCAGCGTTGAGACCCAATGTCTGGCCATGGCCGCGATCTGGAACGATTACAGGGCCGAGCTGATCACCGGCACATCCAACCCCGCCGAAATGATCCCGATCATCCTGGCGGAAATGGAAGCGGTTGGCATGCGCGAAGTCATCGCAGAAGCGCAAGCGCAACTCGACGCATTCATGGGCAAGTAAATAACCAAATAGTCTGGTCCAAAGAGGCTGTCGCGCTGCGCGGCAGCCTCCTTCTGAGTGGGGGTGTAAACATATGACACAATTGAATCACATCGACACCGAGCAAATCAACCCACGCACCAAAACCATCGACTCGTTGGATTCCCTGGGCATCGCCACGCTGATCAATCAGGAAGACCAGCTGGTGGCATCCGCCGTAGAAAAGGAGTTGCCTTGCATTGCCCAAGCCGTAGACAAGATTTGCGAGGCGCTGCAAAGGGGCGGGCGGCTGATCTACTGTGGAGCGGGCACCTCCGGGCGGCTCGGCGTGCTGGATGCGGTGGAATGCCCTCCTACCTACGGCGTGGTTCCCGGGCTGGTGTTGGGATTGATCGCCGGGGGCCCCTCTGCTTTTATGCAAGCCGTAGAGGGCGCTGAAGACAATTACGCCATGGGGGGCGTTGACTTAGAAGGCATCGGCTTTGTCGCAAAAGACGTGCTGGTGGGCATCGCGGCCAGCGGGCGCACCCCCTATGTGCTGGGCGCCATGGATCACGCGCGCTCCCTGGGCGCCACGGCCATCGGCCTTACCAACTGCCGGGATTCAGAGCTTGCCCGGCACGCAGACATCTGCATCGCGCCCCATACCGGCCCGGAAGTCATCACCGGCTCCACCCGCATGAAGAGCGGCACCGCGCAAAAGATGGTGCTCAACATGCTGTCCACCGCATCGATGATCAAGCTGGGCAAGGTGTATGGCAATTTGATGGTAGACGTGCAGGCCACCAACGAAAAGCTGGTGGAGCGGGCGGTTTCCATCGTGTGTACCGCCACCGGCGCGGACACAAAAAAAGCTCGGGAAACCCTTGTGTTGTCCGGCTTTTCATGCAAGCACGCCATCGTGATGATTTTGCTGGATGTGGACATGGAAGGTGCAAAAGCGGCGTTAGAAAAAGCCCAGGGGCATATCTCCCGGGCTATCGATCACTCGCTGGCCACCCGGTGAGGTTTGCAGCTGTTATAGCTGTTTTCCAGCCTTATCTTTGCGCGCTCATAGTCCAAATGGGCCACCGCGGTGTACAGCACATCAATCAGCGTCAACTGGGCGATGCGGCTGCTCATGGCCCCGCTGCGCCGATAGACCTCCGGGCAGGACGTATAGAGGGCGTAATCCGCTAGCGCTGTCATGGGAAGGCGTCCAAACTTTGTGATGGTGATCGTCGTAGCGCCGCATTCCTTTGCGATCTTTAAGGTTTCGAGCACCTCTTTGGTTGCACCGGAGTTGGATATAAAGATGGCCACGTCCTGCGAGGTTAGATTAGCGGCATAAGTGAGCTGAATGTGAAAATCCCTGCTGTGGGCCACATTCATGCCGATGCGCAGCAGCTTGTCGCACATGTCTTCGGCCACCAATGCCGACGCGCCCACGCCAAAAAGTTTTACGGAATCCGCGCGGATCATCTTGCCCGCCACTTCCTGGATCGTATCGGGGGACAGCAGGCTCATCGTATCCTCGATTGCCTGGATGCTTCCGCTCTTGATCGTTTTGGCCATCTGCTCCACCGTAGTGCTGCCAGTGATATCGGCGTACAGCGCCTCTTGGGGATTCTGCTTTGAGTCTTGCTGGGCGTTCAACTCGGAAAAGAGCTGCTTCTTTAGGCTTTTGAGCCCGGAAAACCCCAAGCTTTTGCTAAAGCGGACCCAGGCCACTTGGCTGGTATCAGATTCCAACGCCAGCGCCGCGATGGGCATGTGGAATACATTGTCCACCTGGGCCAGGAAGTAGGCGGCCACCTTTTTTTCCGCCGGGGAAAGACCGGCGTACATCCCCCGCGTCCTTACCTCGATATTCGTCATACGATCACCTGCTGCTGTCTTTTCTTTATTGTAGCGTGACGGTTTTTATGTTGTCAAGTCTAGGAATCCCCCGCCACTGCGGTGGCCCTCCCCCCTTTGGCAAAGGGGGTAAGGAGTTTTCGCAAAGTCCTCGTTAAGCCCCTACCTCCCTTGTTAATGAGAGGGGGACCGCCGCAGCGGTGGAGGGATTCTGCAGAGCGGTTTGGGATAGCAAGTGGAGGTGCCAATGCAAAACATTTATGTGGGCTGGGATGGCGGCGGCACGGCAACCGCCGTGGTGTGCTTAGATGCAGCTGGCCACTTGCTGGCGCGGGAGCGCTTTGGGCCGCTGAACCTAAATGGCGCCAGCGAAGCGGCTGTGCAAGCGACCATCGCGGATTGTGTGGACTTCATGAATGGCATCGGGCAATGCGCTGGCCTGTGTGTTGGCGCGGCGGGCGTCAGCAATCCGCAAGTTTCCCAGGTGCTGCTGCGGTTGCTGGCCAAGCAGGGCATCCAAGCTTCAACCCTGTTGGCGGGCGATCACGAGATTGCGCTATCCGGCGCAGTGGGAGCTCACGGGGCCGTACTGATCTCGGGCACCGGCTCCATCTGTTATGGCAGGGATCAAAACCGGACGGTGCGATGCGGAGGGTATGGGCATCTGATTGACGACGGGGGCAGCGGCTACGCCATCGGCCGGGACATGCTATCGGCGGTTCTGCGCGCTGCCGATGGGCGCTCCCCCCAAACCGCGCTCACCCACGCGGTGGCGCAAAAACTCGGTTCGGCCGATCCAACGGTGCTGATGGCCTACGTCCACCACCCGGCACACCAAAAGGCAGACATCGCGGCCTTTGTGCCCCTGCTTGCGCCCGCCGTTGCGTTGGGCGACCCGGCTGCGCTGGCCATCGCGGAGCGTGCCGCCGGTGAGTTATGCCTGCTGGCACAAACTGTGTGCGCGCAGTTGGAGATAGAACCGCCCGGCCTGGAGCTGGCCATGCTGGGGAGCGTACTCATCCATTGCGCACCTGTGGCCGAGTGGACAGCCGAGCTGCTGCGAGCGTCTATCCCCCATCTTTCCATCATAGTCCCCAGGGCTGACGCCGCCTGGGGCGCGGCGCTGCTGGCACTAAATCAAAGGAAGGGCTCGGATGAATAGTTTCGTTTGGATCAAACAAGTACCTGCCACAAACAAGGTGCTGGTGGATGAAAAAACCGGCGTCCTGCTCCGGGACGGCGTGGCAGGCAAAATGAATCCTTATGATCTGTACGCATTAGAGATCGCCCTGCGGCTGCGGGAAGCCCATGGCGGGCGCGTTATTGTAGGAACCATGGGGCCACTCCAGGCCGAGTCTGTCATCCGCGAAGCCTATTGGATGGGCGCGGACGAGGGGTATGTGCTCTCCGACCGCCGTCTTGCCGGTGCGGATGTGCTGGCCACAAGTTATGCCCTAAGCCAGGGCATCCGAAATGTTGGCGACTTTGATTTGGTTCTTTGTGGCAAACAAACCACCGACGGGGACACCGCCCAGGTTGGCCCGGCAATCGCCGAGCATATGGGCATCCCCCATGCGGCGTGGGTATCCAACATCGAACCGTTTCAAGGCGGCGTCCGTGTGGAGCAGCAGTTGCAAGATGTGGTGGAAACCGTGTGGATGCCCTTTCCCTGCCTGGTTACGGTGGAGCAGGATATCTGCATGCCACGCTTGCCTTCGCTGCTGCGGGCACGGCAGGTAAAAGACCGGCCGGTCACAATCCTAGGCCTAGACGCGTTTTGGGATACCGACCCGGCTCATTACGGCTTGGCGGGCAGCCCAACTCAAGTCGAACGCATCTTCCCGCCAGCAGTTGGTGTGGATCGCGAAACTTGGACGGGCGCGGATAGCGCCCAGCGCCTGCTCTCAGCGCTTAGTAAATGGAAGTTTTTATAGAAGGAGTTTCATGATTTATTTTTCAGAGCAAAAATGTGACGGCTGTGGCTTTTGTGCGAAGCGTTGCCCCTTTGGCGCGATAGCATTGCATGATGGCAAACCCCAACTGAACGCGGCATGCAAAGCTTGCGGTATTTGCATCAAACTTTGCCCCAAGCAGGCGATCCTTCAGCTGGCGGAACGGCCATCGACAGTAGACAAGGCGTTGTGGCGCGACATATTGGTGATCGCCGAGGTTTCCGGCGGGCAGCTGCATCCAATTAGCTTTGAGTTGATCGGCAAGGCACTGGAGCTTGCCGGGCCGGCGGGGTATCAAGTGAAGGCCATGCTGGTGGGCCATGGCCTGTCCGCCTGCGCCCAGGAATTGCGGCACTACGGGGTGGACGAGATCGCCGTATATGACGATCCTGCTTTGTCCTTCTTTCGGGCGGACGCCTTTACAGCCTGCGGAGAGGACTATATCCGTTTCACAAAACCGTCAGTGGTGCTGGTGGGCGCAACATCCCTGGGCCGCAGCCTGGCCCCGCGTTTGGCTACGCGCTTGCATACCGGGCTCACGGCAGACTGCACTGCACTGGAGATGCGGGACACTGATTTGGTGCAGATTCGCCCGGCTTTTGGCGGAAACATCATGGCCCAAATCATCACTGCCCACACGCGCCCCCAGTTCGCCACCGTTCGCTACAAAGTGATGAGCGCACCCACTCGCAGCGAAGAAGCAAGAGGCAAGGTGCTGCCCCGCTCCATTCCAAAGGGCGTGGCCGAATCCCAGGTGATCCATGTAAGCACCTTGCCGGTCCCTCCAGCAAAAAGCATCTCGGATGCGGAGGTGCTGGTGGTGGCTGGCCGCGGGCTGCAAAAAGAAAACGATCTTGATCTAATCCGGCAGTTTGCCCGCAAGCTGCATGGCGATTGGGCGGTGACGCGGCCCCTTGCAGAAAAAGGCTGGGCACCTGTAACTCGGCAAATCGGACTGTCGGGGCGCACGGTGCGTCCCCGGCTGCTGATCGCCTGCGGCATCAGCGGGGCCATTCAGTTTACCGCATGCATGAACCAGAGCGAACGCATCGTGGCCATCAATACGGACCCAAACGCGCCCATCTTTGACGTCGCCCACATCGCCATCGTGAGCGACCTGTACCAGATCATCCCTGAACTGCTAAAGGAGGCGCCATGAAACCATTCAAATGCATCGACGGGGCAGATATCGCGTTCTTTGAGGGGCTGATGCCCCACCGCGCGTTCTTTGGCGACAAAATTAGCGACGATTATGCCCACGACGAAATGGGCGAATACGGCCACTTTATGCCCCAGGCCGTGCTGTTGCCCATCTCCACCGAGGAGGTCAGTGCAGTACTCGCCTATTGTAACGGGCAAAACATCGCCGTCACAACCCGGGGCACGGGCACGGGGCTTTGCGGCGGCTGTGTGCCGGTGATGGGCGGCATCGTAATTTCTATGGAAAAAATGAGCCGGATGCTGGAGATTGATCCGCAAAACATGACCGCAACCGTGGAGCCGGGCCTATTGCTTACGGACTTTTCCAAAACTTTGGAAGGCACCGGGTTATTTTATCCGCCTGACCCCGGCGAAAAGACCGCAACCATGGGCGGCAACAGCGCAACCAACGCGGGCGGCATGCGCGCGGTGCGGTATGGTGTTACCCGCGACTATGTGCTGGGTTTGGAAGCCGTACTTGCCAGCGGCCAGGTGCTAAATCTGGGTGGCAAAACCGTAAAAACCAGCAGTGGCTACAGCCTGCTGAACCTGCTGATCGGCAGCGAGGGCACCCTGGCAGTCATCACCAAACTCACCGTAAAGCTGATTCCCGAACCCAAAGCGAATCTAAGCCTGCTCATCCCCTTTGACAACTTGGATCGCTGCATCGAGGCGGTGCCGGCCATCCTCCGTTGTGAATGCGAGCTTACCGCCATCGAGTTTATGGAGCGAGAGGTCATCGCCTGCGCCGAGGCGTATCTGGGCAAGAAATTCCCCGATAACACCGCCGACGCCTATCTGCTGATCAGGCTTGACGGCACAAGCGTCGAGGCACTACAGCCCTCCATCGATGTACTCACCAAGCTTTTGCCAACCCTGGGCGCGGCCGACGTGCTGCTGGCCGATACCGACGAACGAAAAGATAGCATCTGGAACGCCCGGGGCGCCTTTCTTGAGGCCATCAAGAGTAGCACACCTGCCATGGACGAATGCGATGTGGTAGTACCCAGAGACAAAATCGCCGTATTCGTAAAACGCAGCATCCAGATCGGAAAAGAGCTGGATGTGCGCATCTGCTCCTTTGGCCATGCGGGCGACGGCAACCTGCATATCTACATATGCCAAGACGCGCTGCCCGCAGATGAATGGGAGCGCAGGAGAGCGTTGGTGATGGACGCGCTTTATCTCGAGGCACAAAAAGTGAACGGCCAAGTATCCGGGGAACACGGCATCGGCCACGCAAAACGAGACTTTTTATTGCAATCCCTGGGCGAGACGCAAATCGCATTAATGGGCGGCATCAAAAATACTTTTGATCCCATGGGCATACTCAATCCGGGAAAGATTGTGTAGACAAATACCGCTCGCCCGTATCGGGCAAAATCACCACGATCACCTGCCCGGCATGCTCCGGCCTTTGGGCCAGCTTCGTAGCCGCCCATACCGCCGCCCCGGAGGAAACCCCGGCCAGCAAACCTTCGGTTTGTGCGATGAGGCGGGCGGTATCGAAAGCGTTTTGATCGGTTACGGTGATGATCTCATCATAGATTTCTGTGTTTAATGTTTGGGGCACAAAACCGGCGCCGATGCCCTGGATTTCATGGGGCCCGGCCACCCCACCGGTCAGCACGGGGGAAGCGGCAGGCTCCACCGCCACCACCCGGATGTTTGGGTTTTGACCCTTCAGGTACCCGCCCGCGCCGGATATGGTGCCGCCGGTGCCCACCCCCGCCACAAACAGATCGATTTTTCCGGCTGTGTCCGCCCAAATCTCCGGCCCGGTGGTGGCCCGGTGGGCGGCAGGGTTGGCCGGGTTCCGGAATTGGCCGGGCACAAAACTGTTGTTTGTTTGTGCCGCCAACTCTTCAGCCTTTGCAATGGCTCCGGGCATGCCCTGGTTGCCATCGGTAAGCACAAGCTCCGCACCATAGGCACGGAGCAATTTTCTGCGCTCCACACTCATGGTGTCGGGCATGGTCAAAATCACTTTATATCCACGGGAGGCGGCAATGGCTGCCAGCCCGATGCCGGTGTTTCCGCTGGTGGGTTCGATGATCACAGCACCGGGTTTTAAAAGCCCCTTTGCCTCGGCATCCAAAATCATGGCTTGGGCGGCCCGGTCTTTAACGCTGCCGGAGGGGTTCAAAAACTCCAATTTGCCCAGCAGGGTAGCAGGCAGGCCCAGCTTTTTGCTGTAGTTGGCCAATTCCATCAAGGGAGTCGCGCCGATCAGGTCAGTCATTTTTTGTGCTGTCTTCATTCCCAATCCTCAATCGCGAGCCGCTTTTGCAGCTCCTTTAATGCCGCGCGCCGCACTTCGTAATCCGGCAGCACCGAGGCCACAATCGCCCAGAATCTACTTGAATGATTGTGCTCCCGGATGTGGGCCAGCTCGTGCACCACAACATAGTCAATGGTGGGATCATCGGCCATCATCAGCCGCCACGAAAAGTTTATGCTGTTTTTGCTGCTGCAACTACCCCAGCGCCCCTTTGCCCCGTTGATCTTTACGGCAATCGGCGTGGAGCCCACCAATTTGGCGTAGTAGGCCACTTTGGTTGCAAGCACATCTTTGGCGATCAGCCTGTACACCTGGATCAGGTTGCGTTTGATCTCTTCCGGCGGCAAACCGGGCGGCAAAAAGAAGCGTTCACCATCAAACCCGGCGCGATTTCCACGCCGGGCCTCGATGGAGTAGTTTTTGCCCCGCAGAGATACCGTATCGCCATAATATAGTACAAAGGCTGCCTTTTGTTTTATTTGCTGCTGGCGGGCGGCCAACTGCTTATGTATCCAATCCTGCTTGGCCAGCACAAAACCGTCGATGCTGGCCTTGGTCGCCCGTTGGGGGGCGCGCACCTCCACAGTGCCGCCCTTGGCGATATAGATCGCGATGGTTTTGCGATTGGAACGAATCAAAGCGTAGTTCATTTTTATTTAGTTGAGCAACATGCGGTCGTTTGCCATCACGTCGCCGCTGGCACGCTCAAACATCAACAAAAGGTCTTCTACCTTCAGGCGCTTTTTGGCCTTGCTGTCGATATCGATGAGTATCTTGCCCTCGTGCAACATGATGGTGCGGTTGCCGTATTGCAGCGCATCCTTCATGTTGTGGGTCACCATTAAAACGGTAAGGCCGTAGTTGCGGATGATCCGGTCGGTGATCTTCAGCACGTTGCGTGCGGTCCTGGGGTCAAGGGCAGCGGTATGTTCGTCCAACAGCAGCAGATTGGGGCGGGTGATGGTGGCCATCAGCAGCGTTAAAGCCTGGCGCTGGCCGCCGGAGAGCAGCCCCGCCCGGGTGCGCAGCCGGTCCTCCAGCCCCAGATCCAAGGTTTTGAGCATTTCTTTAAATAGCGCGCGCTCTTCCTTGCGGATGGCCGGGCCCAGGCCCCTGCGCTGGCCGCGGCGCATCGCGATCGAAAGATTCTCCTCAATGGTCATAGCGGCAGCGGTACCCATCATGGGATCCTGGAATACCCGGCCGATCAGCCGGGCACGCCGATGCTCCGGTTCGCCGGTCACCTGGCTGCTGCCAATGGCGATGCCGCCGCCATCCACCGGATACACACCGGCAACAAGATTAAGCAGCGTGGATTTCCCCGCGCCGTTGCCGCCGATCACGGTCACAAAGTCGCCGGGCTCCAGGGTGAGCTCCACGTCCACCAGGGCATCCTTTTGGTTTACGGTTCCGGCATTAAATGTTTTAGAGATATTGGCCACCATCAGGGAAGTGTCTAGCCCGGTTTGGGTTTGGGTTGCCGCGGGTTCGGCAGGAAGGGCGGCTTCCTCTTGCTTTAGCCCTTCTTCCGGGCCTGGCTGGGCGGGCACACGAACCCGTTTGGTAACGCCTTGCATCTCCAGCCACTTGCGTACCTGGGGCAAACCTGCGGGCATCGCCAACGCCGCAATAATAATCACCGCAGAGATCAGCTTGAAATCCTGGGCTCCAACAAAGGGAATCTGCAGCACGATGCTCCGTATGATCTGATACATGATCGAACCCAACAACACCGCCATAAGCCTGCCAAATATCGAGTGAAAACGAAATATCCCCTCGCCTATGATTACCGCTGCTAAGCCAAACACGATACCGCCCGCACCCAAGTCCACGGAAGTAAATTTGAGGTTTTGCGCAACCAGCGCACCGGAAAACCCCACCAGTCCGTTGGCCAGCATCAGGCAAAGCATCTTCATATTGTCTGTACTCACGCCCAGCGCCCGGGACATTTGTGGGTTATCGCCGGTGGAGCGGATGGTAATGCCCTTTTCTGTATTAAGGAACCACCACAGCAGACCAACAATCAGCGATGCGATGATCCCGCCGTATAACAGGATAACGTACTTTTCTTCCATGCCGAAGGCGGGCAAATAACGAAAGATAATCTCATGTTGCCTTCTGCCGTCGGCGATCACATTGGGGAAGGATAGATTCGCCGCGCCCATGACACGTAAGTTGATGGAATACAACGATATTTGCGTCAGGATGCTAGCCAGCAGCCCCGGAATCTTCAGTTTGGTATGTAACAAGCCGGTGCAGGCGCCGGCCACGGCGCCTGCAAAAAAAGCAACCAACGTCGCCAAAAAAGGGTTCCACCCGCCAACGATCAGGGCCGCCGCCGTGGCGGCTCCAAACGTAAAGCTGCCGTCCACCGTAAGATCTGGAAATTCCAGGAGCCGGAAGGTCATATACACGCCCAGGGTCATAATCCCCCATTGGAATCCCAGGGATACAGGAGTGGACAGCCATTGCAACAGCTCAACGATCATCATAGCCGAATCTCCCCCATTCTAGCAGGAAAAGGAAGGGGGATTCCCCCTTCCCAATCCATTACACAAAGCAATGTAACTTATTCTTCAAACAGAACCGCAACATCCAGCATTTCCTGGGGAATGTCGATGCCCAACAGACTGGCCGTTACCGTGTTGATGTATAGGTCAACCTCGGCGCTGGCTTCAATGGGCATCTCCGCTGGGTTTGCGCCCTCCAGCAGAATGCGCAGCGCCATCAGGCCGGTTTGATACCCCATCTTTTCGTAGTTCAGGCCCACGGTGGCAAGCCCACCGCCCTGTACCTGGTTCCCTTCGCCCACAATCACCGGCACTTGGTTGGCCACAGTGACGTCGGTCACCACCGCGGCTGCCGAAGCCATCAGATTGTCGGTGGGAATATAAATCGCATCCACAATGCCCATCAGGGACTCAACGGTTTGCTGCACGTCGCCAATGGCGCTGGCCATCCTGATCTCTACAGCTATGCCTTGCTTCTCCAACTCGGCCTGAGCGATGTCGGCCTGAATCTGCGAGTTCACCTCGTTGGACGCAAAGCAGATGCCCACGGTCTTGGCATCGGGCACCAACTGCAACAGCAGTTCGACTTGCCTGTCGATGGGGTTCATATCGGTGGTGCCGGAGATGTTGATGCCCGGCGCCTCGTTGGAGACGATGAGCCCGGCGCCCACATAGTCGGTCACCGCCACGCCCAGGATCGGGATTTGGTCGGTTTGGGCAGACAGCGCTTGCACGGCGGGAGTTGCCACACCCAAGAGCAGCATATTGTCCCCGCTGGCAAGCTGATCACTCATCAGCTGCATGGTGCCGGAATCCGCCGAGGGGTTCAGCACCGTAACCCGCAAGTTCTCGCCCTCCACCAGCCCATTGTCGGCCAGGGCCTTGAGGAAAAACTCGGTGGCTGCATCCAGGGCCGGATGCTCAACAAACTGCAAAATACCTACGGAATACACCGTGTCCGTGGCAAGCGCGCCGCCCGCCGAGAACAAAAGAAGCATGGAAACCAACAGAGACAGCCAAATCCTACCGTTCTTCATGAAAAATACCCCTCTCCATTCTACTATGGATCGCGGAAAACCGCGTCCACGCTACGTTTGCAATAGTGTACCAAGGGTTGGGCGCGCTGTCAATCCTAAATTGTTACCCATATATGTAGAATCTTTCTTGGTTTTTTACTTCGATTCTCATAAATACGAAATTACTCCTCTGCCCGATAAAGATGCGCCGTCATCACCCCGCCACCGTAGGTAAACCCAATGCGCACCGCGTAGGGCAGCACGTTTTGAAAACGCATGTCCGACCGACTGCCCACCGTGGCGTCAAAACCGGCAGGCAGGTACTTAACGCCAGCCTGGGAATGCCAGTTCATCTGCACGATCACCGCCGGTACCCGCAGCACAATATTATACAGCGTGCTGTTCACCTGGCAGGTGCCCCCGCCGTAGCCGGAATTCCCGGTGCCAGAAAGAATGGGCGCCAGAAAATAACCGTTCTCCTTGGTATACGGGGCGCAGATTTCGTTAAAAGAAAATATCTGGCCAGCGCCCACCACCACACCGTTGAGCCGATCCCCAGCGATGGCAATATTGGCCATCCTGCCCTCGTTGAGGCGCTCGGTGCGGCTAGTGCTGTAAAAGGTGGTAAAGGCGTAAAGCAGATCACCGGGCTGGGCCGAATCCCAGGGCACAAAATAGTCTAGCTCCAGCTTGCTTATGGGCACGGAGGCGGCCCTGTCCAGCCGCATATAGGGAAAAAACGCCCTCATTTCCTTTTTTTCTTCTCTTAGCTGGGCAATCGACATATACGTGCCTGCGGCGAGCTTTACCGGGGTTTTGCGGCCGGGGGGCACAAAGCTGGTATCCTCCAGCACCCTGGCCCGGGCGATGTGTACGGATACGCCGGGCATGTTGCCGCCAAAGGGATCCCGCCGCTGCACCCGCTCGGTGAACTTGGTGTCGGTAAAACCCTCCGTCCCGTCGTAAAGCACCTTGGTCCACCTGCGGCCCTTTTCGATCACGTCCAGCTCCGTGCCAGAGGGGATGGTGCGCAGCACGGCGGATTTTGCGTCGCGGCTCCTATGGAGCTTTAGGTTCTTGCCTGCCACGCCGATAAACTCGGTGGGTTCGGCAGAAGCAATCGTTTCCACCATAAACAAGCACATCAGCAGCAGGGCCAGGAAAGCGGCGGGCCATCGAGGGGCGTGTCTGCGCATCGTGTGGATCAGCCTCCTATACATCATCATCTGCAGCGCAATACAGGCGCACGGTCACCACGCCATCCCATACATTCAGGGCCATGCGCACGGGATAAGGCAAATCGTTTTCGAATATAAAATCCAAGTTCCCAGTACCCACCGCCGCGTCAAAACCTACCGGCGCGTATTCAATGCCACGGGAACTGTGGGGCGCCCAGCGCACAATGTGTACGTTTAGTTGCAGCAGCGCGTTGTACAGCGTGGTGGTGACCTGGCAGATGCCGCCGCCAAAACCGCTCTTTTTATCGCTGGTGTAATTGATGATGGGCCCCCGCTCGTAACCGTTGGCCTTGGTGTAGGGCGCGGCGATGGCATTAAAGGAGAACTGCTCCCCCGCCAGAACCACCACGCCGTCAAACAGCTCCACGCCTTTTTGAATGTTGTGCAGGCGGCCCGCCATCAGCGAGCGCTCGATATCAGCGGCAAAAAATGTGGCATACACGGCAATCAAGTCGCCGGGCAGCGCATCATCGATATGCACCACCGGCTCCAGCCGGAATTGTTTGCTATCTGCCCGGCCCACGGTGCGCATGTAGGGCAGCAGCAGGCCACCGTCTTCATCGGGCATACCTACGGCAATCACCGCGTCTTTGGGTATGGTTTGCAGTTCTTCACCCAAACTGCCGTGTATGGCGCCGGTGATTTTTGCGGGGGCCAGGGCCGTGGCAGCGTAAGGGAAAAACTCCTCACCCTCGGGGAGCCCGTGATAAGGGCTTAGCACTTCCACGTTCCTTAGGCTGGCCGTAAGGACATACCCCACATTGCCAGCCCTTTGCGCCAGTGTCCATACCTCGCCAATCTCGTCCAGCTCTACGGCGTCGCCTTTGTACAGGGTGGCCACGCGCCTGCTGTTTTCATCAGGTTCAGTGCGCAAGGATGAACGAACGGTGATCCGCGCGGTATACACCGGCTCAAAGGGTTCGTTGCTGGCATGGGCGGAAGGCAGCATGCCAAGCAGCAAACAAAACAGCAGGAGAAATGATAACAGCCGTACTTTTCTCACGCTCATCCCTCTCCCTTCCATCGGTAGGATATATACAATTCAGTGATATGCAAATCTTCCACGGTAATTTGCAGCATCACGGCCTCATCCTCGTCGCCGGGCACGGGGGTGGCGTAAGTTATGGTGGCCCCCCCATCTGCGTGCATCTCCAGCAGGCCAAAAGGCGGCTGTTTCATGGTTTCCCCCGGCGCATACAGGATGGTGAGGGGCCCTTGGTATGCCGGATCCTCCGAACGGAAGCGGGTAAGGGCCTCCAACAGCGGATCCCCCACCCGCAGCCCGCGAGGCCCTTCGAACTTGGGATCGGTGATACGAAGCGATTCAAGCCGCATGTCTTCCCCCTCGAACCTCCTCGCCATAAAGCCGATCTCAAGGCCGGGATCGCCATCAAACCGGGACATATACAGGCTCTGCTCAACCTCTTTCAAATACATACTCTGCTCGGTCTCATTCAAAAAATCCAGGCCCGAGAAAACCAGGTCTCCCGGATGGAACATCTCGGCATGAAGGGGCGGCAACATGGCCGTCTCGGGATCAAAGGAATTGTCGGCAGCAACGCCTCGCACCATGGCGATACGCTCGCTTAATTCCTCGGGCGATATGGTTTCACTAAAGCCTGACACCCGCATATCGCTTACCTGCCCATCGGCGATCACATAAGATAGGATAATGCAATCAAAGCCGTCCGCTAGCCCATACTCAATGTTTAACAGCCCGCGATGATCGCGCATCACCAAGCCCCAAGCGGCATCGGATACATACAGCGCGGCAAATTCCTGGTTTCCGATCAGCGCCGGGTTATCGTTTGGATATGCAGCCAGTATCTCCTCCGCCCACATGCCCAAGCCGGTGCCTCGCGGACCCTGGGCGTGTGTATCGTTGAAGGTTACACTCAAAATCGGATTTTCCTCCACATCCAGGGTGGGCGAAATACTCTCGACAGTATAGCTCTCCAACTGAATCAAGTAGGTGGCGCTTCCGGTGGGGTCGTAGGTATTTAACGGATCATTGTACACAGGCAAATGGCGGGTTTGGGCCCAAATCTCGTCGCGCCATTGTAAAAGCTCGGCATGGGTGGCAGGCAAAACCTCCCCGGCCGCAAAAGCCGCCAAGCAGATCAGATAAATCACCAGCGCCATCGCACATATCTTTTTTATGATTTTTTTTGTCACTGTTGATTCCCCCATGGCCCGTCGCCTACCACCTGGGCCTTAATTAGGTTGGTGCCGCCGGACACACCCACAGGCACACCGGCGGAAAGGATCACCAAATCACCTTCACTGGCAAATCCGGCGGCGACTACGGCGTCCACGGCGTCCCGCATCAGCCCGTCAGTGCTGTCCGACGGTTGCACATATAGCGAATGCACGCCCCACACCACAGCCATCTGATGATAGACCAACAAAACGTCGGTGGTGGCGAACTGGGCGCACTTGGGCCGGAATTTAGCCACGCTGCGGGCGGTTTCACCGCTGCGGGTGGGGGTGATGATGGCGGCGGCGTTTAGGTCGTCGGCCATGCTGCTGCAAGCGTAACTCAGGGCGTTGGTAATGGTGTCGCCCTCTGGGCCCGGCTTTATGTGATTGAGCCTATGACCGGCCCGCTGCTCCACATACTCGGCGATGCGGGCCATGGAACGGAGGGCCTCCAGCGGATGTTTTCCCGACGCGGTTTCGCCGGAGAGCATTACGGCATCGGTGCCGTCCAGCACCGAATTGGCCACATCGTTTACCTCAGCCCGGGTGGGGCGGGTGTTACGAATCATGGAATCCAGCATCTGGGTGGCGGTGATCACTGGCTTGGCCACGGCATTGCACTTGCGGATAAACTCCTTTTGCAGCACGGGCACTTCCTCCATGGGCAACTCCACACCCAGGTCACCACGGGCCACCATGATGCCGTCGGCCTCCTGCAGAATCTCGTCAAAGTTGTCCACGCCGGTGCGGCTTTCGATCTTGGCCAGTATGCCGATGCCATCTCCGCCGTTGTCCGCCAGCAACTTGCGCAGCTCACGCACATCGCTGCCCCTGCACACAAAGGAAGCGGCGATCAGCTCGGCCCCCTCTTTGATGCCCCGCACGATGTCCCGCCGGTCCGCCTCGTTCAGGAAGGGAAGATGCAGGTCCACGCCCCGCACGGTGATGCCCTTGCGCTCGCCCAGCTCTCCCCCCTCGATCACTTCGCATACCACATTGGGGCCATCTACCTGGGTTACGGTCATGTCCAGCAGGCCGTCGTCGATCAGGATATGATCCCCGCTGGACACGTACTGGCTCAAAGCCGGGTAACTTACCGATACCCGCTCCGCCGTGCCGGTAACCTGCTCGGTGGTGAGGGTAAACTGCTGGCCCGCTTTGAGCATTACCGGCATTTTGTTTTCTAGGGTGCCGGTGCGCACCTCAGGCCCACGGGTATCGAGCATGATGGCCAGGGGCATCTTTTTTTCGTCACGGAGGCAGCGCAGGTGGGCGATGCGCACGCGATGCTCCTCAAAATTGCCGTGGGATAGGTTAAGCCGCGCTACGTTCATGCCGGCGTCCATCATGTTGGAGAGCATGTTCTCCGATTCGGAAGCTGGCCCTATGGTGCATACGATTTTTGTTTTGCGCAAGTAAAATCCCCCTTTGAATCCGATGTAACTAGTGATAGTATATCACATTTTTAGCGGCAACGCCACCTGTAACATGCGGCGTAGCCGTGCATACAATGAGGAGCAGGGCTACCACTACGCAAGTTCAATCCCAAGGAGTAGAGCTATTCATGAACATAAATGTTAGAAAAGGATATGTCCACCATTCCAAGTGCAACGGCATCTGTAGATTTGGCACAAGCAATTGCTGCCACAGGTGCCATCCCTGTTTGAGCCATTGCAGCTGGGCTGGACCGCCTGGCCCTCCCGGCCCAGCAGGCCCAGCAGGTGCAAACGGGCCTCCGGGGCCGCAAGGGTTGCAAGGCTTACAAGGGTTACAGGGCCCTCCCGGCCCCCAAGGCCCCATAGGGCCACAGGGCTGGCCAGGTGAACCGGGCGCTCAAGGCCCAGCAGGGCCACAAGGCGTGCAAGGTTTGCAAGGCGACCCCGGCGCTCAAGGCCCAGCAGGCCCACAGGGCGTGCAAGGCTTGCAAGGCGATCCTGGCCCCGCAGGCCCCACAGGGCCACAGGGTATACAAGGTTTGCAAGGCGACCCCGGCGCTCAAGGCCCAGCAGGGCCACAGGGTTTGCAAGGTTTGCAAGGCGACCCCGGCTCCCAAGGCCCCGCGGGGCCACAGGGCTTGCAAGGTGACCCCGGCCCCCGAGGCATAGACGGTATACAAGGGCCTGCCGGGGCTCAAGGCGACATTGGCCCCGAAGGGCCCCACGGCCCCCCGGGGCCCGCCGGAACCGTTGGGCAGATTCTGGGTTCATACGATACCGAAGAGGAACTAAACAATGCCCATCCTGTAGGCAGTCCAGGGGACGCATATTATATCTATCCCGATTTGTATGTATGGGACGCCGTAAATAATATTTGGCTAAACATTGGGCCTATTGTGGGGCCCCAGGGTATACCCGGTGCGCAAGGACCGGCAGGCCTTCAAGGCGAACCGGGAACAGAAGGGCCACAAGGGCCTGTTGGGCCGGAAGGGCCCATGCCGGATTTGTCTGAAATATATAATAAATTAGATGAGTTGGAAAACGAGATCATTACCATCACCACAGAAATACATGACTTGCAGCATTTTGTATATGAATCTGAGTACACGGAGATATGGAGTACGGTACCCAGTTTGTCCGGCATTGGCGTTGGCGTCGTAAGAACGGGAATTACCCACTCCTTCTTTGGAATCGGCGCGTTTGACCACGTACAAACGCTCAGTGGCTCAACGTACACGCTGATTACGGCAGCCCAGTACCCGCCTCTACAATTGTATGTGGGTGACGCCACGTATGCCCAGATGTGGATAGACGCGCCTGACAGAGCGATTATTTCTATGCCCATAAAGATTGATGCAACAGGCATCCGTTTTACGAATCCATCAACCCAAACCAACCTGCCCATAGGCACATTGGTGCGATTCACCGTTGCCCTTGTGCTTTTGCCCAGTGAAAGCCCGGCTCCATAACCCTAACAGAATAGCAATGAAGCGTTGACACCCAAAGATTTTTCCGCTACACTCCATTTATTATCCAGATGAGGTGTACTGAAAATGGAGATACCCAACAACGTCTTAAAACATTACCTGCAAAACGCATTCCTGATTTGCGGTACGCCATGTGGCGGAAAAACAACCATCGCACAGGCATTAGCCGAAAAACATAGGCTTCTGTTCCTTGATGAAGATACGCTGAATGAAAGTATGTCATCCATAGCTGACCCAAAATATCAGCCTGCGTGGTGCAGCCGGCCTACCGATTGGGATGTTTACTTTAATCGCCCTTACAAGGAGTATCACGAATGGCTACGGAAATGTCTAATGGAGCAGTTCCCGTTGTCGTTGCTGGAAATAACACGCGCTTCCTCAAATCAAGCAGTTGTGGCGGATTTAATCAATATGCCCGTATCCATGGCGCTGGAGTTGACAGAGCGTAATCGGATTGTGTTTTTGGTAACAACGCCGGAAATCGTCGTCCGTGATTATCTCAATCGCCCAAGCCACGAGCCAATCCGTACATGTGTGATGGGAACAAGCAACCCCGAAGCCTCCCTCGCAAATTTAAACAAAATGCTGGCATACAGTACAGAGCTATACTTGAACGAATTGAAGAAGACGGACTTGTTTTATGTAATGCGTGATGAGAATAGCACAATAGAAAGCACGCTCACACTGGTAGAAAAACATTTCGGATTAAAGTAACCCCCTCGAATTCGAAGGGGTTAAAACATGGATTGTTTATATTATGCCTTTGGCCCCTTTCCATCACCAACCCAAGGAAAGGGCGGAAACCAGCCAGCCTTCGTTCATCAGGGCGTCGGTATCCAGGGTTACCATGCCATCTTCTTGCAGCGTCATCACCAGTTCCGCGCTTTCCAGCCACATCATGCTACCCTGGAGATCCATCACCTCAACGATCACGCGCCACTGCCTGCCGGGCTCCGCATCCATCAAGGGCCTATCCAGCCAATAAATCATGTCACGGCCAATGGCTGGTTCCGGCGCGTCGCCGCCGCGCTCCATGGCCTGGAAATAGGGCGTAAGCGACCAGTATGCCTCTCCGTTATCGGCGATGTACGGGCTGCTGTACAGGGCGATCGTGGAACGCTGATCGTCCCGGGCGATAAAATTGCCAACAGTGGCGGTGAATTGAATGCGGCTAGGGATCACATTGCCGCCCATATCCACATAGCTGGCGCGCAGCAGCATGCCCGGCGTCCCCATATCCAGCAGGCGATACGCGGCTTCGGCTTCAACGCGCAACATGCCCTGGCGCAGCGTTCCTTGGCCCAGGATCTTTTGTGCCACGGTGTCCGGCATGCCAAAGCGCATGGCGGCGGAAACGGGCATCTCGTTGATGGCCTCTTGAACGACCTCTTGCGGTTCGGGATCAGGCTCGGGAGGGGTAGGCGTCACAACAGGGGCATCCCAGCCAGCGGGGGTTGAGGTTGGCCGGGGGGTAGCCCTAGACCCGGAGCCTGAAGACGAACTGCTCCCGGCCCTTAAGGCCGCGCCGCTGTAGAGCCATGCCTGCATCACCAAATCGGCGATGCCATCCACGGGCAGGCCGTTGCGCCGCTCAAATGCACGTACCGCCGAGCGGGTTCCGTTTCCAAAGATTCCGTTCAGGCTGCCGGTGTAATACCCAAGGGTGCGAAGGGCCACTTGCAGCGCCCTAACCTCCTGGCCTTGGTCGCCATACTTCAGCACACCGGCGCTTCCCACAGCGGCCGTGGTATACTCGCGGGCGGTAACACTAAACAGCAACGATCTGGTCACCGGCCCGGCGATGCCGTCTTGCACAATAAAGTTGATCCGCTGAAAATCCAGCACGGCTTTGAGCGTTTTTGCGTCAAACCGGGAGTTCACATCCACATCGTACCCCAGGTCCTTCAATCGCTGCTGCATCGCAAGCACGCCGGGGCCTTGTTGGCCAAGGGAAAGATTGTTGGGATAGGTAGCCAAATCCCGGGCGCGCTGCACGGACACACGCTCGGTTACCGTGCCGCCGGGATACAGCACAGATATCCAAACATCCATGCCCGCCTTTTGGAGCCTTGGCAGCGCGGCATAAAAAGCGCCGCGGAAATTGGCCTGGGTTTTTACGGTGGTGGATACGTTTCCGAACACGGTTGTCACTTCAACTTGCAAGCCGGGGGCCGTAAGCCCCGCCACCACGGGCGACGCGTCGCTAATTGGATCAACGGCCAGGGGCGGCGCCACCGCAGCCACGACCGACGCGGTGTCGGAATCGTCGTCGTACTTTGCGGTGATTGTGTATACGCCAAATGCGGGCACATCCAGGACGCGGGGGCCGGAAGTTGTAACCCCCGCCGGCAATGTGATCGTAGCGTCGGGGGGAGGCACGGCGCCGCCCGGCGTGAGGGTCACATGTACTGTAGTATTTTCTACTCCGGTTACGGTATACTCAATCTTACGCAATTCCCCCTGCTGTTTGGCCGTAAGCGCAAGGGTGCCCAGGGAAAATGGTTCAAACGCCAGGCTGGCGTCTACGAATCCCAGGGGTTCCTCCCCCAAGCTGTCGCCGGTGAGACCAAATACCGTGGGCATCGTTGGCATGCCCTCGGCCTCTTTGTCTTCGGATTCGGACTCAGTCTCAGGCTCAACTTCGGTAGAGCCGCCGCCTTCGCTCTTGGGCTCGCCATTGCCGGAACCCTCATCGCCGGTGCTTTCCGGCTCTGGCGTTTGCTCGGGCAACGACTCAGCCGCGGGTTCAACTACAGGCGCAGGTGCGGGCATGATGACGGGCTGGGGTGTTGGCCTGGCTGTGGGCCTCTGGGTTGGTTCGGAAACCTGCTCGGGCGCAACGCCTATATGGATCCTGCGGATTCTGCCAATGGAGCGTTCCCCGCTAAACACCCGCGCCGAATACGTCCCATCCTGCAGCCCCGCAAAGCGGGCGGAAAACCTGCCTTCGTTTACGGTTACGGTTTCGCTGCGGACTTGTACGGCCGCAGCGTTGAACACCACCACGGTGAGCTCCAGGCGATCATAGGTATTCACCGGCTCACTGGATGTGTTCAGATAAAAGGTGCCGCGCACGGTCAGTTGCTTTTCTTCGTTGACCGAACTACGCAAGCGAAGCCTTGGTTGGGCGGAATCCTGCACAGATTCGGATACAGGCTCCAGCTCCAGCAGGGCTTCATCGGCAAGGATGCCGACAAAGGTGGGCGCCAGCAAAACGCAACATACCAACAGGGCCACGAGCTTTTTGACCGATCCCGTTTCTTTCATGAAAACAACCTCCAAATCGTATGCCATCACGTGCCATTCGTTGAGAAACGAAGCCCGCCCCACGAAACCATGGACACTTCCAATGGAAGGCCAATGCGGGCGAGGCGGCTCAGGGTGTCGGGCATCAGGCGATAGAATATCTGCGCATAGTCGGACTGGACGTATAGGCAAAGAGCCACCTCATGTCGGGCACGCAAGGCGGCCAGCGTCTGATCGGCGGCCTCCAGCGCCAATAGCAACGCATGCATGCGGGGATCGGTACCTTCGTTGTCCGAAAGTTCGATCTCGTACAGCCAGCAGTCTTCTTCGCTCACGATGGGCGGCAACTTGTTAAGCAGCTCTCCCTTGGTGCGGGTATCGGTGGCACGCAAGGCCAGGCCCTGCTCGATGGCTGCAAAATCCAGCCCTTCGCCGCTAACCTTTAACGAAAGCATCCAAGGAACCGTATTGGAATGATTCTGTTGATCCACAAGCGCCACTCCTTTGTCTCGCTGATATGGGAGTCTGTAACAATTAGTATATCATGCTTGGCCTCTGGCGGCAAGCACGCGGGAAACCCAATCCAACAAATCCGCGTACACCTCATCCCGATTGGTCTCGTTAAGCAATTCATGCCGGGCCTCGGGATAGAGCGTACATGTCACGTCGCCCACTCCAGCGTCTCGCAGCGCCTTTTCCACCCAGCGCACACCCTTGCCCATTCCCCCCACCGGGTCTCGCTCCCCAGAGATGATCAGCACCGGCAAATCCGCGGGTACCCTTGCCGCCCAACCCTTGGCCTGTATTTCACTCAAGCCTGCAAACACGTCCTGATACCCGGTAGCGGTAAAAGCAAATCCGCAAGCCGGATCGGCCATGTAGGCGTCTACTTGAGCTGCATCCCGGCTCAGCCAGTCGAAGGGAGTACGCGTGGGCGCAAAAGGTTTGCTGTACGCGCCAAACACCAGCTTGTTGATCAGTTGGCTTGGTTGATAGGCGGGCAACCGGCGTTTCTCCACGGCAGCCAGCAGCTTACCCACCGGCAACAGCGGATTGGGCCCGCCGGTGCCCGAAAGGATCACGCCGCTTAATCCCTCACCATAGCGGGTGATGTAACTGCGCGCCATCAGGGAGCCCATGCTGTGGCCCAGCAGCACCAAAGGCACACCGGGGTGGCGCTCTGTTACCGATGCGCGCACCGCATGCATATCGTCAACGGCTTGCCGCCACCCGTTTTGGGCATAAAAGAAGCCATACTTATCCGATGCCACGGTTTTTCCGTGCCCCGCGTGATCGGCAACGTATACGGCAATCCCCTCCCGGGCCATGGCCCCAGCGAAGTCCGCGTAACGCCGCCCGTGCTCGGCCATGCCGTGGGCGATTTGAATGGCGGCCCGGGGCGCTTCCGGCACCCAAGCGCTCACATGCAGCGCCGTTCCCTCCCCTGCTGACACCTGGTATTCTATACAATGTATGCGTGTTTCTTCGGTTTTTATGATAACTCCCCCTATCAAGTGAAAAATCGCCCGAGGCTTGCGCAAACCGGGCGTTTGAGGTATACTATGGGCAGAGAGGGTGTACTGCACTAGGCGGATAGCCAACACCCCGTGCGGGATATGCATACGCAAGCGCACACACCAAGCCGCTTGTAGGAGCTAACTACAGGCGGCTGACTATTTTCTCTTGTTCAGCTTAAAAGCTTCTATCAAGAGGCTGATTCCAGTTAAAACAACTATGATGATCTCAAAAGTCGTCATCCTGTCATCACCCCCGTTCCTCTGAAGTCACGGGGGAAGCTACCCGCCCTACACCCTTCTGCTTGTTGCCAGTATACCATATGGCGCCAGTACAAGCAATAACTCAATCAAACCACAAAGCAGGGTTCGGATCGCTCCAAACCCTGCTTGTTACATAATCAATTACTCGGCATCCTTTGCGGGCTCCGTTGCTTCAACGGCCTCGGCTTCCTCGGCAGGCGCGGCCTTTTTGCGCGTCCTGGGCTTTTTTGGCTCTGCAGGCTCGGCGGCTTCGCCTTCGGCGGGAACCTCTTCCTTCTTCTTTCTGGGAGCGCGCTTGGGTTTGGCGGGCGCGTCTACCGGCTCGGCTTCGATTGCAGCTTCGGCCACAGGCTTCAGTTCGGGCTGTATCTCTTCTGCAACTTCAACGGATACATCGGCAGCCGACTCCTCGACTACAGGCGCTTCTGCCGCTGGTTCCTCAGCTACAGGCTCCTCGGCAACCGGCTCAGGCGTAATCTCGTCGGCAAACTCGGGAATCTCGTCGGGATACAAGAAGGCCTCTTCTTCTAATGCTTCGCGGATCGACAGGCTGATGCGCTTGGCCGCCATGTCTACCCCCAGCACCTTCACGCGTACGATGGCCCCCACCTGCACCGCGTCTTCCACCTTGGGCACACGCTTGAGCGCACATTGGGAGATATGCACTAGGCCGTCGAGCCCTGGCTCCAGCTCCACAAACGCACCGAATGTGGTGATGCGCACCACCTTACCCTCCACGATGGAGCCCACGGGGTAGTTCTCTTCGGCGGCTTCCCAGGGGCGCTTTTGCAGTTGCTTGTAACCCAGCTGGATGCGCTCACGCTCGGGATCCAGCGACAGCAGCACCACATCGATCTCTTGATTGGGCGACACCACGTCGGAAGGATGCCGCACCCGCCCCCAGCTTAGGTCCGTGACATGGACCAGGCCGTCCACCCCGCCGATGTCCACAAAGGCGCCAAAGTCGGTGAGCCGACGCACAACGCCACGCACCACTTCTCCCTCCACCAGGGTGCCCCAGATTTCTTTTTTGCGCAGGGCGCTTTCCGCCGCCAGGTAGGCCTTGTGGGAGGCGACGATGCGCTTTTTGACTTTATCTACCTCAATAATCTTGAGCTTAAGCTCCTGGCCCACAAAGTCCTCAATGCGCTCCACATAACGCTGGGAGAGCTGCGAAGCCGGGATAAACGCACGAACGCCCATTACGTCGGCAATCAATCCGCCCTTCACAGCGTCCTTGCCGATGCCGTCCACAAAATCGCCGCTCTCGAACATGTCCAACAACGCATCCCAAATCTTGCGGTTGACGATGTTGCGCTGGGAGAGCACGACGTTGCCTTCGCCATCGTTGACCTTGACCACCTCGACCTCGATCTCGTCGCCGATTTGGCAATCGGTGGAGGTTAGATCGGCGCGCGTGATCAATCCATCGGACTTATAGCCGATGTTTACGCACACCTCATCCTCAGTGATCTGCACCACGGTGCCTGTGATGGTTTGCCCCGGACGGATCCGGACCAGGGTGGCCTCGACATCGGCCATAAAGTCTTGCTGCGCCTGATCGAGTCCCTGCTCTTGCTTTTCCATGTCGTTCATGCGGGTTACAACCTCCTTAAGTGACCAATCCGGTGTGGACGCACCGGCGGTTATACCAACTGTATCTTTGGGGCGAAGGAATCCTTCGGGGATATCCTGGCCCCCCTCGATCAGAAGTGTTCGTGGGCATCGCTCCACGCAGATGGCTAGCAGCTTTTGGGTGTTGGCGCTGCGCCTGTCGCCCACCACCAACACGGCGTCGGCCCGCCCGGCAAGTTCCCTGGCCGCGTCCTGGCGTTTGGTGGTGGCCTCGCAAATGGTTTTGACCGCCGACAGGCCGGGGATTCGTGGGATTAGCGCCTTTTGCAACGCCTCCCAGGCCGGTTGCGTTGCGGTCGTCTGAGATACCAGCAACGCTTGATCCATGTAGGGCAGCCCCTCGGCCTCGGCCGCTTCGCGCAGGATATG
>Ga0123356_10001480_pt1 | contig 25911 bp, 14 predicted proteins | sample TergutEmb28metaG_2_FD_92546 | JGI IMG/M metagenome (GOLD analysis project Ga0123356, IMG submission 92546) | Embiratermes neotenicus P3 segment gut microbial communities from Petit-Saut dam, French Guiana - Emb289 P3 | ecosystem: Host-associated > Arthropoda: Insects > Digestive system > Gut ...
AAAATGCAGGAAACCTAACCATCAGCGGAAATGCGAATGTGACCGCTACGAGCCTTGTCGCTGCAGGTATTGGCGGAGGTCAAGAAGGCGGCGGCGGTAATGTTACAATCAGAGGCAACGCTATCGTAACCGCTACAGGCGGTGTCAGTAGCACAGGTATTGGTAGCGGTGCGGGTTTTGGTACTAATGATGGCGGTAGTGTAACCATCGAAGGTAATGCGACAGTAACTGCCAGAGGTGGTCTCTTGGCGGCAGGTATCGGTGGAGCTGTAGAGGATGCAGGTGCCACAGTAACTATAACCGGTGGTACAGTCACAGCCATAGCAGGTAGTAATACTGCCCCGGCAATAGGTGGGGGAGCATCAAGCTCAAACCAAGGCACACTTTCAATTAACGGACTGTACTCATGGATAACAAACACAGTAAACACCGCAGCAGCCGGAACACGTGAATCGGGAGTTTCGTCATTCACAGCACCACCAAATATAGCAAATATCGGTACAAGAGCCGTTAATACACTTTCATACATAAATCTTACAGAAACAGATTCAAACTTTTACGTCCACGCCGGTAAAGGTGAATTACAAATCGGCACATTTGAACATCCATTTAGCACCATCCAAGCAGCATACAACGCAATCCCCACAAGCAATACAGGTGAAATACGTGTGCTGAGTCACTTGGATGCACCTGTCAGTACTGTATCTTTTGGAGGCAATAGAACTGTCACAATCAATTCCTATGATGCAGCTACAGGTCTGATTCAGCAAACGGGCAGCAATAGCCATATAATTACCCGCAGTACATCTAGAACAAATGCAGATATTCAAGTTGAAGCCGGTTCTCTATTATCTTTGAAAAACATCGTTTTTGATGCAACCGGAGCGGGACTTACAAGCTTAAGTGCGTTTATCTCAAACATTGGAACACTCATATTACAAGAAGGTGCGGTTTTACGAGATAATATTGATGGAATTGCTAACAGTGGTGGAACAATACGCATAGAAGGCGGAACTATCACAAACACAAGCAGATTTGGCATCGGCGGAACGGGCGCATTTCAAGTTGATACGGGCAGTGTAATTGATATAGCAAGAAACGGAACATCAGTAGAGCAAAATATCAGCCTTAATAACAGTGAAGTAATCGAGCTAATCGGCACACCCGATGCAAGCTCAAGAATCGGTCTATTCTGTAATGGTCCGACTTTGCCCACTGCATCTACCCCTGTGCTTGTTGTAACCGGCGTGGATACACACTACGGTGCAAGCAATGAATGGCAGCAGGTCTTTTCGGCAGACCAACCGTCTTACGAAATCGTCCGAGGTGACGGAACAAACGGCACAAGCACCGACAACCTTTATCTCGCAGCCAGAGTAAACTTCTATGTCCATAATGGTGAACCCAGAAGCGGCACCGGCTTACTCCCGGGCAGTGATTCAAATCCCGGTTCATTTGAACGCCCTCTTTTAACCATTCAGGAGGCATACAACAGAATCACCGTATCGGGTGCACAGATTCGTATACTCAGTGATATAGATTTGTCTACAACTGCCACTATTGCTACTATTCAAGCGGCGTTGCATTTTAGTGAAGAGAAAAATGTAATCATAACTTCGTACGACGAATTTACAGGGCAACCCAAAGCGTTAAATGGTGCGTGGGAAATAACAGCAACAATGCCGGAGTATCCTGTAACAAGCCTGAGCGGTATTATTTATGTCGGGCGTGTAGGCGGCAGCACCGAAGTAACGCTTAGAAATATTATTATTGATGCAAATAGCAGAAACCGGGCGGTATTATTGACTGGAGCCGGCACTATCTTAAACATCGAAGATGGCACGGTTATTCGGGGAGGAAGAGTTAACACATCTTCAGGTGCTGCCGGCATTAATATAGCAGGCGGCGCAACAGTAAACATGACCGGCGGGCAAATAACAGACAATATTTCGACGACCTTCGGCGGTGGTGTTACATTGGGCGGCGGCACGTTTAATATGAGCGGCGGTGAGATTGATAATAATGAATCGCAGGCAAATCTTGGAGCCGGTGTATATATATTTAATGGCACTTTTAATATAAGCGGAGGTACAATTACCGAAAATACAGGCGGAGGCATTCGGGTTGAATCAATGGGAATTATGAGTGTCAATAGCAATGATATTATTTATGTAAGCAATAACGAAATAAACGGTGATGAAAACAATGTACACCTGACAACAGGTAGAAATATAGCCTTGAGCGGCATACCCGAACTAGGCTCTGTTATAGGTATAACAACAGCTACAGTAACCGAAGCAACACCTGTCAGATTTGCAACAGGAGCAAGTGCGTTTGGCGGGGTTACCGATGAAGACTGGCAGGATATATTTTTCCCCGACAGAGCACTAGAGTATGTCAGAGTAAACCCGAGTGAATCTGATGAGCTCCAGCTTGCGTTAATTCCTGCACCGATGGTTGTATCAGTTACGCCGACTGGCACGGGTGCGGCTGTTGACGGTGATTTGGTTATTACATTCAGTCAGCCAATAGACACGTCAGCCGGAGGAACGATTCAACTAAACGCTCTTACGGCACTAACGGGCGGCACATGGTCGGATGGTGATACAGTTCTCACTATTCCGTATAGTTCTCTTGAACACGGCACGGAGTATACGGTAAATATCTCAGACTTTAAAAATATTCACGGAATAGAAATGGATGCTGACAATTCAAACAGTTTTACCACTATAATAACCCCGATAACGTCAGTCGCTATCACTGTTATCGCACCTGTAACGGACAATAATCCGAATCCAACTGCAGGCGGTACGGGTGATTTCAGTATCGGTTCGGTAGCGTGGTCACCGGACGATAGCACATTTAGAGGTGGCATTCAATATACCGCAATGGTGACACTTACCGCAGATACAGGGTTTACATTCACAGGGTTATCTACTGCAACGATTAACGGGTCTGCGGCAACTGTCACAAATAATACAGGCAGTGCAGTTACACTATCGTTACAGTTCACAACAGCAGGGTACACAGTTATATTCGATACGGATGGAGGCACAACTGTTCCGGAGCTAACAAACAGAGTTTATGATAGCACAATTTCCGAGCCATCTCCGGCACCGACAAAAACAGGCTGGACGTTTGCCGGCTGGTTTCACGACTCGGCACATACAGAAGCGTGGGATTTCGCAAATGACAAAATTACCGACAACACAACCATTTACGCAAAATGGGTTGACGATGTACCACCTACGGGTACAATAACAATTCGCACAAATGGTTTTACATCATTCTTAAACACGATTACGTTCGGCTTATTCTTCAAAAACACCGAAAACGTAACTATTACAGGCGATGACAACGGCGGCACCGGAGTTGCCTCAATACATTACTTTATGTCAGATAACGTATATACAACAACGAACGATGTAAAAGTAGCCGTGACAAATGACTATGAAGTGTGGCAGTCGTATAATAATACCCCGTTTAGCATACCGGCGAACTGGAAAGGCTACATATATGCTCTGATAACCGATTTTAACGGGAACGACACAATCATACGGACAACAGGAATCGTAAGATACACCGACAGCGACCCCGATGTTTATACCATAAACCACACAAAGTTTAGCGGCACAAAACCGATTACGTTGACACTTCATGGAAATACAATTGATAAAATCAACGACGGAGCACGTGATTTGGTGTTAACCGATACAGGTGGCGGTATAACAGGTGATTATACACTTACCGACAGCACAGTTACATTTGCAGCGGCATATCTGGACAGCTTGGACGAAGGTCAGCATACTGTGACAATTACATATAAACCGCTGGGTGAGGAGTTTCTTAATGAAAGCGGCAATGTCGCGCCCGAAACCACAGAAATTACACTTACCATAAACCGTGCTACTCCGAATATTACTCTTGTACCGACACATCCGAATCTTCCCGTGGTAGTTTTAACGGTAACTGTCTGGTACAGTGCAGGAGATGCTCCGCAGGGTATGGTCAGATTCTACCAAAATGATAATCTGATACCGATAGCTGAAATATCACTCAGTGCGTCAGGTGCACCGGGCACTGCAACAGCCGTGCACACTCTCGCTAGTCTTGACGGTACGCATAATTTCAAAGCAGTATATGAAGGGCAAACGCATTTTTATAACAGTGTAGAGGCTGTATTAAACGATTACAACGTAAGCAAATCCAACCAGACAGACTTTGAAATAACAAACCCCGGCACTAAAACCTACGGCGACTCCGATTTTAGCTTCCAGACAACAGGTGGTCAGGGCAGCGGAAGTATTTCGTTCTCAGTGCCTGTCGATAACGGTGTCTTAACTGTTGCACCAAACGGAGCTGCAACCATAATCGGTGCGGGGACTGTGACTGTCACTGCCGTAAGAGCCGGTGACGCAGCATATAACGAAACATCTGACACAATAACAATTACAGTCCAGCGGCGTGATATTAGCACAGCCAACACAGAAGTAAGCGTAAGCATAACAGGCAGCACTGCATTCACCGGAAGCCAGCTTACACCGGCATTTACTGTTAATGACACAGGGTTTTACGCAACAATAACAAGCAGTGACTACTCATACCAGTATGGTGAAAATATCCATGTATCAACAGGCGGCACTATAACATTTACCGGAACCGGTAATTATATAGGTACAAGAGTGGTTAATTTCACAATAGTTCCCGGTGAAATACCATCGACAATTGCAGCAACATTAAATAACCCTGACGGATTTAATTCATTTTTTATAACAACAATACCAACCATGGAAGCACCGGATGGTTTCTTAATCAGTGCAACCGCTTCTCCGGGCACATGGGATACTACACTTGCACTCGATAATTCCGATGGTTTAAATAAGCAAGAGTCGTACTATCTGCAAAGAATAGTTGACGGAGCGATTTCCACAGTCAGAACATCTCCGTATTATTTTGTAGATAAAACTGCACCGACTGCGACAATAGAATATCGTACTAGTGTTATCCGTGAGTTTCTCAATAATGTAACCTTTGGATTGTTCTTCAATAGTACGATAAATGCAACGATTCATGCAACTGACACAGACAGCTCGGGTATTGCAGGCTCGGGTATTGCCACAACAAATGGGGTGCAGTACTTTAAATCACAGACTGCAGTTGACCCGTCGGTTATAACGGGATGGGTAACAGGTGGAGTAGTTACAGCCACACCTGATGAAAAATTTATATTATATGTAAAGGTTACAGACCGAGCAGGGAACTCAACTGTCTATAGCGACGGTATAGTGGTTTACACTGAAAGCGGGCAGGGTACAGTGGACGTAACCCATATCATCGGAACAGGCAGTACGAGTGCAACAGTTACATTAAACGGCAACACAATAGCCACAGTGAGTAATGGCAGCACATTGTTAACACATGGCACACATTATACAGTCAACGGAAATACGATTACATTCCTCGCATCATATGCCGATAATCTCGCACCGTCTCTGACACCTTATGTAATTACGGTTTCATATAATCCGATGGGTGAAACCTTTATTACCGGAGGAATCAATGAAGCTCCTTTAACCACAGCATTTGATTTATATGTCATCCCGCTTGCACTTACCGGCAAGCCGATAATTGAAGTTGCAGCTCCGGGACTTCTTGTAGCAGGTGCCTCGTTATCAGCGAATATCACACCCCTTAATGCTTACGGCAATGCCGGTACTGCATTTGCATATCAGTGGTATGCAGACGGTGTGATAATTAACGGGGCAACCGCTCAAGCATATACAATGCTTGTAACAGACGTCGGTAAAGCAATAACTGTCAGAGTCACAGCAAGCGGTATATATGCGGGCATGATGGAATCAGACCCGACGGGCAGCAAGCGAAGCGGTGTAGAACCTGTAAACGATGCTCCCGGCACTACGGTTGACGGCTTGAAGGACTTGTTCACCAATCCCGATTTATTCTCGGAAACCGACGACCTGCCTGTAATTACCAACGGCGGCACGGTAGAAATGAGACTCAGAGTTGAAAAACTCGATAGCCCTGCTCAAACGGCAAGTGAACAAATAAAAAATGCAGCGACTGGACAGGATATAGGGATATTCCTCGATTTATCGGTAATAAAATCCAAGTATGACAGTACCGGAGATTTACTGACACTGCCGGAGAATCCGAAAAAACTATCATATCTTGAGGGAAATGTAATAACCATAACTTTTGACCTGCCAAGCAATATAGTCGGGAAGAATAATATAACCGTATACCGTATTCACGATGATATAGTTGAAAGCATACCGAATTATCCTACAAAAGGGGTATCGCCATATTTTGAATATGCAAGAGTCACGGGCAACAAGCTTGAGCTGGTAGTCGGCAAGTTCTCAAATTATGCAATTGCATATACACCGACTGTCGAAACCACACCATCTCCCGTGCAGCCTACTCCGCCGCCGACACCACAGAACCCCGACGGAGGCAATAATACAGGCAGCGGTGGTAGTGGCGGCAGCGGCAACACCGGCACAGGCAATACAAACAATCAAACCGGAGGTACATCAGGCAACAATAATGCAGATACAGGCACAACCGACCTGATAACAGGTGACGATAATAATACAACATTTATCGAACAGCCCGTATTTTTCCCCGCACCTGAGGTACCGCAGGCAGGAGATAGCTCTGATGCACGCCACAGCCTTGCTTCAAACTCGGAGAATGTGAGAATAAACAACAGCCATATACCGTCAATTGTCATCTTCGGCAGACAAATACTACTTTTTGCCCCGTTCGGCACAAACGCATGGTCATTGTTGAACATTGCATTATGCTCAATCGGATTATTCCTCGCAGTATTCATTGCAACCCGCTCATTAATACTAAAAAGACGTGAAATGCGGGAAATACTCAGTGTTGAGAATATGCACAATGAAAGACAGTACAACGCAGCATGGCTCTCTGTTGCTATTACGGCAGGTTTGATAAGTGCCTTCCTGTTCGCCCTTATGCAAGACACTTCAAAGCTAATGGTGCTAATTGATTTCTGGAACATCCCCCATGCCTTATTATTAACAGCTCAAATAATTTCATTAAGGCTTATATTAAATTCGGATAAAAGACAGGCACAAAGAATCGAAAGCAAAACAGGACAGAAGAACCGTCCCCCTGTCTCAGTCACATAATCGGAGCATTGCAATGAAAAACAAGCTTATATTCAGAATGTATATCATACTTTTTATAACGGTAATTCTGGTAGTTGCAGGAGTGCTGTCGGTTGTTTATGTTCTTACATTTAACACAATGATGGATGACATTCATCTTCGTGCGATTGGTGTAAAGGATTATATACTCGAGAGCCTTTATGCAGACGACCTTGTCGACATTGGTTTGGATACTCCGCAGGGCAGGGCTTCAAGTGAGCAAATTCGTGAAATCCACGACAGACTAAAAGGAGTCGGCAACCTCTCGCGTTTATATATAGCAAGAGAAGATGAAAACGGTAGAATATTGACTTCCTTAAATGTACTGCCGGGTGACGATTACGGATACACACCGGCAGGGGATTTGGAAGCTGACCTGCGACTAAGCCTGCAAACCAACACAGCAGTTATGGGCAGAGGTATTTACAAAAACGATATAGGAGATGTATATACAATCTTTTGGCCTGTTACAAATGAAGATAATGAAATGCTCGGTGCTGTTTGCATGGAATTTGATATAAACCTCCTTAACCAAGCCCATAGGCAGACAACCATATTCAGCTTTGCATTATCGGGAGGTATTCTTGCTGTAATTTCAATAGTTGCATTCTTATCAATGAGCCGTGTCACCGAACCTTTTTATAAGAAACTCGCTTATACAGACCTGCTCAGCGGATATGAAAACCGTATGGCATTTGAGCATAAACTAAGAGAGTGTGGAGATATGGCTGAGGAAGGCAAAAATGTAACCCTGCTCATTTTTGACGTAAACAATCTAAAGACAGTAAACGACACAGAGGGTCATGAGGCAGGCGATAAGTATCTAAAAAACACAGCCGATATAATATTTGATAATTTAAAGGGTAGAGGTCCTCTTTATCGTATCGGTGGAGATGAATACGCAGTAATTTTTGCGGACAGGAAGGAAAGCGAAATCGAAGACGTATTGGAATCTTTGCGAAATGAAAAAAGACCCGCCTACAAAAAGCAACTATTCAGTTGTGCATTCGGAGCGGCAACCTTTGAAAAAGGTGTTGACGAAAGCTTAAGAGACGTATTCAAGCGAGCCGACGAAGAGATGTACAAAGAGAAAAAACGCCAAAAAGCATTAGGCTTGGCGAATGCAAGATAGACAAAGATGGCTTAAAGATTACATTTGACGATACCTGCAGAACATTATATAATAAATAGTTGTATAAAATCTGCAAAGTAAAACAAAGGTAGTCAGTATGAGCAAAAAGACAAGTAAAGCATCAGTCAGGTGGAGTAAATCTCTTAGGGTAAGGTTATCGATAATCCTTGTTCTTGCTCCGCTTACACTGGCTGTTGTTATGATTTTTGTTTCAACTAATGTATTTCACAACCGTATAATAAACGAAAATACGGATAAAGCTGAAATGCTTACAAAAACACTTGCAGGGGTCATTGACGGTGATTCAATAGACCGTTATCTTGACACGCTCCAAAAAGATGAGGAGTACGAGCGTACCCTGGAGCTAATGCGTGTAATGCAGCAAAAGCCGGAGGTGCTTTATCTGTATGTTGTTAGAATTATTGACGGATATATGCACTTTGTCTTCGACGCCGACGAAAACGATGATACGCGTATGGAGCTGGGAGAATATGAGGAATGGTTTGGTGAGGAAGCCTCTGTAAGCTATGAGGAATTTAATGCACTGGTAGAAAATAACGAATCGTTGCATGATGTATCAAACTCCGAATGGGGTTGGTTGCTTACTGTCTTCGAACCAATCTTCCGCTCTGACGGAAGCGTTTCAGCATTTGTATGTATCGATATTTCAATGGACAGAGTAATGCAGGAAAGACAAAACCTGATAGGACTGCTTGTTTTCATTATACTTATTTTCTTTATAATAACTATTACACTAAGCATTGTAACAATTCAAGGGTGGATTTTTAAGCCTTTAAAAGCAATTTTGGATAATGTTACGCAGTTCCGTGCGGTAATGATTTCATCGGGTGAACTGCCGGAGCTTACGTTGGAACAGGAAATCAGCAATGGAAACGAGCTGGAGGTTTTAAGAGATGTTCTGACTGTAATGGAAGAGCATATTGCAGAAAGCTTTGATGAGAAAAAACGTGCACTTAATATCCACAAAACCGTGCTTGATACGTTTTTTGACACAATACCGGATCTCATTTATATCAAGGATTTGGAATTAAGATTTACGCATGTAAATAATGCAATGCTTGAAAACTATCAGCTTAAGCTCGAAGATATTATCGGGAAAAATGAAAATGAAATTTGGGAACCCGGCGTTTTGGATAAGGATTATGATGCTATAAACCGCAGTGTCATTGCCGAAGGAGGATTGGTAAGGAAAGAAGAAACCATCCGGCATGCCGACGGCTCATATAGCCTGTATGAAACAATCAGAATGCCTATTATAATTGACGGTGCTATTACAAATGTTATGGGGATGGCTCGTGATATAACGAAACGAAAGGAAATGGAAACGTTCCTTGAGGACAGCTATAATTACGCAATTAAGCTTGCCGGTGCACTTTCATCAATCACTCAATCGCCCGACTATTCAACAGGAGACTTAAAAACAGCCTCAAGCTTAATAGCGAAAGTCGCTTGCCACGCAATAGGTTCCAGCAGAGTTGGAATATGGAGTATCGACAAGGATGCAAGCACATTAAAATGTATTGCGGGATATGACCTTAGTACACGAACATTCACCTCACATGGTGAAATGGACATGTCCGACTGTATTGAATATAAAGATTTGTTAAATAATGAGCGTTTAATAATTACAAATGAGACTCGTATTCCGAATCCTTTATCACCGATTTTTGAGAAATATTACGGACAGGAGTTGTGTGCAACGCTTGATGCTCCGATTCGTGTGGGCAACAGATTAGCAGGTGTTGTTTGTATTGAGCAGGACTCAACAGTGGCTTACCCCGAAAGACGAGCATGGACTTTAGAAGAGCAAAGCTTTGTATCCTCGCTAGCAGACTTTGCCGCTCTTTCCATTGAGGGTAATGAACGTCGTGCATTATCGCATAGGACAGAGCTTTTGATGAACAGTCTGCCGGGTATGGTTTTTCAATCGGAGAACAATCCGCCTGATAACACCTTACACTTCCTGAGCGAAGGATGCTTTGCACTTACAGGTTATACCCGTGATGAGATTATGGGAGTAAACCCAGGCGATAAACCGATTAACTATTTCGATATTGTTTATCCCGATGATGCACCCGCACTTAAAAAGCTGATGGATGAAACACTTTTTGTCGGAATGCCGCTTGAAACAACATATCGTATAATAACAAAGTACGGTGCAGTGAAATGGATATGGGACAGAAGTCATGTTACGGATTATGATGATGACGGACGCCCGCGTACATTCGAAGGCTTTTATACTGATATAACCGAGCAAAGACGTTTGGAGGCAGCGGAAGCGGCAAGCCATGCAAAATCGGAGTTTCTCTCAAACATGAGCCATGAAATGCGCACACCGCTCAATGCAATTATCGGCATGACTGCAATCGGCAAGAAAACCGATGATATCGAAGGAAAAACCCACGCATTGAATAAAATCGGTGACGCTTCATCCCATCTGCTCGGCATGGTTAACGATATTCTGGACATGGCAAAAATCGAAGCCAACAGACTGGAGCTTTTATCAACGGAATTTCATTTTGAGCACATGATTGACAAAGTGCTTACGATGATTCATTTCCGTGCCGATGAAAAGCAGCAGACACTGACGGTAAATATCGATAAAAACATACCTAGGTTTGTTTTAGGTGACGACCAGCGATTATCACAGGTTTTAATAAACATTTTGTGGAATGCCGTAAAGTTTACACAGGTTGGCGGAAACATCCATATGGATATATTGCTTGCAAAGAAAAAAGTAGCCTCATGCGAGCTGAGAATAGAGATAAGTGATAATGGAATAGGTATTTCACCGGCTCAGCAAGCCAAGCTTTTTGGAGTCTTTGAACAAGCCGACAGTAAAGCCGGACGTGCATACGGCGGAACCGGACTGGGTCTTGCGATTGCAAAACGGATTGTTGAAATGATGGATGGAAAAATCTGGGTTGATTCTGAGCTGGGCAAAGGAGCAAGCTTTATTTTCACGGTGTTTGTCGGTATAGTTTCCGATAAAACCTCTCAGGAAAGCTCAAACGGGGCAGCTGCAACCGGAATCACAGAGATTAAAAACGGTGAGTTTGCGGGTAAGCATTTGCTTGTTGCAGAGGATGTCGAGATTAATAGGGAAATCCTGCTTGCACTTCTGGAGGATACCGGTATTAAAATAGACTGTGCCGAAAATGGCAGGGAAGCAGTTGATATGGTGTCCGCTGATATTGAAAAATATGATATGATTCTAATGGATTTGCAAATGCCGCATATGAGCGGGCTTGAAGCAACAAGGTTTATTCGGACTCTGCCGCCTCGTAAAAAAGCTAAAATACCGATAATTGCCATGACTGCAAATGTATTTAAAGAAGATATAGACGCCTGTTTGGCAGCAGGCATGGATGACCACCTTGGTAAACCGCTTGATATTGACAAGGTAATGGAAAAATTGAGTAAGCATTTAAGGAAAGAAGGTAAGCAATAATGAAATTTTCAAAGATACCGTACACAAGACCTGATATGGCACAACTAACCGCCGAGAGTGCATCGATTATATCGGCTGTTAAGGATGCAAAAAGTGCATCAGAGGTGATGGAGCAATACGAGAGATTCAAGGAAATGTTCAAGAGCATTTACACTCTGTCGGCATTGGTTTTTATTCGCCATACGATTGATACGAGAGACGAGTTCTATGATAAGGAAAATGATTTTATAGACCAGAACAGCCCATTGTTTCAAAAGCTCGGAATAGATTTTTATAAGGAGATGATAAATTCTCCGTTTAGAGCTGAGGTGCAAAAGGAGCTTGGTGAGTTTTGGTTTACCAATGCGGAGCTTAAGCTCAAAGGCTTTGACGAAAAAATAATCGAGGAAATGCAAAAAGAAAATGCTCTGTGCTCCAAGTATAATAAGCTTTTAGCTTCATCAAACATTGAGTTTGACGGAAAAAAGCTGAATTTGTCACAGCTTAGAGCTTATCAGCTGTCACCCGACAGAGACGTTCGCAAAGCCGCATATGCAAAGCGGACGGAGTTTTTTGTAGAGATTGAAAAAGAACTTGACGATATATACAGCGAGCTTGTTTCGCTTCGTCATGAAATGGCTTTAAAGCTGGGCTACAGCAACTTCATTGAACTCGGATATATCAGGATGGAGCGAAACAGCTATGATTCTGCAGCAGTTAAGCGTTTTCGTGACCAGGTTAAAAAGGTTCTGGTGCCGTTTCTGCGTAAGCTGCACGAGCAAAGACAAAAAGACCTTGGAGTTGACAGCCTGAAGTTCTTTGATGAGGATATATATTTTGCTGACGGAAACCCGACACCAAAAGGCACACCTGAGGAAATGTTTGAAGCAGGCAAGAAGATGTATGATGAGTTGTCTGCCGAAACAAAAGAGTTTTTTGACTTTATGCTTGAAAACGAGCTTTTTGATGTGCTCGCAAAGGAAGGGAAGTCCGGCGGCGGCTATTGTCATTTCCTGCCCAACTACGGCTCCCCGTTTATTTTCGCAAACTTCAACGGCACAAGCGAGGATGTAGATGTTCTGACACATGAATGCGGTCACGCACTGGCATCATATATGGGGAGGGACATAGAAATAGCGGAATATCAGGATTACACATTCGATATAGCTGAAATACATTCGATGTCAATGGAGTTTTTTACAGGGGACTGGATGCAGTTGTTCTTTAAAGATGAAACAAAAAAATTCCTGTACATGCAGCTTTCGGCAGCACTCATTTTTCTCCCTTACGGATGTATGGTTGATGAATTCCAGCATATAATTTTTGAAAACCCGAATATGTCGCCGACGGAGCGTAAAAACGCGTGGCAGAAGCTTGAAGAAGAATATAAGCCTCATCTGGATTATGACGGCGACCAATTCTTCGGAAAAGGCGGACACTGGCAACGTCAGGCACATATATACGAACGTCCGTTTTATTACATTGATTACTGCCTTGCACAAACATGTGCAATCCAATACCGTTTGTGGATGGAGTCAAACAAAAAAGCCGCATGGTCAAGCTACATTGACCTTCTGAAAAAAGCCGGTACGATGAAGTTGACAGACGTTATTGCCTGTGCGGGCTTAAACTCACCCTTTGAGGCAGGATGCATGGAAACAATCACCAAAGGTGCAGAAGAATTGCTGGGTAAACTTAGGTAAATATTGCCGTTGACAAAGAATGCATGTTTTGTATATTATGCGTAGCGTTATGAAAAAACATGCATTCTTTCCCGTTGTTGCGGCAATTTTAATTCAGCTAACCTTGGGCATTGCTTATATTTGGAGTGTATTCCAAACAGGTATTGCAAACACTATTTTCGGCGGTGACAATGCGGCGGCGGGGCTTACGTTTTCGCTGCTACTCGCTATGCTAACGCTAGGAAGCGTATTTGGTGGTAAGCTTGCTGTACGCTTCAATACACGGATTGTTGTATTTATCGGCGGTATTATCCTCAGTTTTGGGTTTTTTCTTGCTTCTTTTGTAACTGCAGGTAACGGATGGGTGCTTTGGGTAACATACGGCTGCATGGGCGGTATCGGTATGGGCTTTACATACTCGACAACTATTGCCTGTGCACAAAAGTGGTTCCCGCATAAAAAAGGGCTCATTTCAGGGATTATTGTGTCAGCACTCGGCTTTGGCGGTGTTGTGTTTACACCTGTAGTCGAAAGATTGATTGTAGATTTTGGCGGCGAAGGTATCGGTGAGCCGAAAGCTCTGATGATACTAAGTGCAGTCTTTCTGGTCGTGTGCAGTGTCGGGAGTATATTCCTGAAAAATCCTCCTGATAGTTCAGGACAATGGGACGGTTCCTCTGTCTTGCCGAACCAACCAAACTCTGAGAAAAAGACAGAGGAACCGTCCCCCTGTCCTGAGCCGGTCAGTCTATCGACAGCGGAAATGGTGAAAACGCCGCAGTTTTATTTGGTGCTCTTTACATTTATGCTTGCTTGTATGGGTGGGCTTATGATGATTGGGTTTGCAAAGCCTATTGCTTTTGCAAAAGGACTGACACAAACGGCAACGGTTGGAGTCATTGCTGTTTCTGTTACGAATTCGTTGGGTCGTTTGGTCTGGGGTATGATTTCGGACAAGCTCGGCAGAGTAAACACTGTTTTGGTTCTTCTGACAGGGACTGCGACATTATCGCTGTTTGTAAATCTTGTAACGGGCTATTGGGTCTTTGTTTTGATTGCTTTAATAGGTTTTTTCTATGGTGGGATAGTCGGCACCTTCCCATCCCTGACAGCCGATTTCTTTGGAGCAAAGCATATGGCGGCAAACTACGGCTTTGTCCTCCTGGGCTTCGGAGCGGGAGCAATAATCTCCTCACAAATTGCAGGCTACTACAAGAACATAGCAGCCACAGACATAAACCTTATGTACCCCGCCTTTATCATAGCTTCAGGATGTGCCGTCGCCGGTATAGTGCTTATGGTTATACTAAAAAAAATAAAAACCTCAAATTGAGGCTTTTATTTTTTTCTTTCAGCTACAAGCTTTCACCAAAGTCTTTTCTAAACTGCTCTGCCAGCTTTTGCGGCCAGTCTCCTACGGGTTCGAGGCGTCCGAAGAAGAAGCGGAGCATCGCAGGTTCTTCTACAAACCTTAGACCGCCTATCATGTGGCGGTTTTTGTATAGCCAGTTTATGCGGTCTGCGGTGTATTTGACCTGTGAGAGTGTAAATACACGTCTTGGAACGGCTATGCGGGCGAGCTCCATTTCGGCGAAGCGTTCGGAGCCATCTTCGTTGCGTTGTTCACTCATTGTACCGCGTTCCATACAGCGTACGCCGCTTGAAATATAGATTGCTGCTGCTAAAGCACCTGCTTTGTATTGCTCTTTCGGAATATGTGAGCAAAACTCCATAGCATCCACATGGCAGCCAAGTCCGCCCGGAGGTGTAACAACAGGTACACCTTTTGCTAATAACTCATTACACAATGCCTCAACAACTATCGGTGTCTGGTTAATAACCTCAAAATCCATGGTTTCTTCAAGACCAACCGAAAGTGCTTCCATTTCACGTACAGACATTCCTCCGTAGGTTAAAAAGCCCTCGTACAGTGTTACCAGCTCACGCATTTTTAAATACAGCTCTTTATCGGATAAAAGAATGCCGCCGCCGCGTGCAGAGCCGAGCTTACGTGCAGAGAAATAAACAACATCCATCAGTGCTGCAATTTCACGCGTGATTGATTTAATATCAACATCCTTATACTGCGGGTCACGAACTTTAATAAAGTATAAATTGTCGCCGAGAAGGCTTGCGTCATATACTAAAGTTATACCTTGGGCACGGCATATTTTCGAGACCTCACGCATATTTCCCATGGAAACAGGCTGCCCGCCGATTAGGTTTGTTCCGGCTTCAATACGGACGAATGCGATTTTTTCCTTGCCGTGTTTTGCAATCAGCTCATTTAACTTATCTATATCAATGTCGCCTTTAAAAGGTGCATCACTACTAATCTTAAGACCCTCGTCACTGACGATTTCTTCGACAGAGCCGCCTTTAAGTGTGATGTGTGCTTTTGTTGTTGTGAAATGGTAGTTCATAATAGTTACCATTCCCGGCTTTACAAGCGTCTGAGCTATGATGTTCTCACATGCACGACCTTGATGTGCAGGTAAAAAGTATTCCATTTCGAAAATATCCTTAAGCACCGCTTCCAAGCGATAGAAGGTCTCAGACCCTGCATAGCTGTCATCGGCTCTCATCATTGCCGCATATTGATTTTGGCTCATTGCATTAACGCCGCTGTCAGTAAGCATGTCCATAAATACATCTCGGTTTTTGAGCAAAAAGGTATTAAACCCGGCACCTTCAATACACTCCAAACGCTCTTCAACAGGTAATAGGTTTACTTTCTGCACCATACGAACCTTATGCATTTCGAGCGGGATATTTTCTCCCGACATAAATTTAACATTTGACATTTTCGTTCTCCTCCATCTTCAAATCAGCTTTTAAATATCTCCTGTGCCTTCTGCTTTTGCTTTGGTACCCACTTTTCCAAAACTTCGTTTAGCTTGTCAGCATCAATCGGCTTTGACATAAAATCATTAAACCCGTTTTGGATAAACATTTCTTTCCTGCCTGCAACGGCATCAGCCGTTAATGCAATAATCGGAAGGTCTTTGTAATATGAATCATCGGGATCAAGTGCTCTTATATGCTGAGTGGTTTCAATACCGTCCATGTCGGGCATACGGTAATCCATAAAGACCAAGTCATATTGCTCGGATTTTACGGTTTTAATTGCTTCCTTTCCACTTAGGCATAAGTCCACATTCATTTTATACGGCTCCAGAAAACCATATACAACTTTTAAATTTGTCTTAATATCGTCAACAACCAGAATATTTGCATCAGGGGCAGTAAACATTATAAGTCGCGAGTCTCCTTCTTCTGTAATTAAGCAAAAACGAACGTTGACATTCCGGACAGCAGATAACCCCGTCTTGTCTTTGTTCGTGAGTAGTAAAGATATGTGGCTACAGCTATATAAACGAAGTCCCTTCTACTGCAGGTCAGGGTCGTAATCTGAATCCGAGCTTCCGGGTTCGATGTTACCGAAGTCAGATTCATGGTCAAGAAAGGCTTTAACAAGATCGGGGTCAAAATGTGTTCCGCTGCCGGTTCTGATAATTTCGACAGCTTCCTTATGTGTTTTCTTTACCCTGTGCGGACGGTCTGAGGTAAGTGCTGTATAAACATCAACAATAGCCATTATTCTGCCCTGCAGGGGTATGCCTTTTCCTTTGAGTCCGTGCGGATAACCTGAGCCGTCCCATCTTTCGTGATGACTGCTGGTCAGTGCTTCTGCATGGCTGAGCAGGCTGGTATGTTCGACCTGGTTTTTAATCATTTGAATAATTTTAACTCCGAGGTCTACGTGGTTTTTCATATTGTCAAATTCTGCGGGTGTTAAATCAGCGGATTTCCTGAGTATATTGTTTGAAACACCGACATGTCCTACATCGTGCAATTGTGCAGACATAAGGAATAGGTCTGTGTTCCAGTTTGATATTTCATCCTTAAATGAATCGTTTTCCTGTAATGCCTTTACGATTATCTCAAGATATTTACGAATTCTTTCACCGTGGGCGGGGTCTTTTCCGCTCCGTACGCCGATTATATTATTGACAACCTCAAGTGTAGGCTCTGCATCTGTATCTACGGCACGCGGGTCGCCGCTTCGGAATGCAGATGTACCGCGTGTGTTTTTGAAGCTTTCAAATTCTTTTTCATGTAACAGAAAAACATCTGCAATGAGCGGGTCAAAGTGATTGCCGCTGCCGTTTTTGATGATTTCTACGGCTTCCTCGTGTGAAAAAGCTTTTTTGTAAGGACGGTCATTAGTTAGTGCATCATAAACATCAACAAGAGCCATAAGCCGACCTTGGAGCGGTATGTCATTTCCTGACAGCCCGTACGGATAGCCGCTTCCGTCCCACTTTTCGTGATGACTGACAGCGAGTGCGGCTGCATATGTTAAAAATTCGCTTTCAACGGTGTTTTCTTCAATTCTTCTAATAATTTCGACGCCCGCAACGGTATGGTGCTTCATTTCTTCAAACTCGTCCTCGGTCAGCTTTGCAGGCTTCATAAGAATGTCATCTTTAATGGTAATCTTTCCGACGTCATGCAGCTGTGATGACATAACAAACAAATCGATGTCCCATGTGGAGATAATGTCTGCATAAACATTATGCTCAATCAGGAAATCGAGCAGCAGTCTGATATAATGCTGTGTTCTTTCAATGTGACCGCCTGTGATACTGTCTCTTGACTCAACAAGCTCCGCAATAATCTTTATTATTGCGTTTTGCAGCTCCATAACAGTCTGCGTTTGCTTGCCTACCTCATCCTCAAGCGAGAGATTATAGGATAGCAGCTCTTTTCTTTGCTTTTCAAAGAGTATATGTAAATCAATTCGTTTAATTAAAAGGTCACGGGAGAATGGTTTTGTAATATAGTCGACTGCTCCGAGGCTTAAGCCTTCAATTTCGCTTGCCGGGTCGATTTTTGCCGTCAGGAAAATAACCGGTATATGTGCGGTCTTTTCATCGCTTTTGAGCTTTTTCATTACCTCATAGCCGTTCATTTCAGGCATTTCTATGTCAAGCAGTATGAGCGAGGGAGATATCTTATCGAGAAGACTAAACAGCTTTTCACCCGATGGTACGGTTACTATACTGTATCTTCCCGCTAAATTGTTTCGTGCGACATTTAAGTTGGTGATGTCGTCATCAACCATTACAATAATATCACGACTTGCTTCCAAGATTACGGTCCTCCTTGTGTGATTGTGCTGTTACAGCAAATGGTGTTATCGCAAAGGTTTTAGCGTTTGGAGAATTGCGGTGCTCTGCGTGCTGCTTTGAGTCCGTACTTTTTGCGTTCTTTCATTCTTGAGTCACGTGTCAAGAATCCTGCATTTTTCAGAAGCGGTCTGTAGTTTTCATCCACGAGTAATAATGCCCGTGATATTCCATGGCGGATTGCACCGGCTTGTCCTGTTACACCGCCGCCTTTTACGGTTGCGGATATGTCAACCTTACCTGCTGTTTCAGTTGTGACAAGCGGTTGTCTTACTATGTATTTAAGTGTTTCAAGTCCGAAGTATTCATCAATATCGCGTCCGTTGATTGTGATGGCACCCGTTCCGCCTGAGAACAGATGAACTCTGGCAACGGAGGATTTTCTTCTGCCTGTTCCGTATAGATATGGTTTTTTACTTGTATACATTATTCGGTTCCTCCTTGGTTTTGAGTCCATGCTACAGGCTTTTGAGCTTCATGCATATGCTCTGCACCGGGAAATACTCTAAGGCGTTTCATAGCTCCGCGGTCTCTTGTATTTTTTGACATCATTCCTTTAACGGCTTGTGTCATTGCAAATTCGGGTTTTGTTTCCATAATTCGTTTATAGCTGGTTTCCTTGAGTCCGCCAACCCATCCGCTGTGTCTGCGGTAAAACTTCTGCTCAAGCTTATTGCCTGTTAAAACGGCTTCGGCACAGTTAATAACGATAACAAAATCACCACAATCAACATTAGGTGTATAATCGGGCTTATGCTTCCCCCGAAGAAGATTTGCCGCTTCCGTTGCTGTACGTCCGAGAGGCGTTCCTGAGGCATCAAGGATATACCAGTTACGATTTACGGTTTCCTTACGTGCTAGTGTAGTTGACATTATATAGTTCCTTCCTTAGAATAAGAATAACAAATTTCATGATAATTAAGCCTATTATGTATACCATATGTATTTTCAAGTGTCAATATGTATTTAAGGAAAAATTAAACTACAAACGCAAATCTCGCGAATACTCGCTATATCTCGCGAATGCTCTTATATGCTCGAAGGTGAAATATAATTTATGATAGATAAAATAACAGGTCATATACGTCGATGTGTTGATGATTATAGTATGATAGGGCACGGAGAGAGTATTGCTGTCGGAGTTTCCGGCGGGAAGGACTCTATGGTACTGCTTTGTGCTATGGCTCATTTACGGTCTTATCATCCTAGTAATTTTAAGCTTCATGCTATTACTTTGGATATGGGCATAGAGGGAATGGATTTTGCTCCGGTTGAGGAGTTATGCAAGAAGTTGGATGTTTCTTTTACCTTGGAATATTCCAATATTGCACAGATTGTCTTTGATGAGCGGAAAGAGAAAAATCCTTGTTCATTATGTGCAACAATGCGACGTGCTGCCCTGTGTAATGCGATAAAGAAGCTTGGGATAAACAAAATAGCACTGGCACATCATTACGATGATGCTATAGAGACATTTTTGTTGTCACTACTTTATGAAGGTCGCATACATTGCTTCCAGCCCGTAACATATCTCAGCAGAACAGATGTAACCCAGATAAGACCTATGCTATATGTTGAAGAGAAGACAGTAATAAACTATGTGAAAAATGAGAACCTGGAAATAGTCCATAACCCCTGCACCATGAACGGTGCTAGTAAAAGAGAAGAAGTGAAGCAGCTACTAAAATCTTTGGGAAAAACTCAAAAAGATATAAAATCAAAATTATTTGGGGCAATAAAACGAATGCCGATAGAAGGATGGTAATAATATGGAAAATCGGGTTTTTATCGCTAAATGTGACGACTACAATCAGGAGCATGTTAACGCAGCGGTTAATCGTATACTTGACGAGTTTGGAGGAGCAGCAGCTCTGTTGGGCAGCGGCAAGAAGGTTGTTGTGAAGCCTAATCTTATTATGCCGAGAAAACCGGAGGACGCAGCGACAACACATCCGGCTGTTGTAGAGGCAGTTTGTGCAGCTTTTGTTAAAGCGGGAGCAGATGTATCTATAATTGATTCAACCGGAGGACCTCATACGAAGCTTATTCTCAGAATGTTATATGGAAAAACGGGAATGAAAGGTGCTGCTAAAAACAGCGGAGCAAAAGTATCATTTAATACAAAAAGTAAAACCGTTACATATCCGCAGGGACGCATTATGCAAAAGCTTAGCCTGCTCTCACCGGTGCTCGATGGCGACCTTGTAATAACCGTCGCAAAAATGAAAACCCATGGTTTTCAAGCTATGACAGGGTGTGTTAAAAACCTGTTTGGATGTATACCGGGAATGAGTAAGCCGCTTTTACACGGGAAGCATAAGAATCGTGAAGATTTTGCGGGAATGTTGGTCGATATTTGTGAATGTATAAAACCGGGGCTTAGTATACTGGATGGAGTTTACGGTATGGAAGGAGCGGGACCGACTGCAGGAACGCCCAAGCATGTGGGAGCGATTCTCGGAGGATTATCGCCATATGCCGTAGACCTGGCTCAATGCAATTTAATGGGATTACGCACAGACAGTGTGTACACACTGCACGAAGCAGCCGCACGTTCGCTTGCACCTACGACTGCAGAGAAACTGACATGGCTTGGAGATAAACCCGAGGAATTTCGAAAAAGCTTTAAACCGGCGATTAACCATAAAAACGATGTCGTGCCGAAAATCATGGAAAACTGCATTGGCTGTGCCGATTGCGAAAGAATCTGCCCGATGAAATGCATAACAATGCAAAACAAGGCAGAGGGTAAGGCAGTGTCTCATAAGGTGGCGGTAATAACCGAAAAAGACTGCATACGCTGCTACTGCTGCCATGAATTCTGCCCCGCAAAGGCTATTTCATTGGATGAATAATAACCACACTATGCCATATAATATTGCCATTGCAATAAGCAGTACCGGCAAAAATGTTACAAGAGCAGCTATCACCATAGCAAGAAAATCGCCTTTTTCCAGTTCGGTTTTTTCCATTTCATTGTAATGCTCATTTAACTGTTCCGGCGTCTTTTTATTGCCTAAAAGAGATTTAAGTTTTTCAAGAAGCATTTTATACTTACTCCATGAAGCTTCCGCTTTGATTGCTCTGGATATTTACGGGGTAGTGGCATGCTACCCAATGCTCCGGTGTCATTTCACGCCACAGGGGGATATCTGTTTTACATATATCCTGTGCAAACTCACAGCGAGGATGGAATTTACAGCCGGGAGGCGGGTTTATCGGGCTTGGGATGTCACCTTCAATTACCTGGAGCTCTTTTTTTGATTCCTCATCTGTTGTTGGTATCGCTTTGAGCAGTACGTTTGTGTACGGGTGCATCGGGTGCTCGAAAATTTCGTCCGAATTACCGAGCTCAATTATATTACCGAGATACATTACTCCTATACGGTCACTTATAAATTTGACTGCACTCAAGTCATGTGAAATAAAGAGATACGTGAGGTCGCCGCTGTCTTTTAAATCCAGCAGCAGATTTATTATTTGTGATTGAATCGACACATCAAGAGCACTGACAGGTTCATCGCAGACGATAAACTTCGGCTTTGGTGCAAGAGCACGAGCAATTCCTATACGTTGACGCTGACCGCCGGAAAATTGATGAGGGTAACGGTGCAGAAAATAATTTTGCAACCCGCATTTTTCCATAATGCCAAGTGTATAATCTTCAAGCTGACTTGTACCCTTACCATACATTTTATGTGCTACCAAGGCTTCACTTATTATATTTCCAACTGTAAATCGCTGATTAAGCGATGAATACGGGTCTTGGAATATTATTTGCAAATGCCGACGCTGCCGCCGCATTTCTTCTTTTGACAAACGGCTGAGGTCTATCGAGACATCATATGCTTCTTGCAAAAGCTCGTATCCGGGCTTATTCTTGCATTTTTCGTGCATGTCAGAGAGCACCGCATCACATTTATTGCACTGTGCCTGTGCAACATCAATTCCTTTCTTAAGCTTCTCAGCTTTAAGCTCAAGTGTATGGTTATTTTTATTATTCTCCGAAAAAGCACCGAGCTTAATATTAACTAAGCCAAGCTCTGTCTGAAGCTTATTCATGGTTTTGACGGCGTCCTGATTTTTGCTTTGTGCAACAGCGAGTTTGCTTAAGTCGTCGGTCAGCAGAAGACCACCTGCAAGCCTTGCCTGATTAGGAAAGTTTTTCAAAATCTCCTCGGGTGTCCCTTTGACAGAGGTGATTTTCTTAATATCTTTCTCGATATACTTTGGTGCATAATCATTAAGAGTAATTCCGGTATAATGAACCGTGCCTTCGGTTTGAGTATAAAGCTGAAGAATAACACGTCCTAAAGTCGTTTTGCCGCAACCGCTCTCGCCGACAAGACCAAGCGTTTCACCTTCATATACATCAATAGATACTCCGTCAACTGCTTTTACAAAAAGCTTTTCTTTTGAAAACCATTTATCTCCTTTTACGGGGAAATGCATTTTTATGTTTTGGAGCTTTAAAAGGATATTTTTATCTCCGTTTGCTGATGAATCAGACATTGCTACGCACCTCCTTTCTGGGATAGAAGCAACGCACACTTTGTAAATCGTTTACTTGCGTTAAATCCGGGACACTCTCATCGCATTTTTCAGTTCTGTATTTGCAACGCGGTGCAAAGCGGCAACCCTTCGGCAAATCCAGAGGATGTGGCACAGAACCAGGAATAGCATCGAGTCTTTTGCCCTGGTCTGAATGCAGCATTGGTATCGATGTTAGCAGACCCTCTGTATATGGGTGTGAGTAATCGGTTATCGGTTTAAAGATGTAGTCTACAGGTGCAATTTCAACAACCTGTCCGCAGTACATAACAGCTACTTCATCTGCCATTTGATTAATTACGCCTAAATCGTGAGTTATAAACATTATTGAAGTGTTAAACTCGCTTTTTAAATCATTCATAAGTCGCAGGATTTGTGCTTGTATTGTGACATCCAAAGCTGTTGTGGGCTCGTCGGCAATCAAAAGCTTTGGATTGCAGGCAAGTGCCATGGCTATCATTACACGCTGACGCATACCGCCCGATAATTGATGCGGATACCTGCCTACCATTTGGTCAGGATTTGGGATTTTAACAGCATCAAGCATCTCAATCGCACGAGTACGAGCCTGCTCACCCGTCATTTTTTGATGAAGCAGCAAGACTTCACTTATTTGCTTGCCGACAGTAAAGACAGGATTTAATGATGTCATCGGTTCCTGGAAAATCATTGATATTTTGTTTCCGCGTATCTGATACATTTTCTGGGCATTATAATCGCTTATTTTTTCTCCTTCAAACCAAATCTCACCATCGTAGATTTTTTGGTTCTTTTCAAACAGCTTTAGAATCGAAAGTGCTGTCTGGCTTTTTCCGCTGCCGGATTCTCCGACTACACCGAGGGTTTTCCCTTCCTTCATACTTAAGCTGACACCATCAACCGCACGGATAATGCCTCTTTTTGTCTTAAAGTAGCAGTGGACATTATTAAGCTCCAACATATTTATATCATTACTCATATCCACACCTACCTTTCCTGAGACTTCGGATCCATTGCTTCACGAAGTGCGTCACCAATCATATTAATAGATAAAGCTGCTGCCACAACAAAGATAGCGGGGATAATCCAACGCCACCAGAAGAACTGAATAACCATTGAATCCTGTGCACTTGAGAGCATATTGCCCCACGACGGTATGGGCTCTCTGACGCCGAACCCGAGAAATGAAAGTCCCGCTTCCGTCAACAGAAAACCTGCATAAGCAAGAGTTACACTGACAATAACAAAGTTGAAAACATTTGGTAAAATATGCTTGGTCATAATGTTACGCTGCCTGATTCCAAGAGCTCGTGCTGCAAGTACAAAATCTTTTTCACGTTCCAATAGCAGCTGAGCACGTATCAATCTTGCAAGCGGTGTCCAGCTGAGAACACCAAGCAGTACCATAATAAAGTATAGTCTTTGTGTCTGGTCAAGCTGATCTCCTATGACATAAGAAAGTGTTATCGCAAGCGGTAGGAAAGGAATTGCATCGGAAATATCCGCTACTCTCATAAGGGTGTGGTCAATCCATCCACCGAAGTAACCACTAACAAGTCCGATTACTATAGCAATAAAAGTCGATATTATTACCGCAACAATTCCGACTGTGAGTGAAATTCTGCCTCCATGAATGAGACGTGTGAATATATCTCTACCGTACTCATCGCTCCCGAACAGGTACCCCTTGTTACCCCATGCTCCAATTATATTGTTTTCACTATCCATCGCATAAAATTGGAATGCATCTGCAAATACTGTATCAACATTTCCGTTTGCGATATTTCGTGGAATTTTCTGTTGCCCCAAGTCTTCAGAGCCCCAAACGAATATTTCACCGTCGTTTTTAACAACGATAAAGTTTCTGAACCCTGCTGCAATGTCTTTTACATTATCGGGTGACATTCCTTCGGGAAACCTATGCAACCCGTCAATAACACTACCCCACAGATACAAACCTCCATGTTCATCGCGTGCCAGCACATTACGGTTTGTAACAACAACCTCTTCAACGCGAACTGAACCGTCTGTCAGTTCCTGTGGTATGTTGTCTGCAAACTCTGTACCTCTGACCCCCATTGGCATTATAGTTCCGTCATCGAGCAGCAGAATCATATTGACATCACCTGCTGCAATATCAACAATTCTGCCTTGAGCTTCATATGGAACCATAAAATTATTTTCAGCTTGGAAGCTGCCCCATAAGTACAAGCTGCCATCATCACCCAGAACAGCAGACCACATTGAACCTGCGGCTAACTTGACGATTTCACGAGTCCCGTTTATTGCCATCATTCGTCTTGTATCTCTTGTCAACTCAGTTTGGTTATGAGCAGCATGCCCCCATCCATAGAAATCACCATTGTCGTCAAGAGCGATAATGAATCTCATTCCGACTTCAATATCAACGATATTCGCCTCTAATACTTCTTCGGGAATATCAAAAATATAACCGGAAATACCTTCCAAGTCCCGATTGGGCTCTGTTCCCCAAATATGCACATTCCCATCGTCTGTAAGTGCTACACTAAATGATACACCGGAAGATATTTTCACAATATTCATATCATCCAGTTCTTTTGGATAATCAAGCATATTTTGAGACGGTCTTATGTTCATATTTGTAAGCTCGGTATATACACTGTTAAGCGGGAATATGTATGACCCGATAAATGAAAACAAAAAGATAGCAACAAATACACAAAATCCAATGATAGCCAATTTATTG
>Ga0123356_10001481_pt1 | contig 25858 bp, 30 predicted proteins | sample TergutEmb28metaG_2_FD_92546 | JGI IMG/M metagenome (GOLD analysis project Ga0123356, IMG submission 92546) | Embiratermes neotenicus P3 segment gut microbial communities from Petit-Saut dam, French Guiana - Emb289 P3 | ecosystem: Host-associated > Arthropoda: Insects > Digestive system > Gut ...
AAGCTTTGCGCCTTGCCGATGACGAAGCGAAAAAGTTCACTCAAGAACTTGTAAATTCCACACATGAAATGGTAAAATCTTCGGCTCAGCTTATATCAGAAAATATATTCAGCAATGAATTAATGAATATCCTTGTGGAAAAATCGAACGGTACCATTGTCCAGCACATGACGCGCGTTTATCTTAACGGAATATCGTTTCTTTCCTATTATAACAACCTTGTTTCAACATCCAGCGCCATTCAAAAAATGCGAATCGCGTTCGCGGCTAAGTACCGCAATTTTTATCATAAGCTGCTTCCTCACATGGGTTCCGATGATATAATCCTTGAAAGAATATTTTACGGCGGCATGAGAGCGGTTCCTCCCGATTTATATTTTAAATGGGCTGTCGGATTTTTAATTCACGATATTGGAAAAGCCGGCGCTGTTGAATACCATGAAGGCGAAGAAAAATATAACCGCAACATCGTAATCGATCATGTTAAACAGGGTTATAAATCGATCATGAATAAAACTAATTATCCGATGGAAGCAAGCCTTATTACGGGATATCACCATGAATATTACGGCGACCCAGCGGGTTACGGATATTTCCGCGCGTATCTTGAACAGTATAAAAAAGCAAACCCAAGCGCGAAACAGGATTACTGCATCACTTATGATTTGGAACCAATTCTTGACTACCGCGCTTTAGCTTATTTCCCGGCAAAAGTTTTGGAAATAATCGATGTTTATGACAGCGTTACAGACCCGCATCGTATTTACAGAAAAACTATGACACCGGATGAAGCTCTTACAATGATGAGGGAAGAATTTGTGGAAAAACATCAAAAGATTGACGTAATACTTTTTGATATTTTTTCTATGTATGTAAACGACAAAGAAAAACAAAAAGTCGCCGCTTAGTAGTTTATAACAATTATAATATTGCGAAAAAAAGCAGAGAAAATTTTCACGCAGAGGCGCAGAGGCGCAAAGAAATTTTATAAGAGTACCTGGCACCATTTGAATGAGTTTACGCTAATCGTGTGTTAGGTGAAAGTTGCAAAAAGTGTATAAAAAAATATTAAGTTATATATCTCATTGAAAATTAAAATATAAAAAATCAATACTTGTTTAATATTTCGTTAATTTCATTAAATATTTTGTTGGTTGAGTGGTCTATTTGAGTTTTTATTTGAGTTTTTATTTGTTTTTTCATAGAATTTGGAAGACGTGGGAATAGATTTTCAGTATCCAAATTTTCGTTATTATTCTTTGGGTTTGTGAAAAAATGATATGGTTCAATTCTAAGAATATTAGCAATTTTTTCTATCATTTCCATAGAGGGAAATCTTCTTCCAATTTCTATATCCCCAATATAACTGGTTGCAGTATCACAGTATTCTGCCAGTTTCATCTGCGATAAGCCTTCTTTTTTACGAAATTTTTTCAAATTTTGGATATAAATTTGTTTTAAAGTCATTTTTATATGCTAATAGACGAAATATCTGCTTAACAATCAGCAATATGACGTTAGTATATTATTGACAAATATCGTCAATATGCTGATAATATGTATATTAGGAATATAAGAATAATGGAGGTTTTATATGAAAATCGTACTTAAACTTTTAAGTAACATCACTCTGATTATTATAATCGGCTTTTTCATGATTTCATGTGGTGATAATGCAGGTGAAGGTATTAATAATAACGATCTTATTCAAGGTAAACTTACAATTACTAACTTTACTGGTTCTAATGGTCTTACTACTAATAATTTTATAATTGGTGTAGCAGAAAATGGAACTGTTTTTTTAGAATTTAGAGCAGATACAATCGATAAAGGTGTAGAAGTAAAAGGTAATTCTATAACGCTTGATGTATGGGAGTATGATCCTACTAACTGGTCTGCTGAACCTAAGCTATTCACAGGAAATGTCACAATGCCTATTGCAAGTTATCCTGAACCTGGTGCAATGGGTTTTGGCGTAAATGGTATTGTATTAATCGATGCCAATAATAATGATAATATATGGGCAGGTTTTTCGTGGGATTATCTCTTTATTAATAAAACAGCTATTGTCTTCACAAACGGTAATGCAATTATTAATTTTGGAACACAAATGGAAGTTTGGGATTGAATTAATTTAAAATAGAAAAAAATTAACATAAGTTCAACCTTCGCTTAACACACGATTAAAACTAAGGAGACGCAAAGGTACCAGGTACAAATCTCATGCAAACAGCATCTCCTAATGAGCGAAACACATCATCAGGCAGGGAACGCAAAAACCCTGACGGCGTCTAACCTCAACCGAGCCCGTTTAGAGCGAAGGTTCCCCGCTTGATGGCTGCGATCATGGTAGTTGTGTAAGACAATCCATCGCTCTTAACTTAGAAAATATAATATATTTTGAAAAATTACTAAACCACAACGTGAGCGATGGACGAGCTACAAAGTATTATTTCCAATTCAGCCATTCTAGCCGGAATGGGGATTTGCGGTACTGCCTTGAAATTTATTATAATTATAAAAAAACAGTTATTTTTAGAATTAATACAAGCAAATGTTATCAGATATTACTTAAAAATGAACAAAATTGACATTGACATTACGTATTATGTATTTTTATTTGTACCGTTATATAATGGAGAAAGAAGAAATAACTATATTGAAGCGTATAAGTGAAACATTGGATAAAATGTATGAAACAATGCCTAAGCCACAAAGTAAATTAGATAAAATATTTAATTGGGCTTTAACACTTATAGGTATACTTGGAATTTTAGCCATAGTTGATGTAATTCTATCCTGGATTAGAAGTTAGATAGGAGGTAATATGTTTTTCCAACTTATTGTAGGTATTGCATTAGTATTAATTAGTATTTGTCTTTATATACTTGGTCGTCATATTAGAAAACATTCATAAAAAAGTGCCTGGTATTTTTTTTGCTTAATTATTTTCAAACCACAAAGTATTTTTTTAACAAATCCAAATCCAATTCGGGATACACGGGGTACTTTTCCATTAAAGTTTTGACACGGGTATGAACTTCTTCTTTTACCGCCGTTTCGATATTGTACTTTGCTTTGCTGTTTTTTGCCGGGTCTTTTTTATCTTTTGCCTGAGTGGTCGCTTTAATTACTTTTGCCATAAGTTCGCCAAGCTCTGTCATGTCCGCTTCATTCATACCAAGTGTTGTAACGGCGGCTGTTCCAACTCTAATCCCGGATGTATACCACGGACCGTTGGGGTCATTGGGAAGACTGTTGCGGTTAAGCGTTATGTGACATTCGTGTAACGCGCTTTCAGCTTGTCTGCCTGTAATGCCTGTTTTGTCAACATTTATTAAAATAAGGTGATTGTCCGTTCCGCCTGTAAGCACATCAAGTCCGTTTTTCATGCAGGAAGCGGCAAGCGCCTGACAGTTATCTACAACTTTTTTCGCATATTGTTTAAATTCGGCAGAGGCGGCTTCACGGAAAGCGACAGCTTTCGCGGCTATCACATGAGGTAGTGGACCGCCCATTGTAAGCGGACATCCTTTATCCAACGCTTCCGCGAATTCTTTGGTAGAAAGCACAAGCCCGGCTCGAGGACCTCTTAGTGTTTTGTGGGTTGTAGTTGTAACAACATGCGCCCAGGGGACTGGATCATATTCGCCTGTAAAAACTTTGCCCGCTACAAGCCCCGCGAAATGCGCCATGTCTACCATAAAAACAGCGTTAACTTTGTCGGCGATTTCCCTCATTCGTTTAAAATTGATCTTGCGCGGATACGCCGAATAACCTGCCAGTAAAATAAGAGGTGTAACCTCTATCGCCTGTTTTTCAATTTCGTCGTAATCAAGCTGCCCAGTTTCTTTTGAAACAGAATAACTGTAAACATCAAACATCCGCCCCGTAAGATTAAAACGGTAACCGTGGGTAAGGTGTCCTCCTGAATAATAATCAAGCGCTAAAAGCCGGGGATTATTCATAGCGGTTCTTAAAGAATCCCATTGGGATTTATCAAGTTTGTAAATATTTGTTTCGTTAAACTTTTCCAATAATAATGGAAGTTCAATTCTGATGCTTAAGATTGCCCAGTAAGCTAAAAGGTTAGCGTCCGCTCCGCAATGAGCCTGCACATTGGCGTATTCAGCGCCGAAAAGTTCGCGCGCTTCATCGGCGGCGAGAATTTCGATATCATCAACATTTTCATTTCCGGCATAAAAACGGTGGTTTGGAACACCTTCGGCGTATTTATCTGTTAAAAGGTTTCCCATCGCGAGCTGCACTGCCATTGAACAGTAGTTTTCGCTGGCAATAAGTTTTACACGCTTACGTTGATTTTCCAGCTCTTTTACAATAGAGCCGGCGATTTGGGGAGTAACTTTGGAGATTTCGGTTAAAGCGCAAAGGTATGCCAAAAAGTTTGTATCGATTTTATCGTGCGAAACAGCGGCTAGATACGCCGCGACTGGATTATTGTTCATGAGGATACTTTAACATATACCTACTTTTTCTCCAAGCCGATAAAATATGTTTCCATAGAATCACCTCTGCAGGCTTGCGGTTTAAATGTTTTAACAGTTTTAAAAAGCGTCTTTACATGTTTTAAAAGTTCGTCTATGCCATCACCCTGAAAAACTTTCAATACAAGGTTGCCGCCAGGTACGAGAGCGTTTTCAACATAAGAAATAACGGTTTGCGAAAGTTCAAGTGAACGGGCGGCATCAACTAAACGGCTGCCTGTTGTGCCCGGAGCTACATCGCTAATAATTACCCCGTACAAACCTTTGGATAAAATTGTGTTACGCACTTCTTCTGTTGTTACATCGCCTTGAATAAAGAAAAAATTATCACCGTCGAATAAACCTTTATTTTTTGGATCGTTATCAAACTCCCGTGACAAGGGCGAAAGGTCTGCCGCGGCAAGGAAACCTTTGGCGCTATTACCGCTAGCGAGCTTTCGCAGTACATAAAGACTCCAGCTTCCGGGCGCCGCTCCTATGTCCAGTATTCGTTTAACCGCTCCCTTTTCGGGGGTTTTCGCGTGGATATTAAAGATGTTAAACTTTTCATCAATTTCTTTTAATTTATAAACCGAACGGGCGGGATACCCTTCCTTGCGGGCTTTTAATTGCCAAAAATCAGCTTTCTTGTAATCTGCCATTTAATAGATTATAATGGCTTATGAATCAAGAGTATACAGAACAGTTAAAAAAAATCGAAACGCAGTTGGATCACTGGCTCCCAAATAATCCTGAAGCTGTATGGGCAGGAGAAGTTTTTGACGACATCGGGGAAGATATTCTTTCGATAAAAGAAAATGAACAGCAGTCTTTAAATTCACTTCTTACACCTGTAAAAGAATTAATTTACCGAGGCGGTAAAAGATGGCGTCCTCTTTTGATGACGCTGGTTTGCGAAGCGCTCGGCGGCGGCGATGCGTCGGTTCCTCTTTCGCCTCTTATAGAATTTCCGCATAACGCTAGTTTAATTCATGATGATATCGAAGATGATTCCGAAGAAAGGCGAGGCAAACCCGCTATTCACATGCTCTATGGCGTTGATACGGCAATTAATTCAGCTTCATTTCTTTACTTCCTTGCGACAAACTGCATTGAAACCTGCGGTTTAGAAAATAAAGATTATATTTACAAACTTTGGGCAAATTGTCTGCGGCGGCTTCACATGGGGCAGGCGATGGACATAAATTGGCACCGCAATATTTCTACTGTTCCAAATGTCGAAGATTATTATTTAATGTGCAAGTTAAAAACTGGAAGTCTTGCGCGGCTTGCAGTTGAGTTAGGCGCGCACGCGGCAGGCACTCCGCAGGAAAAAGTACAGCTTTTAAGAAAAGCGGCGGACACAATGGGAGTTGGTTTTCAAGTTTTGGATGATGTAAAAAATCTGACAACCGGAAGCCCTGGTAAAAAACGGGGAGACGATGTTGTCGAAGGAAAAAAAGGGCTCCCTATCCTTTTATATTTGCAAAAATACCCTGAAAAACGGGATATAGTTTTTTATTATTTTCACGCGGCAAAAGAAGAAGGAGCGAGAGCCCCGGAAGTGGAAATATTAATTGATTTATTAACAGCTTCAGGTGTTTTCAGCGAAGCGGAAGAAAAAGGAATAACTTTATTAAATGAAGCAAAAGAAATTTTTGGCTCTCAGCAAATACATCTTGATAATTTCTTTAAACTTATTTCTTAGGTGATATGTGAAAACGATGTACATTAGCGAAATATGGTCAATTCTCAAAACAAGCCACGGGAACGCTCTATTATTAAAACCAAAAGAAAAAGATGTCGCCGTCCCGATTTTTATTGGCACATTGGAAATGCAATCCATTTTGGTTGGTAAAGAAGGGATGAGTCTTTCAAGACCTCATACCCACGACCTTTTTTTAAACATGCTAGCTCATGTAAATCTTTCGATTAAAAAAGTGGAAGTTTACGAACTAAAAGATGATGTTTTCCATGCTCGTTTAATAATTACAGGCGGCGAATACACAAAAGAAAATCCCCTTGTCCTTGACAGCCGTCCTTCTGACGCGTTCGCCATAGCTGCCCGAAAAAAATGCCCGATCTACATGGCATCTTCTATAATAGAGCAAACAGGCGTCCCATTAACATTTTTTATTGAAGAATTAAAGGAAGAATCCAGCGAAGAACAATACAGGTCATTACGAGAACAACTGGAACAAGCAGTAGCGGAAGAAGAATACGAACAAGCCGCTGAAATCCGTGATTTATTAAAGATACTTGAAAGCGAAGACGATGAGGAAATGACTTAATAGTACCTGGTACATGCGTCACATTACTGCGGTTAAATTCATTGCTTTGAATAACTAATACAGGACGGCGTTTTGCCGGAGTTGAACCATTAGGATCAGGTAAATTTGCCCACCATATTTCACCTCGAATCATTTACCAATCTTCTTCTCTAAGTAAATGGTAGTTTGCGGCTTTTATATCATCGGCAAGATGAGAATCATGGTCTTTGTAATAATTATTTAATTTTTCCGTAATGGATTCTGTCGCTTTCGCGGGAGTAAATGAAAGGATTACCGCTCCCGTTGGAATTTCTCGAGGAACATCAAGAGTAATACGTCGGCTAGAAGGAACATCAATAGTTTGAGTTATTGTCATACAATTAAAGATAACATATAAATGTTCATATTTCAATAATAATTCGTAAAAGCGAACAATTTAAATAATTGCTCATCACTTTAATCTATCGTAGCTAATTGATTCTTCACTTGAAAACGTACCAAAAATGTGGGATCATCACGGACAATTTCAAGGAGACGACGAGACGCTCCATCAGGTTTATTTTTACCGTATTCCCATGCTTCAACTGCTTGAGGAGAAACACCAAGTGATGCAGCAAAAATCACTTGGCTTAATCCTGTCTTTTTACGTATTTGTTTTATATCATCGGGGTTAAAAATACTAACAGGTTTTATGATCGGTTTAAATCTTTTGATTTTATCTTTACCTTGTTGATTATTAACAGCTTCGGATAGTTCTTGCATTATTCTTTTTCTCTTATTGAGAATATATTTTCATAAAAACTATTTTTTTGTTCTTATGTATCGTAGAACAAGTAGTAAAACTCCTAAAACAAGTAGAATAATACCAATAAAAATTAAAACTTCTTTTATAGGAGTATTATCTGCATAACCCCAACCTGCACTCCCTCCTCTAACTATAATACTTTGTCTAGTAGCTCTACCTGGAATAATATATCCAATTATTGTCATAAAAAAACCAATAATTGAAGAAATAATTCCACAGGGTATCATAATACTTTTTCCATTTCGATGCCTTGTCACAAAAGCTATTATAATTATTACAACCCCAACTGGTGGGAATAATAATAAACTGACAATCCCAGAAATCCACAAGATTTTTTCTAGTTTTTCATTTTTATTGTGTTTCTTTATACCAGTACCAGTTTCATTTGTACCTGAGCCTCCAATTAAATTATTCCCACATTTTTGGCAGAAATCTTTCTCTTCTAAAATTTTTACACCACATTTTCCACAAAACATTTTAATTTTCCTCCTGTGTTTTTAAAATTCATATATGCACCTATTATAAATACAATAGGAAGTATAAAATTAATAAACGAAATCCACGAAAAACTTTTCGTAATTGAATAATTAATAATTAAAGAAACAATAGAAAAAGCAATATATATTATTGCAAGAAGCAATAATAATTTTGCTTTATAAATATATTTAGAATATTTAATTCCAAATATACCTATAATAATCATTAAAATACAATTAATAATTCCAAAAATAAAAGACCAAATAATACCTATTTTTCCTCCTGGAAAATCAGATAAATTTATAAGTAATGGAATAAGAAATGCTGTTGAAATAACCCCAATTATTCCAAACACAGAAAAAATAAGAAATATTATTCCAGTTACTTTTAAAATTATTTTACCAGGCGCAGTATTTTTTATTTTATTACCGCATTTTGAGCAAAATTTTAATCCTTCATTTAATTCTGCATTACATTTTTCACAAATCATTTTTTCTCCTTAAAATAAATTGAATTTTTTGGTAATAATCATTTTTTTAACATCTAGATAAACAAATGAATTATTACTGATAATAACGGTATAAATGGTATTGGCAATATTATAGTACCTACTGTTGTTATTAAAGTTTTTATCAGTAAAGATTGCATTATTCCACCAGAATTGCCATTTTCATCAGACGAGTTTGTTTCTATATTTCCTGTGCCATTAGCGCAACCAGCCATAGAAAGTAATATCAATATCGTTACAATCCGCAAAATCACCTTTTTTACTTTTTTCATAAAAAACTCCTTGTATATTAATATTAGACCAATAGTCCACTATTAATAATACTTTAGATTATTAATAATAAATTGTCAAGTATCAATATTGGTATACCATGTGTTTTATGGGAAAAATAACAAAATTTGAACCATTAAGAGCATATTTATCAGCGAATATAAAAGCCAGAAGAGAAGCTTTAAATATAAGTCAGGAAAGATTGGCTGAACTTGCAAGCATATCTGTCCAAATGGTAAAACGGATAGAAGGGCAGCGTACATGGGTCAGCGATAAAATGCTGTTAAATTTAGCCGAAGTATTGGGTGTTTCAGCTTTTCAGCTACTAGTTCCTTTAAATAATGAAAAAACATCAGAAAATTACAGCCTGGTTTCCAGCCTTTTAAAAAACCTTAAACAAAATATCCAAGATGATATAAATAGCCGTTTCGACAGTATTGGCGGTTCCTACGCAAATTAATAAGGTACTATATACCATTTGATAACTTTACAATCAGGTAGGGACGCATAGATCCTGGCGGATTTTAACAGATCACAAGGGGTAGCACCCTGTTGTGTAATTTATAGTATTTTTATTTTAACCACAATATTTTTAGTTCTCCAGCTTCTTCTACATCTTTCATTTCGTCATCTTTGGTAACAAGAAATGCATTAAGGTTTCTGGCAGTTGCAACCGCAAATGTGTCTGCAAGAGACATAGAATAAGAAGTTTTGAACCTTGCGGCTTCTTTGATTATTTCACGCGAAATGTCATGTAGAACAGTTATTGGCGAAGTATAAATACTTTCTAATACTTTATCAGCATATTCTGTACCTTTAATGTAAATCCGATCGTAATAAACTTCCATTACTTGAATAATATTAATAAATAAATGATCAGAGCCGTCATTTGCTTTAATCATTAATTCTGTAACTAAATCTGCTCCTTCTTCCTCATTAAAAAGAGTAATTAAAGCGCAAGCATCAAGAACATAATCCAAAATTATTGTCCTTTTATTTTATATGGATTTTCTTTTATTTGCCCGTTTTCAAACATTTTATTCGTTCGTTTGCGAGAAAAGTATGCATCCATAGTATCAATATTTTTACATGAACCCCTTAAAGCTAAAAGAGGTATGACTTCATTTGGTTTTTCCTCTTTTTTTATGAAAGGAATTACATTTATTTGCACTTGTGCTTTACCTATAGGTATTTGGCGAGGAATTTCTATCGAAAGCTTTCGATCAGCTAGAATTTCTACAGTTTGAGTAATTGTCATATAAAGAATTTAACATAAAAAGAAATTTACAGCAAGGAAAATATGAAAATAAAAAGCCACTTTTCTTGGCGTCCTTTGCGATCTTAGCGAGAGGAAATTGGCAAAGTACCTGGTATCACTTTTTCTTTAAACCGTCGTATAAATGTAGCAGTTAGTAATCCTTCATTTTATAGATAATTTATCATCAAGCAGAAGCGCATAGACCCTAGCAAGGATTTTCGCAGATCACTTATTTCTTGTTTTTTATCAAAAATTATGATAAAATATATCGTATGAATGAATTTACAATTGAATTATCTTTTGATGATGAAGCACAAAAATGGTATGCTCAAAATGATGATATTCCTATTCTTCTTGAGGATTTTTCTCTTGATTTATTAATAAAAAGGGTAAAACTGGCAGTACCTGAAATGCTGGAAATTAATAATTTATCAAAAACCGACATTTATTTGGCATTTAAAATGGAAACACAGGCGGTTATGGTTTAATGGCAGAATATGAAATTATGAAACAGGCTGGTATAAAGTACCATTTTTAATCCGAAAAAATAGCTTTTCTTTGCGATCTTGGCGAGAGGAAATTGCGATATAATATTGCAACTCAAGCCAAAATACATTAAAATATAAGTATGTTGTCTCTTGATAAAAAAGAGCCTAAAACCGCTTTAAAACGATTTTTTGGCGGTGTAACTGGTAATGACATTTTCAGGCTGATAGTGGCTTTATATCTGGTTGTATTGCTAAAACCGGGTCAATTTATAATGGAAATAGTACCCTCAGGCTCCGAACATGGGATTGGCGGGGGTCATTTCCTTGAAGAAGATATAACCGAATCGGAAGACGGGATAATGCTGCTTCCTGTCTCCCTGGAACCCATCGTTTCAGAACTGGAATCGCTGTCAAAGTACCGTTTATTGTTTTATGACTCTCATATCGTACAAAGCGGCGAAAATATCTCGGGACTCGCGGCAAATTTTGGATTAAATCAAGACACGATAATATCTGTAAATAAAATCACAAGTTCCCGCCTTTTACAGGCTGGAAGGGTGATAAGAGTACCAAATCAAGACGGTATCTTTCACACTGTAAGAAACGGCGATACTTTAGAAGCCTTAGCGGAAAGATACAGTGTCGATCAGGAAACAATAAAAATTGCCAACGAACTTTTCTCTGATAATATAGTAGTTGGAAGCGACTTATTTATTACAGGAGCGCGTCTTTCAAGAGAAGCTCTCCAGGAAATTAACGGCGATTTATTTATCTGGCCTGTTAATGGAGCTGTAACATCATCCTTTGGCTGGAGAAGAAACCCGTTTAACAGAAACCAACGCCAATTCCATAACGGCATCGATATCAGGGGAAGTACGGGCACAGCGGTAAGAGCCGCTATGGCAGGACGTGTCACCGCCGCCGGTTGGGATACTGTATTTGGAAACTATATTATAATCAACCACCATTCTGGCTATCGTACCCTTTACGGACATTTAGATAGAATCAGAACAAGGACAGGAGCCTTTGTCGCTCAAGGTGAAAGAATTGGCGATGTTGGTAATACAGGTCAAAGTACGGGATCCCATTTGCATTTTTCAGTATTCAGAAACGGAGTAGCTATAAATCCCCGGCCTTTAATGCGATAATTTCTCACATTAAAAAGATAATTAAAAAGATATAATTAATTAGGATTCTTTCTGGGTCTGCCTCTTTTAGCTTTTGGTTTTTCAATTGGTGTGTCTTCAATAACAGTATTATCAATAATATTATTATCAAGAGAAGAAAACATTGAGGAAAACGGCGAAACAATATCAATATTTACCGCGTTGGGAAGTTCGTCGTTTTCCTGAGATTTTTCTGTATATTCGCGTTCTATTTCCGCTTCACGGATTAATTCCGCTTCGATAGCGAGAGCTAAAAGTCCCTTTTCTCGAACTATTTCTACTTCGCTCGCGATAGCTAATAATCCCTTTTCTCGAACAACTTCTGTTTCGCTTGTAAGAGCCAATAGACCTTTTTGTAAAAGTCCCCTTGGCGCATAAATCGCGGTTTCTTCGCTCGCGAGAATTAAGTCTCTTGCCTCTTCTATATCTTTTGATTTTTCGATATGAACAGCCGCGTCAAAAGCTGAAACAAGGTCTTGAGCCAGAGAATCTTCTGTTTCATCATGTTCTTCTTCTATATCGATTTCTATAAATTCAACAAAATTATGAATGTCGATATTATCAAAATTATCAATTTCTATAATTTGTTCTGTTTCATCATTAATTTCTTCCGCTTCTTCTACACTGTTAAATACTTCCGTTTCATCAACTTCTTCGATGTCCTCTATAATGTCTGTTTTTTTAATTTCTACAACTTCATCAAGTTCTTCTACATCGTCCGTTTGATCAACTTTATCAATTTCCTCGATGTCATCATTTAAATCTTCTATTTCATTAACTTTTTCTTCATAAATATTAACTTTTACTTTTGGAATATTTTCTACTTCAATATGATCTGTGTACTGTTTATCTTCTATATTGCCAAAAATATCATCAATGTCATCAGTATCTTCATAATCTGTAACTTCTGTGTCATTTACATCATCAACAATATCAGTTTCTATAATTTCGATTTCTTTAGTTTTATAAATTTCATTTACTTCTTCGACTTCTTCAATTTCGTTAACTTCATCAATTTCATCAACATCTTCTACTATTTCATCAACTTCTTTTTCATCTTCGACTTCATCGACCTCGTCAACTTCCATTATTTCAACAATTTCTTCTACTTCTGAAACTTCTTCAAATTCATCTACTTCTTCCGCTTCCCGCGCTTCATCTATTTCATTTTCTTCTTCGATTTCTTCAATTTCTTCTGTTTCCTGTATTTCATCTACTTCTTTTATTTCTTCTACTTCATCAATATCTTCGGCTTCTTCGACTTCCTCGATTTCGTCGATTTCTTCTATCTCATCAATTTCATCTACTTCTTCTACATCTTCTGCTTCATCAAGTTCTTCCGCTTCTTCGACTTCTTCGATTTCATCAATGTCTTCCAGATCTTCAGCTTCACCGGCTTCTTCGATTTCGTCTACATCGCTAATTTCTTCTATTTCATCAATTTCTTGCGCTTCTTCAAATTCTTCTGCTTCATCAATTTCATCAAGGGATTCAACTTCTTCGATTTCTTCCAATCCGTCGTCTATTTCTGTATCTTTTATGGGTTTTTCAGCTTTAACTTTTTTAGATACCGGCTTCGCGGTCTTTGAAACTGTTTGACTAGTATCAACAAATACAGAGCCGCTTCCGGATTTTATAACAAGTAATAATTCATCCCAAGAATTATCGATAATATCGTTAATATTAGCGTCCAGGCGGCGGCTTAATTTTAATCCCCGTTTAAGTTCCAAGCGAATTTCGTCACGGCGCTGTTCAAGTTCCAGTATCCATTTCGCTCTTTCCTGAGCGGTTTTATTTACATAAAGCTGTTCAAAAAGGGTATCTCTTAAATTTTTAATTCTGCTTTTAACAAGCGTTACAGGATTGGGTTTTAAATTTAAAACAAAAAAAAGCGTAAGAAAAAAGGTTAAAAACATCGCCAGTTTTAAAATAAGTTTCATCGATTCGGATACAGAAAATAATAAATCATTTATCAGACGTCCAAGATATATACCGCTGTTTGTTCTTGTGGTTATAAGAGAAAAAGAAACTCCTGAATCTTCGGCATCAAGAACAACACGATCTTGTATTTCTTCGTTCCAGATTTCCGCGATTTTTCTGTGAATTTCTGTTTTCGATGTTTGAGGGCTGCCTAATAAAATTCCGGGCGGATTGTCAATTATCGAAATGCTGTCGCTTACTTTAAAACGCCCTTCCGCGATAAGCTTTTCCGCGAGTGACATAACCGAAACATAAAAAAGCGCTGTTCCGCGGTATACATCCATAGAATCGTAAAACGGAAACGAAAAAATAACTCTGTCGCTTTGTTCATCCATTGTAAGTTTAGCGCTATTTCCCGCAGACACGCTTACAAGTTCATAAGGAAGCGCGTTATCATCTTCAGTATAATTACGATAAGATGTGGAACTTGAACTTTGGCTGATAATATCACGGGTTGAAGTTGAATAATGGAGTCTCATTCCATTGTTATCAATAAATTGAACAAACTGAAGTCCTCCCGTAGATTCAAGTAAAATCCCAAAAACTCTGGAACGTTGATAAATATCTTCGGTAGTTTGGTTATATAAAAAACTGCTGCGAACAAACGGCTGGGTTAAAGTTTCTTCAAACTTGCTTTGAAGATCGGATATATGGCTTTGAATTAATTCGGCATCTGTATTATTTTCTGTGACGTATGAATTAACAATCGAAGGATTATAAAACCGTGTCTGGATAAAATTTAACAATTCCGTGTCTGCCAGATAAATGTATCCCGCGAACACAAGTACAGAGACTACTAGCGCCAGAACAGGTTTTAGATAATTTATCAAATTAAAAACTCACTTATCTACAATATCGGCAATTATTATGGTAAAAAAAGATAAAAAAGAGGCTTTTTGGGGGTATTATAGAAGATTATTATTCCTGAGCGTCCAGCGCTTTATGCGGGTTTAAACCGAGATTTTTCATCTGTTCTTCTTCTTCTTTTTGGGCGCTGTATTCGTATCTTACCTGATTCGCTTTGACATATGTGTTTTTTAACGCTGATAATTCTGGTTTTATTCCCTTAATTTTATCCCTATCCGAAGTAATGACATTTGCCTTAAAAAACTCATCCAACGCGGTTAAAGTTCTGTGAAGAGCCTGAACATCTTTAATATTTCTTTCCAAATAACCAATAATCTGGTCTTCTTCCATCGCGGCAAGTTTATTATAAGCGGGTCCTCGTACAAAACTGGTCAAAATTTTGATTTTTTTGTCCAATTCACCCATAAATGAATAAAAATAAACCTTTTCTTTGATGGGAATTCCCTTTGTCGCGTCTAAAACTTCAACATTGTAAATTACTTCCTCTGGTTCAGCGTTTGTAATTTGTCTTATTAATTCTTTTATCATTTCTAAAAAGCTTTTCTTGCGGCTTTCCATTACTGTTTGGTTTTCCGTAAGTTTAGTCGCGATTTCAATCAGCGAATTTGAAGCGCCGCCGATAATTTGAATACCGTCCAAAAGGATTTTCTTAAAATCTACGACCTGCTTAGCCGCTTTAGCTTTTTCCTCTTTTACCATTAAAGAGTTTAAGATCATATCTCTTATATCACTGCTATTACTGGAATAGTCCTCTTTAATAATTTCTTCTATTAATTCTTTATAAAAAGGTGAACCTGGCATTACAGACGGCATCTTTTTCCTGATATTATCCAAATTCGCGTCAGCTGCCGACATGGTTTGAGTAATATTCTGGCGAACGGTTAGTTTGTAAAATTCCCTGTAATAAGTATTGAGTTCTTTTAATATACCCATTGAAGACGCGGTCATTTTTGAGAGTCTTGAAAGGCTTTCCGCGATAATGCTGAGAGTAAGCGTATCAACACCCACTTTAGCGTGAACAGTCATGTCAGAAACCGCTTTTGTCATAAGCGAAGGCGAATCAGCGTTAAAACTAATCCAGTCAATATACCGTAAAAGCCCGACAATCCTCTTTATGCGGTCAATATTAAGAAAATCCACACCTAATTGATAAAAGTTAACTAAAAAGTCTAACTGGCTGTCAAAATTGGAAAGGCGTACTGAAAGTTGTTCCAGCCGCTTGGCTTCGTTAAAATTATCTGTTTCCGGCACTTCTAATTCACTTATTTTGGTTTCCTGCTTGTAAGGATCTTCGTTTATCAACTTTTTCTTTAAATAAATACCATATAATGAAGCGAAAGAAACCTGATAAGTGCGAAGATTTTCCTTAAGTCTTACCAATTCTGACCTTTCCAGCCAGTCTTTGCGTGCCATTAGAACCTGTTGGAGCGTATTTATGTAACTGGTAATATCCATTTGTGCCATTTCTTTAAATTATGATGTATTTTACAGAAAAATGCAAATAATAGGGGAAAAATATTATAAACAACTACCTAATTTGACCTTTTCCACTTAAAAACGACATATTCAATATGAATGATATCTGACACTTTTTTTAACTTTTTTCCATTCTCGGTCATGCGCCACGCGTATTCGCGCCATATATAGGTATGAAAAACTTTATCTTAAAATCACTTATCGTTCTTGTTTTTTCCGCTCAGTTAGTTTGCTGCGCGGACAGGTTCTCTTCCAAATACATTTTGGAACTGCCGCCAATACCCGATTCCTGGGAATTTTTGCTTGGAGAGCCGAAATGGCGTGTGGAATGGATCGATCAAAACGGTTATAAACAAACGGCGGATATAACCGGGAGTAATCTGGAAATTGAACTGCCGTCAACCTGGACAAATCCCGTTACAGCCTGGCCTTACTGGTCCGAACATAACTTGATTCCGGGGTTATTCAAACCCGCGGGGGCTTTATTCCCGTATGATGTTCGCGGTAATAAAATTTACCTAAGCTGGGAAGCGGGACCAGATTCAATCTTTTATTGGGAGTTAATTTACGCGCAGCATCAAATTTATTTAAACACAGGGCAGATTAATTCAAGAAACCCCGCGAACTTTGACTGGCAGCGTTTTCGTGAACTTTTTGAGACAGATTCATTAAACGAAACGGTTCGACAAGACCCCTGGTTAATAAACTGGAGTTTTGTCGCGGAAAGAACTACAGCAAGTAATTTTGACAGACGCCGCCTTACCGCCGAAGCGACAGAATTGAAAAAAATTGATGTTCCTTCAGGTTTATGGTACGGCTGCTCTCCTTTTGAAAAACCTTATTTCTTTAATGAAGGAGAAACCCCTGTTTTCCCTGTTCGCCCGGGTATGAATGTTTGGGTTTCAACCAAAGGGATACTGCGCGTTAACGGAAACGCCTGGGTTTTTATCAGCAGAGAAAATAATTAAATAAGGAGATAAATATATGGTAAAAATTGAAGAAAAACTGGATAATATAAATAAGACACTGGAAAAAATGCTGGATGTAATGGAAAAACCGGAACATCGTTTTATTAAGGCATTAATAATAGGTGGAATGATTGTCAGTATTTTTGGTATAATTAATGAGATAGATACGATAATAAAATGGATTAAGGAGTTTATATGGTAAATACAATTATTCAGCTTACCGCAAATATAATTCTTTTAACCCTCTGCATAACACTTTTAGTAAGACGGCGGTATTAATAATAAAATATCATGAAAAAAATATTTTTTTTACCATTACTATTTTTTCTCGCTTTTTCCGTATGGGCGCAAAATAGGCCAATATATACAGGACTTAATAACGAAGAACAGCTTTCTTTTGTCGGTATGATGATGGCGGATCTTCTTGAACAATATGGTCCGCCAAGAACGGTTGTCGCCGAAAGAGGCGAGGAAGTTTGGCAGGACGATGTTGTTTTCCAATACAATGGCGCGGATTTTTATATATACAGGGATCGTGTTTGGCAGGTTAAGTTCGCCTCAACACAGGGCGTTTCAAACGGAGACAGAAAAACAAATGTAATGCGAGCGCTTGGAAACACGGTGGAAGATAACGGAGACCACGTACTGCTGCCTATAACCGGCAAAGACTGGCCGTTAATGTTAAGGGTAAATTTTAGTAATACAAGTAATTCAGGACAGGTTACCGCTATATATTTATACCGCCCTGATTTTTAATTTATCAGGAAGTAAAAATGGCAAAAATCTGTTTGTGCCTGACAGCTAAAACAATAAAACGAAATTTAGAAATCCTAAATAAGTACCGCATGTACGCTGATTTGGTTGAATTGCGCGTGGATTGTTTAAATCCAGATGAATGTTTATATATACGCCGCTTCCCCGAACTCGCGGGGCTTCCGGTTATTTTAACAATCAGGCGCGATATAGACGGCGGATATTTTAAAGGCGGCGAAGGAACAAGGGTAAAATTACTCGCGAACGGATTAGCTTTCGCGAATGCCGATTCAAGACATAATTTCGCGTATGTAGATATAGAAGATGATTTGGAAGTATCAAGCCTGGAAGAAGCCGCCCGAACCTTTGGAACAAGAATCATAAGATCGTTCCATAACACAAGCGGTCTTATAGAAAATATTCCCGGTAAAATAAAATCAATGAGACGGGCGGGAGATGAAATTGTAAAAATAGCGGTCGCGGTAAAATCCATAAATGATGTTTTAAAAGTTTATGAAGCGTCCAGATCAAAATCCGAGAATCAAACTTTTGAAAGTTATGAAAAAATAATGGTATGCATGGGACATTACGGAATTTGTTCAAGAATACTGGCGGAAAAATTTGGCTCTTTTCTGACATACGCGAGCGCGTTGTCCGAAAACGAAACACCCGGAGCTCCGGGTCAATTGGATGTCCGGGAGCTCGCGGAATTATACCGCTTCCGAAAAATAAAAGAAGAAACAAAAATATTTGGTATTGCCGGATACCCGTTAAAATCCAGTGTAAGCCCGTGGTTTTATAATACTGTTTTTGGTCTTGAAAATACAAACGCGGTTTATGTACCCTTCCCTGTCGACTCTGTAACAGATTTTTTAAAACTTGCCAATGAACTTGATGTACAAGGATTATCTGTCACCGTACCTTACAAAGAAGCTGTATTGGCGGGACTCGCGAGAAGCTCAGTCGCGGTTCAATCAATTGGAGCGTGTAATACATTGTACCGAAGTAACGGAGAATGGTTTGGCGACAATACCGATTGCGCCGGATTTTCCGCGTCTCTTTTGGAATTTTTAGGCAGAAAAAATTTAAAACATAAAAAAATAACTATAATAGGAGCGGGCGGCGTCGCGCGCGCTGTCGTGTCAGAAATAAACCGTTTGGGTGGAAAAGCTCTAGTATTAAACCGTACTGTTCATAGAGCTAGAAATATCGCGTCACAATATAAATTTCGCTGGGGAGGATTGGACAGTCAGGGAATTGAAACAATGGCAAAATATAACGATATAATAATTCAAACAAGTTCTGTCGGAATGGAAGGATATATCGCTACTGACCATCCAGATCATTCAAACGATCCTTTGGAACTTTATTCATTTACTGGAAAAGAACTGGTGATGGATTTAATATACACTCCACCCGTTACGCCATTTTTAAAAAGAGCCGCCGCCGCGGGATGCAGAACAATAAATGGTTATGATATGGTTATACGTCAAGCTTGTTTGCAATACGCCAATTTTATGGGAACAGAAATTCCGCAGCAGCTTTTATCTCGGATAAATTCAATGGGAGCAGACGCATGGAACAAGATACGATCAAGCTGATGAAAGAAATGGCTGGCAAAGCCGCTGTAGATAATATGGTAAAAAGCGGAATGAAACTTGGTCTTGGCACAGGTTCCACCGCCATTCACGCGGTTCGCAGAGTAGGAGAATTATTGGCGTCAGGCGCATTACGCGACATTTGCGCGTTCGCGACGAGCTTTCAAACAGAAATTGAATGTGAAAAACTTAATATCCCCTATTTTTCATTAAATTCAAAAGAGTTAGCGTCAGGATTGGATTTAACAATTGACGGCGCGGACGAAGTAGATCCGCTGAACTGCCTTATTAAAGGAGGCGGAGGCGCTTTATTAATCGAAAAAATAGCGGCTTACGCTTCAACAGAATATGTAATAACTGTAGATGAATCTAAATTAACAGATCAACTTGGAACAGGTTTTCCAGTCCCTGTAGAAGTTATTCCTGCCGCGAGAATACAGGTAACAAGGGTACTTGAAAAACTTGGAGCGAATGTTATACTTAGAGAGGCAATTAAAAAAGCCGGGCCAGTTATTACTGAACATGGAAATATAATTCTGGATATCCGCTTCGGGTCTCCAATAAAATCTTCTTTAATGGAAACAGAATTGAATCAAATCCCCGGCGTTGTAGAAAACGGTTTTTTTTGCGTTAAAAAACCAGTCGTCTACATTGCCCGTTCCGACGGAACGATAGAAACAAGACTGGCGTCTTAACCTGAAAGCAAAAAAAATTCAGATAGTCAGTCAAGGGGAAAAAAATGAAAGAAGATGTAAAAGAAATCGCCGCAAGGGTAAAAGTACTGCGGGAAATTTCGGAAGTTAGCGCCGAAGCTTTATCTAAAGAACTTGGTTTTGATCCAAATGTATATACCGCGTGGGAATCAGGAGAAAATGAGTTTTCTTTAGGAGCGCTTGTCGAAATCGCGGCTCACTTTAAAGTAGATTTATCAGAATTAATAAGCGGTAAAGCGTCAAAATTAAAAACTTACTGCGTTACGCGATCAGGGCAAGCTCCACAGGTAAGCCGCCGCCCGATGTATGACTACTGGAACCTGGCTTACAATTTTCACGGCAAAAAAGCGGAACCATTTATTGTTGAAGCTGCCGCTGAAACCGAAAGTAAACCAATAAATTTAAATACACATCCGGGTCAGGAATTTAATTATGTACTGGAGGGGCGGCTGCTGATATCGATCAGCGGCCATGATATTGAACTCAATCCGGGCGATTGTGTTTATTACAATTCCACCGAGCCGCATGGCATGAAAGCGCTTGGAGGAAAAACAGCCAGATTTTTAGCCATAGTTTTTTAAAATAAAATCAAGGTGCCAAACTACAGTATGGCACCTTGTAAGGAGTTATTTATGTCACTGCTTGACAAATATTTGCCAAGAACAGATTTTGAATCCTACGAGGATTTCTATAAAAATTATAAAATTAATATCCCAGAAAATTTTAATTTCGCTTACGATGTAATCGACGCGCTTGCGGAAAAAAAACCAAACGAGCGCTCTTTACAATGGTGCGATGAAAAGGGAGCGGATGCGGCATTTACTTTTGCGCAAATGAAAGACCTTTCAAACAAAGCCGCTAATGTATTAAAAGACGCCGGAATCGGCAAGGGCGATCCTGTAATGCTGGTGTTAAAACGCCGCTGGGAATACTGGCCTGTACTGCTCGCGTTACACAAACTTGGAGCCATAGCTATCCCTGCGACTCATCTTTTAACAACAAAAGATATTGTGTACAGATGTAATGCCGCCGACATCAAAGGAATTATTTGTGTAGATGATCTCGAACTTACGCAGCGTATTGATGAAGCTTGTCTTTCGGTATCATTAAAATACAAAGCGTATGTTCGCTCGGTTCACAATTTGGATAGTCAAATAAATGTATCAGAACAATGGGTTGATTTTAAACCATTAATGGAAAAAGCGTCCGTCGATTTTTCCAGACCGTCCAACGCGAGTACCAACTCAGACATCATGCTTCTTTATTTTACATCAGGCACAACAGGAATGCCAAAAATGGTACGTCATGATTTTTCATATCCGTTGGGGCACATCGCTACGGCAAAATATTGGCATCGAGTTGTACAGGAAGGATTGCACCTGACGGTCGCTGACACAGGCTGGGCAAAAGCCGCCTGGGGATGTATTTACGGACAGTGGCTTTGCGAAGCGGGTATATTTATTTACGATTACGATCGTTTCGTTCCTTCCGCAATGCTGGAAATAATGAGCAAATACAAACTAACAAGCTTTTGCGCTCCTCCTACGATATATAGATTTTTTATTAAAGAAGATCTAAAAAAATATGATTTTTCCGCTTTAAAACATTGCAGTGTGGCGGGCGAACCATTAAACCCGGAAATTTTTGAAAAGTTTTTAGCCGGCACAGGAATAAAATTGAGAGAATGTTACGGACAGACAGAATTGACTGTTTCTCTTTGTACATGGCCGTGGCTGGAACCAAAACCGGGCTCCATGGGTAAACCCGCGCCGGGTTACGACATCGACCTGGTAAGAGAGGACGGCACTTCCTGCGACATGGGCGAAGAAGGTCAGATTGTTGTAAGAACAGACAAACGAAAACCCGATGGAATGTTCGGCGGTTATTACCGTGACAAAGCGCTTACAGACAGTGTATGGAACAATGATGTATACTATACAGGAGATGTCGCGTGGAAAGATGAAGACGGCTACTACTGGTTTGTAGGGCGCAACGACGATGTTATCAAAAGTTCCGGTTACAGAATCGGACCGTTTGAGGTAGAAAGCGCGCTTATGGAACATCAGGCTGTACTTGAATGCGCCATAACAGGTGTCCCCGATCCTGATCGAGGAACCGCTGTAAAGGCGACTGTTGTGCTTGCCAAAGGTTATGAAGCGTCTGAAGAATTAAAAGTGGAATTACAGGAGCATGTGAAAAAAACAACAGCTCCTTATAAGTATCCGCGAATTGTGGAATTTGTCAGCGAGCTTCCAAAAACGATAAGCGGAAAGATTCGCCGTGTAGAAATACGCGGAGAAGACAAAAAGTAAGTATCAAAAAGGAGAGAGGTATGGACTTAAAAGAACATTTAAAGGAGATATCCGGTAACGATTATATTGACCCGGAATTATTCACAAAGTTCAGTGTAAAAAGAGGTTTACGCAACGATGACGGAACAGGCGTACTTGTAGGTCTAACCCGTGTCGGCGATGTACACGGCTATGATGTTAAAGACGGTAAAAAAACCGCTGTTCCCGGTAAACTTTTTTACAGAGGAATTGATGTTGAGGAAATCGCCGCGGAAGCGTCGAGTAAAAATCAATTTTGCTTTGAAGAAACAATTTACCTTCTTCTTTTTGGAAAGCAGCCGACAAAAAAACAACTTGAAGATTTTAACAAGTTGATCGGCGAAAACCGCCCGCTGCCTAAAAACTTTGTGGAAGATGTAATTTTAAGAGCGCCATCACGCGACATTATGAATAAATTGGCTTCCTCGATTCTGGCTCTTTATCCATATGACGAAAGCCCCGAAGATCAGTCCCCTGAAAATGTGCTTCGCCAGTGTATCGAACTTATCGCGCGCTTCCCAAGTATCGCCGCCTATTCTTACATGTCAAAAAAACACAACTTTGACAGGGAAAGTTTGATCATTCACCAGGTTGATCCTTCATTGTCCGCGGCGGAAACACTGCTATCGTTAATAAGACCGGACAAAAAATACACACAGTACGAAGCGCAGCTTTTGGATCTGGCTCTTGTATTACACGCGGAACACGGCGGTGGTAACAATTCAACATTTACTGTACACGTTGTAACTTCTTCCGACACAGACACATTCTCCGCTATCGCCGCGGGTATTGGTTCTCTTAAAGGTTTTAAACATGGCGGAGCAAACTCAAAAGTAATCGAAATGATGGACGACATCAAGAAAAATGTTAAAAACTGGGAAAGCGAAGAAGAAGTATCAGCATACCTTGAAAAGATTTTAAAAGGTCAAGCTTATGACGGAACAAAACTAATTTACGGACAGGGTCACGCTGTTTATACAATTACAGACCCAAGAGCAAGCTTGTTACGCGACAGAGCCAAAGCATTGGCGGAAGAAAAAGGCATGATAAAAGAATATAACCTTCATTGTTTGATCGAACAGCTTGTTCCGACAGTGTTTAAAAAAGTAAAAGGCTCTGATAAAGAAATTTGCACCAATGTAGATTTCTATTCCGGTTTTGTTTACAAAATGCTCGGTATCCCCGAAGATTTAAACACGCCAATTTTCGCGGTAAGCCGAATAGCCGGCTGGTGCGCTCATCGCCTGGAAGAAATTATCGCGGGCGGCAGAATTATCCGCCCCGCTTACAAGTGCGTACAGCCTCAGTTGCAGTACACAAGTGTAGACAAAAGATAAATTAAAAGTGTCCGCGGATTATTCATACTAAAGTATGCGCAGATTAAAATTCTTTAATTTTGTGTTAATCCGTGTCGTTTAGTACGCAATCCGCGGATTCCATTTTAACATCAAACCCATTTAATATTAAAATTTCAGGTCTGTATTCAAAATGCATTGTATCAATCAAAGCCCAGTTGCCGCCCCAGATAAAACCGTATTCTTCAAATATTTCTATAACTGTTCGCGGCGGCAAATAAAAATTATCAATATTAAACGCTGAACTTCTCGCGGAACCGCCGCTTTCGTTCCATCTCCAATAAGTTTGGCGGCCTCTTAAATCTCTTGGCAACAGGTCAATCGCGGTGCCATAAGAATGATTGCTGCGCCTGTTGGTTCCCGCGATTACACGCCATGTCCAGCCAAAACTCGGCATACCTGTATGAAGTTCATCTATCCATAAATTAATGGAATTATCAAATACAGCGGCGGCGCCAATACGCGCGGATATAATATCCAACTTTGAAACTATTTTGTAGTGAACAAGCATTTTAACGCCGAAAAATGAATACTTTTCCTGTAAATCCCAACTGTCATTTTCTGTAGGTGAATTATGTAAAGCGTCAAATAAAAATGAAGAGCCTACAGAATAAACAGGGTTATTTATAAAAATACGTCTTTGAGCTTCCGTACCGGCGAAAGGATAAACATAAAAATCATAAGGAAGAAAATTTTCCCATTGTTCACGCAGACGCTCAGGCAGGAAACGTCCGTTGGCATAAAAAAAACGTTCGCCGTTAACCAGCATTGTCCAGTCGTCATCAAAGAATTCGATATCGGTTATCTCATTAGGATACGCCTGAGAAAAAGCCAGCATTATACTGTATTGCGCTTCCAGATCATCGGCGATAAGTAAAGTTGAAGGTACAGGTATTTGTTCAGACGCCCGCAGATCAAGGCAACCTGTCAAAAAAAGCGGAATAATAAAAAATAATATTAACGCGTTTTTTAGCGCCATCACATATTTAATTGAATAACAAATCTGTTATTCGTCAGCTTCCTGTACCTTAAATTCGGCGCGCGCCTTGATAACATCGTCGGCTATGCGTCCTGAAATCGGAGCGTAATGACTGAACGCTACGCTAAAGGAACCTGTTCCTGAAGTAATCGAACGCAAGTCTATCGAATAACGAAGAAGCTCGACATGAGGAACTTCGGCGCGAATTTCAGCGATACCGCCAGTAGAATCCTGACCTAGAATTTTACCTCTCTTTCCGGAAAGGTCGCTCATAACATCGCCAAGATATTTTTCTTCGACAAATACAGTAAGATTCATAACAGGTTCAAGCAGTGTGGGAGACGCAAGTTTCATCGCGTCACGGAACGCGCCGCGGGCGGCGATTCTGAACGAAAGTTCGTTTGAATCTACAGGGTGATATTTACCGTCTACTACTTTTACTTCAACGTCAACAACAGGATAACTTGCCATTGAACCGTGTAACATTCCTTCGACTATACCCTTTTCTACGCCGGGTATATAGTTTTTTGGGATCGCTCCGCCGAAAATAGCGTTAACAAATTGATAACCTTCGCCGCGAGCGAGCGGTGCGACTTCAAGCATTACCTTTCCGTACTGACCGTGTCCGCCTGATTGTTTTTTGTGAGTGTATTCAGCGTTTGCTTTTTTTGTGATAGTTTCACGGTACGCGATACGAGGAACACGGGTTTCAACTTCTATCTTTTGGTTAGCTTTTATTTTATCAAGAATAATATTTATCTGTAATTCGCCCATTCCGGAAATAACAGCTTCTTTTGTTTCTCCGTTATAATTGAAGCGGAAAGTTTTATCTTCTTCCGTGGCGCGAACAAGGAACTCGCCTAGTTTGTCTTCGTCCTTCTTCGCGAGCGCGTTTACCGCGACCGAGTGAACAGGTTCCGGTAAAGCCAGCGGCGCGAAACTTGGACCGTCGGATGCTGCCAATGTATCGTTAGTTTTAAGTGTGGCGGCTTTGGTAATAATACCGACATCACCAGCATGCAACTCTCTTACTTCTTCAAGCTTTTTACCCTGGCAGGTATAAAGTTTACTGATACGTTCTTTTTTATTTTCAGATACATTGATTGTTTCAGA
>Ga0123356_10001482_pt1 | contig 25853 bp, 21 predicted proteins | sample TergutEmb28metaG_2_FD_92546 | JGI IMG/M metagenome (GOLD analysis project Ga0123356, IMG submission 92546) | Embiratermes neotenicus P3 segment gut microbial communities from Petit-Saut dam, French Guiana - Emb289 P3 | ecosystem: Host-associated > Arthropoda: Insects > Digestive system > Gut ...
AGCGTGCCCCCGGAGCCGACGCTCGAGATCGCCACCGAACCGTTGGCAATGCACTCCTGGCCAGGCGGCGCCGTGCCCGCCACCACGAGCAGCGGTCCGCCTGGGGCAGCGGCCGCCGCTGGGTCGTAACTAGAGCCGAATCCGGCCGGCAGGACGGACCCCGCCTGCCGCCATGTCATGCCGTCCGCCGCCTTAGTCCAGACCGCCGCGAGCGGCCCGGTAGCGCCAAAGCGGGTCGCCGCGACCCCGGTGACCGCCTCGTCCGCTGCCGTGGCCGGCTCGCCGAGCGTCCGCGCGGGCCCGGTCGCCACCCGCTCGATCCCCGCTGCGGCCGGACCGGCTGCCTGCCCGGATATCGCCGCCGGGCTGGCGAGCGCGGCTGTGCTCGCCGCCAGGCCCACGGCAATCACCAGCACGCCGGCTGCCCGTCGGAGCATCCGGCTGGCCCGTTGATACCTGCGCATTCCGATTCGCCACCATAACCCGGCCGTGATTGCACCGGGCCGGCCCCGGTCGCATTCAGCGGTAATTCATTGCTGGCCGCCTCGGCCGGCGCAGATGCAGAAATTCCCCATAACGGCTCCATCGGCGCGCCAGAGTCCCCCCGCATAACTTGCAGGAAAGCGTGGAAGGAGGTGCGATTTGTCCCTAGCGCGGATATGGGACAGGCGCGTTGCGGGCTGGCACGAGCATGTCACGTCGACCAGCGGATTCGGAAAGGTGCGCGATCGGCTGCTCGCCATTTCGGCTCCCGAGCCCGCTGGTGCCTGCGTAGACCTGGGCGCAGGAACCGGGTTCGTGTCGCTCGCCCTCGCCCCGCTGGCCGATTCCGTGCTTGCGGTCGATATCTCGTCCGCGATGGCGGAATCACTGGCCGCCCGCGCCGCGCAGGCGGGTCTGCGCAACATCAGGACGCAGGTGGCAGACCTGCGGACCTTCCAGCTGCCGGCCGCCAGCGTCGATCTGGTCGTGTCTAATTACGCGCTGCACCACCTGCGGGACCAAGACAAACGCGAGCTGGCCGGCGAGGCCGCCCGGTGGCTGCGTCCCGGCGGCCGCATCGTGATCGCGGACATGATGTTCGGCCGCGGCACCACCAAGCGCGACCGGCAGATCCTGCGTGACAAGGTGCGCGCGCTCGCTGCCATGGGGCCTGGCGGATGGTGGCGGATCGCCAAGAACCTGCTCAGGTACGGGCTTGGCGTGGGTAGCGAGCACCCGGCCACGCCGGAGTTCTGGCAGCAGGCGCTGCGCGACTCCGGATTCGCCGACGTCCGCTTCGAGCCGGTCGTCGCGGAAGCCGGCATTGTGTCGGGCACCCGCGGCGCCGCGGCGCCGTGCCCGCGGCGAACCGGCCGCGAAGCGCTGCCGGAACCGGGCCGGGGCGTGCCTGCCCGCCGCCGCCTCGCAGTAGTTCTCGGCGCCATCGTGTTCTGCGCTCTGGTCGGCGGCGGAGTGGCCGGGGCGGTGCGCTATGGCGACGCGTTCTGGCTGTACCGCGGTTTCCCGCCGCCGTCCGCGCCGCAGAGCATCATCGTTCATGACGCAGGGACAACTAGGCGGGTCCCGGTCATCCTGCCGACGGTGCAGAGCATCGTGGTGCGCAGCCGAGCGCTCGGTGGTTACCCGGATCAAGTGGACGTAGTCCTCCCGCCCGGGTATGCGAGCCACCCCGCGCAGCGCTATCCCGTCCTGTACCTGCTGCACGGATTCCCCGGCCAGCCCTCGCAGTTCCTGAACGTCGGCCAGGTCGCGACAACGGAAGCGACTTTGATCGCCGCCGGCCGGATCAAGCCGATGATCCTCGTCATCCCCAGCGGGACCCGGTTGCTCCTTGCCGACGAGGAGTGGGCCAACGGCATCAGCCCGGGCAACGCATGGGAGACCTTCATCGCCCGTGACCTGGTCAAGGTGATTGACGCGACGTACCGGACCGTGCCGGGCGGCGGTGCGCGCGGCATCGCCGGGCTGTCGGAAGGTGCCTACGGAGCCGTGAACATCGGGCTGCACCATCCCGGTGAGTTCGGCCTGCTGGAAAGCTGGTCCGGCTACATGGTCGCGGACAACATGCCCGCCATCTTCGGCCGGAGTCCGGGCGCTCTGGCATACAACAGTCCCGCGACGTGGATCCGGGCGGTCGCCTCCGAGGTACGGGCCAGCCGCACCTATATCTGGTTCTATTGCGGAGCGAGCGACTCTTTGGCAAGGCAGAACCGTTCGTTCGCGGCCGAGTTGCGCGCTCTTGGCATCGCTCATCGATTCTTCGTTATCCCTGGGACGCACAGCTGGCGGCTCTGGCGAGGCCAGATGCCGCAGGCGCTGATCACGGCATCGGCTCGGCTCAGCCATGGGTAGGTACCTGCGCGGCACGGCCGTCTACACGGCCCGGACGATCACAGTCGTACTGGCGATCGTGATGCTGACGTCGGCCGCAACCGGCTGGCTGTACTGGGTGCGCCCTGCCGTGGCCGGGTGGCCGGGCCCGCGGATTGCCGATGCCATGCCGCTCGATGAGCTTCCCGGCACCGACGGGATACCGCTGATCATCTATGTCGGTGTCTTCGCGATCGCTGGGCTCATTCTCGGGCTGGTGGCCCGGACGGTCCGGCTGGACCGGCTGACCGCGGCATGGCTCCTGGCGGCAGGGACGGGCGGCTGGCTCCTTGCCGTCGACACGTTCTGCATCTTCGTCGTCCGGCAGGTACCGTCCGGCGCGGCGCTGCGCACGGCAGCGGGCCTGCAGCCGGTGTACATTGCGGCGGCACTGGCTGGAGCGGGCGGCGCGCTGCTTGGCAGGAACGAGCGGGCCACCGGCATCCCGTCCAGGCTGCTCGCCTGGCTGGTGGCCGCGGGCGGGCTCATCGACGTTGCGTCAGCGGCCTTCCCGCGGCCCGGGCCTACTCTCGGCGCGCTGGAAAAGCTGCTGCCCGGCGCGGTCATGCCGGCCACGCACATTCTTCTCGTCCCGGTGGGCGTGCTGCTGCTGATAACGTCCAGCGGGCTTGCCCGCCGGAACCGTCGTGCCTGGCGCCTCGCCGTGGCCATGCTGAGCATGTCGGTACTGCTCCAGTTCCTGCGCGGTCCCGATTACGCCGCCGCGATCACGACCGGACTGGTGGCCGTGGCCCTGGTCGCCCGGCGTGACTACTTCGCCCACCGCGGCGACCCGGCAGCTCAGCCTTCGGCGCTGCTTCGGCTCTCCGGGATGCTGGTTTTCGCGCTGCTCTACGGCGTAACCACGCTCTGGGCCTACCGAACCTCCTCTGACCTCCCGTTCAGCCTCTTCGCCGCGCTGCGGGACACCTTGGCGGCGATGATCGGCCGAATGCCGGGTGACGTCGACTTCCTGCCGGGCGAATTCGCTGAATGGTTTCCGCTGTCAGTGCTGTCGATCGTCGTGATCGCGGTCATCTGGGCGGGCGCGGTGTGGATCCGCCCGTGGCGGCATCGCCTGCTAGCCGATAACCGGCGGCGCGCTCAGGCGGCTGAGATCGTGCGTCAGTGGGGCAGCGACACCCTTGCCCCCTTCGCTCTGCGTTCAGACAAAGAATGGTTCGTCACCGGCCGCACGCTGATCGCCTACCGCGTGGTCCGCGGCATCGCCCTGGTCAGCGGCGACCCCATCGGCCCGCCGGACGAGGCGGAGGCATCGCTCCGCACCTTCCTGGCCCACGCAAGCGGCCGCGGCTGGCGGACCGCCGTCATGGGCGCCTCCGGCCGTCTCCTCGATGTCTACCGGAGCATGGGCTTCCGGCCGGTGTATCACGGCGACGAGGCGGTCATCGACACCGCGTGCTTCGCCCTCGACGGGCGTCCGATGCGCACCGTCCGGCAGGCGGTCCACCGCCTCGAGCGCAACGGGTTCCGGGCTGGGGTGGTTATGGCGGGCAACATGTCCGCCGCCCTCCGAGCCGAGCTGACCGCGGTTGGCAACCGCTGGCTAGGGGGCGGTGCCAGGAAGGGCTTCACGATGGAGCTCGATAGTCTCTTCCGGCTTACCGGCGACGACGCTCTGTTCGTCATCGGGCGCGACCCGCACGGCCGGATAGTGGGGTTCCTGCACCTAGCCGCCTGTCCGGCCAGCCAGTCCCTCTCGCTGTCCACGATGCCGCGGCTGCGGGACGCGCCCAACGGATTCACCGCGTGGCTCATCGTGCAGGCAGCGGAGTGGGCCCGCGGTCACGGCTTCGCGTCCCTCTCGCTGAACTTCGCGCCTTTCGCGGGCCTGCTCGGCGCGCAAACTGAGCTGCCGTCCGGCCGGCGCCTGGAGCGCCGCCTGCTGCTGCGCCTGAAGAAGGTGCTTGACCTGCAGCTAGATAATCTGCTCCAGTTCAACGGCCAGTTCGCCCCGGCATGGTTGCCCCGGTACGTGATCCTCCAGGCGTGGACGGACCTCCCCCGGGTGGTGGTGGCGGCAATGGCCGCCGAGGGCTACCTGCCGTACGCGAGCCTGATACTCGGTCGAGGATGGGCACCGTCCCCGGTTCCCGGCCAGGCCGCACGGCGGCAGGATGCCGTTGAGGCCGGGTCGCCCGCGCGGCACCCAGCCGATGACACCTCGGAGCGTAGCCGCGGGTCCCGGAGTGCGGCCACCTCTGGCCAGCGATGAAGCTCACCCTGGGCCTGCTGCTGGCGCTACTGTCGGCATCCGCCCTCAGCTGTGGCTTCTACCTGCAGCACGCTTCGTCGGGCACACTGCCCGCGCTAACCCTGCGGCACCCGCTTGCGTCACTGTCCGCCTTGTTCGGCAACGTGCACTGGCTCGCAGGCTTCGTCGTCGGCCTGAGCGGGTGGGCCTGCTACATCGTGGCACTGTGGCTTGCGCCGCTCGCGCTCGTGCAGGCCGTCTCGGCGGCTGGCGTCGGACTGCTCGCGCTGCTGGTCCGGCACGGTGGGGGCCGGCTGTCCCGGCCGGAACGGCTGGCCGTGGCCGGGTCAGTTGGCGGCCTGGTTCTGCTCAGCCTTTCCCTCCCGGCGGCCACCCGCCGACCGGTGCCACCCGGCTGGGCCGCCCCGGTCGGCTGGGTGCTGCTGTCGGCGCTGCTGGCCGGGATCGCCGCACGCCCAGCCGCGACGCTGCTCAGACCCGGTGCGGGGCTCGCGGTCGCGGCAGGACTCCTGTATTCGGCGGGTGACGTCGCGACCAAGGCCGCGGTCAGCGGTACCCGGCCGGCTCTGCTGTTCGGCGCCCTCCTGCCCGCCTGTCATGGCCTGGCCTTCTGGGCGCTGCAGTTGAGCTTCCAGCGCGGCGCCGCGATGGCTACGGTCGGCGTGTCGAGTCTGCTGACCAACGTCCTGCCGATACTCGCCGGGCTCAGCATCTTCGCCGAGCACATGCCCGGGGGCGCCGCAGGCGCCCTGCGCGGGCTCGGGTTCGCTGCTGCCGTGCTCGGCGCGGCCCTGCTCGCGGCCGGGAGCGAAGGCGGGCCCGGCTGGAAGGCCGGCGAGCGCCCGCTAACTTCACCCGAGCATGGCGGAGCCATGATCGTGCGGGAAGCGCGCCTGGGTAGGATTCCTGACACGCCCAGACCGATCGAAGACCGGTAACGCCCGAACCGCCCGCGCGGCGCCAGCGCTGCGCCAGGCATGCGGTCGCCATGGTCAGCACGAGGACACGCGCATGAGCGAGCACCATGACCACGCGGCACACGACGAGCAGCGCCCGCACGGGGAGCAGGCCTGGGACGAGCGATACCGGGCTAAGCCTGAGGTCTGGAGCGGCAGCGCCAACGTCGTCCTGGTGGCGGAGGCGGCGAATCTTCACCCTGGGACGGCACTGGACGCGGGAGCCGGCGAAGGCGGCGATGCCTTCTGGCTCGCCGCCCGGGGGTGGAAGGTCACCGGCGCCGACATCTCCAGCGTGGCCATCGAGCGAGCCGGCAAGCGCGCCAGCGAGCGTGGGCTGACCATTACCTGGCTGCACGCGGACCTCGCCAAGGTCCCGGCGCCAGGTACTTACGACCTGGTCACCGCCCACTACCTGCATGTGCCGAAGACAAAGCAGCAGTCGCTGTTCCGCCATCTCGCCGCCGCCGTCGCACCCGGCGGCACGCTGCTCGTGGTAGGTCACGCCCTCAGCGACATGCTGAAGGTGCCTCGCCCCGACCTGGTGGAGTACGGATGGACGGCCGAGGAGGTGACCGCCGCGCTCGGCGATGGCTGGACAATCGAGGCAGCGGAGGCTCGCCCGCGCCCGGCCACCGGCCCGGACGGTGACGAGGTCACCATCCACGACGCGGTCCTGCGCGCCCGCCGCGACTGACGACGCGACGCCGGCGCGAGTGGTGGAACTGGCGGCGGACCGCAGCGCGGTGACCGACTGGGAGCCGCGCCGCTACTTCGAGCGAATCTGACTGATCTGAGGGGCGCTGGTGGAGGGAAGGCTAGCGGGGCGGACGGCGGTCGTGACCGGCGCCGGAAGCGGGATCGGGCTGGCGACCGTGCGGCGGTTTGCCGACGAGGGCGCGAAGGTGGTGGCCGTCGACATCGACGCGGACTCCGGCAGTAAGGCAGCGGCCGAGTCGGGCGGCGTTTTCGTCCAGGCCGACGTGAGCGTTGCCGACGACGTGACGCGGGCGTTCGCCGTCGCCCGCGAGACATACGGTGGCGTGGACATCGCGTTCAACAACGCGGGCATCTCGCCGCCGGACGACGATTCGATCCTGACCACGGGCCTGGACGCGTGGCGCAGAGTCCAGGAGGTGAACCTGACGTCGGTCTACCTCTGCTGCCGCGAAGCCATCGGCTACATGCGCCAGCGGGGCAAAGGGTCCATCATCAACACGGCGTCGTTTGTCGCCGTAATGGGGTCGGCGACCTCGCAGATCTCTTACACGGCCTCCAAGGGCGGCGTGCTCGCCTTGTCACGCGAACTGGGTGTGCAGTTCGCCCGCGAAGGGATCCGGGTCAACGCGCTGTGCCCGGGGCCGGTCAACACCCCGCTGCTCAGCGAACTGTTCGCGGCTGACCCGGAACGTGCCGCCCGGCGGCTGGTGCACATACCGCTGGGCCGGTTCGCGGAAGCATCCGAGATCGCCGCCGCGGTGGCCTTCCTGGCCAGCGACGACGCCTCATTCATCACCGCGTCCACGTTCCTCGTCGACGGCGGCATCTCAGGCGCCTACGTCACGCCCCTGTAAGGGCACAGCAGCTCGCCTGTTTACCGTTTTCTCTACCCGCCCCGTCTCCCGCGTGAACGAGAGGATCAGGCAGCATCTCGTGGCAGCGGCGCGGCGGGGCTGGTTAGCCGGTCAACGGCTTCTCCATGAAGATGCGCCGGTAGCCGTCCTCAGTCCGGCGCTCGATTTCGACGTAGCCGAGCCGTGCGTAGATGGCCTGGTTCTCGGTCATCACCTCGTGGGTGACCAGAGCCATCCGGTTGAGCCCCTGGCGAGCGGCCTCATGCTCGGCGAACTCCATCAGGGCGCGGCCCAGCCCGCGGCCCTGAGCGCTGGGATCTACCGCGATGTTCTCGACATACAGATGGTCGTCGCGGGGGTAGAGGGTGAGCACAGCCGTGACGGGAGAGCCCGTGACCCAGGTCGTACCCGCCTCGACCGATGGTCCGTAGTCGCGGGACATCGGGGCGGGCGGTTTGTCCATCCGAGTCAGGTACCGTGCGTACGCGGCGTCGATGACCGTCCTGATCGCCGGCAGGTCGTCGGCGGTCGCACGACGGAGTCCGGGCGCACCCGGCGCGCTGTCAGGTGGTGTAGTTGTCATAGGTCGACCTCATGCACTTGAGCATCCTGGTTCCTCTCGGCGATGACTGCGGCACATTCCAGAGCACAGCCGAACTTAAACACGTTCCCGTAGGCACCCCGGAGGTATCGCGATGACCGAGCGCCACGTGCTGGATCTGGAGCAGATCGACAGCACGCAGCTCGCGCTCGCTGGCGGCAAGGGTGCTCAGCTGGGGGAACTTTCGCGGATCGAAGGTATCCGCGTGCCGGCTGGCTTCTGCCTGACGACGGACGCCTTCCGCCTGGTCATGGCAACCGTGCCTGGCGTCGACGATCAGCTCGGCCGGCTGTCGCAGCTGGATCCCGACGACCGGCCAGCGATCCGCGCGCTCAGTGCGGAGATCCGGCGGACTGTTGAGGGAATCGCCATCCCCGATGATCTGGCTGCGGCGATCACCCGCGCTGTGACCCGGCTTGACGGCGAAGGTGCCTACGCGGTCCGGTCCAGCGCGACAGCGGAGGACCTGCCCACCGCATCCTTCGCGGGCCAGCAGGACACCTACCTGAACGTCGTGGGGCTGGCCGCAATCCTCCGGCACGTCACCATGTGCTGGGCCTCCCTGTTCACCGAGCGGGCGGTGACGTACCGCCTGCGGAACGGCTTCGACCACCGCAAGGTCCAGATGGCCGTCGTCGTGCAGCGGATGCTCTTCCCGGACGCGGCCGGCATCCTCTTCACCGCCGACCCCGTCACCTCCAACCGGAAGGTCGTCTCCATCGAGGCCAGCTTCGGCCTGGGCGAGGCGCTGGTAGCCGGCCTGGTAAACGCGGACGTCTACACGGTGCGGGACGGTGAAGTTGCCAGCAAGGCCATCGCTGCCAAGCGGCTCGCCGTCCACGCCTCGCCGGCCGGCGGAACGCAGGAACTTGCCATCGAGCCGGCGAATCAGCGGCTGCCGGCCCTGACCGATGCCCAGGTCAGGCGGCTCGCTCGGCTGGGCCGTCGGATCGAAGCGCACTTCGGGCACCCTCAGGACATCGAATGGTGCCTAGTCGGCGATGAGTTCGCCTTCGTTCAGAGCCGGCCGATCACCACGCTGTTCCCCATCCCCGCTGCCAGCGATCAAGGCAACCACGTCTACCTCTCCGTCGGTCACCAGCAGATGATGACGGACGCCATGAAGCCCCTAGGGCTCTCGCTGTGGCTGCTGACGACGCGAGCCCCCATGACCGAGGCCGGCGGAAGGCTGTTCGTCGATGTCACCCGGGCGCTGGGTTCACCAGCGGGCCGCGTGGGCCTGCTGAAGTCCATGGAGAGGCATGATCCGCTGATGGCGGACGCGTTGCGGACCATCCTGGACCGCGGCGACTTCATCCCCGCCCTCGCCGACGCGGGCCCGGGCGGGACGCCGGCTGACAGCGCGCCTGCCGGGATCGAGCCCGATCCGGCGATCGTCACCGAGCTGATCGAGCGCAGCCAGGCCTCCATCGCCACGTTGAAGCGCGGCATCCGGGCGAAGACCGGATCGGCGCTGATCGACTTCATCCTTGCCGACGTCCAGGAGCTGCGGCGGATGCTGTTCGATCCGCGGAGCCATCAGGTGTTCATGACAGCGATGCAGGCGAGCTGGTCACTCAACGAGCAACTGGAGGCGTGGCTGGGCGAGAAGAACGCGGTCGACACGCTCACCCAGTCCGTCCCCGACAACGTCACGGCGGAAATGGGGCTGGCGCTCCTGGACGTCGCGGACGTGATCCGCCCGCATCCGGACGTGGTGGCGTTCCTGCAGCACGTCCAGGACGACAACTTCCTGGACGAACTGCCTGCGCTCGCCGGCGGGGGTGCAGCCCGCGACGCCATCCAGGGCTACCTCGACAAGTACGGGATGCGCTGCGTGGGCGAAATCGACATCACGAGGCCACGCTGGAGCGAACGCCCCAGCACGCTGGTGCCCATGATCCTCGGTAACGTCAAGAACTTCGAGCCGGGCGCCGGCGAGCGGCGCTTCGAGCAAGGCCGGCAGCAGGCCTGGGAGAAGGAACAGGAACTGCTGACCCGCTTGCGGGCCTTGCCCGGCGGGGCGCGGAAGGCAGCAGAGGCCAAGCGGGAGATCGACCAGATCCGGACCTTCATCGGCTACCGGGAGTACCCGAAGTACGACATGATCAGCCGCTACTTCGTCTACAAGCAGGCCTTGCTCAGCGAGGCCGACCGCCTCGTGCGAGCTCACGTGCTTCGCGACTCCGAAGACATCTTTTTCCTCACGCTCTCCGAGCTGCACGATGTTGTCCGCACCAGCCAGGTGGATGACCAGCTCATCCGCCAGCGCAAGGACGCGTACCGGTCGCATCAGGCGCTTACGCCGCCCCGGGTGCTCACCTCCGATGGCGAGGCTGTCACCGGGGCGTACCGCCGCGTCGATGTCCCGCCCGGCGCGCTGACCGGCTTGCCGGTTTCCGCCGGAACCGTCGAGGGACGGGCGCGCGTCATCCTCGAGATGGCCGAGGCCGACCTGCAAGCGGGCGACATCCTGGTGACCGCCTACACGGACCCCAGCTGGACGCCCGCCTTCGTCGCCGTCAGAGGCCTGGTCACCGAGGTGGGGGGCCTGATGACTCATGGCGCGGTGATCGCACGGGAGTACGGCTTGCCGGCCGTGGTGGGGGTGGAGCACGCCACCCGGCTGATCCGGGACGGGCAGCGGATCCGCGTGCACGGAACGGACGGGTACGTCGAGATCCTGCCTTAGGCGGGACCGCCGCCGGCCTTACCGGCGGCGGGACGCGGCCTCTAGTGACCTCGTGCCGAACTCCCAGCGGTTGTCGGTGACGTCGATCGTGGCGCCGGGCGGGACGATCTGGTCGATGCGGTCGAGCATGTCGCTGGACAGCTCGGTCCCGTCGGCAGCCAGGTAGCCGTCGAGGTGTTCCATGGTCCGGGGGCCGATGATCGCCGAGGTGACCGCGGGATGCCGGACGGCGAAGGCGACCGCCATCTGGATGAGGGTGATCCCGGCCTCGTCGGCGAGCGCGCCGAGCGCGTCCGCCGCGTCGAGCTTGGCGGCGTTCGCGGGGCTGGCGGCGTCGAAGGCGACCGGGTTGCGGGCGCGGGCTGGCGAGCCGGGCCCGCCGACCCGCTGGCCCTTGCGGTACCTGCCCGACAGCCAGCCCTCAGCCAGCGGGCTGTAGGCGAGGACGCCCATTCCGTGCCGCAGGCAGGTGGGCAGCAGGTCGTACTCGATGGCGCGGGTCAGCATCGAGTAGGGCGGCTGCTCGGTGCGGAACCGCCCGTGACCGCGGCGGTCGGCGGTCCACTGCGCCTCCACGATCTGGGAGGCGGGGACCTTTGACGCGCCGAAGGAACGGATCTTGCCGGCTTGCACGAGGTCGGTCAGGGCGCCGAGGGTCTCGTCGATGTCCGTGTTCGGATCGGGCGCGCCGAGCTGGTAGAGGTCGATCCAGTCGGTCCGAAGCCGGCGCAGCGAGCCCTCGACCGACTGCGTGATCCACCGCCGCGACCCGCCGCGACGGTTGGGATCCCCGCCGAAGGACACTCCGAACTTAACGGCGAGCACGACGTCGTCGCGCCGTCCGCCAGCGAGGGCCTTGCCCAGGATCACTTCCGACTCCCCGGCGGAGTACCCGTCGGCGGTGTCGATGAAGTTAATCCCGGCGTCCAGGGCGCGGTGGATGATCTTGATCGCGTCGTCGTGATCTGGGTTGCCCCAGGCGCCGAACATCATCGCGCCCAGGCACAGCTGGCTGACCGAGATGCCGGTCTGCCCGAGAGGCCGGTACTCCACGGGTAACCCCTTCCTCGCGGCCGCAGGCTGGCCGCGTTGGGTGAGATAAGATCGGGTGGGTCAGGCGGATAGCCTGTCCACTTCACCCTAGCCGTATCCGGATAGCCTGTCCACTTGGAAGCGCGAATGCCTGCGAGCCAGCCCCGGTCACCGATCAGGCGAACTGACGCCGAACGCAACCGCGACAAGATCCTCACGGTCGCACGCGCCGCGTTCGCCGATCCCGAGGCAGAAGTGTCGATGGCCGAGGTCTCGCGACGCGCTGGGGTCGGCATGGCAACCCTCTACCGCAACTTCCCGGGTCGGCGCGAGCTCCTCGAGGCCTTGTACTCCGAGCAGGTGGACGCCATCTGCGCGGCGGCCGAGGCTCCCGGCGGGCCGACGCCTGGCGCGAGCCTCGTCTCCTGGCTGCAGCAGCTCTTCGCCTTCTTCGCGAGCAAGCGTCACATCGCATCGGAGCTGCTCAAGCACACCGACAGCGAAGACCCGGTGTTCGGCGGCAGCCGTGCCCGGGTCATCGCGGCTGGCCGGCCGCTGCTCAGCGCCGCGCAGCAGGCCGGCGAGATTCGCGACGACCTCGATCTCGAACAGGTCCTCGACATGGTCCACGCCATCGCGACCATCGACGGCGCCACCAGTCATACCCAGCCGATTCTTCAGGCCGCGCTCGATGGCCTGCGTCGCTCGTGACTGCACGCATCGCCCGTACCGCACATTGCCGGCTCCGGCTGCCGGGCACGCTCACCCGCCCGTTCCTGGAACCTCCGTCCGGGTTCCAGCTGCCCGCTGCGCGCTTCGGGGCTGGACTGGATGACGCGGTCGAATCGCGTCGCGGTGTAGCGCAGTTCCGCGTGAAGTTCCATCCCGGGCTCGGGCGGTACGGTGTCGCGCGGCAGCAGGAGCATTGAGACGAGCATGTGCGGCGGTTCGGCGAACCATTGCCGCTGTCCGTCCCAGGTGAACGGGGAGAGGACCTTGTTGATGGCGGCCAGACCGGAGCGTTGCAGGGTGCGGGCGCGGGGCAGCAGGCCGTGCACGGAGCGGGGGGCGATCAGGCCGATGCCGTGGGCGGTGCCGCCTGCCACCATGACCAGCCAGCCGTCGCGGGCCGAGCGGTGCTGGCGGTAGCCGAGGCGTTCCCCGCGGGAGACCGGGAAGACCTGCTGGACGGTGCCGGCCGCGGTCAGCGCCGAGCGGCGGCCGAGCCACAGCCGGGTCCCGGTCCGCTGCCGGAAGCTGGTGGCCGGGAAGGCGGCGGCCAGCGCGGCCAGTTCGGCGGGTTCCAGGTGGCTGACGTACATGGTGCGCACCGCAAAGCCGGCCGCGGTCAGCGCGGTCACCCAGCGGGCGGTCTGCGCGGCCGGGTCGGTGCCCGGCGGCCGGTCAATGGGCAGGTGCAGCGAGAACGCCTCGATCGCCCGCCCGCCGTCGGTCACGGCGGCCAGCGCGGCCAGGTCGGTTTCGGCGATGCCCTGGCGGCGCAGCGAGGTGCGGCAGTCCACGATCAGCCGCCGCCCGGCCAGCGCGGCCGCGGCCTCCACCGACCCCGCGGTGTACAGCAGCCGCCCGCCGGGGTCGGGCGGCAGCGGGTCGGCGGGCCCGGGGGTTTCCAGCACGATCACCTCCCCGGGGAAGAGCCCCAGCGCCACGGCAGCGTCCTCGGTGGTGCCGACCGCGATCTGCGCAACCCCTAGGTCCGCTGCGGTCTGGGCCAGCAGCGGGACGGTGAACCCGTACCCGTTGCCCTTCACCACCGGCACCAGGCCCGGATCGGCGGCCACCTCGGCCCGCAGATGCTCCTGCCACGCCGGGCCATCCACATACAAGGTCAAAGGCACTGGCCCAGCTCCTCAACTCTGCTCCGGACAGCTGCGGTGCTATCCGTCATGCCCGCAAGATTGGCCGCTGACAGGGTGAGCGGCACTCACCTCGTCCGTGTGAACCCGCCAGGCAGCCGCTATTCGTTAGCCGGATTGCGCGAGCTGAGTTCCTGTTCCACTAGTTCCGTGGCCAGTCCTAGCATTTCGAAAAATTTCGGCTGCTTTTGCTTGAGGAGTCTGCGCACATATTCCATGTTTTCCGTGCTCTGTTCACCGATCGCCATTGTCGTCGCCATCCGCCTGGCCAGGACTCAGCGAACGATCCGCAGGGCCAGCTTCGGCGGGCAGCCGCGCAGCACCAGCCGGGCGATTTGATGCCAGTCCACGTGGTCAGCGTGAACCTCGGCCATCGGCCGGGGGACCCCCAGCTGGGTGAGGCGAGTCACCCGCCAGTCGTGCACGAGCCGGTCTTCGAGGTCGATGCCCTCCAGGCCGGCGATCCCTCGGGTTTGCTCCATCGTGTACCCCTCCAGCAGGATCTGGTCCTATCCGCTGTCATTCAGCCGCGCTCAGCGCCGCGCTAGGACCTTTTTCCACTTCGTCAGACTCAGCGTCGTCGGTAAGCGGGTGAGGGCGCATCGTCTGAATAGGGTGAGTACGGAAATACCCAGGGGATCATTCACTGCAGTCACACCGAGAAAAATGGCACGAAAGCGGGAGCGGGAGCTAAGAGATCACTGCCTCTTAACTCCCGCCTGTATCCTCAAGACGATGGCGGCGGCTCGTCCGGCGGCGGCACGCGGCGGACTTCGATGAGCTCCAGGCCGAGCGCCTCGGCCTCGGCCAGCACCCCGTAAAGCGCGGCCTGGTCGGCCAGCACACCCGTCAGGACGGTATCACCGGCATCTGCCCGGGCTCGCAGGTCGGGAAACGCGGAGCAGATCGTCTCGCCCAGCCGGCCGCGGACGCGGATCTCGTACACCTGCCGCCGTGTCTCGCGCTGCATGGCCATCACCGGTGCCCCCCAGTTGAGTGCGCGGCTCGCGTGTACCGGGGCGTGCCGTGCGTATTGCGCTTGATGATGGTCCTCCTAATCGGTTCCCAGGCTCGGGACAGCCCGGGTAAGAAGGCAATCGCTTCGCCGCTGCATGCCTACGGCACAATCACGAGCGGCACCGGGCAGTGCCGCGCGAGGCCGACCGCGACCGAGCCGACGACCCGATGGCTGTCACGGGAGGAGCTTCCGACCACGATTGTCACGATCTCACCGGGCCATCATCGCCGATGGCGGAGGCGGCCGCGATCAATTCCCCGACGATGGCGCCGCCGCGCCGCTGGAAACCCCACCGGGTAGCGGGCGCAGAACCGTCGCATCCGGTTACCAAGCGCAGCGCCTGTGGCTGGCTGTCTGTGTAATCTGGCATGTCAGCCAGCTTGGCCGCCGAAGGGATGAGCGGCAATCACCCGATCGAGATGATCGCTCGGCGGGCCTGGACAGCACTAGGCCGATGCGGTTGGACACCCGCTGCGGCAGGCCGTCCGGCGCATGCCTGCGGTTACGCGCTGGCGGGCGAGTCCAGCGCGTCGCCGGCTACCTCCCGGCGCGGGGTCTTCCGCTTGCGCTCCTCTTCGGTCAGGCCGCCCCAGATGCCATACGCCTGACGGGTCTGCAGCGCGAACGTGAGGCACTGGCGCCGGACCAGGCAACTCCCGCACACCGCTTTCGCCTCGGCCTCCTGCTCCACGCACTTGCCGGCGGACGAGACCGGGAAGAACAGCTCCGGGTCGACAGCCTGGCAGGCGGCATGCAGCCGCCAGTTCTCCTCGAACCGTCGTGCCGCTCCAGCGGGGACCAGGTAGAGCCGCGGTGGCGCGTCCGGGAGATGCTTCATGGCAGGTCCTTGTCGTCGGGCAGTCGTGCCATCGCTGGAACCTCATCGATGGCCTGGGGTGCGCCAACGATGACCCGCAGCCGGGTGAGCCCGGATCACCCGAACCGCATGATCGCGCCGCATCGCCGGCCGGTCGCGCGCTGCGCGGTCACCCGCCATGGCCGGGCACGACACCGTGACCTGTGCGTTCGCGATCAAAGATTCAGTTCGGCAGTCCGAACGAACGGTGGCGTCTGTCCCGCGTCAAGCCGGGGCAGGCAATCCGGCCGGCTGGAACGGCGGGATCACCCCGACCGGGTGATTGCCCGCTCACCCGGCCCGGAGCCAGGCTCGCAGGCGGGGGAACCGGAGGAGGCGTCATCATCGAACTGACTACCTGCCGCGCGCCCGATGGCGTGCCCGACGCGAGCTCACCCGCTGGGTGCGGGTGATGGCCGCGCCGAGTGAGTCCCGGCAGCAGATGTATCAGATCCGCGTTCGCGGCCAGCTGGGCCAGACGATCCGCTCAGCGTTTCCCGCGTTGCGGGCCCTGGCAGACGGCGGTGACACGGTGCTGACCGGCGTGCTGGCCGACCAGGCCGCGCTGTACGGCGCGCTGGCCGCGGCCGAGGCGCTGGGCCTGGAGCTGCTCGAAGTTCGCCGGCTGTCGCCAGACGAGCCGCTGGAGCCGTCGTCGTGACTCCGCTCGGCACGCCCGGGGAGCGGGTCACGCCGGGGGAGCGGGTCACGCCGCACCTCAGCCTTGTGCTGGCATCGCCGGTCACTGATCCCGGGCTGAACGCGGACCCCGGAGGGCTGCCCCGCCCGGGAGTCTCGCCGGGAGCATTGAGGTCGTCTGTGGCTCGTGAGAATATCGCGGCTGTGGATGCCGGCCAGAAAAGCGCCGCGGCAGGGCGGGTCGCTGGTCTTGGCGCGAGCGGGGTGGTGGCCCGTCCGGAGCTGGTCGAGCGGCTAGGGGCAGCCCGGGTGACCGTGGTGGTGGCGCCGGCGGGCAGCGGCAAGACGATGCTGCTGCGGTCCTGGATCAGCCAGGAGGTGCTGGACGGGCGCGTGGCATGGGTGGCGGTCGGCAGGGATGATCGGGATCCGCGCCGGTTCTGGCTGTCGGCGGTGGGCGCGCTGCGTCGGACGGTGCCGGGTTCGGCGCAGGTCCGCGCGCTGACGGCGGCGCCGGACCTGGACGGGTGGGCGATCACCGAGCGGCTGCTGGCTGACCTGGTACCGCTGGCGGGGCCGCTGTGGCTGGTAATCGAGGACGTGCACGAGCTGGGGCCGGACGCGTTGCGGCAGCTGGAGCTGCTGATCATGCGAGCCCCGGCCCGGTTGCAGTTCGTCCTGACCTCCCGGCGTGACGTGCGGCTGGGGCTGCACCGGTTGCGGCTGGAAGGCGAGCTGGCCGAGGTCCGCGCTGCGGACCTGCGATTCAGCCTGGCCGAGGCACAGGAGCTATTCGCGACTGCGAGGGTCGAGTTGCCCGGGACAGCCGTGGCGGTACTGCACGAGCGGACCGAGGGCTGGGCGGCGGGACTGCGGCTGGCGGCGCTGGCGGCGGCCGGGCACCCGGACCCGGTGCGGTTCGCGGCCGAGTTCTCCGGCAGCGAGCGGACGGTGGCCGAGTACCTGCTGGCCGAGGTGCTGGGCCGGCAGCCCGAACCGGTGCGGCGGCTACTGCTGCGCACCTCGATCCTGGAACAGGTCAACGGGGAACTGGCCGGCCTGCTGACCGGGGATCTGGATGACGAGCGGGTGCTGCAGGACCTGGAGGCGGCGAACGCCTTTGTGGTGTCACTGGACGCGCACCGCTCATGGTTCCGCTACCACCAGATGTTCGCCGGGCTGCTGCGGCTGGAGTTGCGCCGGACCGAACCAGGCGAGGTGGCCGGACTGCACCATGCTGCCGCCGGGTGGTTCGCCGCTAACAGGTATCCGGTGCAGGCAGTCCGGCACGCTCAGGCCGCGGAAGACTGGGCACTGGCCGCCCAGCTGCTCGCCGACCACTGGCCCGGCCTGCACCTGGACGGGCAGGGCACCATCGTTCACGAGCTCCTCGCCGGTTTCCCAGCGCAGGCTCGCGTGCTTGAAGCCGAGCTGGCGGCGCTGGCCGCCGGGGATGAGCTGGCCCGGGGATCGCTGGAGGCGGCCGAGGGGTATCTGGGGCTGGCCGGGCAGGCGTCGGTGCCAGCAGAGCGGCGCGGGCAGTGCGAGGTCCTGCTTGGCATCGTCCGTCTGCTGTACGCCCGTCAGCGGGGGAACCTCGTGGCGGTGGCGGAGGAGGCGCAGCGGCTGCAGGCCGCGGCCGAGTCGCAGCTAGCGGCGCAGTCTCACCGGGGGGAGGACCTGCAGGCGCTGGCGCTGATCAGCCTGGGCAGCACGGAGCTCTGGACCACCCGGTCCGAGGAAGCGTTCGAACACTTGGAGCAGGGCGTCGCGCTGGCGCGCAGGGTCGGTCGGCCTTTCCTGGAGTTCACCGGCCTGGCGCACCTGGCCGTGGCCGAAATCGCGCGGCCGTTCGCGGGGCCGGCCGAGCTCGGGCGGCCGTCTGCGCGGTCGGCCGAGCGGGCCGGGCAGGCGATCGAACTGGCCCGGCGGCATGGCTGGACCGGTGAGCCGGCCTTCGGAGTGGCGTGCAGGGCGCTCGGAGCAGCGCTGGCCTGGCAGGGACGGCACGAGGAGGCCGAGCCGTGGGTCCAGCGCGGCGAGCGCTCGGTGACCGCCGACACCGAGCCCGCTGCGGCGGCGGGAGTCGCCTTCTCTCGCGGAATCATCGAAGTGGCGCGCCGCCGGGACCAGGAGGCGCTGGCCGCCTTCCGGGCCGCCGAGCAACTGGCCGGGCGCCTGAACGACGCGAACCCGGTCCTGCCGCAGGCGCGGGCGCTGCAAATGCTCGCCCTTGTGCGCCTCGGTGACACCGAACACGCCGAGCAGGCCCTCGCCGGCCTCGACCAGCGAGCGCGGGAACGCGGGGAGGTTCGCCTCGCCACAGCCGCGCTGCTACTCGCTCAGCACGACCCGCACCAGGCCGCCGCCGCACTCGCGCCGGTCCTGGACGGCTCCATTTCCGTGTTCCCGGGCATGTGGCTGGCTATCGCGTTCTTGCTAGAGGCAAGCGCCCGGGACGCGCTCGGCGAGCCGGACGCCGCCGGCCGGGCCGTCGAGCGCGCGCTGGACCTAGCCGAGCCCGACGGGGCGCTGCTGGTGTTTCTGCAGCATCCGGTGCCGGCCCTGCTGGAACGCCAGGCACGGCACCGCACCGCCCACGCCGCTCTGATTACGGAGATCCTCGGCCTGCTCGCCCGACGGACGTCCTCGCGGCCCCCCATTAGCCCCCAGTTGCTGATGGAGCCGCTGAGCGAGAGCGAACTACGGGTGCTGCGCTACCTGCCGACAAACCTGACCGTGCCGGAAATCGCCAGCGAGCTGTATGTCTCGGTCAACACTGTCAAGACCCACATCCGCAACGTGTACTCCAAACTCGGCACCCACCGCCGGACCGAGGCCGTCACCCTTGCCCGCGACCGGGGCTTGCTCGCGCCCGCTGCCCGCAGCGGCCGCTAAACGCATCCGCCCCATGGGCACGGCCCATGGGGCGGATGGCGCCGGCCAGCATTAGGAGGACAGCAGACCGGGTGTTCCGAAGAAACTGTCGAGAAAGCGCACGTCGGATTGCGCCTCTGCCCGCAGTTTGGTCGTAACGTTCGTTGCCGGAAGAATCGCCAGAAATGTCAGCGCAGCTATAGCCACGTCGTAGCTGGCATCGCCCACCGTCAGCAGGTCATCGGCCGCCTGCTGAAGGTAGGTATTCATCGTGGCGGCAGATGCCGTCGCAGCGGTCTGCCAGGCGGCGAGGGCGCGAGCGAACTCGGCTTGCCGCGCTGACTGAGATTCTGCTGGCACCGATGACACCGGCTGCCCGGCCGAACCGCCGACGGTTGCTGATGGCAAGCCGGCCGGTGCGGTCGTTCCACTGTTCGCTGGCGTCGTCGAGGTGGGTGCCATCTCGGTCACCGAGGAGGCGGGTCCGGTGCCGGGAGCGGCCGCGGAGCTTCCCGGTGCGGAGTGGCACGCGCCCACGGTCAAACTGATGGCAAGCAACATCCCCATGATGGGGAGCAATCGAAGTCTCATCGCGTCTCCACTCCTGCAGCAGCCGTTGTGCTTGTAGTTCGATCTTCGGATCGCCCAGGGTGAGCAGGGATCGCCTGATCAGCGTGATTCCCGCCTGCGCGGACGGGATGAGGGAGCCTGACTGCCAGGCTGCGAGATTTCCTCCCGGATACGGTCGCCTGGTAAGACCCGCCGGGGCGGTGATCACCCCCACCGGGGGATGGCGGCGGCCCAGTTGGCGGGCACCGTGGCAGCAGGCATGACCGGGAGGCTGTGCTAGTCCCTACCTCATGGAGGCGGCCATGGCGCGCGACATGCCGGGACAGCCCGTCGGTTCGTCTCCGGATGAGCGGGCAGGCCCAGACCACGAGCGTGCTGCCAACCGGGCCGGACCGGATCATCTGCCCCCGGCTGCCGGAGCCCCTCCGACCGCCCCCGCGACCGAAGCGGTCCGACCGCCGGAGCCCGGAAAGCGGCGGAAGCTGCTGTACGCCACGCTGCCCGGCTGCTGGGGCGCGCTCATCGCCGGGTGCCTGTCGTTCACGCCGTCGCTGCTGCCTCGCGGCGGCATCGTTCAGGGCCTGATCTGGGGCATCACCGCGGCCATCGGCTACGGGCTCGGCGTGCTCGGCGCGTGGATCTGGCGTGCGTTCCCCGACCGGGGTCCCCGGCAGCCGCGACACCGGTCCTGGCTCGTCTTTTTCATCAGCGCGGCCGTCCTCACTACGGTGTTCTTCGGGCTCGGGCAGTACTGGCAGTACCAGATCCGCCAGCTCATGGGTGTCACGGATTACAGCGTCCCGCTGGTCATCGCGTCACCCTTCGTCGCGGCGCTGACGTTCGGCCTCCTGCTACTGATCGGCCGTGGTCTGCGTGGCGCCTACCGCTGGGTCGCGAACCTGCTTAGCCGCTGGATCGGGCGGGGCGCGGCGCGTGCGGTCGGCTGGATCCTGGTCGCGGGGGTGGCCTACCTGGTTGTCACCGGCCTGCTGCTGCAAGGCTTCGTCAGCCTCATGAACAGCGCCTTCTCTGTCCGCGACACGACGACCGCCGAGGGAGTGCACCAGCCCACGACCAGCCTCCGCTCGGGCGGACCCGGCTCGCTTATCCCGTGGGACACGCTGGGCTACCAGGGCCGCAATTTCATCGGCAAGGGTCCCACCGTGAGCGAAATCGGGAAGTTCACCGGCCAGCCGGCCATGGAGCCGATCCGGGCCTACGCCGGGCTCGCGTCAGCCCCCAGTGCGGAGTCCCGGGCCGCGCTGGCGGTCAGGGACCTCGAGAGGGCAGGCGGCTTCGGGCGCAAGAACCTGCTTGTGGTCACGACGACCGGCAGCGGCTGGGTTGACCCGGCGCTGGTGGACTCGTTCGAGTACCTTTCCGGCGGCAATTGCGCGACGGTCGCGATCCAGTACTCCTACCTGCCATCGTGGATCTCCTACCTGGTCGACCAGTCCAAGGCTCTCGAGGCTGGCCGCGCGCTGTTCGACGCCGTCTACGGCGCCTTGGCGCAGCTGCCCCAGGACCGGCGCCCCAGGCTGTTCGTGGCCGGGGAAAGCCTGGGGGCATTCGGCGGCGAGGCCGCCTTCAGCGGCGAATACAGCATGCACAATCTCACCGCAGGCGCCCTGTTCGCCGGGCCGCCCAACTTCAGCACGCTATTCCGGGAATTCAGCGACAACCGCGACCCCGGCAGCCCGGAGATCCAACCCGTGTACCAGGACGGGCGGATCGTCCGGTTCGCCAACGACCCGGGCAAGGACATACCACCGCCAGGCCAGCCGTGGGCGGACACCGGCCGGATCCTGTACATGATGCACCCGTCCGACCCGATCGTCTGGTGGAGCCCGCACCTGATCTTCAGCCCGCCGGACTGGATCAGCGAGACTCCCGGCTCGGACGTGCTCAAGGGCATGTTCTGGATGCCGATCGTGACCTTCTGGCAGGTCACCGCCGACCTCCCGTTCTCCACCGGCGTCCCCGCCGGACACGGCCACTTGTACACCAGCGAGTACGTCGACGGGTGGTACGCAGTCATGCGCCCCACCGGGATCACGGCTGGGGACCTGGCCAACCTCAGGAAGATCGTCGCGAACGACGACTGATCGCGGGATCGCCAAGCGGACTCACCAGCACCTCGATCGGCTGCGGCCACACATCCAGGTCACGGACTTCGTGCCCGAGGCGATCGCCCGGCTACGGCCGCTCCTGTTACAACTGGCAGGTAGACGCCAGTCTCGTCTCCGCGGGTGACGGGCTTGCCGGTCGAACGTTTCATGAGGGGAGTGCCCATCGGTGAAGGCTGCGCGCTGGGTGGACAAGGGCCGCATGCTGTGCGAGGACGTGCCGGTGCCGCCGGTCGCGGACGGTGAGGTCCTGTTGCGGACTGCCTACGCATCCATTTGCGGCTCCGACCTGCATGCCGTGTTCCTCAACGCGCCGCCGCAACCCGTGGCCGCCGGCTACCCCGGACACGAGAGCGTCGGCGAGGTGGTGGAGTCGCGCTGCCCCGGCTTCGAGCCGGGCGACTGCGTGCTGACCGTCCCGCATGCCGTCGCGGGGCGCTGCCTGGCCGAGTTCCAGGTGCTCCCCGGCGCCGCCTGCATCCGGCTGCCAGCCACCGCCCCGCTCAGCCACCTGCTCATGGCGCAGCAACTCGGCACGGTCGTGTACGCGCTCCGGAGCCGTCCGCTGGATCTCACCGGCAAAGATGCCGCGGTCATCGGCCAAGGGGCCGCAGGTGCCTTCTTCACGTTCCTTCTCAAGCGGGCGGGGGCGGCCCGCGTGCTGGTCTCGGACAAGTCGCCCGCTCGCCTTGCCTACTCCCGGCAGCTTGGGGCCGACCTCACGGTAGACGCCAGTGCCCAGGACTTCCGGTCGGCGGTGCTCGACGCCACCGACGGGCGGGGGGCCGACCTGGTCGTAGAGGCGGTCGGTAGCCGGGAGGCATTCCCGCTGAGCCTGGAACTGGCCGCGGTGGGGGCGACCGTCGTCTGGTTCGGGCTGCCGGAGGACGCCGGGCACTACCCGTTCTCGTTCCGCGACTTCTTCCGGCGGGGGCTGACCGCCTACTCGAACTTCGCCGCCCAGGGCGAGCCAGGGCTTGAGTCATTCCGGTATGCGATGCGGCTGATCACGGACGGCGCCATCGACGTGGCCCCGCTGCTCAGCCACATGCTGCCGATCGAGCAGGTTGACGAGGCGTTCCGCATCGCCCACGAACGAACCGGCAACGCCCTCAAGGTATCGATCAAGTTCTAACCCTGTTCGCCGGGGCGGTCGCGCTGTGGCAGCCAGCCGGAGCACCCGCCTCGACCCGGTCACCGTGCTGCGGGGTGCGGCCTGGACATGACGCCTGACGGTATCTTGGGCCGGGTCCTGCGGTCATTGCCTGGGCGGTGGCCGGCGGCTCTTTCTGATCTCGGTGGGTGCTGTTCGGCTGGGCCACGGCGCTCGCCGCGCAGCAGGCGCTGCGAGCAGGGCTGCGGGCAGTCGACTTCCTTAGGTGTGCGGGCCGCGGTCCCCGGGCACCCCCCACTTCGGCCCGGGGACCTCAGGTTTTAGCCCTGCGCCACAGGTACGGCGACGTGCCGGAACGCGTTGGTGTTCGCGCGGGTGACGGAAGCCGGACCGGTGGTCCAGATCCCGAAGTGGTTGTTGGTGATCACGTTGCCCGTCACAATGACGGACAAGGGGTCAACGGTGGCGACGAGCACGCCTGTGGTCTGGTCGTCCATATGCGGTGCGAAGTCGTCGTCGCCATCGAGGTTGTTGGTGCCGATCCGGTTGCGGGTGACAACGTTGCCGTTCATGTACTGGCCGGGTAGGTGGCTGTGCACGGTGACCCCGGAGATCCCGTTCCCGCTGATCGAGTTCCCGATCACCGTGTTGTCGTAGACAGCGCCGCCGGGCAAGCCGGTCGCAAGCACGACGCCCGCGCCCTGGCCCTTGGTTCCGTTGCCGGTGATGTGGTTGCCTGCGATCTCGTTGGCGTACACCCCGGCAGCCTTCGGCGCAGGCACGCCGCCCGGCGCGGCCGCGGGGTTGTGGCCCACGACCGTGATGCCGCAGTCGGAAAGGTTGCCGGATACGACGTTGCGCACGATCCGGTTGTGTGCGGTCGGCCCGGTCTCGTCGGACAGCAGGATGCCGCCGCTGTTGCCGGTGCTGGTGTTCCCGGCGACGGTGGAGTAGGAGCTTCCCATGAGATGGATCCCCTCACCGCAGTCGCCGGGGACGGCGCCCACGGGCTGGCACTCGGCGTAGCTCGTCGGCACCGGGTCGACCAGTGCGGCGCCCTGGTCGTTGTCCGTGACCGTGTTCCCCGCGATGGTCGCGTAATTGGCCGCGTTGACCAGGATTCCCTCGGCGATGGCGTTGGCGACCTTAAAGCCGCGGATGGTGACGTGCGGGGCGGTGATCAGGATGCCGTTAATGTCCCCGGTGGCATCGATCACCGGGTGCGACAGCCCCACCAGCGACAGCGGCTTCGCCACCGAGACAGATTCGTCGTAGGTGCCGCCGCACACCACAATGGTCCCGCCGGATGCCGCCGCGGACACTGCGGCCCCAATCGAGTTGTACGCGGCGTTGCCGCAGTTCGTGTCGCGAGCCGTCGGGGTGCCGCGCGGCGAGACGTACACAGTTGAATGTGCGGCAGAGACCTCTGCCACCCGCGCCGGTGACATGGCCGCCGAAGCGGTCACAGCAACGGCCGCGGCCGCGCCGAGCACCCCGGCCTTGGCAAATGTATGCACTGAAAGTAGCCCTTCCGTAGAGAGATGCTGCACCCCGTCGGATGCCGTCGGACAAGCTGTCCGACGCTGATTCCTGGTAGAAAGTTCTCTTTTCCCGAACGAAATCCGACTGACTGCCGGGCCCGGTGACCTGTCTTGAACCGAGCGATTCAGACTCCAGCACCACAGCGAGGGGAACGAGGTGACGCGGGCAGGTGGTGGATGGTGGTCTCCTTGCGGTGTTTGTGCCGTACGCGCGGTAACTTTAGTGCGGGCCATACGGGAAGCGCCTGTACCTCGGCGCCGCTTTGGTGGGACCTGCGTGCCAGATCGTGGAGATTAGCAGCGATGAGCATCGGTTCGACGGCAAACCCGCCGGGGATGACGTTCTCCGCGGACATCACCCCGCGTACCACGGAGAGCGGCCTCGCCACCTTGCAGCGGGAGTTCAGCACCCGGATAGATGAGCCGTGGCCGCTACCGGGATACGGCATCGGCGGGCCCGGTGACTTCCGAGTCGAGGTCCGGGCCGTCAAGGCGCACGACGTAGTGATCATGGACATCGGCAACTTCAGCGGGTCGTTCACCGCCCGGAGCGGGGGCCTCCGCGGCGCGGGCGACCGGGTGCTCGTGAACCTGATGCGACGTGGCACTTACCGCGTCGACTGGCCGGACGGCCAGGCGACCGTCTCGCCCGGGTCCTTCCTCGCGCATGACAACGGGGTGCCGGCCTTGTGCGAGGCGGACCCGGGCGCGGCGGCGAAAATACTGATCCTGCCTGTTCCGGTCCTGGCATCGCTGATGGGGGGCAGGCCGATCGTCGGGTCAGCCCGCTCGACCGAGGTACGCGTGCTCATGGCCCACGCCAGCACGGTCGGCGAGACCGTGCACGACCTCAGCCCGGCCGGCGTCCGGGCCGCCCGCGATGCCCTGCTCGAGCTGGTCAGGGGAACCTTTATGCGGGAGTTCGACGATGTCGAGCCCCAGCTGGCTCCCGCGCTGGCCCGCGCCGCGATGAAGATCGCGGACAGCCGCCTCTCAGACCCCGACCTAGCCCCGAGGTCGCTGGCACGCGAGCTTAACGTCTCCGTGCGCACGCTGCACCGGGCATTCGCCGCGGCCGGGGAGCCGGTGGCGGCATACATCCGCCGCAGGCGGCTTGAGGAAGCCCGGCTCGAGCTGGCCACGCCGCTGCGCCAGCTGACCGTCTCAGAAGTCGCCGCCCGCTGGCAGTTCGCGGATCACAGTCACTTCATCCGCGCGTTCACGAAGCAGTACGGGGAAACGCCCGCCCAGTTCGCCCGTTCGGGCCGTCCCGCCTAGCTAGGGACGTTCCCGGGCCCTGCGGGCCCGTCCTGTGGGTGCCGAAACCGTATGCTACCTGGGCAGATGCTCTGAGAGGCGCGGCCCGGTCCCGCCCTGTGTCCGGCACCGGCCGGGGCTATATGTCCTTGGCATCGACCAGATACTCGACGCCGCCGGCCTGCTGGTCAGCCTCCGCGCGTCCACAGGTCAGTGAGTGCCGACAGGACGGCGTCCTGGTCGCCGCCGGTCATCCACCAGTGGCCGCCGTCAATCTCGACGGCCGCGGCTCCCGCGGTCCGGCACGCCTCCTGCCGCTGGGCGAGGGTGCCGACATTGCCGTCACCGCGCGCGATGATCCCCAGGCCCGGCCTGCGGGCGGCGGCCGCCAGATCCCGGCCCAGCTCGGCCATCACCGGCTGGCGCGCGGCGCGGTACAGCTCGAGGATGCAGCGTCCCATGGCGGCGTCGAAGCCGGGCGCCACCTTCTCCGCGACCGGCGCGGCCATGCCCC
>Ga0123356_10001483_pt1 | contig 25852 bp, 14 predicted proteins | sample TergutEmb28metaG_2_FD_92546 | JGI IMG/M metagenome (GOLD analysis project Ga0123356, IMG submission 92546) | Embiratermes neotenicus P3 segment gut microbial communities from Petit-Saut dam, French Guiana - Emb289 P3 | ecosystem: Host-associated > Arthropoda: Insects > Digestive system > Gut ...
ATAATGCTCATGACAATTGTGATCGTAATGAGCGGTACCGTAAAAATCGCCGATATTCAAGAGTTCACCCGACTCTGCCATAAGACTTAGATTTCTGTAAACCGTGGCCTTGCTGATTGACGGGTGGCTCTTAACTACGTACTCAAAAACCTGCTCAGCGGACGCGTGTATATTTAGCGCCTTTACAGCTTGAAGTATTAAACTCCGCTGAACAGTGTTTCTTTTACTGATCATTAGTTAAAAATACCTCTTTAGCAAACCCTGAAACGCCATGCCGTGACGCGCTTCGTCCTTGCACATTTCATGTACAGTGTCATGTATTGCGTCAAGGTTGAGCTGTTTTGCTTTTACAGCAAGGTCTTTTTTGCCCTGAGTTGCGCCGTGTTCAGCCATAACGCGCATTTCAAGATTTTTCTTTGTTGACACGTCAACAACCTCTCCAAGAAGTTCCGCAAACTTTGCGGCGTGTTCGGCTTCTTCAAACGCGATTCTTTTGTAGGCTTCCGCGACTTCGGGATAACCCTCTCTGTCCGCCTGACGGCTCATGGCGAGATACATTCCCACTTCGGTACATTCGCCCATAAAGTTTTGACGAAGTCCCTCAACGATTTCAGCGTCAACGCCTTTTGCCACGCCGATTTTGTGTTCGTCGGCAAAGGCCAAACCATCGCCTGACTGCTCATTGAATTTTTCGGCTGGAACTTTGCACAAAGGACAGCTTGCGGGAGCGGCGTCGCCTTCATGAACATGACCGCATACGGAACAGATAAACTTTTTCATAGTAACTCCTTTTATTGAGAATGGTTATTAATTGATAGCCATTATCAATATATATTAAAAAAATTTAAGTGTCAATAGAAAGATGAAAAATATTTTTATTCATGTTTACCAAAATTAAAGCAAGGCGCATTCTTGATAATCTTAATACATAATAATAATAACAAAAATAAACAGGTTTGCGCGGTTTGGGGATGATACTCCCGCGCAAGCTGAACATCATCAGCAGAGATTCTCAGTAGATTAATGTAGTAATTCAACGCAATCATCAAACTCAACCTACGCCTTTAGCGTTGTTGTCCAATGTATTAATTTTAAATATTGAAACGCGTGTCCGCAGTCTGCAGACCACTTCAAATTAGATAGAGCGTCTGGAGCTTGCGGAGTTTTTTAGCGGAGTTACATAATTTTTGAACACGTATATAACACGTACGAAATAAATGCAACTCCGTTCTTAATTTTAAAAGCCAACAATTACAGAAACCCGCTCCCGTTTTGTGTTCTCGCGGACTTCTACAAAATATCTGCCCGCAGGAAGATTTGCTATCGAGAAATTGGCGGTGTGGTCTGCTGTGAAACGCGCTATTGATTTCCCGCGCAGGTCTATCATGCGTACATGTGCTGCCGTACCTTGCGATGATGGCCTCACGGTTAGCATTCGGTTGTGAACCGTGATACGGGGAGAGGCGTTTTGGACGGCACGGTTGCGGCAGGTTATTGTTGTGGTTTGGGATTCAAAGATTGCGGTTACATTTACAGACAGGTCTTCTTCTCCACTGAAATATTTGCCCCAATCAATAACTACACTTGCTACACGCGGGTTGTCTGTGTTTCCGTCGCTCCATTCTTTGAACTTATATCCGGCATTGGGAATAGCCGCGATTACGATCTCGTCGGAATACTTTGCACCGCTACTTCCATCATTAGAGTAATACATATAATCACATTCATAGTCGTATCTATAATAGCAATATATAATGGAATACCAAGTATCACGTTCATCAGCCGTTAGGCGTACTTTAATTGTGTTTGCGGACTCGGTTTCATCCGCGCCGTTCACAGCATAACTCAGTGAACCGTTTTCTCCGGCAACAAATACACCTTCATACGGCCTTATTGGCGCCGCCTGCGCCGCCGACCCCATAAACACTACTGTCGCCGCAATTACCAATTTCTTTAATATTGCGCTGCTCATACAGCCTCCTGTTTATAATAGTTATTATTAATTGTCAATACGTCAAATCACTAAAACTCCCACGGCAAACGCTTAATTTACGCCTATCAAAATTGAGATATTTCTTCTTTCGCCATCTTTGGCATTTCAAATCTTCCTCTTTATATAATATAGGTCTTTTATATACGCCGTGCATGGTATTTTTGTAAAAAGTGTTGAATAATTGTTAACGCAACAAAACAACCCCGCTTCCCATCTCGTCCGCAATAGACATTATTGCCCCACTGGGGCAAATATTACCCACTAAAACGCTCTTTTTGTAATGATAAGTGATTGATATTACTACAAATACATGTATGGCACAGGCTTTGCATATTATGCAGTGCACATGAGAGGAATGTTATGATCAGTGAAAATATCACATCTGCGCGGGCGTCACAGGAAGAAGCTTCCAAGAGAGCATTTGCGGTTGCTCAGGAGTTTGAGACTCTCTTTACTTCAATGATGCTTAAGGCGATGCGCAGGACTGTTCCTGAGGGGGGGCTTATACCTAACAGTATGGGAGAGCAGATATTCACTGAGATGCTTGACGGCGAGTATTCAAAGATGATGACCGGCAAGAATTCATTTGGTCTTGCGGGGCTGATTTTTAAAGAGATTGAGCGCAGTGAGGGCAGACCCGTTCCATCAATTAACGGACTTAATGTTCCGATGTGGGCTCTTGAGAGACAGGCTCCGCGAACAGGTTTTTCATCACGCGGTATGAGTGACAGAGACAGTACAAATCTTATAGACAGAGTGCGCGGAAATTGGGATTCACTGATAGAAGAGATTAGCGCGCGTCATGGGGTTGATAAAGATCTTGTTACAGCGGTTATAGCGCGTGAGTCTGCCGGTAATCCGAACGCTGTATCTCATAAGGGCGCAAAAGGGCTTATGCAGCTTATGGACGGCACGGCAAAAGAGATGGGTGTTAGATACTCTTTTTCTCCCGCCGAAAATATCAACGGCGGTGTGAAGTATCTAAAAAAGATGTTAGAGATGTTTGACGGGGATGAAAAGCTTGCGCTTGCGGCTTATAACGCCGGTCCCGGCGCTGTTAGGAAGCATGGCGGCGTCCCTCCTTTCAGAGAGACTATAGAATATATAGACGCGGTTTCAAAACTCAAAAATAAAGCGGCTTCAAACTTGGCCGCGCAGGTACAAACAGACGAAGAGGTGACAGATGGAAAAAACGGCGCTCTTTAATGAGCTTATAGAACTTCTCACTCATGAAAACGATACTCATCAGAATCTGATAATTATCGCTAATGAGATCAATAAAAGCGCGCGCGCTAAAAATATTGATGAGCTTCAAAAAAAGTGCAACGCTTATGATGAGCAGATTTGCGCTCTTGAGCGCGCGGAAGACTGCCGTATGGAGTTGTGCGGACGCATTACCGATATGCTCAACGGCGCGGCGCCGACAGGCCGCCTGCTCTCTCTTATGGAACACTGCGAACCGGCTCAAAAAAAACGTTTACAGGAAGTTAAGGCGATTCTCACAAAGCGCTTAAACGAGCTTCAGGCTGTGAATACATCAAACACCGTGCTGTTTAAGGAAGCGCTTGGAGATATAAGCGCCTCTATAGATATGATAAAAGAGTCTACCCGCCCAAAAAGCGGATACAGGTATAAAGGGGATGTTAAGCCTGTAGGAACTAATTTAACAATGTTTAATCAAGTTATTTGAGGGGTAAATAATGAGCCTTTTTTCAGTATTAAATGTTGGAGCCCGCGGACTCCATACCTCGCAGATGGGGATGGACATTACCGGACAGAATATCACTAACGCCGATGTTGAGGGTTATTCACGCAAGCGCTTAAACCTGACTACCCTGTACGCCAAAGACTCCGCTTTCGGCCAGGTAGGGCTTGGATCCGCGATTGTAAACATTGAGCGGATGCGCAGTACGTTTCTTGATCAGCAGATAAGACGCCAGAACACAGAGGTGGGCTACTTTTCAGAAGTTACGGCTTCGTTTAACAGAATAGAGACTATTCTTTGTGAACCAAGCGATCTTGGCGTTATGCAGTATATTGATCAGTTCTTTAACTCATGGCACAACTTGGCCAATAATCCGTCAGACGTTGCGGCGCGTACAATGGTTAGAACTGAGGCGCAGACCCTTGTTGAGCACTTTAACAGAACCGCGGCGGAACTTGCGGATTTGCGTCAGCAGAAAAATGATGAAATCCCGATGCGGGTCAATAGAATTAATCAGATCTCCATTCAAATTTTAAATCTGAATCATGAGATCGCCGCCGTTGAGATGGGGAACCAAAACGCGAACGACAGCCGCGACAAACGCGATATGCTGCTCAGTGAACTCTCAAAGCTCATTGACATTAATGTTATAGAAAACAATGTAGGTCAGATCACTGTTACCACAGCGGGAAACATTCTTGTAGCGCCCCATTACGTTCAGCAGCTTGAAACGTATACTAAAGATAAAACCTCTACCGTAACAATGGACGACGGAAGCGTCCGTCATGTAGGCATATCCAAGGATATCGCTATCCGTTTTTCCGATACAAAAATTGAGTATAATCCGCCGGGCGGGCATCTGCGCGGACTCATTGACAGCAGAGATATCTATATTCCCGAATATCAAAAAAGGCTTGATGAGCTTGCTATAGCGTTCGTAAATACAATAAATGACGTTCACAGGCAGGGCTACAGTCTTGACGGTTTCAGCGGAATTGATTTCTTCGCGTTTGAGGGAGCGCCAAACGGCCCGCACGTTACAGGTACGGGCGGAAGTTATTTCATTGGAACAAACGCGCTTGATCCGAACGCTCCGTATCTTGTGGGAGCCGCGAGTATAAAACTCTCATCCTCAATCATGGCGAATGTGAGAAACATTGCCGCCGCAACCGGTGATCAAGTACTTAAAGCCGACAAATTCACAATTGACAAGGGAAACTACAAATACGGCGATTATCCTATTCAGATCTACCGCAACTCAAACGACAAAGACGAAAGTAACTGGGTACAGGCGCGCAACATTACCTCAAACACGGTAACCATACGCACTATTGTAAGCAATCCGCCAAACCCAGACGTTAATTATCTGCTGCAGGAGGGGGTTGACTACCGCATTGATTACACAATGGGTACATTCCAGATGCTCCATGACGGCTTTGACGGCAATGAGTTTCAAATAGAGTTCAGTTACAACGCCGGCGGATTTAAGGGGCCTGGAGACAACTCAAACGCTCTCGCTATATCGGAGCTGCGCAACGCGCTCTCTATGTCCCCCAACTCAATCGGCGAATTTACAGCGACGTTTGCGGAGTTCTACAGCTCCATAATCGGAAAGCTTGGGCTAAATACGAATCAGGCGAGATCAAATCTTGAAACGCGTATATATCTGGCGGAACAGTATATGCAGCAGCAGGATATGATATCAGGTGTATCGCTTGATGAAGAGATGGCTAACCTCATCCGCTTTCAGCATACTTATACAGCGGCGGCGAGGTTAATAACTACTGTAGACAAAATGATAGAAACACTGCTTAACATGTAATAGCGCGGGACGCGCGCGGAGAGAACCATGAGAATAACTTTTGCATCAGTCAATCGTAACGTTCAAAGAAACCTGACCGGCCGCTACAGCGACATGGTTAAACTTCAGGAACAGTTAGCGACAGGCAAACGGTTAAGAAAGCCGTCTGATGACCCCATTGACGTAGCAAATGATATAAAGCTGCGCTCCAAACAGGCTCAGCTCAAGCAGTACAAGCGCAACATCGAAGATGGTCTCGCGTCAATGAACATCGCCTCAAGCGCTATGAGCAGCATGAACGACATTCTTCACAGAATGAAAGAGCTTGCGATACAGGGGGCTAATGATACCAACACCGCCTCAGACCGCCAGTACATACAAAAAGAGGTAGATCAGCTCTTCCGTCAAATGATGTCTCTTGTAAACACTCAGTTTAAAGGCGACTACATTTTTAACGGCACTCAAACAAAAATTCCGCCGTACAGTCAGGACAGCTCAGGCACCGAGTTAAAAGATTATGTGCAGGGAACCGCGAGCATGTCATATTATACCATGACAAGTCATAATACCGATACTATGGTTACTGTTCCCAATACCTCTTTTAGTATTAGAGGGGCTGCTGCTGTAGGTCAGGAATTTCAGCTCATGAGACCGAATGGCAGCGGCGGCAACGAGATTATGACGAATATCGTCAGCCGGTTGGACAGATTAACTTTTAATGGCGTACAATTCGAAGAAGGCACCGACTACAGTGTAGACTACAGTACAGGCAGGATAACAATTTTAAGTGACGATAATGGAATAGTAGCCGCAATCAATACCGCGAGCGCAAGCGGAACAACGCCTTTAAACATAGGAAGAGTCACTTATACTACAAACCCAAGTCCTGATATCCAAAATTCAGCTATAGCGCCGAGCCACAGGCTGATAGCTTATGATTCCTATTTTGGAATTCCGCCTGCAAACGGTCTTCCAGGTGATCCTGACTATGAGCCCGGCCTTGTCAATATCAGCACCGGTCATAATACATTTGAACTTATGTGGGATGGCGCCGCAGGTAACACCTTTAATATAACCGATATTATACGCGGTTTACCGGCTATTGAAATTGAGGGCGGAACATTCCGCGAAGGCACTGATTACAGTATCGATTACAGAAACGGCAGAATTACAATTCTAAGTGAGGATATGAGCGCGGCAATAAACGCCGGCTCAAGTTTTCCCAAGATAGATATTGGAAACCTCACCTACACAAACCCTCATGTCATCTCTCCGTATGACGGCGACACATATCTTGACATGAAAGCAAACGATCTTAAAATAGGTGACAGAGTACAGCTCGCGTGGAAAGCGAATAAATTGGATGAACCTGTTGATATAGATCACGTTAAAAATATCGTTCTTGACACGACAAATAAATTAACGCCTTTTCCGCCTTATGAGACTATTGTAATTACCGACAATTTGGGCAGAGAGCAGACATTCAGAAAAATAAACCATGACAACCCGAATAATCCTAAATACCCTGATTACGATATAGATTATAAAACCGGCGAGATAACAATTTTAAGCGAGCTTATGCGCGATACGCTTAACAATTTGTACACTACAAGACCCAATACGAGAATCGCTGTAGAAAACGAGCAGAATTTTAACTTCAGTAACAAAGAGACGGTGCAGCTCACAAATGTAAAGAGCGGTAAAATGCAGACGGATATTAAAAATATGTTCCCCGGTTCATTCAAGCTCATGATTGGCGATAAAGAGTATAAGGAAGGATTCGGTACATGGACGCCTGAATTTTACTATGATGAAAACGGCGTACGCCATAAAGGGGAAAACTATTACGATTACTCCGTAAACTATGAAACCGGCGAAATCACATTCTACAATACGGAATTGTTCAGAGACGTTACGCCTACATGGCTTGGTGATCAAACTATTGGAACAGGTTTAACCTCAAATTACGGTAAAAGCCAGTTTCAAATCAGCTTTGACTACATGACGCAGAGTAAGGATGTATACGGTAATACCGTAACAAGCCGCGGCAATATCTACCGCGCTGTAGAAGAGGGAATAAACGTCGCCATAAATACACGCGCCGATGATATGCTCCGCGACCCATACAGCGGAAACGATATGGTCAGCGTGCTCATGCGCTACAGCCAGGCGCTTCACAAAGGTGATCGTGATGGAATACAGGCTTCCATTGACGAGCTTGGCACCATGTATGACGCGGTTCTCAGCAGTCAGAGCGAACTCGGCGCTAAAATTAACCGTCTTGAGCTTACGCTAAAAAGAAACGATGAGCAGTTCGTGGAGGTATCTACTCAGCAGTCACAGCTTGAGGACGCTGATCTTGCTGAGGTGATAACAAGACTAATGCTTGCGGAAAACGTATACACGGCGGCGCTTCAGGCCGCAATGCGCGTACTGCAGCCGTCACTTGCGAACTTTATGTAGATACCATCAGGCTGAAAGCCTGTAATAATTAACACAGGGCATCGCCCTGTGCTTTCTAAGGAAAGGATCACTGTTAAAAATGGCAAGAATAAACTATAACGCGCCGGCAATGATGAATGTACACCGCATGAGCTATCTTGACAAAGCTCTTTCAAAGTCAATGCAGAAAGTCTCTTCGGGTATACGTATAACCAAGCCTGCCGACGATGTTGACGGTCATCACATGTCGGAGCAATTGCGGGCTCAGATTAAAGGGCTGAACATGGCGTCCCGCAATATTCAAGACGGTATCTCTTTAGTAAATGTCGCGGAAGGAGCGCTGCAGGAGGTGCACGATATGCTCCACCGTATGCGCGAACTCTCTGTTCAGGCCGCAAACGGTACTATGACGGATGATGACCGCACAAATATTATGATTGAAATGAACAAACTCAGAGATGAGATCAATCACATCTCCGAAACCACTACCTTTAACGGTCAGCCGCTTCTTAGCGGTAAAGGCGCGTGGGGAGAGAGCGCAAAGGGCGGATATCTTCATGTAGGTACGGGCGGCGTTCCGCATAATCAGTTTGACGCAGACCCTACCGACATACCTGGTAAATTCAACATAAGCCCAAAGGCTGTCCCAACCGGTGATTTTATTACTCATAAAATACCCGCGGTAAACGCTGTTTCCTTAGGTATTGACCGCGGTACTAAATGGATTACCGATTTTGAGATAGACCCTAATGTTATTAACGGCGTCAGGCGTGAGATTGAGTACGACAATCTCTCAATAAAAACACAGGAAGACGCGGGCAATACTATTGACAGGATAATGGCCGCTGTTGATATGGTAAATGAGGTAAGAGCGGATCTCGCCGGTATCGCAAACCGTCTTGAGCATACATGGAGAAATAATGATCTGATCGCGGAAGGTACTCAAGAGTATGAATCAAAAATCAGAGACACAGATGTTGCGGAAGAGATGATTACCGTTACCCGCGACATGATAATAAAACAGTACTGCACAGCGATGCTCGCGCAGGCTAACCAGACGCCTAAGACCATTTTGCAGCTGCTTAGATAACACAGACTTAAACCCGCGCGATTTGGGAAATCACAGTTGTCTGCTTACGCGGACAACTTTCCCTCACAATCTTTTTTACCCTCATTTTCATTTCAGCATTGATTTTTCCTGTGGAAATTATAATATTTAAGCTGTTCAGTTTATTGAAGACACGATTAAATATCGCGCCGCACCGCCCCCAGACTGCACTGCAGCCGTGAGGTCATCGGACGGTACGGCGCGATATTTAATCGTGCGATCTATAAATAACATGACGGTTTATTATTGAAGCCGCGATTAAATACTGCACTCGCACCGCCCTCCGACAGCACGGCAGGCGTGAGGTCATTGGACGGTACAAGCTCAGTATTTAATCGCGGGATATATAATACTAAGCCACATATCCATAATACTATAATTAAGGGGGAAAAGATGTCTCTTCAGGATCTATTGACAGAAGTTGAAACTCTCAAATCAGAATACGACAAGTTTGAGCGCGGCAACAAATCCGCAGGCACACGCGCCCGCAAAAGCCTTCAAAACATCAAAAAACTCGCTCAGGATCTGCGCACGGCGATTCAGGCGAAAAAAGGCGAAGAAGCAGAGTAATAACCGATATTCAGCGGATAGATCGGTATTTTTATGTATTGATCTATCCGTACAATAATCCGGTGTTTAAATCGTAATCATACCTTAGAAAATGTGATTTACAGTTCACAATTTACAATAGGGTACCTCTAAAAACTACCGCGCCCGTACTCCCTGCCGGCTGCACGGCAGTACAGACACGGCAATTTTTAGAGGTACCTAATAGAAAACCATCTCGTTTTTAATTGTGAGTTGTGTGTTAATACTTATATGACAAAGGGGTGAATTAGTGAACCCAAACAGCAGTCCGCTTATGCTTTCGGTGAAAGGTCTGAATAAAAAATTCGGACAGGTACACGCCGTAAACAACCTTAATTTTGAGGTGCGCAAAGGTGAGATTTTCGGTTTTTTGGGGCCTAACGGCGCCGGAAAATCCACCACCATGCGTATTATCACCTGTTTCATTCCGCAAACTTCAGGTACCGTACAGGTTGACGGAATTGATACAACTGTGAATAACCTTGAGGTGCGAAGAAAAATCGGCTATCTGCCCGAAAGCACCCCTCTTTACAGTGATATGACTGTGAAGGAGTACTTGAAGTTTGTCGGCGAGGTGAGAAACCTGCGCGGCGGCAAGTTAAAATCGCGCACAGATGAGATGTTTACAGTGTGCGGACTCACAAAAATGGCAAACCGGCAGATCGGCAAGCTCTCAAAAGGGTACAGGCAAAGAGTCGGATTAGCTCAGGCTATGATTCATAACCCGGATTTGTTGATTCTTGACGAACCGATGTCGGGTCTTGACCCTAACCAAATTATCGAAATAAGACACCTTATTAAAAAGATAGGCGAAGAGAAGACGGTAATCTACTGTTCCCATATACTTTCAGAAGTATCCGCTACCTGCGACAGGATTCTTATCATACGGGAAGGACGCATTGTAGCAAGCGGCACCCCTAATGAACTTACTTCCGAACACAAAAGCGGCTCACAATACACACTGCGTGTGAGAGGGGAGAAATCCAAAATTCAATCGGAGATATCGAATATAGAGGGCGTCTCTCTCCTTGAATTGTCTGACGGCAGTGAACCAAATTGGTATGAAGCGCAAATCCATACAAATACAAAAGATGACATTGGAGAATCGCTCTTTAACTGCATCGTGCGCAATGAATGGAGTCTCAGTGAACTCAGGCGTGACCAGACAAGTCTCGAAGAAGTTTTTACGCAGCTTACAACAAGGGAGAGCCTATAGTGAACAGCATAGCCGCAATTTTCAAAAAAGAGTTTTCCTCATATTTTCTGTCGCCTATCGCGTATGTTTTTATCATAGTGTTTCTGATAGGGACAAATTTCATGTACTTTCAGCCTTTCTTTCTTATCAATCAGGCTGATATGCGCAACTACTTTGGTCTCTTGCCTTGGGTTTTTCTGTTTTTTGTTCCCGCTATTACAATGAGAAGCTGGGCGGAAGAGAAAAAAAGCAAGACGATAGAACTTTTACTGACCTGGCCGATAAGCGATACTCAGGTTGTGCTTGGTAAATTCTTCGCGTCTCTCGCTTTTCTGGGCACAGCTATATTGCTCTCAATTACTATCCCTGTAACGCTTTTCATAATCGGAAATCCAGATTCCGGCCCGATCATCGGCGGCTATGTGGGCGCGCTTCTCATGGGCGCGGCGTACCTCTCCATAGGTCTTTGGATCTCTTCACATACCGAAAATCAGATAGTAGCTTTTATTCTCGCGTGGGTGGTTACGTTCGTATTGATGATAATAGGGCATCCAATGGTCACGATGAAACTGCCGGCTCTCTTTGTTCCGCTCTTCACTTATTTTGGACTGTTCACCCATTTTGAAAGCATAGAACGCGGTGTAATAGACAGCAGAGACGTCATCTATTATTTGTCTATCACTGGATTCTTTCTGTTCCTGAACGTTCAATCTTTAGGCAGCAGGAGTCGGAGCGGCTCTTAACTGTGAATGAAGCGGGGCGGAGGCTGATTTACAAATTGTAACGTAAGATTTTGTATAAAAGAGGATTTTGCTGAATATGAATAAAAACAGATTAAAAAATAGAAGTGAGATTGTTGTTGTAATAGCGGCGGTTATAGCCGTTATCGCGCTTATTAACTATGTGTCTACACGCCATTTCGCGCGTATTGACCTTACGGAAAACAAACAGTACACAGTATCTAACGCCACAAAGCGTATCCTTAGAGATCTTGACGATATTGTAAACATTAAGGTTTTCTTCTCAAAAGAGCTGCCGCCCGAAACTCATAACACAGTGAACACCGTGCGCGATCTTTTAAATGAGTATAAATCTATCGCGGGAGGTAAACTTCGCGTAACATGGGAAGACCCCGCGGGAAATGAAGAGGCGCAGGCTGCGGCAAGAAGCCTTGGCGTTCCAGAGGTCACGCTTCAAACAATAAAAAAAGACAAGGCGCAGTCGCTGAGGTGCTACATGGGAATAGGTATCATGTATGCCGACAGAAAAGAGTCTATTCCTGTTGTACAAAACCTCGCCACTCTTGAATATGATCTCACTCAGGCAATCATAAGAGTCAAGCGTACGTCACCTCCTAAAATAGGTATTCTTAAAGCTCAAATGGCGGATTTTATTCCAGAACAGATCAGCGCGCGTATGGGGATAAGTGAAGAGACAACAGCCAAAAAATACGCGTCTCTTTTTACCAATCTCAGCCATGATTATGAAGTCGTAACCGTTGACGTATCAGAAGGAGCGCCTGTCAACAGTGAGATTAGAACGCTTATCATACCCGGCGGAACTCATTTTACAGAGCGCACTCTTTTTGAAATTGATCAGTATTTTATGAATGGCGGAAACCTTATAGTTCTCGCTAACCCTGTGGGTATCTCATTTCAGCAGGGGCCGCAAGCGTCTGTTCAGGAGTCTAAAATTTTAGAGCTTCTTGAACATTACGGTATAAGAGTAGAGCGCAACCTGATTATGGACGCGTCCTGCGGGCACGTGCAGGTTCCAAGAAACGTCGGCCCTTTTACTATTAATGAGATGATGCCTTATCCGTTCTTCATAAGGGTTGTAGAGAATGGTTTTAACAAAGACAATCCGGCGGTCTCCTCTCACGCGGAGCTGATACTTGCCTGGGCAAGCTCTCTAACTCATAAAATCGATGAAAACAGCGGTATCTCCGCAGTTAGTTTAGTCAACTCTTCAAATGAAGCGTGGGCTGTAAGCGAAAACTTTGATATCATGCCGCAGCAGCAATATAATATTCCAAGAGATGATAAGCTCAGCGTTCACACATTGGCCTCTCACCTCAGCGGCGATTTTAAAAGTTTTTTTGACGGTAAGCCCATACCTCCTGTGCGCGAGCGCGAACAGGACGATGAAGAAGACAGCATGAGCAAGATAAATTTAGTGCCAAAAGATAAAGACCGCGCTGTAGTGCCGGCAAATACAAACGGTAATCTTGTCGTAATAGGAGACGCCAACTTCGTAACCGCTCAAAACGGCACCAGAAGCAGTATGATTTTTATGCTTAACGTGGTTGACTGGCTCTCTCTTGACAATAATTTAATCTCGGTGCGCTCACGTGTTCTCAAAGATAAAACCATTAACGCGAACGTGCTTGAAGAGGGTTCAAAAAAACCTGACATAATCCGTTATACCAACATTTTCGCAATGCCCCTTATTGTCGCGTTCGCCGGAATCGCAATTTCGCTCAGACGGCGCGAAAGGGTATCCAACACCGTTGCAGCCGCTGCGGCAAACGCGAAAAGTGAGGAAAAAGAAGATGAAAAATAAAAAACTGACTTTAGGGATAAGCGCTATTCTGCTTGTAATTGCGGCCTTCATAATAGTTGAAAAACTCAACAAAAGTTCACCGGCGGAACATAAAGTGATGTTTTTCCCGAATATTGACGCCCAGTCAATTATCTCTCTTGTTATAACAGAGGGGGAGAACAGCGTTACTCTCGACAAAGCAAGCGGCTCATGGGTAGTAAGCAAAACTTTAGAAGAACAAACATACCCCGCAGACGGCGCGTCCGTACAAACCGCTGTTGACAAAATAGTCTCTATGAGAAGAGGCGATCTCGTATCCGATAACCCCGCAAACCAACCAACGTTTGAAGTTGACGATACGAACAGCATGAACGTCCAAATTTTTACCTCTTCTAACAGTAACGGCGCGGCGGGTACTCTGCATATAGGCAAAACCGGCCCCGACTGGAGCAGCAATTACGTGCGCAAAAGCGGTACAAACGCGGTCTACTCCGTATCCGGAGGCTTACGCCATTCACTGTTCAGCGATATTGAGAGATGGCGCGCTAAAGAGATGCCTGCTGATGAGGCTATGCGAGAGTTTGAAGGCAGTGAAGATTAGAAACTATCTGACTATAATTTTTCAGGAGACGAGGTTTTCATGAGAGCGGGAGAGTTTGGGAGGCGGTGGAAGATTTGGGTTGCGGCGGCGGTGTGCGTTCTGACTACTGCGGGGGTGGTGGAAGCGTTTACGGCAAATCAAAATATACTATATACCACCAACCAGGGCCAGTTAAAATTTGCAACCGGGCCTCACGGCGCCGAAGTGGAAGTTTATGCCGTTGGCGGGGGCGGGGGTGGACAGGGTGGAAATTATGTGCAGGGAATTGGGGTACAAAGTCGAGGTACAGGCGGGGGCGGCGGGGGCGGCGGAGCGGTTTACGCGAGATTCTTGTCGACAGTCGACACTATAACCTTTTCAAACATAACGATAGGAGGGGGCGGCGGGGGACAGAGTTATAAGAGCTCTAACGCTTTTGCGGGTTGGACAGGCGGTCATAAGGGTCATAATGGCGGCAATACGACTGTGACTTGGCTCGCCGGGTCTGCTGGCACCGGACAGACTATTATCGCGTACGGTGGGAATGGCGGCGGGGAACCGCACGGTGACCATAGAGGGGTTAGCGGCGGTACAGGTGGGGGAACCGCTCTGCCGTACACGAATTTTATTAGTACCAACAGAGTTGACGGTAATCGTGGCCAACATGGATGGGGTACGGGCTGTGACCGTAATAGCGGTGGAAGTGGCGCTAAGATAGAAGCCAACTTAAATAATTTTGCCAATTTATCCTTCGGCGGCGGCAGCGGTGGATTAGGAGCGCGATGTAATGAGGAAGACGGTCGTCACGGATCCGCAGCAGGCGGTGCCGGCGGCGGCGCTTTTGGAAACAAAAGAGGCGGAAACGGAGCGAGAGGCGAAGTCAGAATCAGAATCATACAAAGACATGTGATAACATACGACGCTGTCGGCGGAGGGCCTATAAAACGGGATACCGTTTTAAACGGTCAAGTACGCGCTAGGCCGACAACTGATCCTGTAAGAGATGGTCATACGTTTGTGGGATGGTGGGATGCCGAGACCGGCGGAAATGAGTATAATTTTAATAGTAACGTAACGTCAACCAGAACGCTTTGGGCGAGGTGGACGCCAACCCTTACATTTACAGACGCGAAATTTGACCAGTGGCCAAGAGACGGCGGAGAGGTAACGCTCTCATGGACATTCAGCAACCCCAGTAAATTAGGCGGCGGCTTTTGGATTTACCGCCGCAGCTCAACGGGCAGTTGGGAAAGGCTTAACAGTACCGTTATTGACACGTCGGCAAGATCATATATTGACGCAACTACCTTGTTTGACGTCGCAAATTATGGATATGCCGTCGTTTACAGGTCGGCGTCGAGCCAGCCGGGCGCGTTTTTATCATCTTTGCCGGGAGACAACAACAATCCCAACAGCACTGTCCGCAGTTCAATTCATTCCCGCTCTGTCGAGACGATTCCCCGCTTTTTTGAGGTTAACGCGCGGTCGGGCAAAACAAACGGAGAAATTGACCTCTCCTTTTCCGCCCACGCCAATCTTGCCGATAAAGAGTACAGGATATTTATAAGCTCAAGGGAATCATCCGATGAGCCGTGGAGCGCTCCTTTACGGTCAGATCTATTTGATCCGCAGTTGTCATCTGAAAGCGTATTCAATTTTAACGGCACGGGAGCTTCGCACTCTCATACACACACAGGTTTGACAGGATGCGACGAGTACAGATACACGGTAGAGTTCGATTTTTTTGGGCTGCGCAGTATATCGTCGGGAGCTACGAAGCCCCTGAATGAATTGAGATATACCGCGCCCTTAAGAGCCACCAAAGGCGAGTATCCAAATCAGGTGCGTCTCCAATGGAGTGTTGAGGGAGTCAAAGGGGCAACGGAGTATAAAATATCCCGCCGAACTGCCGCCGCGGGTATTGCTCCGGCCGGTCCAAAGGTAGTTCTTGAGGTTATAGAGAGTACGGCGAGGACAGTTTACTGGAGCGACGACAACGTATTAGCGGGTGTACTTTACGAATATGAGATAGAGCCTAACGGCTGTATTCCCACTTTAACCGATATAGGCTTCGCGTCGGCGTTCGGTACTGTTTCCGGCCGTGTGACTTATGGCACGGGCACCGCCGTAGCCGGCGTTAATATGCTTTTGCAGCGCAACGATTTGCAGACAGACGAGAATCAGTATCACTCCCTCAGGTCAACCGAAGGCGGACAGCGGTTTGAAGTGCTTATGGACTCCGCGTACTTTAACGACATATATATGTCTGAGCAGTGGACATTTCAATTTTGGATAAATCCGGATACGGGTATAGCGGCGCGGGATCAAGAAATAGGTTTTATAGGCAATCGTGAAATTCATATGAACTGGGACGAACCAACAGGGAAATACAGAGTAACTTTTAACCATCATCCTAGTAACCCTCGTGTCGAGCACTGGCTTATATCGGATCCCGTTATACCTCATAACCGTTATACGCACATAACTCTGAAAAGAAGCGGTGATAACGTCACGTTTTATATAGTCATAGACGAAAATCCGGACGATATTCATATTCTTAAGTATTCCGCCGGCGATGTTGCCGCACCGGAGGCTATGACTCCGGCAAACAGCAAGATCAGCCTTGGGCACTGGCTTAGGGGCAACATAGACGAAGTGCGCTTCTGGAACCGCGCTCTTGATTCCGCCGAGATACATAGAGACTACAACCGCTATTTAGCAGGCAATGAGCGGGGGCTTAGAGGTTACTGGACTTTTGACGAGGGAGTAGAGGGACAAGCTTTTGACATGAGCCGCGTGGGTACGGTGTATAACGGCAACCACGCCACGACAAATACCCTTATTCCCGATTATCGTGTTCCTGACGGCAATTATCAGCTGGCGCTTAAGGGCATTACAGACGCGGACGGCAACTATCAGATACGCGGTATTCCGTATACCGGCGAGGGTACGAGTTACTCTATAGTGCCGACGTTTGGCGTGCACCAGTTCAACCCCACGCAGCATCTGCGGTACATCGGCCCGCAGTCTACGGTTCATAACGGTACGGATTTTACCAATATATCGTCGTTTATCGTAAGCGGACAGGTTTTTTACGAGAACTCCAACTATCCGGTGGAGGGAGTAACGATTTCCGTAGACGGAATGCCGGCTACCAAAGACGGGAATGTTATTCAAACCGATTCGGAGGGAAGATACGCGGTAGACGTACCCATTGGGCTTAACTATATAACGGTATCCAAGCCGGGGCATACGTTTAAATATAATGGCCGTTTTCCGGCTAATGAGCATGTAAAATGGAACTTTCAGAATCCGGAAGATGGAATTAATTTTGTAGACGAAACCACCGTTCGTATTATGGGGCGCGTAACTGGCGGGCAGATAGAGAGCGAAAAGCAGCTTGGGTTTGGGTTGAGCAGAGCCAACATCGGAGAGGCGGCGGTTAAGCTTATGCCGGTAAACCAAACATTCAGCCTTGATACGACAGCCGCCGGGCGCATTGCGTCCGCGATGATTGGCGGCAAACCGAGCGTGACAACGATAAAGCCGGATCCAACTACAGGTCAGGGTACCGTTGTAGAGATAAAAACTAACCCTGAAACCGGCGAGTTTATAGCCGAGCTGCCGCCGGTGGCTTATAACCTGATAGGCGCTAAAACAAAAGATTTTGAAGACGACGGTAGGGGGGACGGATATAATTTCGCATATACCAAAATGAATTTTGACATAAACGCGGCGGAGCTGTTTACAACTGAATATACCGATACGCTTGGCGGTATACACACGTTTGCATTTCACGACTCGGTTATTATTACGCGCTATAACGACCCTACGATACTTGTGCGTGACCTGGGAGCCGACGAGGGCGCGTTTGGCGATAAGGTTTACAGATACATAGACAATGTCGATACGTCGAAATCCGCCGATATACCGCTTTACACGGTAGACGCTGTTACCAAAACGGTTGAGTATGCGCTTGATTATCCGGTATTTACACAGCTTACCGGAAGCTACGCATGGGAAATATCGATTTTTGAGGAGTACGTGAACAGTGACGATGAGGATAATCCGGAAATCGACCGCGTTCCGCTGATTGGGCGGCTTGTGAACATTGATAACGGTTTACAATCGTTAGAACTTACTACTCCAGATGACGGCAGCGAAGGAGAACTTACATCTTCGGCAGGAGTGGTTGCGCTTGACTCCGCCGGAAAGGCGAGATACCGTTTTATGACCGGTTTTCCCAAACTTGCCGGCGATCATCTGCTTGCGGTAAGCATAAATGTTGAACAAAACGGAAAGACCCACTTTTGGCAAAACCCCCTCGAATCTTCCGGTGATTTTATGGGTTACCTGCTGGGCATGGTACCGTCGGACGGAAATAACTTCGTTACGCAGGGGCCGGATTTTGTAGACATAGTGCTGCACGATCCGCCGGGATCCAACAGCTACGCCTATATCGAAGAGGGCAGCTCCATCACAAGAGAAATAACCTGGACAACGGGAGGACTCTCCGAATTTATGGCGGGAGCAACGGCGCATATAGGACTTTCAGGGAGTAAGGAAGCGGGAGCGGTTTCGTTAAATTTCGAGATTGGAGGCTCCGCCGGCGCCGGTTATAGCAGCGAGTGGCAGATGAACAGGGGGAATTCGCAGATTGTAAGCACTACGTTTAACAGACAGATATCAACCAGCGGCGACCCCGACCACGTTGGCGCTATGGCGGATGTGTACATCGGCAGCAGCACCAACCGGACATTCAGCAAGGTGCGCAATTTGGCGCTTTACCCTGCCGCGCAGGCGTCTGTCAATAACACTATCGGAACCGGCGGCTACAGGCTCTTTATGAAAGAGGTTACCGCCGTAGGCCAACAATTTTCTACCATGTTTACTTATACGCAGGGCTATATTGTAAACACCCTTATACCTAACCTGACGCAATTGCGAAACGACTTGATAACGCCGGTTCCCGCAATACCGTCAAACATGACTTTTGGTCCCGAACAAAATCCGCATTACCTTACAACGTTATCGGTAGATGACCCAAATTTCGGTAATCCCATGACGTATACTTTTTTCGCAGCGCCAGACGCGCCGTTTGATAAGCGGATTGACGCGGTTTCAGAATACAATCAGTGGATTGATACCTGGAAGAGAACCATTGCCAGGAGCGAAGAATACAGGCTTGGTGTGTTTTCGGGCGCCGGCGAAGCTGTCAAGTCTAATCGTTCATTTGACGGCGGTGTAAATGTCAGTGAATCGGTAACAACGTCGTTTGAGGGTACGGAGTTATATTATGAGATACATCAGCATGGCGCATACGCCCATTTTGACGCGGGGATTATTATAGCTGGGCTTGGGGCAACGGCGCAGGTTAATTACAGGAATATGACTACTCATGATACCTCAGACAATACTGCCAAAGCCAACGATTTGACTTTCGGTTACGTACTCGCCACAGAGGGTATAGACGACGCGCTGTCGGTTGATATTTACAGGCCGTTAGATACCGCGATGGCGAGATTAGTAAAAGACGCAAAAGGGGAGACGATCAGACCGCGAAATCTGCACGGATACATTTTCCGCCGCCGCGCCGGTCAGACCTCCTGTCCTTACGAAGGTGAAGAGCGGACGCTGTTCTTTGAGCCGGGGCAGCACGTCCTCAATGACGCCACATTCAAAATAGAGAAGCCGGATTTTTACATCAACAAAGCCAAAACCGCCACCGCCGCAAACGTCCCCGCAGGCCGCGAAGCGGCGTTTGACCTTGAGCTTATAAACATGAGCGAAATAAATCGCACGGTTACTTATACGCTTTGGGTGGAAGACGGCACTAATCCGGATGGTCTTATTATCAGCATAGACGGCACCCCGCTCACGTCGCCGCGCCGCTATACCGTAACTTACGGCACTCCGCTTGAAAAGATAGTGCGCGTAAAACAGTCGGCACCGGACATTATGGACTACGAGGGAGTTACTTTGGTAATGGGTTCGTACTGTGATGATGAGATTCAGTCCGCAGTTACGTTTGACGTAAGCTTTACACCATCGTCAAGCCCTATAACGCTTCAAGCGTCTACGACCATTGCCAACCGCCGGGTGCTGGATGACTTGGACGGCGTCGTTACCTTTACCATTTCAGAGTACGACCGCACGTATCGCAACTTCGGGCTGATCCGTTTGCAGTACCGCAGCGCGACAAGCGAGATATGGAGTACAATTAAGGAGTTCGTGAACGATGAGGAACTGTATGAACTCACCCCCGACAGAGACGCGATCGGCAATCTTTATACCATCGCGTATGACTACACTTTCAGAGAGTTGGAGCCGGCTGACGGCGAGTATTACTTCCGTGCGCTGGCGGTCAGCAGGATAGGCGTTGAAGAGGTTACCAGTTCAAGCGAAGAGATTCTCATAGTTAAGGACGTGCGTCCGCCGCAGGCGCTTGGTTTGCCGTCGCCGACAAACGGCATTCTCTCTATCGGCGACGATATCTCCATTACTTTTAATGAGGATATACAGTCGGGTATGCTTTTGCCCGGCAACTTCAGCATTACCGGCGTGCTTAACGCGCAAGAGATCGCTTCGCCCAGCGTCGGCCTTGCTTTTGCTGGTTCGCAGTCGGCGCAGACGGAACTGCCGGTATTCGCGGAGGGGGCATTTACAATAGAGACATGGTTTAAGCGCGATACGAGCGCTGCCGGCAGAGCGGGAACGCTGTTTACATACGGATCGCCGGACAGAGGCTTATCGCTTGGTTTTAACGCCGACGGCAAGGCGGTGGTGCGTATCGGCAGCGAGACGCATGTATCTGACAAAGCCATAAGCAACGATGAGACGTGGAAATACGTCGCGCTCACCTATGACCGCGCCAACAAGACCGTTACGGTTTTCCGGTTTGAGGGTACGACAAGCGATTCGCTCATAAGCAGCCATGAACTGAGGGCAGTGCCTGAAACTGAGGGCAAACTGACCCTTGGTAACAGCGCCGCGGGCGGCAGCGGGTTTAGCGGCGCTCTCGCTATGGTAAGTTTTTACAATACCAAGCGTACATTCGCTGAGGTATCTATGAACAAAAGCGTTACCAAATCAGGCAGGGAGTACGGTCTTACAGGCCACTGGCCGCTTGACGAGGGAGAGAGCAGGGCAGCGCGTGATATAGCGAGAAGCCGTAATATGACGCTGGGTAACGCCGAGTGGTACATTTATCCATCCGGCTTAGCCAAACGTACGGACGGTACGAATTATTTCTCGATCTCTACGTCGGCCTATCCGTTACATATATTCGCCGACTTTACTCTTGAGTTTTGGTTTAGAAGCGAGGGCGCGGCGTCTGCCGGCAGTGTGCTTTTCAGCGCCAACAACGGTTATATTGCAGTCAACTCAAGCGGTGGACTTACGCTTCACAAGAGTAACGGAGATGTGATACGTTCGCTTACCACCGCTAATCTGATGAATACGCAGTGGCACCACGCAGCGCTCTCCGTACGGCGCGGCGGCAATGTTAACGTTTACATCAACGGCGTAAATACCGCGACGTTCCCCGAAACGCTGCTTGGCGATTTCGGAAGCGCCAATTTTAACTTTGGGGCAAGACACGTGTTGGGGTCTCCATACAGTAATTACTTTGCCGGATATTTTGACGAAGTCCGTTTATGGAACAGCGCGCTAAGCCGCGACGGCGTAGTTTTGAACAGAAACAACAAGCTGCGCGGCGACGAAGCGGGGCTGCTTGCGTACTATCCGTTTGAAGAGTACACGTTTGATGAGTACAACCGTGCGGTGGTAACGTTTACGAACAACAATATTGTCGATGTGCTTGTAAGGAACGCCGCCAGAGTTACAGCTCTTGCAAGCAGCAGCAGAGATACAACGAACCTGCCAGCTGTCAACGCTGCGGGCGGTACGGCCGTTGGTTATTCAAACACGGCGGTATCTGTTAAGGACGTCCGCCCGACGGTTAATGTTCCGTTTAACTTCGCGGCGTCTAACGACAGAATAGTACTCTCAATAGATCCGACGTATTTCAGCCGCGTTGAGGGTGCGGTTCTTGACGTCTCTGTAAGAAATGTTTTGGATATGCGCAACAATCGCAGCAACACGGAGAAGTGGACTGCGTTTGTACGCCGCAACGCTCTGCGATGGGAGAGTGATCCTGTTAATATCGTGATGGAAGAGGGCGGTTCTCATTCGTTTACCGCAAGAATCACAAACACCGGCGGAACGCAGGCGAGCTTTGCGATTGAGAATCTGCCGCCGTGGCTTACGGTAAGCGCCGGCGGCGGTATTTTGGCGCCGCAGGAAAGCAGAGACCTCGCCTTTAACGTAAGGAGCGGCGTTAACGCGGGTAATTACGAAGCTGCTGTCGGTCTCACAGGCACAAACAGCGTTACCGAACTTTTGCAGGTGCGGTTGAAAGTCACCGGACAGCGCCCCGATTGGGTTGTTAATCCAGACGATTTTGAGAGCTCAATGAGCATTTTCGGTCAGGTTAAAATCGGCGGCGTGTTTATGGAAAATACAGAAGACGTGCTTGGGATTTTTGCGGGCGACATGTGCCTTGGCACCGCTTCTCCGAGATTCGTTGAGTCCATGAACGCGTGGTTTGTATTCGCCACGGTTTACGGAAACGCGGAGCATGATAATCGTCCGCTCAGCTTCAAATACTGGGAAGCGTCTACAGGGCGTATCTATACGGTAAGGGATACGGCAAGAAGCGCTATCAACTACGCGTCAAGAACTTTGGCTGGTTCCCTTGAGTCGCCTGTGATATTCACCTCATCGGGCGCTATGGAGCAGGTTATCTCTCTGCGCAGAGGGTGGAACTGGGTTTCAACAAATGTTCTAAACAGTGACCCCGCGATTTTTAATCAGATGAAAGCGTCGCTTTCAAGCGCGGGCGAGCAGATTAAGTCGCAGAACGCTTTTGTAACGCGGTTAAGCGGCTGGTCAGGATCGACTCCGGCGCTGACCGAAATTTCGGAAACGCGCTCATATCTGATCAACACCAACAGCGCCCATACGCTGATTCTTGAGGGTCGTCCGGCAGATCCGTCGTCAACGCAGATGACCGTTTCGCCCCGTTGGAACTGGATTGGTTACATACCGCAGTTCTCGCTCCCTGTAAACAACGCGCTCGCGGGTCTTAACGCGCGGGTCGGCGATATTATTAAGGGGCAGAACGGCTACGCCATGTACGCGGGTGTCAATCAATGGATAGGTACTTTGGAGTTCATGCAGGCCGGAAGCGGTTATATGTATTACAACGCCGACACAACTGCCTCGCCCAAAACGTTCACCTATCCGTCACAGGCGTCAAGATTGACAAAAACGCTTGCGCGTACGTCAACGGTTACGCCTAAGTGGAGCGTTGACTATACCCGTTACGCAAGTTCAATGACAATAAGCGCCGTTGTTTTGGATGACGGCGAGGAGATGCGCAGTGACAGGATAGAGATCGGCGCGTTTGCCGGCAGTGAGTGCCGCGGGTCGGCGGTGCTGCGCCGCATAGAGAATACGGATCAATACGTAGGTTTCCTGATGGTCTTTGGAGACGGAAACGAGAAGATCACCTTTAAGGTATATGATCACGGCACAGGTAAGGAGCATTCAACAAACAACGGTACGATACCGTTTACAGCCGACGCTATGTTCGGAGCGCAGATAGTAAACGGAGCGCCTGTTTACTACGCTGTTTCAATAGGTAAGGAATCAACAAAAGGCGTTGTGATAGGCCCGAATCCTGTGTCAAAATCAGCGGGTCAGGCGGTATTGTTCCGTCACGGCAAACCTGTAAAGGACGCGACGCTTACGGTATACGACGCGTCCGGTAACGCGGTAAGAAAGATAAAAGTTACCGACAACGGCCAGGCAGGTTTGGCAAGACGCGAGATAGGTGTTTGGGATTTGAAAAATTCCAAAGGCCGCAGGGTTAGCACGGGGTCGTATGTTATCAAAGGTAAATTGGTTACGGTGGATGGTGATGAGGAGAAGATATCAACGGTGATAGGTGTGCGGTGAATGTAGGTGAGTTGCGTGCCCATGACCACCCCGGCAGGGCGGGGTGGTTCCGGGCTGACCGAGACTCCAAGGAATAAGGCGCATTCCCTTAATCACAAAATGTAAATTTAAAATCATCGTTAAAAATTAAAGTGCAATGGAGATATAAATGTCAAAACAATTATCAAAAAAAATATGCCTGCTTTCATTAGCAATAGGCGCGGTCTCAAACCTCTTCGCTTCCGGTCTCGCGGGAGATTTTACAATGTCCGACCGCTGGCGCAGAGCTAACTCGCAGTATTCAAACATAACCAACCCGGCGTTTATAAACGAGAGCGACCGCGTGACGGCGCGCGCTCTTTTCACCGGCGTTCAAGATATATCATACATGCACGAGATGGGCTTCACAATGCCTCTGGGTCTTCAAGACGCGGCTGGAATCTCATGGATAATGCAAAGCGCGGGTTGTGATGATATTGTTAACCGTACTCAATACGTCACTCTCACATACGCAAGAAACGTATGGAGCAATCTGACCGCAGGCGCGAATCTCAAAGCTTTATTGTGGACTCTTCCGAAATTAGGAGAAGACAGTAATGAGACGCTTATGGGCGGCGGGGGTGATATCGGTTTAACATGGAAATTTGAACCGCACGATGTTTACGGCAATCATACAGCAGGTGTGTCTACTCACAACTTAGTGACAAACATTTTGAAGACAAGCGGAAAGTACGCCGCAGGTCTGCGTTTTTCGCTTCTCTCGGATTTTGCCAATCAGAATATTGACGCGGGTTTAGATTTTATAGTCAGAGATATCTTAGCTAAAGATGAAGACTGGGATTTAGATGATGATGAATCAAAACCTTTCAACTGGGAGTTTACACAGAGAGTCGGTTACAACATCCTAAACACGGTAAAAGTCTCAGCGCTCACAGGTTTCAATTCTGATGGATTTGATTTGGGAGCGGCATTGAGCGTGAATCTCTCCCGCTTTTTAAACGATCAGGCAATAGACGTTGGAGCGCAGTACATAGCGGCAAATGTCGGCGATAATCCAAGTCATAAATTCTCATTCTTTGCACGCGCCGAATTTGGCGCGAAGAGAGGTGAGGATAGACCCGTCAAAGAAAAGCCTGTGAGAACAACAGTAAAAGAAGTATCGGCAGAAGCTGAAATTGAAGCTGTTGAAACACCTGTTTTGGAAGAGACTGCGGAAGCTGTCGTTGAGGAATCAATTGCCGTTGAAGAACCAGCTATTGAAGATTCAACTATTGAGAAATCGGCTGAAACCGAATCAGGCGAAGCGGAGTCTATTGGCGCTGAGTAATTCAGGTACAATGATTGCTCCATTATTTAGTAATAAAAAATGGCGGGGATAATAATCACCCGCACAGGTATAGTCATTACTAAAAAAGAGACAATCAGGATATGCGTAAAAACAAGCGTACCGGCAATCACTATGTTAATTAGCGGGGACGGGGTTGACCTTTGTGACGTTTTTAGGAATTATGTCAACCCCAAAATACCACGCGCTCGCGCGCTTATTTACTCAATACATTGATTCTCAACCTGTTCGCGCAAATCTCTTATCGTTGCCTGACTTATCTGCAAATCTCTTTTTTGTTGATCAATCAACAGAACATTCCTGATGCGCCTGAGCAGCAAGGAGCCGAAAAAGGGTTTGGTTATATAGTCTGCCGCGCCTAAATCCAAACCTTTTGAGGCGCTGTTTTCGTCGTCTTTCGCGGTAAGAAATACAACGGGGATCTCCTTGTAACGCGGACTTTCTTTCATTAATGTAATTGCTTCAAATCCGTTCATTACCGGCATATCAACATCTAATAAAACCAAGTCGGGGATAAATTTTTCCATTACTGAAAAGAGCTTCTCGGCTGAGGGC
>Ga0123356_10001484_pt1 | contig 25834 bp, 34 predicted proteins | sample TergutEmb28metaG_2_FD_92546 | JGI IMG/M metagenome (GOLD analysis project Ga0123356, IMG submission 92546) | Embiratermes neotenicus P3 segment gut microbial communities from Petit-Saut dam, French Guiana - Emb289 P3 | ecosystem: Host-associated > Arthropoda: Insects > Digestive system > Gut ...
ACTGAGAGGGCGTCCAGTAGGCCACTAACGGACATACCAGTGGCCCTCCCGGATAGGCACAAGCGTATCAAGATCGACCTTGAGCGCGCGGGCCAGTCTTCGCAGCGTTTCCACGCTGCCAGTCTTCGCTCTGGTCTCGATCTCGGCGAGGTGGCTCTGACTGATCTCCGCCGCAACGGCGAGCTCGCGCTGGTTCAGTCCTTGCTTCTCACGCCAAACCCTCACAGCCGACTCGCCGGCAATCAGGCGTTCCGCCTCGTCCTTGGTGAGCGCGCGCGGGGCGGTGCCCTTCGCAATCGCAAGCTGATGCTGCAGCACCGCTATCTGCTTCTCGGCGTCCTCCAGTTCGGCGATCAGGGCGGTAAAGTCGGCGCGCCGGAGCGTGACCGCGTCGGCGGAATCAGCGAGTAGCCGGATCGGCTGACGTTCATGGTTCATGGTCGGTAGACCTTCCCCTTCGGCACCTGCCAGCCCTTTGGCGGCCTTTGGCTGGATCCGAGGCGCTATCTCGCATGATCGCTTTTAGCGATCAAGTGGTCAAACGGTCGGCCCTCGACATCCTGGTGAACAACGCCGGCATTGCGGCCGGCGTGTGGTCGTGTTGGCATTTCGTGATGGTAACTTGGACGGAATATTGACATATTGGCAACGTTCTTGGAGGGCGAATGGGAGCTCTGCGCCGCTGGGCTGCCGGCACAAGCCGTGGGTGGGATTTCCACCTGCTGGGCAGCCCTGCGCCTGTTCCTGGTCGTCCCCGCGGGCGTCAGCAGTTTTCGCCAGACCAAATCGCTAAGGTGAGAGACGACAACGCCGACAAGATCGACCACACCATGCTGACTTGTGTCGGAACGGCGGCATCTCACGCGCTGTCGCTGTTGAACCCGGACAGCGCCCTTCTCGGCGGCAGTGTGCGATTCAGCTGCAGTGCTGTTACGAGAAGCAATCCGAATAGCCTGAAGATCAACAATATACAAAGGAAACGTTCAATGCGTACATCCCTACTCATTGCGCTATCTCTAGCGACTTCTATGGTATCTGCTAATGCAGCGTCCAATGATCCATCAAAACTTAGCGGGCCACCTTCAGAAGGAACCGATAGCGCTATAAATACATTCATTGTCACTGGATTGAACACAATAAAAATGGGTGAGCATGCAGTCGTAACATATGAGAGCAAAGGTATCCATCATAGCATCGGCACCGACGGTGGTCCGATGAACGCTGACATGGGTGTAAGCTGTACTGGTATTTATGAGAATGATGGCGAAACTATACTCGATCATGGTGCCTGCATTGCACAAGATAAGGACGGAGACAAGATATTGGTGAAGTACCATAGCTCCAATGGCGTCACTGGCGAAATCACCTTGATATCTGGTACTGGAAAGTTCGAAGGTATCACTGGGTCTGGTACGTACAAATCTGTACAACATGGTCTTCATGCGGATGATACAGTAAACAGAAGCGTATCTACGGAGACATTCCATTGGAAACTACCATGAGACATTGTCCGGATTGCGAAGCAACTCCGCGCCGGCAAATACGGCGATTTGGGTGGTGGAGGCTGGTGGGTCGCCGCACGCATCATCGGCCTAATTGTCCTCGGTCTATTCGACTTTCGCTCCGCAAGCAGCAGTCGGAATGACGCGAATGCGTCCGCTGGCACCGCCAACACAGCCATGTCAACCGGGCGCCATGCATCCGCCCCTCAGCACGCGAAGAACGCGGACAGCTCGGCAAATAGGAGTCGCAGCGCTCCATCAGCGCGGGCAAATTCCGCTGCTCGGCGACGCGCACGCGGGCGTCGGTGCCAAGACGAAGCGATCAGCCCGTCGAATCGGTAGCGGCCGCGGCGTTCGGAGCGCGGCACGATGGGGAGTATACCCGTGCGAGCGGCGATCTCACCAAGGGTGCGGAGGCTGCTCACCGATGCGGCTCGGGTGAGATCAATGCGGCGGCAGCCGGGGACATCGGTCACCGACGGATCACCGTGGGTAGCCATGATGGATCAGGCGGGAGCATGGCCTGGACGATCGCGCAGGCGCCCTCTCGTGCTAGCGGGTTCCAGCAGTCCTCGGTCGAAATCTCAGTCTATGCGCGCTCGCTCGAACCCGACGTTCTTTGGTCGTCAGAATTTTCATCCATATCGCATCCGTCGAGCATCGAGTGAAACATCTCGCAGGAACCACAACCCGCGGTGCGCACTTTCCTACCCTCCGCCACCGCCGCCGATGGCCGGCTCGGGCGGCCCCCAGCGCACCACGTGTGGGCCGTCGCTGTCCGGGTTGGTGACAACCGAGGTCGCTCGATAGGTTCCCTGCAGGGCAGGCGACACGCCGATCGGGGTGTCGCACGACGCCAGCATACCGCCAGCGGTGGTCAACAAGGCGCACAATGCCAACCAACGGCACGAAATCTGATAGCTGCGCTGTGAACCATCAACCGGACTGGTCACGGATCGTCTCGCAAAGGCATGCCCGCATCTTGACTGTGGATCTTGTCGTCCACCTGAATCCGGCGGCAATCGACGCAAAGTTTCATGGTTGCTCGCTCATCGACACGCGTGGTCGATTCACGCTGAGCGCGGCCACCCACGTCTGGCGGACGAGCGTCCGTTCAGCCATGCAGCAGCAGCATCCGGAGAGCGCCCAGGGTAATCACGAGGTCCGCCATCCACGTCAGAATGGTCGGCCTCGTGTCGAGCCGCTTGAAGGCGTCGCGGGATTCGCTCATGCACCAGGCGGCCGGATCTTCTTAGCGAACCATGCTTTGACCGAGGCCTCGGCCTTTGGTTCGAGTGTCTCCGGCTCCCGTCGTCGCGGCCCCGGCTTGGTGGCGGTGAGATAGCTGCGATCGGGGGCGCGATATGGTGTCGGGCCTTCGTCCGATCATTCGGCTTCAGCGGTCGCGTCCATTCATATATGGCTCATCACCGCTGGGTGGCCGATCCAAGACGCCATGAAGCCGTTCGTCGATGTCTTTGCAGAACTTGGACACATGCGGCTTCCTGATCCCCGACAACCCTGTCGCCTGCATTAGTCGCACAGACTGAAGCACCGGACTGGCCATATTGCTGCAATCTGGCGCAGCGAGGCGGCAAGCGCGAAGCCGTGATATGTGCGATCAGCGCTGCGGTGGTTGCGGTGGGGGCGGTCGCAATCCATTTGACTGCCCGGCCCGGACCGCCGTGGAGCACGATGGGCAGGCGCGACCGGGAAGCGTCGGCATGTACTCCGGTAGCGGCCCCACGAAATCGCCCGCATGTTCCGGCTCGGTGGCTTCGGGGCCGAGCACTTCCTGGAAGCCATCGATCTCTGTGCCCACCGGCGGCCCAGTCGTTTGGTCCGTGAACTCCACCGCACCCGCCATGCCCGGCCAGGCAGCCGTCGCGAGGGCCAACAACACCGGCGCAAGGTATCGCCGCATGGTTCTCTCCTTCATCTCATCTTTTGCCGCCGCGCCCTGACGATCAGGCCAGGGCCTCGATCCCACCTCCAGCAGCAACCACCGCACTTTCAAATGGTTACTATCCCCAGCGCCGCTAGTGGCATCCGGGCTACGCGCGACAGACATGACCAGCGAGCAGGTCAGCTGCCATCTCAGCCGCAATATCGGGAATCTGGCGGCGGCGCGGGCCGCCGGCAACCGTCAGTCAGCTCAGGGATAATGACGTGCACGGCGGCGTGGGCGCCAACGGCGAGCGATCAGAGTGTCGAGCCGATATCGGCCGCGGCAGTCGCGGCGCCGGCAGGCGATGGTGAGAATGCTGGCGCGGCCGACGATCTCGCCGAGGGTGCACCCGTCGGATATGCGCGGTTCAAGCGGTGCGCGGTTGCTTGCGTAGCGCTAAGTGGTACACCGTCGTTCCTGCCGTCTCTCCGAGAAGGTAAAACTGGTCATGGCTCCGAGACAGCAGAGGCGAGGTTTCGATCAGCGCCTAGCGCATCAAGATGGCGAGGCAGCGGCCTCGCAAGCGGTCCCTCTGCCTTGCCGCTTCCATCTGTGCATCGCCTACGTGATCAGCAGCCCACGTCGGCGATCTTTCTCCCAGTCGAGTTCATTGATCGCGCGGCGGCGGAATGCGTCAGCTTGATGCTCCGCCCACAACATGATGTCGGTTTCGTAGAGATCGGCGTTGTTCATCGTCCGGTCTTATCTTCCAGCAGCTGCACACGTTCCTGCAGCCCCCTCACTTCATCCTGCAGACCGGTCACGGTTGCCAGCAGCGCGGCGTGATCGGCGCGCATTTTGTTCAGTTGCTCCCAGATAAGGTCCAGCTGCTGGAACAGTATCATGTCGCTCATGCAGGGCCTCCAACGCCTTGTTTGCCAACGGCTTCTCTTCGTCAGTGATGTTCACCGGTGCCTGCAGGACTTTGTCGGCTCGCGCACACGCGTCGAGACGTAGTCCTGGGGCGTGCAGATGATCAGCGCACGTGTCCGATTCATCGCTACACGCGGCTTCATCTGTCCCTGGGCGCCAGGCTACGACCTGCGGTCATGTGAGGCAACGTGAGGGGCCACGCAATGGCCGATCAATTGCGTACTACCACAAAGCAACGTGTTTGCCATTGCCCAACCATGCCATTGCCTAACCATTGCAAATTAATGGTCAATCTGGCATAAGCGGTTCCGATAACACTCTCGGTGGCCAACCCGCCGCCACGAACGCTCTCCTCCCGTCTCGAGCTGAGCGCCAACTGGGCGCCCTCATCGTGCGCCTCAGTCGCCTGCTGGAAGCGGCGGCGCTACCCGCCGTTCAATTTGTGGTGGAGGAAAGCCCATGCGCACATTCATCGCCGGCTGAGCTCTCATATCGCTCGCCAGCTGCGTCTCGCTCCCCGATCCGGTGCAAACGGCTCCCGATACTATTTAATCACCGTGGATGCTCGTGGCGGCTTACAGGGCAGTGGCGAGCTACTAACGCAGACAATCCAGCGCGCGAACATCTTCTGCGCCAGCCAAGGGCGCCATGCTGTAGTGCAAATAACCGAAAGCCATGGCGTGCAAGTCTGGGCGTCTCAAGAGAACCGTGTGGTATTTAGATGTGGGAAATGATACCAGCCACCTCGTCCGATGACCGCTGTGGGTGGCGAGCGGCTATTGCCACGGTAATGCCACTCGTGGAGGCCATCCGACGACTGCTACAAGGATGATCAGACTGCGGGGTAGACCAGCGGCCAACCGGCGTTGCCGATACACGTTGTTGGTTTGCCCTGACTATCCATTGAGGGGACGTCTGTCCTTTTGGACGTCGGGGGTGTGCCCGATCTGTTGCAATAATCTCATCCACATGCTGATCGGGCTTCGCTCGGCGATGCGCTTGCGTCGGCGCGGTGTCGGGAGCGGCGTTCGCCGGACATTTACGGCGGCTCTGGTGGTGTTCTCGGCCCTGCTCGGCGGATGTAGTGCGCACGGTCTGATGGCCATGGCCCGTTTTCAACTGGCACCGGAGCACATCATTGCCGAGCGTCGCGCCGACGCCGCCTATGAGAGGTTGTTTCCCTATTACGTCGAACTCTGTGCTGCTAGCCAATTCCAGTCCCGGCTGACCGGCGTGGCGGGCGCGCCGCCCGGCCATGCGGTCCTTTATTTGAAGGGCGCCTGCAAAATAGACGATGCTCCGTTCCCACAGCTGAAGCGGTGTCCGCGGGTGGCGACCAGTCTTGACGACCCGAAGCACGGTGTCGGGATCAGCGTCAATCAACACTTCAAAAACGTGAATTGGGTTGCGATCCCGGGATACGACCTCTTCTTCGAGGGCGATCTTGCGCCAGGCGAGCGGCTGACCCGAACGCAATTCGATGCGATCCAGCAGCAGGCGATCCGCAAAAACATCTATCGTGGCGTGACCTTTCACCCGTTCCCCGGCGCCGTATCCGACACCGATCTCGGGGGTTTTCTGAAAAGGGCGGGAATCGGCACCGATTTCGCACTGCGCTACGCCCGGTCACTGTTTTGCGCACGACTCCCGGTAACCCCGGGCATGCTGGACGAAGTCATCGCTTTCCTCAATGACAAGAACCGCGAATATTTTGAGGGCGAAGCCGACTACAACTGGAGCGCCTGGGCCGACAACTGCACCCATACGCTGCGCAATGCGCTGGCCGCCGCCAATATCTGGTCGCCGCTGTCGGTGCGGGCGATAAAGTTGAGGCAGATCTTCAACCTTGCTGTGCCGGCCAACGAATTCGTCAATCTGGCCGAACTGATGACGGGTCCGATCCCGAGCTATCGGGACATCATGCGGGATCGACCCAGGCGCGATGCCTTCCATGAATTCCACTGGCTGCCATCCGAGCCCGGGGCGTTGCTGCGAACGCTGCCGGTGCATAGCCCCAACGATCTCTTTGACACGAGATTTCGGCTCTTTACCCTGCAATCGCCGTTTTTGATGGGCAAGACCCGGCGAGCAATGGCTTTGCTGTCGGATCGGCGCTTTGTCGACCTTGCAGCGAATCTGCAGTATTTCGAGCGGCGCTATGACGTTATCCTGGCCAATTATGACGAGCGCCGCGATACCATGGCGAGTGTCCGTGGAACGCCGTTCCGTCGGGTCGAGCGCCTCTATTACCGTTACATTGGCAGCGAGCGGGACGAGGTCCGCGCCATGCTGGGTCGCATTGCCAAGACACAGTTAGTAAGTCTGCCTGCTGCTGAGTAACCGCTTGCGCGGCGACGTTTGGCGATCCTGACCTCGTCGCCGGAATATGGGCCTTCGCTGCAGCCGTGCAACGTGGATGCCAAACTCATGGATGCCGTCGAGATGCGCTTCGCGGCGTAGCGCGTTGCTTATCGCCCGGGCGTCACGGGCGACATGAACTCGGAGAAGCCACGATGATCGGCGTTTCGCCACTATTGCACCTGGCGCCCCATCGCGCTCGTCTAACTAACGTCAGTAACACACCGAGCGTCACGCGCAAGCGCACGAAACCAACTGATCGCAAGGCCGCAGCGAGCAACGCGTCAACACGCAAGCGGCGTATTGTAAGGCGGGACGGAACAATTATTGCGTGGCAATTGGGGAATATGACGTCAAGGCCGCGTTTGGATGCGCCGCGAGCGGAGAGCTCGAAAGGTTGGGCGCAATGCACTGCCGACAGAGCGCCGGAGGCGCAGCGCGCTCGCGTGCCTGCGTTCGCCTGCATATGAAGCGTGGATGCGAGGCGGGTAGTCTCGACCCTTCGCAATAATTCTTATCGTCGCATTCGCGTATACCCTCGCGATCAGCGCGGCCCGGGCATGCCGAACAGTTGTGAGAGCGTCGGGCAATAAGGGTCGCAGCGCGTCTGTATCTGCGCGCTGTTGCAGTTCGGGCGCCGCGATTCCCTATCTCCTTCTCCTGTCATAGCGCCCTAGCATTAAGCTTCTTCTCCTGTCATAGCGACCTAACAAAACCCATACTACAATACATGCAAATATCATAAAGATGAAGAATGCCATGGATAATGCCCATGACTGAGGCAGTGTTTGTATTTGTCTAAAATAGTCATCGTTGTTCATCGACTTCTATCCTCGATGTGACTGTCTATGCCATGCACCTACAGCATTGTCGGCGTGCGGAACACCAGACCGATTCTCAACTCTTTAATTAGGTCTCTCTGGTGTGGTGGTGAGGAGTTTTCTCGTTTGTCTGGCCATTTGGTTTCCTACCGTCCGCGTTGCTGCCCGTCCTCGATACTCGCCCTGGCCGCGATTGCGGGCAATGCAAAACCCAAAGGATCTTTTTTGGCAATCGGCCCGGGGCGCGGGCACGGTGAGGCCGGGATTTGCTTAGCGCCAGTCCTTTGAAAATGCTTAACAATTAAATCCGCCGCCGTTTCGGTCCCGCGCGAACCGTTAATTGCGTACTGGGTTTGCATTGCATGGCAGCCCTCTGAATCGCCGAATACGCCGCGCCGCGCGTCGGTGCGGACGATCTACGCCGCGATCAAGCGTGGCGAGAGACGCGCGTATCGCCCGTCGCCAATTGGCAGGCGGGCAAGGGCGGCGGGCGCCTCCTGATTGACGGCCGCCAGGCGGGCGCCACCCGGATGCGGCAGAGGACGGCGCGGGCGGCGGCTGCGGCCTGGAGGGGGGGACTCAACTCGCAGCTTGCGCGGGCAATGCTCGTCATCCTCGTGGCGAGGACCTCGATGCTGCATCGGCGCATCGAGAGGCTGCGCGAGCGCCTGGTCGATCGCCGCGGCCGGGGGCGGCTGTCCGAGGCATCGTCGATGGGTTGCTAGCCGTGACGGCATTAGCGGGAAATCCAGCCAGTCCGATACGACGCCGGTCGACGAGCTAATTTGGCGGCCTTCGCAATCCGAGCCGCTGCCCGACCACGTGAAGGGCACTCGGCGCTGGTGGTACGCCGCGCGCCGCATGTCGGCGCCGTTGTCGTTGCCGTTCAGCTACGAAGACGCTTGCATCCACGTAACGATACGACTACAAGCTCATGGCCTCGCGTTTTCGTGAGGTGGGCCGACCCGTCGCGGCAACGGCGGGCCGACCCTGACCGACACTGGCAAAGTGGAGAGGCTACCAATGCCGGCTATCGACACAATTACGGCGCCCGAAGGCGCCCTACAAACCCATGCATACGCAAACCTGTCTTACGCCCCTCGTGGCCGAAATCATCGACCATCTCAGGGTGCGGTTTATGCGGGTCGTACTGAGCAGGCTCTTGTCTGCCGCTGGCGACAATCCTCAATAACAGGCCAGCTCGAATGCGCTTGGGGCATCGAGCGCATCGTGGCGACGCTGATAGAGGAGGACCCTATGCCAGCATCCGTTGATCGTAATCGGCATCAGAGGAGAATTGAGATCCGCAAGATCAGCATGTTTGCCACTGCTCTGATGCTGGCTGTCGTCTGGTTGACCAGCCGATTGATCGGGCTTTAGGCGAGGCTGCCGGACCGGCCAAGCTCTTCGCTGGCACCATGGCTCAGTTAGGCTGCGGCGCGACCTTGTGCATCACCGGCTGTAACGCCGGGCGGGCGCTCGATGTGCAACCTTTACTGCCGCCTCCGCCAGGTTAGCTCGGTTGCCCAAGCGCACGCCCTGCGCCTTCTTCGCCGCCAGCGCCTGCCGTTCCTACCAGCACGTGGAAGTCTGAGCGCGGACGGAATCACCCAGACGAAGAAGATTGCGGTGGGTGCGCGGACAAACGAAGCGAATGCCAGCACGACGAGCGTCCATATCGTCCACAGGACGGTGCCCGCACATCGGGGGCCGGGCGTGAGGTCGCGTATGGCCATACAAAAGAGCGTATGGGTCCCGCTGCAGGATACTTTTTCAGAATGCTGCGGCGCAATTCATAGCGCACCCAGAATCCTATCTGCGTGTGAGCACGAACAGCGCACGGACGCAATGATCTGTGCTGCCGGTGATGCTGATGATGGTGTCGAGCTTCCGCTGCGTCGGGCTTTTTGCCTGACGAAGGCAGCATCACCTTGCAGTCCAATCGCGGCTGGAACCCGATCACGACATTAGACGGCTTCACCCAGGAGGCGAAGGCTGAGTTGTGGGAGCTACGACTTGGTTTTCCTTCCTCTGCCGCATCCCTGAGAGCCAACGGTTCGTCATCACCCATCCGAGGTAGGAGCCTATGCGTTTAGTGACTCCAGGGGTTTCCATGGTTGCGTGGCTATGACCGTTCTGTCACCGTTATGTTGGCCCAACCGGGAATTCCCCCGGTGGAGGAAACTTTTGATGAAGTTGGCTACTTTGACTCTCGCGGCGTCTCTGGCCGCTCTCAGCCCGGTTGCCTGGGGGCAGTCGGCCCTCGTCGCGACCGAGATGGGGGACCCGCTTCCTACCGTGCAGGCCAATATCGCCCCGGGGGCCTGGGGATGGCACACCGAGGCCACCGGCCGGAACAACGGGGCATACGTCGGCGGCGGTTCCGATTCAGACTACGCGAGGCAGCAGCAAGAGTTGATGCACATGCCCGGCTACAGCGTCGGAGGAAACGGGTGAAGCGTTAATAAACTCCAAGCGAACTTGGTGGGGCCCTTCGGGGCCTCTCTTTTTTGGACCCCAAACCTTATCGCAGGACAAGAACGGGCTAGCATCCAGTGTAGAGACGCTCAGTAGCTCACCGTCCACAAAGCGCCGTCATATGTCCGGCACTCGCCAGAGCCGTGGCCCCATTCGGTTAGTCCGCTCGGCGGTTTCGGCGGACCATATGGAGCATGAGGTCCCAGGCGTTGCGGATGTTGACGATCGCTAATAGCAAAAGAGCCCCTGCCAGCGCATCCAGCCCAAAGTCGTTCTCTAGATCGATAGACACGGCGGCAGCGAGCAGCGCGAGATACCCGAGGCCGGGCAACAAGCCGTAGGCGAAGTAGTCCTCCATGTAGCTCGTCATGTCGGTTCGCACAACCTGGATCGTGATATAGGTAGTGATGATTGCACCGATCAAAGCGGTGACGCCAATCAGCACGGCCAGGAATTCGGTCTGGTGCCAGGGACATAAAGCCACGGCAGACAAGAAGAACACACTAGTAAAATGGACGACTACCGGGCTCACGAAGGTGCGAGTCCCCGACCGGCGCTCTTCGGTCACGAAACCGGTCCCGAGCGAGACGGCAACGAACAGCAAGGCGAGCAAGGTCGCCCCTGCCGTTCCTACCAGCACGTAGAAGTCGTGCCATTCCTTCAGCGCTTCGAGCTCCCTCATTAACAGATCCTAGTGCTTTCCTGGCGCCTTGCTGTGGCCCAGGTCGATCAGCTGCAGCCGCGCGGTGAGTTCCATCGTCGCCTCGTCCAGCGTCCAGTCCATCACGCAAGCGTCTTTGAAGGTGCTCTCGTAGAGCGCCCAAACCGCTGCGACGGCTGGGCCAAGGTCGCGCTCGATGGCCTCGAACGGCCCGGGCAGTTCGCCCCAGAGCTCCGCCTGCTGATCGCGCGTCCAATACCAGCCCTGGGCGGCACAGGCGCGGCGCCACTCCTTCACCCTTGGCTGGAAGTCCAAGGCGAGCATGCGCGCAAGATGTGCCTCGACGCGTGCGCGAGCAGACCGCTTGCGCAGCCCGTCGTGCTTCGCCACCGCCTTCGCCTGCCGCGTCTGCAGGTCGACAGCGACGAGGAACAGGATGTCCGCGCGGCCCTTCGGCAACACGCGCCAGATCTGCGGATCCTGCAGCCCCATGCGATGCGCAACCGCGCGCATGGTGAGCTCGTCCGGCCCCATTTCGGCAGCCATGGCGATCACGGTCGGGGCGACGTCCTGGCGCCACTCCGCAAATGGGTGTCCTCCGGTCCTGCGGGTGGGCGGGACCACGGCAGCCGCTGCCCGCCGCAGTTGCATAGTCGACATGCGTTATACGCCTCACGTATTCCCTTGGGGTCGGACGTTAGGCGCATTACATATCTTGTCAAGATAAAAGCATGCCGTCCCTCAACGAGTTCGCCAGGAGATATGAGAGATGATGATGGCGCTATTCACGTTCGGGCTCGCGAGTGCTTTGGCGGCAACTGCCATCGTCCTGGTGTTCGGTGAGAAGCATGAAGCGGGCAGATCTGACCAAAATGCCTCTTATGAATGAGCGAGAGGTCCACTTGGCCTGCAAGCGGGTCCGCCGGCCACGGCAGGCGCAAGTGCAAATGACAGCATGTTACTGCCTTGGCATCCCAAAGACCACAATCAACTGCCAGATGACCGTCGATCTCGGTGGCCATGGCGGCGGTGTGTGCGCCACACCTCGGGCGCGCAATGGCAGGTCATGCTCTGACGAGCTCAGGCACAGGCCATCACTGTGGGCGATACCACCGGAATGAAGAAGACAGCGCACACGCTCACGCTCGGATAATCGTGCTCGTCACTCGCTCGTGAGCTGCTGGCCTATCCGGGGCGAGCCCCTGACGAAACAGAAGCAATCGGAACCGCATCCTTGTCGATGCGTGACAGTCAGTCCCGCACGCGATTAACTCAGGGCGTCGCCTCAGCCGCACAAGCCGCACCGGCGGCGTGTGGGAGGCGACCATCCGGGATCGTACAAAGCGACGCGACGAGCCTATGCGACCACGAAGGCGCACAGGACAAAACCGAGCATCCCGGCCAGCAAGAACCACTTGATCACGAGTCCCTCGACAGCTTCGCCAACGTCCGAGTCTGGGCAGCAACCTGGGAGTCGGTTGACCGTGACCCCGACCCGGACAGTCCAGTCAACCTACTCGCCTCAGCCGAAATGAGGTGCCTCTGAAGGAGCCGGGACGTTGCTCGGACCGCCTTCGCCGTTCGAATTGCCGATCCATCCCGTGCCATCATCACCCTGGCCGGTGAAACCGCTCAGTGCCGCAGTTCCGTCAGGACTCCCCGGCGCATTGGCGGCCGCGGCGAAGGCTGAAACGGAAGTCACCGGGGCCAGAAGTGTGCTCACGACAAGCAGCGCTCCGATCGCATTCGTACGAGCAAACATGAGTAGAACTCCTTCTGTGTGTGCGTTGACCTGAGGCGGCGAGCAACTATTCCGGTCTCGTCGTCCACCAACGCAGCACAGTATCGAGGCCCGCGCATATGAAACGCTTCGCAGACATCGAAAATATTTTTCATGATGCGATCTGGTTGCCGGATGGACCGCAGCACCAGAGCCGCTTGGCCGCCTGCTCACCCTCAGGGCCGATGCCGCGACCTCGTCGCAGCGTCGCGCGAGGATGTGTTGCGTACTACGCGCGTGTGGTACCGGGGTCCCGCAGAACAATGATGCTCCCCTCGAGGGGCTGTCCGAACTGCGGACAGCTTGGGTATCTCCCGCCTGCGGCTCGACGCAACGGCGCCGGCGTCCGCCGTTGCGCACGTGACCGGTTCATTTGAACAGGCCTCATTGCTGAGGACCTCCAGTCCGCGCATTAGGCGGGGTTAGCGGGCCTGTCCGACCTTGCCCTGTCGGCCATCGGACATCGAAGACCGCTACGAGCGGCGCCTGCGTGAGATGATTCAGGCCAAACTGAAGGGCGAAGGCATCACGCTGGAGACTGTCGCGCCGGCGCAGGATAACGTGATCGACGTGATGGCGGCGCTCAAACGCAGCTTGGGGGCCGACACCGAAGCATCGGCGGCAGCGGCGCAGGCCAGCAAAAAACCCGCGAGAGGCGCCAAAGTCGCGCCGGACGACAAACCGGCACCTCCATCAGCTCAGCGGAGCAAGGCCGCGGCACCCACCGCGCCGGCCAAGACACCGGCGACGAAGCGGTCGCGCAAACGCGCCTGACACTCAGATTCCGCGCAGATCGGGTTGGCTGGCGTCCTCGCCGCGTCGCCTGCGGCGCCGGGTCGGTCGTGGCTCGGCTTCGTTCCGGCGCACTTCGCCTACGATGCGAATTGAGAACTGCGTATCCGTGCGTGTTGGGGCCGCGGACCGCTGACCCGAGGCAGCCATGTGCGTCAGGTGCTCCAGCATCCTGCGGCAGTGCGCTTCCTTCTCGTCGGAGGGCATCGTGATTGCCTGCGTCCCTGGCTGTTTGATTACGGCGAGCCTGCCATCAGGGTCTGAACCGAAGCAACAGAAGACCACGACCCCGGCCAGGACGGCCGCCGGTTTGATGGCGTGCGCGGCGGATCGCCGAGCAGGTGTGCCTGCAGCCGATCAGGGCAGATACACCGCCTCGAACCGGGCCAGTGGCGCCATGCGGGCGCGATTGAGCGTCAGATGGTCGCCGGTCAGCGAATAGTTGTCCGCATTCCTCAGCACCTCGTAGAAAGCCTGTTCCAGCTCCATACCCGAGACACACGCCATGGAGGTAGTGGCTATCTGGCCAAAGCGGAGGCGGGCGGCGGCCGCATCCAGCTTGTAGGACCCCGTGAAGCGGTTGCAGCCGCCGAATCCGTTCATTCGCCCGTCTGCCTCCCCCAGGATGAACCAAGGCTTACGGTCGAGTTTAGGCAGAGGCTGGCCATTCAGTTCGACCAGTCTCCAATACCGTTCCGTAACCCCGCCCTCGGGGATCTTGGCTAGGATATAGCGGTCCGCCAGTGCACCGGTCACGCGTGAGCCGTCGCGAGCAAGGTGCGTCAGATGGTTCTCACCCACCAGGTACTGCGCATCGCCTGCGAGCGTGACAATGCTGCCCGCCGCATTCCAGGTGAAGCGCCCCTCCTTTGAAATGACCTCATCACCCTTGCCGAGGTACTTGAAATGCTTGGTGAAGGTTCCGTCGGACTTCAGGATGACGACAGTCTCGATCCCTTGGCAGTCAGCGCAAGGGAGAACGCCGCGGTAGGCGCCGGCCCAGTCGAGCGCGTTTTGCGAGTTATGCGCCGTGTAGATGACAGCCACCGCCTGCAGCGGAGAGGAGCCTCCGCTCGCCAATAGGGCTATGCCGCCCACGACGATGAGTATTGATCGCTTCACGGAACCCCTTCCATGCCGCTGTCACCGACGGACCCGACGAGCATGATACATCTACGCTGCGGAGACAGAACACAGGCTGACTTTGCGCCGACTGACCGATTGCGACGCTTTCTAGGCCGCCATCGCATTCCACGTTGCGAATTGCCCGCAACTTTTTCAAAAATTTCCGGGCGAGGGACCCAGAACGGAAAACCTGTGCAGGAATGCCGGTCGCTTAGCGCGTGCCTGGAGCGCGCACGAGTCCCGAATCACGGAGCACCCCCGCACGTCCCCCACCCCGGGGGTCCGAGACTGTGGCCGGCGCGCGAGATCCGCTACGCAGGCCGTCCCAACCGGGATTTTGCACAGCCGTGCAGCCGCGATCCTGATGAACCGGGGCAAGGAACGTCAATGATAGGGCCGTTGTAGCACGCGAGAGAGCGGCTCAGGTCATCCACTTGGGTCATCGTTGTGCATCCATTGGGCTTCATCCGGCGACAATGGTGCCAAACCCTCGCCGCCGGCCCCATACCCCATCATCGGCGCCTTGAAATAGATTATAGATGCTATTATCTAATACGCCATGCCGCGACCATCGAGGTTTTCTGAGGCGACGATTCTCGATACGGCGGCCCGCCTAGTGGCTGCGGGCGGACCGCGCGCTGCGACGATTGGCGCGATCGGCGCTGCACTCGATGCGCCCTGGGGGTCGATATACCACCGATTCCCGTCCCGACACGTTCTGCTCGGCCGGCTGTGGCTGAACAACGCAGCCATGTTTCAGAACCGGTTCGTGGAGGCGTTGGCGCATCCTGATCCACTCATGGCCGGGCTTGAGGCCGCGCTTTCGCTTCCGCGGACGGCGCGGTCGGACTTTGCCGGCGCCCGCATCATGCTCTTGCATCGTCGCGAGGATTTCCTGTCCGACGAGTGGCCGGACGATATGCGGAACGAGGCTGCTCGCCTCAGACACCAAGTCCAAGGCGCAATGAAGGACATTACCCACCGACTGTTTGCGCGTGTTGACGCGGAAGCTTCACGATTGGCGATGTTTACAGTCCTTGATATGCCATTTGCTGCTACGCGCCGCCATGTCGCCGCCAACGAGCGGCCACCAACCTACGTCGACGCACTGGTGGAGCGGGCGTATCTGGCACTCATTCAACCTGATAATGCCGTCCGTAGATCACGGCGAATGCCCACCTCGTAACTCTTACCTCGGAGGCCAAGATGTCAGCAAGCGAATCGTGGACCATAGACCGTAATACTGAACAAGCACGGCGGCTTTTCCAGGCAGTCGAGCATCGGGACCGTGAAGGGGTTATGGCGATCTATGACAGAAACATCGTCATCAATGAGGCTCCAAGCCTGCCCTATGGCGGCGAGTATCGTCGCCATGAGGGTGCGCTGCACCATGGCATCGGTTTCCGTGCGGCTTGGGATCGCTTTCAGGCGTGGAGCAGCCGTGGCCTTGAACCGCGTTTCATTGCTCAGGGTGAGCATGTAGCTGTTCTCTGGCGTCACAAGGCTGAGGATACCGGCAGTGGCGAAAAGATCGATCTGCCGGCGGTCAGCATATATCGCTTCGTTGACGGCAAGATCGTCGACTCCCGAATGTTCCACTTTGACACCGCCGCGCTACTGGAGTTCCTACGCACAACATCTCTCGGTGCGTGCAAATAGTCGGGGCGCCCGACAATGTCAGGCGTGAATTGGGGGTCACGGTCGAATAGCTCAGCCATTGGGCCCGGCATATCCGGCAACCGAGATGCCGGCGTCGCTTTGTTTTTATTTCGGTGCTCTGGGCTACGCGGCGGACCAGGGGGCTAGCGGCGCGTCAGCAGAAGCGGACGAGAACCTGACAGCAAGGAATGAGAGATAACCAAAGTGAAACGCTATGGACGGTGGATCGGCTACGGGTTCATCGCCGCAGTCATGTCGGCGGGGTGGTGGTGCGATGTTGGCCAGTTCAGATATCGCCATCATTCATGCTGGTGCGCCCGCGATCCTTTCGCAGTAACCGCGCGGATGATCTGCACCGTGCCCCAAAACTACGCGCCAGCAAAGGTGCGGGAAGCGGCGACCTATCTGTTGGAAACATCAAGTGCGACGGACGATGACAAGCACCTCGCCAATCACGCGATCGAGCGGCTGAGAGCAGCGGGACGAACCGCGAGCGGACTTGACGCAGCCGGCGGCCAAGCAAAAGAATCATGTTGTCGGTGAAGTGTTGATTGCCCTGCGCATAAGCCACCGCTACCCCCACCGTCGGCCGGCGCTAGCGTGCTCGTCGCGGACGCCCCAGCCAGAGCACGAGACCGACGAGAAGCCCCAGCCCAACGCCGACGAGAGGCGCGCCAAGGGGCACCCTCATTCCGCGCCGTGCTGCTGATACGGACGCCTGGCGGGCCGGGTCAGCCGCAGCCAAAGCGGCAGGGCGTTGCTCAGCCCGTTGGGGACCGCGGTGCAGCAGGTCTGCAGGCTCATCGGCTCGATACTGTTCAGCCTTCCGCCCCGGCTCTTGTGCAGCCGCCGCTCGCTTCGAAGCGGTCGGCGCATCATTCTCTGACACCGGCCCGCGCCAGCGATCACGCTGGAGAAAGCGGACACCACCGATCAGCGTGCAGATCATGCTACGACCCTTCGTAACTCGAAAACCACGGCAACAGGTGATCAGCCTCGGCCACCACAGGTGGGATCACCGATAATCGCTCCAGTCCGGTCCAAGTGCACCGCAAGTCGGCTTGCGCGGTTCAGGTAGGCGAATGGCCGACCGGGGCAGGCGGTTTGGCTTTGATAAAAGCCGATCAGCCTACCTAAATCCGGTCCTATGTTTGTGGCGGCGGACCCATCACGAATACGGACAAAGGCGGCATGCGAGCGCGCTGCCACGCACTTGATCCGCTTCAGACAAAGCACCCGGGTTCCTAGCTCTCCGAGAGGTTTATTCTCGCCTTCGGGGTACAATGGCGAGGCGCCGCTGTGTCCCACGCTAACGCGGCGGCAGCTACACGTCGATTGCGGGGGGTGGATAGTAAGGTTTCTCTCCCAGTGCCTCGACGCGTTGCCAGAACGCCTCCCCGCTCGCTTTGCCGACCTCCTCCAGATCTGCAGCCTGGCGCCAGATGGTCCAGGAACCCGGGTGCAGGCGGCTTGCCTCTGCAAGATGCGCATCGCCCTCAGCCGCATTGCCATGCCGTCGTAGCCACACGCCGAGGCGAAAATGCGCGTGTGCCAATGCAATCTCCGACGTGATACGTGGTAGGTTTTGCCTCACTGAATCTGCATGCAGTACATGCCGTCCAGTCAGCACCCAAGCCCGCACCGCCTCGAGATACGCGAGCCGTGCCGCCTGGCGCGCTGCTTGGTGTTCCTCTGCAAGCGCGCGCGTTGCCCGATCCATCAACCGGAAATGATCAGTCGATCCGGCAGTTTCTGGTGGCCGAGCGATCCGGCCGGCCGGGTCAATCCAAACCGCCTGCGGTACATTCACCATCCCATAGAGATCCGAGACACGGTGCTCCATATCGATTAGGCACCAGTATTCCACACACGCCGCCTCGATCCACTGCCGCGCATGCTCGGCGCCTCGACTTTCCTCCGCGACCGCCACGATCATGAAGGCCTCGTCTCTTAGGCTGTCGTACAGTTGCTGCCACACGGGCAAGTCAAACCGACAGCCTCACCAGGACGCCCAGGTGCAAAGAAAGACCTTCTTTCCCCGCAATGCCGACAGCGTGTGCATGGTGCCGCGTAGATCGGGTAACGCGAAATCCGGTGCCGTCAGTCCGGTCAGAATTTCGTTGCGAGACTCGGCGCCTGCGCCAAGGCACCACGTCTCGCGCACCGCGTCGTGCACAACAGGCTGGCGGAGTTTCAACCAGAACGCCGCCAAATCCACGTGTCCATCACGCACGGGCACCGGCACACAGACCTCCTCCCGGCACATGCCCTCCGGCTTCAATGTCCAACCACTGGCGCGTTCGGCATCGTCTGCGGACAGCCACAGCCCATCCGTTGTGCCGAAGGTCATTTCGCCGCGCTCGGTCAGGACGGTTGCCATCGCTGCGCTCCTCTCGTGCCTGCATGCACGCAACCACCTCGAATACCCATCGCGCAAGTTTAAAATGAGGACAGCCATCCACGCCGAGGCTCAGGGGTAAGATTGTCTGGGTTACCCGCGCCGGCCACGGCGGGCTAAGCTGCCGCCCCGCGCTTGCCGATGAAGTCGCCACCACGGTGCTCACCAGCCGTCGCCGCAAGCCGCGCGAGTTAGTGTCCCTGGCGCGCTCAGTGAGGCGGAAACAATTTCAACTGCTCGGGAAATAGAATGTCGCACCGTTCCATCAGTGCAGCCGATTGCCGTTGCGGGCATTCCGCGGTCAGCTCAGGCACGATGACGCGCACGGAGGCGTCGCCGCCGTGGCAGGCGATCAACGTCTCGAGCCAAATGCGAGACTCTGCGGCCGTCGTGTGGACTCGTCCCAAGTGTTCGCGCGGCGAACGATCAGTTAGATCTCGTTGTGACGGGCAGTGGTTTTTCGCCGAACGAGTTAGGATAGCCGCCGGTCGCCTTGCCGTGGCGCGAATAGCGAAGCAGCCACGCGCTGCGCTCCGCAGTGACGACGCGCAGCCAAAGCCCGCTGCCGTCGCCATACATGCCGGGGCCGAGGTTCTTCGCCTTTGCCGCCGTCAGCTTCTCTTTCGCCATCCCAACCTCTTTACCGGGCGGAACTGTCCGCCATAATCCACGACTTGATCCACGACCTAATTGTGGATCGGGGCGCAGTCCGGTGCAGCCCCGTGGAGTGAAGATGCGAGGAGACTGCTGGTTTTTCGAGGATTGGGAGAGTGTGGCGGAGTGCCAAAAAGCGCCCGTTGGCGGAAGGGGTGGGATTCGAACCCACGGAAGCCCTTAGACTTCGGAGGTTTTCAAGACCTCTGCCTTAAGCCGCTCGGCCACCCTTCCGAACTCCTGCCGATGTTGCGCCGGTGTTCTGCCGAACGCGGATTTTCCGGTGCAACGGATTGATCTTCCTACTAGAACTCCGCACCCGTTGCCGGCTTTCTAGACCGCCGCCTTAGACCGCTCGGCCACCCACCCACTGCTCTAGTCACGCGCCGCGGCAATGGCCGTGTTCAGCGCCTTTACACCCGCCGTCGGCCCGTCAGGATGGTTCCATACACAACCGACAACCGCGAGGAAATCCGCTCCCGCGCGTACGAGCGGGCCGCAGTTCTCAGCGGTGATCCCACCGATCGCGCAGCACGGCAACTCCATGAGCTCCGACCACCATTGTAGGATCTCCGGAGAGACAAAGCGCGACACGTTCTTGGTTCCGGATGGAAAAAACGCGCCGAATGCCACATAGTCCGCGCCATCATCGCCGGCCTGCATGGCGAGGTCCCGGCTGCCCTTGCAGGTCACGCCGAGCGTCAGATCAGGTCCGATCACCTGGCGCGCGATCTGCGCCGGCATGTCCTCTTGACCGACATGTACACCGTCGCAGCCGAACTCGCGCACGAGTTCTGCCCGGTCATTCAACAAGAATGCCACATCGCGCGACTGCGCCACCGGCCGCAGCGTGTCGATCGCGTGCCTCCAGTCGTCCTCACTCACCTCCTTCAGCCGCAATTGCACCGCCGCCACGTCGCCTGCATCCAGCGCCGCTGCCAGCAGATCTGCAAACGGCACGGGATCGAGCTTTGGCGGCGTGATTAGATAGACGCGACAGCGATCACTGCCGCCGATCTGCGGCATCAGGTCTTTCCGAGATAGATATCGACGATCTTGTTTAGCATTTCGAGCGCCAACTCCTTCGGCCGCTGGAAGGTATTACGTCCGATGATCGACCCGTTGGCGCCGCCGTCGCGCAGACCGCGGATTTCCTCATAGACACCGTCGAGATCTTTTGCTTCGCCACCCGAGAACACGACGACGCGCTTGCCGTTGAACGCGCACTGCATCACATGCTCCACCCGCTTCGCCAGAGTGGAACCGTCAATCTTCTCGTACGACTTCTTTGCCGCTTCCAGGCTTATGACCGCGGTCGGCGGCTTCACCTTTATGATGTTGGCGCCCATCAGGGCCGCCATCTGTGTGGCATAGGCACAGATATCCAGCGCTGTTTCCCCCGCGCGATCGAGGTTGCCACCGCGCGGATAGCTCCACACCACGACGGCAAGGCCACTTGCTTTTGCCTCAGCGGTCAGTTCGCGCAGTTCTTCCAGCTGCGGGTACGCGTATTCACTGCCTGGATAGATGGTGAAGCCGATCGCAGCGCAACCCAGGCGCAACGCGTCCTTCACGCCCGCGGTTACCGCCTGGTCCTTGTTGGCTGCCAGCGAGTTCGCGCTGTTCACTTTCAGAATGGTGGGGATCTGTCCGGCGAATGTATCGGCGCCCTGGGCGATCATGCCGAGCGGTGCTGCATAAGCATTCAGCCCCGCCTCGATGGCGAGCTGATAATGGTAGTGCGGATCATAGGCCGCCGGGTTTGGCGCGAAACTGCGCGCCGGTCCATGCTCAAACCCCTGGTCGACCGGCAGGATGACGACCTTGCCCGTACCGCCAAGTTTTCCGGTGGACAGAATGCGCGCGAGATTGGCTTTCACGCCGGGCGGATCGCCCTCGTACCAATCAAGGATTTTCTTAACCTTCTGGGTAACGCGCATCGGCTGTCCCTTTCCCGGTCGGTTTCTGGTCGCATCGGTACTAGCTCAGGGGCCGTCCGCTGTCACCCGCGGTCGTTCCCATGTGCAACCAATCGTGTAGCCGGCGTTCGGCGCCCCGTCCCGCCAGATCAAGCGCCGCCGGCGCCTCTTCGAGCACGCCGCCGCCGCGTTCTGCAGCGATCGCCGCAATTTCATTCCAGCCAGGCGACGTCCTCCACAGGACCAGCCACAACTGACCGATGCGTAGCGCCGCGAGCGCCTGACCTGACCCGTCCGCACAGTCCAGGACGTCCACCATCGCAACGTGCGGAACCGCTCTGCATGCCTGCCGTACCAGCGCGCGCCACCACCCGCATCCCGCGTAGAGGGCCGCCCCTGGTGCCGACAGTAATGTCACCGGACGTCCCACCGACAGTGCTTGCCGCGCATGGTCCATGCCGTGCACGATCACCGCCGGGTAGGGCGCACCGGCTGCCGGTAAACGATCACTGACCACAGGCTTGACCTCGAAGCGCTCGCCCGCTTTCAGTGTAACAGAAACCGCAATCGGGACGGGGTCTGACGTCATGGTGGGCGAAACCGACGACGCGGACGCTGCTGCTGACCGGCTGGAAGCCGCGCTGGAGCGGCTTGCCGCGCTGACCGGCACGCTGCGTTCCGCGCCGGAGGCGGAAGATGCGCTGCCGGCGCAAGCAAATTCTGCGGCGGTCGAGGAAATTGCCGGCCGACTCGACGACTTGATCGATAAACTGCGCACGGCCCTTGGTGGCCGCGCATAAATTCGCGGACGAAAGGACATCGCATGGCGCAGGTGACGCTTCGCATCAATGGCTATGCTTACACGCTCGGTTGCCGCGACGGCGAGGAGGCGCACCTTAACGCAATGGCACGCGAAGTGGAGAAACGCATCGACTCGGTCCGTTCGATGGCCGGCCAGAGCGGCGAATCGCGCATGTTACTCATGGCGGCGCTGACGATGGCGGACGAATTACACGAAGCGGAGCAGCGGCTGCAGTCCGGGCGAGGCGGCGGAGAGGCGAGGATGGCAAAGCGGCTGTCGCGCATGGCAACCCGTGCTGAGGAGATTGCGGCAGGGCTGGAGGCCCCCTAAGTAGTATGCGCGGGGCTGCCAGGTGCGTCAGGCAATTCATCCCCGGGGCCAGTAAGCATCCTCCAGGGAGCTGGCTCTGCCGGGATCTTGGTCTCGGTATCCGGCGCCCACCTGCACAGCAGGCCTTGGGAGGGTGAGACGCCAACGGCCATGGCGGCTCCGCACATCTCTGCCGATCTGATCGAAGCAAAGCGTGCGCTGCGGGAGCGCATGCTTGCGGCACGCAAACGCTGGAACCCGATTGCGTCCGGCGCCGCCGTTGCGGCGACCGTGCTGCATGCCTGTCGGCCGCCGGCCGGGGCGATCGTGTCCGGCTACTGGCCGATCGCCGACGAGCTGGACATCCGCCCGTTGCTGACGGCGCTGCACGGGAGCGGACACCCGATCGTCTTGCCGGTGACTCCGAAGCGCGGCAATCCGCTGACCTTCCGCCTGTGGCGGCCTGGCGACGTGCTCGAGCCAGAGCGGTTCGGCACATTCCGTCCGGTCGGCGAGGAGCGAGTCCCGGATTTTCTGCTGGTGCCCCTGCTGGCGTTCGACCGCCGCGGCTACCGGGTGGGCTACGGTGCGGGGTTCTATGATCGCACGCTGGCGGCGCTGCCGCGCCGGCTCGCACTCGGAGTCGCCTTTGCCGCACAAGAAGTAGATGAAGTTCCTGCCGGCCCGAGTGATATTCCGTTGAACGCCATCGCCACCGAGGCCGACCTGATCACCTGCAAGGCATCCTGAATGCGCATTCTGTTCATTGGCGACGTGGTCGGGCGCACCGGCCGTGAATCGGTGGCCGCCGTGCTGCCGGAGCTGCGGGCGAGCCTGCGTATCGACCTCGCCATCGTGAATGCCGAGAACGCCTCGCACGGTTTCGGTCTCGCCCCGGACATGGCGCAAGTGTTGTTCCAGGCTGGCGCCGACGTGATCACGCTCGGCAATCACGCGTGGGACCGCAAAGAGATTATCTCGTTCATTTCGGACACGCCACGGCTGTTGCGTCCGCTAAACTACCCGCCCGGCACACCGGGCGCCGGTTCGATCGTAGTGGACGTCGGCAACGGCCGCCGCGCGCTCGTGCTGCAGGCGATGGGCCGCTTGTTCATGGACGCCCTGGACTGCCCGTTCCGCGGCATCACCGCCGAGCTGTCGCGTCATCGCTTGGGCGGCACAGTGGCGGCGATCTTCGTCGATTTCCACGCCGAGGCTTCGAGCGAGAAAATGGCGTTTGCACATTTTCTCGATGGCAAAGTGTCGGCCGTGGTGGGCACGCACACGCATTGCCCGTCTGCCGATGCGCAGGTCTTGCCCGGCGGCACTGCGTTCCAGTCGGATGCTGGGATGTCGGGCGATTACGATAGCGTCATCGGCATGCAGAAGGACGCAGCGACGCTGTACTTCTGGCGGAAGATGCGAGGCGAGAAGCTGAATCCGGCGGAGGGAGAGGCGACCGTGTGCGGCGTGTTCGTCCAGACGGACGACACAACGGGTCTGGCGACACGCGTCGAGCCGGTGAGGATCGGTGGGCGGTTGTCTCCGGCGATGCCGCCGGTCTGATCGCGTCATTGCGAGGCGCGAACCGCTGGCCCGACGCCGACCGGCGGTCGCGAGATTGGTCGTGGCTTGCCGCCGGCGGCTCGCAATGATCTTTTCCGGCGCTACACCCTCTCGATCAAAGCGGCGATGCCCTGGCCTACGCCGATGCACATCGTGGCAATCGCGTGCTTTCCACCGCTTTGCTCGAGCGCGTTGACCGCGGTCAGCGCCAGCCGCGCACCCGACATGCCCAGCGGATGTCCGAGCGCGATTGCGCCGCCATGCGGATTCACGTGATCCGCATCATCCGGCAACCCGAGCTGGCGCAGCACCGCAAGGCTCTGTGCGGCGAACGCCTCGTTCAGCTCGATCACGTCGATCTCGCTTAAACGGACGCCAGTCTTCGCCAGCAGTTTCTGCACCGCCGGTGCCGGTCCGATGCCCATGACGCGCGGCGCGACGCCCGCGGTGGCCATCGCCACGACGCGGGCACGCGGCGTAAGAGCGTGGCGGCGCGCGCCGGCCTCGGACGCGATGATCAGCGCCGCGGCGCCATCGTTGACTCCCGATGCGTTGCCAGCGGTGACGGTGCCAGGTTCGCGGAACGGTGTCCTCAGCTTCGCCAAGCCCTCCAGGGTCGTGTCGCGACGCGGGTGCTCATCGGTGTCAACCACCGTGTCGCCTTTCCGTCCCTTGATCGTAACTGCAACGATTTCCTTGGCAAAGAACCCGCTGTCCTGTGCGTTCGCGGCGCGCACCTGACTGCGATACGCAAACTTGTCCTGATCCTGGCGGGAAATCTGGAATTCTTCGGCGACATTCTCGCCTGTCTCCGGCATCGAATCTGTGCCGTACACCTTTTTCATTTGCGCGTTGACAAAGCGCCAGCCGATCGTGGTGTCGTAAATGTCCGAGGAACGGCTGAACGCCTCCGTCGCCTTGCCCATAACGAACGGCGCGCGCGTCATGCTCTCCACGCCTCCGGCCACGATGAACTCCGCCTCGCCGGTCTTGATCGCGCGCGCCGCGGTGCCGACCGCGTCGAGGCCGGAGCCGCACAGGCGGTTGACTGTCGACCCCGAAATGGTTTGCGGCAGGCCGGATAGCAGGACCGCCATGCGCGCAACATTGCGATTGTCCTCGCCGGCCTGGTTGGCGCAGCCGAGGATCACGTCGTCAAGCGCTTCCCAGTCCAGGTTGGCATGGCGGTCCTTCAGCGCGCGGATCGGATGCGCGGCGAGGTCGTCGGTGCGCACGTCGCGCAGCGCGCCGGCGTAACGGCCGATCGGGGTGCGGGCGAAGTCGCAGATATATGCCTCGGTCATGGGCGTTTTCTCCCGGTGTTTGCTGGCGCGCAGTATTGACACGGTGTGTAGCGTGAGGCCGGGGAGGTGGGAAGGCGGTCCGCGTTAAGCGGCCGTCGCAAAGGCCGGGTTCCCCCACGCGCCGTGATGTACCGGTCGATGCGTTTTCGGTGGTTGCCGCAACCGGCCCCAGAGAGCCGTGGCAGGTCCCCGCCCTGTTGATCGTGCGGGCCGGGCCCGAATGCCGCGTGAATGTTGCGATCCTGCTCGGGCGTGGCTTGTCGCACGCACCTTTGTACTGGTGTCTGTCATCTAAATACCTTCAACGTAGGGATAATGCCTACAGTCAGCGAAAGATTTATTTGCAAGCCGGGTGGTATAAAGGAATCTGGTTTCCCTGGAAATTTATTCATCCCCGACATAGTACAAGATATTATCGGCCGTTACTTAAAATTATCTCGTGACCTTCACGCTTCCGGTGTTAACCTTTGTTGGCGCGCTTTGTCGCGTCAGCTTTGCACCGTCCCGAAACCACCAGCCGCGGCTGCACGCGGCACGCCGAACGTCCGCAAGCCGCAATCAAGAACAGCGCCCGGACATGCTCCGCGCGTCAGCAGGGAGACTACATATGGCAACGACGAGCGATGGCTTCGGCACCGCGGCGCAGGGGCCGTGGTGGAAGGAGCCGACGAAAGATCAGTGGTACGCGTTCATCGCCGCCTGGCTCGGCTGGACGTTAGACGCATTCGATTTCACCGTCTTCTTGCTGATCATGGCGCCGATCGCCAAGGAATTCGGCGTATCGATGACCGAGGTGACATTCGTGTTCACCATCACGTTGTGGATGCGCCTGGTCGGCGCCACTGCTTCGGGCTGGCTCGGCGACCGGCTCGGCCGCAAGAAGCC
>Ga0123356_10001485_pt1 | contig 25834 bp, 20 predicted proteins | sample TergutEmb28metaG_2_FD_92546 | JGI IMG/M metagenome (GOLD analysis project Ga0123356, IMG submission 92546) | Embiratermes neotenicus P3 segment gut microbial communities from Petit-Saut dam, French Guiana - Emb289 P3 | ecosystem: Host-associated > Arthropoda: Insects > Digestive system > Gut ...
ATAATTCGTCCGGACACATATCAATTCCGCCGCTCCATTCAAGAGATATTGGGCTTATTTTGACTGAGTTGAAGATTGTTAGCGATTTTAGCGGTGCAAAAAAGCTATCAGTTAAATATGGCGTGACATCAAAAATGCGTTTTTCATTATTGTCGAACGTAATAAGTAATTTATATTCATTGAGCGGTTCAACCGCAACCGGGTAATAGCTTTCCATCACTAACCTTCCAATCCCTTAATCTTAACAACTTCGCTGTTTTCATTCAATGCAGTCCAAGATGCGTTAATTTCATCTTCTCTTAGAGCGACCCATGCTTCAACATATTTTTGTTGTTTTCGCGGGAGTTTTCCTGCTAATATCTCACCATTTGCAGCGATTGACATCTTGTCACCCGCAAACACGGCATGAACATGCGGTTTATTGTGAGGACTGTTTTTTTCCTTAAACATATATATAAGAACACCATAAAAGCTTGAAATTAGCGGCATATTAAATCAACTCCTTTTGGATATCATTATACTTCATAATCGTTGTAATATCAATGGCTATTTTCGTATCAAAACAAGGGGTGGTGTCAATCAAAGCACAACCACCCCTTAAGTCCTATTTACATAAACAAATCACCTGCCGAGGGAAAGGGCTTGAGGAAAACTATTTTTGCGTCTTGGCTCGCAGCCTGCGACGGTAAAGCTCCGCGCTGACAATGCAGCCTGTACCAAGGAGCAAAATCACCACTGCTGCAAAAATATTCCTGTCATCGCCTGTTTGCACCACATTGTGATTTGGGTTATTTACGGCTATTGCGATATTGGCACTGCCGTCAGTAAACTCTGCGCGGAATGAATAAGTGCCTGTAGGTAATGTTTTAAGGTAGCTTTCAAGCAGTGTAATAATCGTACTGCCTGCTCCGACTGTATAATTACTTTTGTCAACTACATTTCCGTTTAATGTCAGCCCTGAGAATTTGGTATGGTCGGCATCAATTTTTGCCGTTGCATTACCACTGCCTGTCCATGACACAAAATGCTGCACCACCGGATATGTAACAACGGGATCTGTTCCCGGGTCTGTTCCCGGATCTGTTCCCGGGTCTGTTCCCGGATCTGTTCCCGGATCTGTTCCCGGGTCTGTTCCCGGGTCTGTTCCCGGATCTGTTCCCGGGTCTGTTCCCGGGTCTGTTCCCGGATCTGTTCCCGGATCTGTTCCCGGGTCTGTTCCACTGCTGTCTTGTGTCCATTTCGCCCAAAGAGTTGTGTTTGCAGTTATATCTGTAATCGGGAATGTTACAGCTGTACCCGTCAAAGTAGAATTATCAAACCAACCACCAAAGGTATAGCCCGTTTTTACCATTGCACTTGGAGCTGTTATGCTCTCACCGTGGTTTACATTTACCTGTGTCGGCACGGGGGTGCCACCGTCCGCATTCCATGTTACGGTATAGGTTTCCGGCTCAACCTCAGGCTCCAAAGTCTCATACCACACAGCGCTGAGCACTTCACCGTCTTCATCAAAAAAGTACCATTCGCCACTTTCTGTACTCTTACGTGGTATTGCTGCGACAGCTCTTGAAGGACGTTCTCCTCCCCAAACCCGCACATCATCACCGACACGCAGGGTGTCCTCTAATTGTGCAATAACTACCGAAGCTACACCTTCGCTTATTAAATCACCGGAACCACCGAGAATAGAGATATCGCCAATTGCAACGAGCGCAGAGGAATATGTAACAACGTTCAATTTCCCTCCTGTTATAGTTATATCTCCGTCTGCATGAAAACCTAAATAACTATCGGTAACTGTCACATCACCACTTTTGACAGTAATATCTCCCATTGTAATAATACCAATATAGCTATTGGTAACTGTCACATCACCGCTGTTAATAGTAATATCTCCCATTGCATTAAAAGCTATACCTCCTTCATTTATGCGAAAGAAGGTAATTGTAGGATTGCTGTCCGGACCTCCGATGATGATATCTCCACCAGAATAAATACCGGTACTAGCTTCGTTGATTTCAACACTGCCGTCGTTTATCGTTATATCTCCATTGGAATAAATACCACGGTTGTCTGCATTTATCACTGCTATCTCAATACTGCCGCTGTTTATCGTTATATCTCCATTGGAATAAATACCGGTACCAGCTCCGTTTATCTCAATATTGCCGCCGTTTATTGTTATATCTCCATTGGAATAAATACCGGTACCTGCGTTTACCTCAATATCACCATTGATAGTAAGATTACCTTCTACCTCTATACCGCGAGCATTGGATTCGATTGTAAGCTTGCCGGTTCCGGATATATTGAAGTTGCCTAAACCACCCACCGCTTCGTAAACAGTATTATTACCTTCGTATTCGATAGTAATATTATTCTCCGGCTGACAGGCAAAAAATATACCCATTCCTGTTGTAATATTTTTAAGCTTTAGAGTTGATGTATCAGCAAACCACTCCCAACCATCTTCTTCAAGATCGCCATCGTCATAAGCAAGATCGTAACCTACTTCATTAATATATAAATATCCTTCCGATGTAGTTCCCGCCGCCTCCGACGGAAGTGAAAATACCACCAGCATTGCAAGTACCATAATTATTGCCGGGAAGATGTAAAACATCCGGGACACAGCTTTTTTTGTATTTGTCATTTTTATTTCCTTTCTTAACTATAACGGGACGTCGAGGACGCCGTCCCCTACTTTCTCTTTTTCAAGACGAAACAGAAAGCTTTTGTTGCTTTCTGTCTTTGCTTTTGCTCCCCGTCAACGAAGTTGACGCTGTGCGTCATTATAACATAATTTTCTCAAAAAAGTTCACTCGCATAAAAATATGCGAGTAAAATCGGTTATTTTACCCCTATTTTCGTGTAAATTGGTACCCTTTTTCTACGAGTTCTCTATAATAGTGATGCCAATGTATACTCTATATGGATATATAATTTATTATAGTAAGGATGCCATATAGAGAGGTAAATGTATTATATCATCTTTTATCATTACATCTTTGGAATATAAGATATATGCATCTCCAAGCTTATTTTCAAACTTTCTGCGAAATTTATCGAGTGAAGAATGTGCTCTGTATGCAGATGATTTGACTTCAACCGGGCAGACCTTACTACCTATATTTATCAGAAAATCAATTTCGATAGTTTTTCTGCTATAGTTAGCATCGGTTCTTGAATAAAAAAAGAATCTGTGCCCACTCGCACGCAGCATTTGAGCAACGATGTTTTCCATTATCATACCCTCATTAATGTTCAACTTATCAAATAGGATTGCACGATACAATTCGTTATTAATATACCCTTTACCTCTGCATGCGTGGGTAACAAGAAGTCCGGTATCTGCCATATATAGCTTATGTGTGGTATGGTCAAGGCTTAACCCCAATCCATAACCCGGATCTGTTGCATTAAAACACGTATTAACTATCATTGCGTCGCTAAGCCACATAAAAGCATCTTCATATTCTCGCATACGCGCATTTTTGCTTACGGAAGCAAGCTTATATTTCTTCTCTCTCTTTGATAATTGACCAGGCAGGGAGTCAAATAACGATGTAACTTTCACTTCATAACCTTTGGCATACTTCGTCACATCATTGCGATAGAGTTTAAGTATCTTTACTTTCTCTTTATCTGCAGCGTAAAAATCTTTATCTCCGATATATGCCAATACTGATTGCGGCATTCCTCCGACAAGCATATACTGCCTGAAATCATTCATTATTTGTCGATGTATACCCTGACCAAGTGGTTTTAATTGCTTATAATGAGAACATATAAGGGAAAACGTCACTTCATCTCCAATAGCCCAAAGAAACTCTTCGAAATCTAAAGGATGCATTTCAACTTCCTCTTCTTCCGAAGGCATTAATATGTTACTGACATTTTGCTTTATTGACAGTAATGACCCTGTTTCTATGTAGTCATATCTTCCGTCTTCTACAAGATGCTTTATTGCTTGCCGTGCAAGTGGATATAATTGTACCTCATCAAAAACTATCAAACTTTCTCTTTTATATAAAACTGTTTTGAAATGTGATGAAAGCTTACTAAAAAATGAATTTAAATCATTTATGTCATTTTCAAAAATATCCTTAATTGTTGATGAAGGTTTCGAAAAGTCGACAATTATCATACTTTTATATTCATTGTTGCCAAACTGCTTGCAAATAAAACTTTTCCCTACCCGTCGTGCTCCACTTATCAACAATGCGCTTGTTCCGTTACTTTCAGTTTTCCAGTTTAGAAGCTGATTGTATATTTTTCGCTTTAATAGCATAATAACGTCACCTCTTTTCTTATGTAAGATATGATATCACGTATTGCACGGTTTTGCAAGCGTTATAGCGATTTTTATCACGTTATTGTACATACTATTAACTCGTATTATACACGTTTTGGCACTATTATATTAATAGTTTTTACACGCTTTTGTACATTTTGTTCATCACCGACATGCAGGGTGAACAAAATGTATTAAAACAATAGAGTCACTCTTTTAGAGCGTCTCTATTGTTTTCGTGCAAATTTATACCCTTTTTTCCCGCCAACAGAGTTAGTGTTGCCATCGGAGTTGGCGTTGCGCAGGTAATTTATTTCATACTCGCTATCAGCTATAGCCTTCCTCAGCCGTTCCAAACAGCCGCGTAACGCATGGTCTGTAGATACATACGGCGATTTCCACACCGCCAAATAAGCCTCATCTGCAGTTACAATCTCATTTTCGCGGCTTATGAAATAAACAAGCAGGTCAAATTCCTTATTGTTTAATTTCAAATCAGCATCCACTAAAAACGCCTGCCTGTTTGCCGTGTTGAGTGTCAGCTCCCCGCAAACAATAAGACTCTCGGGTGGTATTTCTGCAGCAAGCTGCTTTTGCCGCCGGATACTTTCTTCGGCAGTTTCGGCGCGGATATCGGCAGCTTTGGCAGCGTCTGCAAGCCTGATATTTTCCGATACCTGTCGAAGTGATGAATCAAGCAGATAGCAAGTTACAAGCAGAGCTGTGTATATTAGTATTCTTATATAAATAAATCCTATGTCGTGGCTGTCGGCAGCCAAAAAAGTGCTGCCTGCAAGTATTACAAGAGCAAAAAAAGCAAGCGGCAAAAACCATATATACTTCCAGAAACTTGCCATTTTAGTATCGGGGTTCATACACAGACGTTTTAGAATAAAGAGCAGAGGCGGTAATGTAATTACTGCAATGATAAGACTTATAATACTCGCAGCAAAAAACCGGCTTGTAGCATCAAAATCAAGTTTTTCTGCAATGAATGTTCCCATACCAATAGGAATTGGGCTGTACATTAAGCCAACCGCCTGTAAAAATAGATTATGCCACAACCGTTTGCGGAACACAAAAAACGGCATAATATTGGCAGGCAGGGTGACACTAAGCATAATGAACCTAAGTGACTGAACATCAATATTTCTGTCTTGCTTCGCAATAAACAGCATCGTACTTACAAAAACCGCAAACAGGCACAAAAATATAACTACAAAGCGGCCTTTTACATCCCTTGCTTTCCACATAGGATAAAGAAATACCGGAATACACGCTATGTACGGTATAGCTACGTTCAAAAGCTCAGCAAAATATTCTGTCAAACACCCGCCCCCGATTTCTCTCTCATATACTCTCTGAGCCAATCATTAACTCTGTCATCTTTCATGGCAAAATCAATTATTGTTTCCAAATAGCCTTTTAAGTTTCCTGTATCATATCTGCGTGCTACAAAGTCCACAGCGACCATTTTATCAACCTTGCAAAGTGTGTTGAGCCCGTCGGTTATTTGAATTTCCCCGCCAAACCCGGGCGGTGTGTTCTCGAGTATTTCAAATATCTTTGGCATTAGAACATATCTGCCGAGGATTGCGTAGTTTGAAAAGACCTGCTCCGGTCTTGGTTTTTCGACAGCATCGGTCACATGAAATACATTATCTTTTATTAAATCAACTTTTAAGGAACAGTATTTTGCAATATCCTTGCTGTCGACAAGCTGCGCTCCTACTGCTGATGCCGTATGCTGCTCGGCTGCGTCAATTAGCTGCTTTGTGACAGGCGGCTGCCCCTCGGGTGAAACCATAATGTCATCGCCGAGCAGCACCGCAAAAGGTTCATTACCTACAAAGCTCTTTGCACGCCACACAGCATGACCAAGCCCTTTAGTTTCCTTTTGGCGCACAAATACGATATTTGCCATGTTAGCCAGACCTCGGACAAGCTCATACTCATCATCTTTCCCCGACTTTTTAAGTGACTGCTCAACCTCGGGATTATAGTCAAAATAATCCTCCATGGCGCACTTTCCGCGATTGGTAATAATCAGAATATCTTCAATTCCCGATTTAACAGCTTCCTCGACAATTATCTCTATCGCAGGTCTGTCAACAATCGGCAGCATTTCCTTTGGGATTGACTTTGTTGCAGGCAGCATACGTGTGCCAAGGCCCGCAGCGGGTATCACAGCTTTCCTTACTTTCATTACTCCGCACCTCCATATAGTTGTTTTAGCCTTTTTATAACTCCCATTCTTGGTAAATATACCATGAGCGGCAATCCTATTATATATATAACTACGAGCTGTCCAAACCCTACCTGCAGAGCATTAACAACAAACGCCGCCCAAAACGCGTCTGTCTCCCCTGCTCCCACCATAAAGTAAGATATCAGCGCTCCTATAAAGACAGCATTAAACAAAACAGGCGGCAAGCAGGCAAGTGCCTTCACAGACAGATACTCGCTGTTTTCAGACTTGCCGAGTCTCATAGTACATAAAGCTGCAAAGAGCGTGGCAGCCGAGCCGACAATCATATCTGCAAATCCGTAAGGACTAAGCAGGTTTGCAATTATGCATCCTACGAACAATCCCGGTACTGCAAGCGGGAAAAAGAAAGGTAAGATTGTCAGCATCTCCGATATGCGAAATTGAAATGACCCGTATGCAATCGGGGCAAATATAAATGTCATTGCTGTATATATGGCAGCTATTGCTGCTGCAAAAATTAATTTCCTTACTTGCGTTCTTGTTTCTTGTTCCATATCACTTCTACTATCCTATCACTATTTATTTTTGTTTTTATCTCTTTTCATTCAAGACATTACATCCGCAGTAGTTCTGTCGATACAATCCGTACTTCTTTGAAAGTTCAACCGACTGCATATAGCCATTATTCTTTTTGAAGTCTGCCTCGAGATACAATATGTTGTGGTCAGCCGACTGTGTAATGCCGCTATCGTTTAGCACTGCTGCGTTTTTTCGAGGGCTGACTGACAGTGTAGTGGCAAATATGTCGAATTTACCCTCTTTTGCTCTCTTTGCCGTTTCGCCAAGCCTGATGTCAAAACATACCCTGCAGCGTGCTTTTCCCTCCGGCTCATTTCGTAATAAGTTCACCCTATCTGCAAATAAGTTGTTATCATAGTCACATTCGAGCATATGAAGACATGTTTTTTGTTGCTTCATGTCATAGCGTTCATTCGACCCGTCATGTAAGGAATATATTTGAACAAGGTTTTCAAGCTCGCTTTTTCGCTTTTCGTACTCTTCAAATGGTTCAATGTTCGGGTTATAGAAAAATACTGTTATATCATATTCATCAAGTAAGGAATGTAAGACATATGTCGCGCATGGTGCACAACAGCAGTGAAGAAGCAGCTTCTTTTTATCTTCCATAATGTTATGCTTAAAAATACTTCTTTATAGCCGGCGTTGCTTTATCTATATCGTCACTGACGGTAATGGTAAATGTTACATTTTCATTTTTACTGAAACTATCGCACCACTCAATAAACTCGTCAGTATCACTATCATATTCCTTACCTAATATCTTTAGTATGCTGTCTATGAAGATATGCGTAATATCGTAGTTTGCCGAGTGAAGTCCGCTGATAAACCCTTTGAGAAATTTATATCCGTCAAACTCATACTGAGAAGCGTCAATAAGTCTTACCGTATGAGGGATATCATGAATAAGCTTTGAAGACTTCTCAATATAGACTATATCCCCCTGCTCATTTTTTTTCGCTTCATGCACGAGCTCTATAAGTTGTTTTGTTTTTCCAGAGCCTTTAATGCCCATCATTACCTTAACCATAGTAACCACATCCTTTCTGTTTTTATGTTTTAATATTATTTGAAATCTGGATTGCCACGCCATTTTCAATGGCTCGCAATGACGGTGGTTACAATCCCAATATTGCAAATAAATTCTTTTTATAAGCTTCAACACCCGGTTGACCAAACGGATTGACGCCCGAAATAAGCGACGACACAGCACATGAGCGCATAAAGAAATATGCGAGTGCTCCAAAAGAAGCCGCTGACAATGACGGCAGGCACAGCTCAAGCGCAGGAACACCCCCGTCAATATGGGCTTTTTTTACCGCGTCAAACGCCGAACAGTTGATTTTGTGCATGTCAAAGCCCTCAATGGTAGCGATTTTATCACTGTGGATTGACCCCGACGGAACATTTAAGCTCGAACGGGAACTCTTGAGCGAAACAAATGTTTCAAACAAAGTGCGCTCACCCTCTTGAATAAGCTGCCCCATTGAGTGCAGGTCGGCAGAATAGTCTGCATATGACGGGAAGATGCCGATACCCTCTTTGCCTTCACTTTCACCGAAAAGCTGCTTCCACCACTCACCCGTGGAGCGAAAAGCAGGTTCAAAACAAGCGAGCATCTCTATCTTTTTGCCCTTTTTGTAGAGCGCCTGACGTGCCGCAGCGTACAAACATGCTTCCTGTATGCCGTTATCAAACTCTTCTTTTGCGCCGCGCATCAGCTCGTCAATATCAATACCCGCCACGCAGCATGGCAAAAGCCCTACAACCGTCAGCACACTGTAGCGTCCGCCAACCTCAGGCGGCATTTCAAGATATGCATATCCCTCACGCTGTGCCATTTGGATAAGCGGCGAGCCGATGTCTGATGTTACAAACAAACGCTCTTTTAGACCTTGCTGTCCATATTTCTTTAACAGCAGCTCCTTAAAAAAGCGAAGCGAAATAGCGGTTTCTATTGTAGAACCGGACTTAGACACGACATTAACGGAAAAATCCCTATCACCGATAAGCGCAATAATCTGCTCCAAATACTCACCCGAAACGTTATTGCCCGCAAAGAGAATGTCGGGTGTCTTTTTGGGAAGCATATTGTAGTTTGGTGATTTTATATACTCGATTGCGGCGCGTGCCCCTAAATACGAGCCTCCGATACCAAGCACCACAAGCACCTGTGACTGCTTTGTTATCTTCTCTGCAAGGCACTTTACCTTATCCGATAGCTCTGCATTAAATACCGCAGGCACCTTCATCCAACCGTTTTCATACATTGTTTCAAGCTTTTGCAAATGCACCGAAGTGTCGATCGCCCGCACTTCATTTTCATCAATAAATCCGAGTGCACCGCTGATATCTACCTTTACCATAATAAACCCTCCAAAAGTAAATTTTAGAATACTATACCATTATTGATAATTAACTTCTACTATTTAATTCTCATTTTACTATATTACTGAACTAACGCTTTAACCATTCTTTTATATTCCAAAAACCAAAGAGAGGCAGCACATCGTCTTTATCAGTGTCTATTCCCGTTAAAACTGCCTTTTTCGGAGCAAACCGCATTTGATATTGCAGCAGTGAGCGTGCACGTCCCGCTTTTCCCGCTTTCACCTCAATCGGTATCACAAACTCGCCGTCTTGTATAATAAAATCAACCTCGGCTTTGCCGGGCTTTTCTGCCGACCAGTAATAAAGCTCCTGAGCATATATTCTTTTCAGTTCACAGCAGACAATATTTTCAGCTATGACAGATTTTATTTGCGAGTATTCCGTATTTTCGCTGCCGATATAAAATAAGTGAAACATTCCCAAACGGCGAAGCAGCCCCGCATCGCACATATACAGCTTAAAATGCGTCGGATTTGCAGCCCCTGTCAGCGGCACTGACGGTTTTTCAATATGCTCCACCTTATATATAAGCCCCGCCCGCACGAGTAGGTGCACCGCATCGTCCAAATCCTTTGCCCGCCAGCTTTTTTTAACTTTGCTGAACATAAACTTGCGGTTGCCCTTAACAAGCTGCGAGGGTATCGACCCTAAAATGCAGCTCATTTTTGTCCGCATAGACGAGGGCACAAGCTCGATAAAATCACTTTCAAAGCCTCTAATAATCTGTGTTTGCAGCCTGTCCACCGTTTCAATGCTCTTTGTGTCTATCCAGCTTTGTACAACCTCGGGCATTCCGCCCGTGATTTGATAATCAAAAAATTTCTCACTCAACTGCTTATTGAATGTCCTGTACGCCTTACTATTAAATCCACCCTCTGTTAAATGAGCAGCAAGCATCGGGCTTTGTGCAAGCACAAACTCATAAAAGCTCATCGGATATAAGCTCATAAGCTCAACTGCTCCGCTCGGCACTGCCACGCCGTGCCTCGCAGCCACTTCGAGATATGACCCCGCAGCGGCAATATGATACTGCGGCGCCTGCTCGTGAAAATACCGCAGCGCTTCAAGAACCTTGCCGCAGGCTTGCACATCGTCAAGTATAATTAATGTATCACCGGGGATAATGTCTTTTTCGGATAAAATCGACAAGTGCTTGATGATTTGAAGCGGCTCGCTTGTTTGACCGAACAAGTCAGCGATATGCCTGCTCTCTTTAATATTATAGTAGAGCACATTTACAAAGTGGTTTGCACCAAACTCACGAAGCAGATATGTCTTTCCGCATTTTCCGATGCCTTGCACAAGCAGCGGCTTTCTGTTCGGGTCATTTTTCCACTCTATTAACTTGTCAGTAAGAATACGTTGCATAATAGCATAATAACACAAAATAACCACATGTCAACATAATTATACCATAATATCACAATACTTCCCTGCATAATTATACCATATCGCACCAATAGACAAGCCGTTGACCGCAACGGTCATCGTCTCCCCCTTAAATATTCCCACAACGTAGGCTTAAGACAATTACTGCAATTGCCGCATCTGCCTTTTCGCTTTTCACCGAAATAACTCAAAATATAATTTCGCAAACAAGTATCTATTTCGCAAAAACGTATCATATCATCAAGACGTTTCTCATCAAGCTTGCGTATAAATCTGCTTTCCTTATCGGTCAGCTCCTTATTTTCCCCCGAAGTGCCTATCAGATTTTCCGCAGTCCCAATATCCTCATGTGAATACAAAAGAACGCACTGAGAGCTATTACCGTCCCTGCCTGCCCGACCTGCCTCCTGATAGTAGCTCTCCAAATTTTTCGGCATGTTGTAGTGGATAACATACCTCACGTCGGCTTTGTCAATTCCCATTCCAAAAGCATTTGTCGCAACCATAACCGATATATTCCCCTGTATAAAGTTATCCTGACTTACACGTCGTTCGATATCCTCAAGCCCCGCATGATAGCGTGCTGCCGATACGCCGCGTTTTTTCAGTTCACTGCATACTATATCTACATTTTTCCGCGTCGAGCAGTATATAACACCGCACATTCCGCCCCGCTCCGTTACAAGCTCAATCAAACGCTTTTGCTTATATCTCGGACGCTCGACACCGAAATAAAGATTGGGTCGGTCAAAGCCCGTTGTCAGGCTCATCGGGTCTTTTAATTTAAGCAAACGGATTATATCCCTTTTTACATCTGCCGTGGCTGTTGCGGTAAACGCTCCGATAACAGGACGCTTTCGCAGAGCCTGCGTAAACTTTGCGATTTTCAGATAGCTTGGTCTGAAATCCTGCCCCCATTGCGAAACGCAGTGAGCCTCGTCAACGGCTATCATGGATATGTCCGTTTCCGTTGCAAAACGTAAAAAGTCCTCTGTCTCAAGTCTTTCAGGCGCTACATATATTATCTTGTATTGCCCGTTTTTGGTTCTGCGAAGCACCTCATTATACTGCGGCATTGTGAGCGATGAATTTATAAAAGCCGCGGGTATACCCCTGCTGCAAAGCTGTGCGACTTGGTCTTTCATTAACGATATAAGCGGCGAGATAACAAGCGCCGCTCCCCGCATCATAAGCGCGGGCACTTGAAAACACACCGACTTCCCTGCTCCCGTCGGCATTACGCCCATCACATCACGGCCGCCAAGCAAAGTATCAATGATTTCCTCTTGCGCAGCCCGAAACTGTGTATGTCCGAAGTATTTGCTCAGTACATCAAATTTTGTCATAACATAGTTATTTTATAAAAAAAGCTTGCATTATACAATGCTTTTTGCTAAAATTGCGTGGTGCCAAAATCAGGCACCTGCAGAACGCACGGATTTTGATTTTCCCGCCAAGTGCTGTACACCATGTGCAGTGGCGGAAAAAGTTGACAAATCCGGAGGAAAAACAAAAAATATTTGGAGGAAAATTAATGTCAGTAGTATCAATGAAGCATCTCTTGGAGGCAGGCGTGCACTTCGGTCATCAAACACGCCGCTGGAACCCCAAAATGGCTCCCTACATCTATATGGAGCGCAACGGAATTTATATCATCGACCTGCAAAAGACCGTAAAAAAGCTTGAAGAAGCTTACAATTTCGTCCGCGAAGTCGGCGAAAGCGGCGGAAACATTCTCTTTGTCGGAACAAAAAAACAAGCACAAGACGCAATTAAAGAAGAAGCCGAACGTATCGGTATGTTTTATGTCAACGCACGTTGGCTCGGAGGTATGCTTACAAACTTCAAAACAATGCGTACCCGTATCGACCGTTTGTTCCAGCTTAAACAAATGCAAGACGACGGCACATTTGACATGCTGCCTAAGAAAGAAGTTATAAAACTCACGGGCGAAATCAACAGGCTTGAAAAGTATCTCGGTGGCGTTAAAGACATGAAAAAGCTGCCTGCGGCACTTTTTATCATTGACCCCCGTAAAGAACGAAATGCAATAGCCGAAGCCCGCAAGCTCAAAATACCGATTGTCGCAATAGTTGACACAAACTGCGACCCCGATGAAATCGACTATATAATCCCCGGCAACGACGATGCTATCCGCGCCATTCGCCTTATAGCACAAGCCATGGCAAACGCTATCATCGAAGGCCGTCAAGGCGTCGATGCCATTACCCCGATTAAACTCGCTGACGATGCAGACAGTGCCGAAGCTGCAGATACCGCGCAGCCCGCAGCCGAACCTGCACCTGTAGCGAAGCCTGAGCCGAAGCCCGAGCCGAAACCCGTAGTCGCAGAAGCTCCCGCACCAAAGGCAGAGCCCGTGGCAGAACCCGAACCCCCCGCACCCGTTGCGGAGCCCGTAGTCGAGCCGGAGCCTGTCGTTATAGCAGAGCCCGAGCCTGTATTAGCAAAGCCCGCTCCCGAAGCGGATGAAAAACCTGCTAAAAAGCCCGCAACGTCTCCAAAGGAGCCGTCCGCTAAAAAAGCAGAGGCAGCAGAGCCCGCAGAAGAAAAACCCGTAAAAAAAGCAGCAACGTCTCCAAAGGAGCCGTCAGCTAAAAAAGAACCTGCAACCAAGAAAGAACCCGTAGCAAAAAAAGAACCTGCGGCTAAGAAACCTGCAGCAAAAAAAGAACCTGCGGCTAAGAAAGAACCCGCTGCTAAAAAGCCCGCAACCAAGAAAACAACTACTAAGAAAGAAACTGAGGACTAAACAGATGTCATTTTCAGCACAAGATGTAAAGGAGCTGCGCGAAGTAACCGGAGTCGGCATGATGGACTGCAAAAAAGCCCTCACCGAAACGGGCGGCGACATGGAAAAAGCAATCGCATATCTTCGTGAGCAAGGTCTTGCAACAGCACAGAAAAAAGCAGGCAGAATTGCAGCCGAGGGTGTTGCTTATGCTACAGTTATAGATAATATCGGAGTAGTCGTAGAAGTCAATGCGGAAACAGACTTTGTCGCAAAAAACGATAAGTTCAACGAATTTGTCGCAGGCGTCGCAGAAGCTGTCGCCAAAAATGCTCCAAGTGATATTGACGCCCTTATGGCAAGCAAATTCCCCAAAAGTGATAAAACAGTTGCCGAAGAGCAGCAGGAAATGATACTCGTAATCGGCGAGAACATTTCCGTCCGCCGCTTTGAGCGATACACCGAAGGCCTGAGTATCCCCTATATTCACGCAGGCGGAAAAATCGGCGTTATAATCAACCTTGAAGTTAGCGGCATATCCGACATGGACACCATAACCGAGCTCGGCAAGGATTTGGCAATGCAAATAGCTGCCATGCGTCCTATGTATCTCGACAGTGCCTCGGTCGACGCCTCGGAGCTTGAAAAGGAAAAAGAAATCCAGCTTAACAAAGCAATCGAAGAAAACAAAGCAAAAAATCTTCCGGACGACAAAGCACGTCAAATTGCCGAAAACATGGTAAAAGGACGTATCAACAAGTTCTTTGAAGATATTTGCCTGCTCAATCAAGCCTTTGTTAAAGAAAACAAGCTGACAGTCGAAAAGCATGTTCAAGAAACAGCCAAAAAACTCGGCGGCGCCATAAAAATCAACAAATTCACCCGCTTTGAAAAAGGCGAAGGCATTGAAAAGAAACAAGACGACTTCGCCGCAGAAGTCGCAAGTATGCTGTAAGAAAGCAATTAACCAAATAATCGGGGTGCTGCCGTCAGGCGGCTGAGATAGTGCGAAATGCCGTACTAAACCCTTATTACCGGAAGCGGATAATGCCGCCGTCGGGAATAAGATGCCAAAGAGCACCTCGAAAATGAAAACATGAGAGGTGCTTTTAATATGAAAATCAAATCACGTGACAATCTTCGGGCATTAGTGGAAACTGCAATTCTTGTGGCAATCGGCTTTGTCCTCAGCCTAATCGCACCGTTTCGATTGCCATGGGGCGGCTCGGTAACGCCGATTTCCATGCTGCCTATCTTAATGATAGGTATTCGCCACGGCATCAGTTGGGGACTTGCGGGCGGTGCACTCTATTCATGCCTGCAGATGCTGCAGCAGTTCTGGCCGCCGCCGACGGGTACAGTCGAGGGGTATATAGCCGTTGTTACGCTCGACTATGTGCTCGCTTTCTCCGTGCTTGGATTATCGGGCATATTCAAAGGCAAAGCGTATGGACTTATGTTTGCCGCACCGCTTTGCCTCATTTTACGTTATCTTTGCCACTTTATTTCCGGAATAATTGTTTGGGGAATATATGCCGAAAATATGCCTGTCTGGCTCTATTCACTTACATATAACGGCTCATATATGATACCGGAAATTATTCTGACAACAGTGGTTGGCACAGTTCTTTGCCTTACTGCACCACCAATTTTGTTTAATATTTCAACAGCAAAGCAAACCGGCGAAGCTGCCTGATTAAAGCGAATTAAGATACATTTTTGCTTTCAAAACCCCGACAACGGACTTTGCGTCCTTAAGCTCATTTGCCATTATTTGCTCTACAAGTTCGTCAATATCTACTTGTTCAACACTGAGCAGCTCGTTTTCATCGAGATGCATTTTTCCTGGAACAAGCTCAAGTGCAAGAAATAAATATAAGGTTTCCCTGCAAAATCCCGGCGACGGGTATATCTTACCGAGGTCAACGTATTTATTTGCCGAATAGCCCGTTTCTTCCGAAAGCTCCCTCACCGCACACTCAAAGGGGTCTTCGTTAAAATCAAGCTTACCGGCAGGAATTTCAAGCACAACCTCCTCCATAGGATAGCGGTACTGCCGCACCATAAGCACCTTTTTATCATCAGTTACGGCAACAATTCCGACACCTCCGGGATGTATCACAACCTCCCGCTCGGCGCTGTTGCCGTTTTGAAGCATTGCCACATCACGTTTGATATCAACAATCAAACCCTCATATACCGTTTTTGTTTCAAGCTGTTTTTCATAAAAAGACATAATATCAACACTCCTTACCTTACAATTATAACATAATCGTCAAGCTCCTGCATGCCTGTTATCTCTTTACATCAAGCCCTTAGCGTGGTATTGTATTAAATAGCATATTTTTGTCATTTTGTGTTGAAAATTATGATAAAACACACCATTGCAGTGCCCGTTAAACAGAGAGGCTTTCGATGAACGTACGAAGACGAATATTAATCCCAATGATTATCCTGACCATACTGAGCGGCGTTGCGGTTCTTTGTTCTTCGATTGTCCTTTATTACAGAGAGCTTGACGGCGCAATGCACACAAGGCTGACGGTCGCCGAAAATATAGTCGAATACGAACTGAGCGAAATGATGACAAAAGCACATCTTGCAGTGCTTGCCATGTCAAATAATCACGACTTGGCAGAAGCACTGCTCTCTAACGACCGTGAAAAAGTTGCAACCACAGCCGTATCTCTGAAAACAGTGGCAAACGTGGATTACTGTGTTGTAATGGATAGTGACGGAGTTGTTATCATACGCTCCTATGAGCCTGATAACTACGGCGATGACATGTCACTGCTGCCCCATGTAGAAGCTGCCCTTAACGGATTTTCCGAGCCGCATATCTGGCAGGGTTTTTCTATCAGCCTTGGTGTATCGGCAAGTGCTCCGGTATATGATAATTATATGAACTGCATAGGTATCGTATCCTTGGGCTTCAGATTGGACGAACAGCAGTTTCCGTATCGCCTCAAGCAGCTTACAGGATGTGAAGTAACAGTTTTCAGAGATGATATGCGGGTTTCCTCAACTGTTATAAACGAAGACGGAACATATGCATTAGGCGAAAGAGCAGACGAAGAAATAAGCGGGATAGTTCTCGCAGGCGAAGAAAAGACAACAAGGATTAACTTGGATGGCAGAAATGCGCTTGTTAAGTATAATCCTATTTTCGGAATTGGCGATGAAGTTGTCGGAATGTTTCTTGTCGGGTTTTTTACGGCAGATGAGACCTCAAAGGTCATAATTTTCGCACTCAGCGGTATTCTCTTAACTCTCGCCGTACTTTTGTTATGCGTAGTAATAGCATTGTTTTTATCCGGCATTATCAACAAGCAGCTCGACAACGCTCACGAGAGCCTGCGTCATGCCCGCGACATAGCGGAACATGCCAACAAAAGCAAGTCTATTTTCCTTGCCAACATGAGCCACGAAATCAGAACACCCATGAACAGCATTATAGGCTTTTCGGAGCTTGCCCAAGATGAAGGTGTTTCGCTAAAAACCAAACAATACCTAAATAATATTGCAGATAACGCAAAGTGGCTTCTTAACATAATAAACGATATCTTGGATAGTGCCAAAATCGAGTCCGGCAAAATTTCCCTCGAACTTATCCCCTTTGACCTGCATGATGTTGTGTCTCAATGTAAGTCAGCCATACTGCCGAAGTTTTTGGAAAAAGGTATCACACTGTATTGCGACTGCGAGCCGCTCGTAGGTAAGAGCCTTGTCGGCGACCCGATACGGCTTCGCCAGGTATTTATGAACCTGCTTTCAAATGCGATTAAGTTTACAAACAGCGGAACAGTTAAGCTCCTTGTAACTGCAGAACACTTAGAGGATACACAGCTCTTGGTAACTTTTGAGGTCACAGACACGGGCATTGGTATGAGCGCGGAGCAAATTGCAGGCATTTTCGACCCGTTTATGCAGGCAGATGACAGTATTACACGCAGATTTGGCGGCACCGGTTTAGGACTTAGCATAACAAAAAACATTATCGAAATGATGGGTGGAGAGCTGCGCGTCAAAAGCGAGCTTGGTGTCGGCAGCAGTTTCAGTTTCAGCGCACCGTTTGGGATAATTGACGTTTCCGATATGCCGCAGCAAAAGATAATTCTCAAAGACCTTGAAAAGCCCAATTTTAGCGGCGAAGCCTTGGTTTGCGAGGATAATAACCTAAATCAGTATGTCATATGCGAGCACCTCATGCGTGTCGGAATTCAAACTGTTGTTGCGGCTAACGGTAAGGAGGGTGTAGACATTGTGCAGCAGCGTCTACATAGCGGCGCCAAACCCTTTGACATTATTTTTATGGACATTCATATGCCTATTATGGACGGCATGGAAGCCGCCTCACAAATCACGGCTCTCGGAGTGAAAACACCCATAGTAGCCTTGACAGCCAACATCATGTCAAACGACTTGGATATCTACAAATCAAGCGGCATGCCCGATTATCTCGGCAAACCGTTCACATCACAGGAACTGTGGAAGTGCCTGATAAAATATTTTACGGTCATAAAAATCTCAACAATAGAAAATTCGCAAGAGTCCGAGGGCGACGATAAAATGCTGCAACTCCTTCAAAAATACTTTGCAAAAAGTAATCAAAACACGTTTGCAAAGCTTATGCAGACCATTGATACAGGTGATTTGAAAACCGCACACAGAATAGCGCATTCACTCAAAAGTAACGCAGGTCAAATCGGCGAAAAACGCCTGCAGGAAATTGCAGCAGAAACAGAGTTTATTCTTTCAGACGCAAATCACAAGCCGAATAAAGAGCAGCTTTCACTGCTTGAGGGCGAACTGAATGCAGTTCTTGAAACGCTGTCATCGCTGCAAAACGAAAGAGATTACGAAAATGTTGCCCCGACTGCCGATGTAAAAAAATCACTGAGAATATTAAATGTCTTGGAGCCAATGCTCAAAAAAGGAATGCCCGATTGCATGAATTTACTTGACGATATCCGCAGCATACCCGACTCGGACATACTTGCACAGTTTGTAGAAGATTTTGAGTTTAAGCAGGCATTAGATGAGCTTTTCAAACTCAGAGAGAAATTAGGTGAAGACCTTTGAAAAAACTTATTACAAATGATGAAGCAATCTGCGTAGGGTGCAACAAATGTGTCAGAGTTTGCCCTATGGAGGGTGCGAGCATCACCTACATAAAAAGCGCTCATATAAAAGTAAAAATAGACCATGAGCATTGTATCGCCTGCGGAGCATGTATCCACGCCTGTCACCACGATGTGCGTGATTATGAAGATGATACCCGTCAGTTTTTGGATGACCTGCAAAACGGAGTTCCAATTTCCATGTTTACCGCTCCCGCAATACGCACAGGCGAGTATGAATACGGCAGAGTTCTTGCGTGGCTTCGCGAAATGGGAGTAAAAACAATATACGATGTGTCGCTCGGTGCAGATATTTGCACATGGGCACACATCAGATACATTCAAAAAAATAACCCTAAGTCAATTATCACACAGCCCTGCCCTGCTATTGTTAATTACATTTTGTTATATGAAAACGACTTGATTAAATACCTGTCGCCCATACAAAGCCCAATGCTTTGCACCGCTATTTATATGAAAAATTATTGCAATGTAACAGACCGTATTGCGGCGCTCTCACCATGCATTGCCAAAAAGCATGAGTTTATTGATACGGGCTTTGTAAGCTACAATGTTACAATAAAAAAACTCTATGAATATATCGCAAAAAACAATATAAAGCTTCCGGAAGCATCCGGATATTTTGATCATAATAACTCGGCACTCGGGCGGCTTTATTCAATGCCGGGCGGTTTGAAAGAGAACATTGAGTTTTATCTCAATAAAAAGCTGAGGATTGACCACGCCGAGGGAAATGACATTGTATATGACGCCTTAAACCTGTTTTCAAAGCAAGATGAAAGTGTACTGCCTGCAATTTTTGACGTCTTAAACTGCCACGGGGGCTGTAACATAGGCACAGGCTGCGCCCACACCCACAACCGTTTTGAAGCAGAAAACGTAATGCATGAAAACCGTAATGCGGTGTTGCAGGAGTTTGACAAGTCCGTGTACGACAAGCTCTATGCGGATTATGACAGCAAGCTTTGCCTTGATGATTTTATCAGGTCATATACACCAAAAACTGTTGTGCCGCCCGAAGTAACGGACGAGCAGATGGAAAAAGCCTTTGCTTCGATAAATAAACTGACCGAAGATAAGAGAATGTTTGACTGCGGAGCCTGCGGCTCCGGATCATGTTACGAAATGGCACGCAGAATTGCACTCGGCTATGACGTTTCAAGCAATTGTATTCAAAGCGAACATGAAAGCATTTCGTTTATTGTGCAGGAATTAATCATAAAGCGCGAGGAAGCCGAAATCGCCAACAGAGCAAAATCGGCGTTTTTAGCTAATATGAGCCACGAAATCCGAACACCTATGAACAGCATTATAGGATTTTCGGAGCTTGCCTTAGATGATGATGTAACACCAAAAACCAAGCAATATCTCAACAATATCAACGACAATGCAAAATGGCTGCTCAGTATCATTAACGATATCTTGGACAGTGCAAAAATCGAAGCCGGAAAAATCCAATTGGAAAACATTCCCTTTGATATAAAAGATGTCATAAGCAAATGCAAATCAATGATAATTCCGACTTATGACGAAAAAGGAATAATTTTATACTGCTATGTCGAAGAATTTAGCGGAAAGAAATTTTTAGGCGACCCTGTCAGGCTTCGTCAAATATTTATGAACCTACTCTCTAATGCCGTCAAATTTACAAAATCCGGAAGCGTCAGGCTGCTTACATCGCTTATCAGCTCCGACGAAAACGAAGCGGTAATCAAGTTTGAAGTAAAAGACACCGGTATAGGAATGAATGAGGAGCAGCTCAAAAGAATTTTCGAGCCGTTTAAGCAAGCAGACGACAGCATAACGCGAAAATTCGGAGGCACCGGACTTGGACTTCCGATAACTAAAAATCTTATCGAAATGATGGGCGGCACTCTAACCGTTGAGAGCACGCCCGGAAGCGGCAGCAGCTTTAGCTTTACCCTCTCTTTTAATTTGGTTGATGCAGATGAAGCCCCCGAACAAAAGAAGATAATCAGTGAGCTTGAAAAGCCGCATTTTAGCGCCGAAATCTTGGTGTGCGAAGATAACGAAATGAACCAGCAGGTTGTCCGTGAGCATTTGGAACGCGTCGGTATTCAAAGCGTTGTTGCAAGAAACGGCAAAGAAGGTGTTGATATAATCGAAGAGCGTGTCATAGGCAACGAAAAACCCTTTGATTTGATATTTATGGATATTCATATGCCTGTTATGGACGGTATTGAAGCAACCGAGATTATTACTTCGATGAAAGTAGGCTCACCCATTGTCGCCTTAACCGCCAACATAATGTCTAATGATTTGGAGTTATACAAAAAAAGCGGAATGTCCGATTATCTCGGAAAGCCCTTCACATCACAAGAGTTGTGGCAATGCCTTATTAATCACTTGCCCGTAGTGGAATTTTTTGCAGTAGACAAATCAAAGCAATCGGAGCAGGAAGAAAGCTCGCTTAAACAAATCCGTAAGCACTTTGTCAAATACAATCAGACCACGGCAGCCGATTTTAGGGAAGCACTAAGCTGCGGAGATATTGCACTCGCCCACAGAATGGCACATACTATAAAAAGCAATGCCGGGCAAATCGGCGAAAAGCGCTTACGCAAGCTCGCAGCCGAAGCAGAAGCCATGCTTACGGACGGAAAAAACAGACTCAGCAAAAGTCAGCTTGGCGCCCTTGACGACGAAATTAAGACTGTTCTTGATAAATTGGCATCACTTTTGGCGGACAGCGAAGACGAGGGTATCGCCGAAACTGCAGATAATGAAAAAGCCCTTGAAATATTGGATACTTTGGAGCCTCTTCTAATAAACAGAAAATCCGAAAGCATGAACTTACTTGACGCTATCCGTACAATACCAAACTCCACCGAACTTATACGATATGTAGAGGACTTTGAATTTAACAAGGCTATTGACGAACTAAATACACTAAGGGAAAGGCTTGGACAAAACAATGAGTGAAAATAAAAAAAATACCGTACTTGTTGTAGATGATGAAACCACCAACATCATTGCACTATCAAACATTTTAAGTGACATATATGATGTACGGGCGGCAAAAAACGGCTCGGATGCCATAATGCTCGCAAACGAGCATTTGCCGGACGTTATACTGCTTGATGTTCTTATGCCCGAAATGGACGGTTATGATGTCATTGCTTCACTGAAAAATTTCGAGGCAACAAAAGCCATTCCCGTCATTTTTATTACAGGCTTCGACAACTCCGATGCCGAGAAAAAGGGACTGACACTCGGCGCGGCAGACTATATACCAAAGCCGTTTGTTTCCGACATTGTTAAGCTCAGAGTTCAAAATCAAATGACAATCGTCAATCAAATACGTGCGCTCCATGAGCGAGCTACAGCCTTGCAGGAGCAGACAAATAAGCTTATTAAAGTTCAAAACAGCATGGCATCCGTTCTTGCCAATATGGTTGAAAATCGCGACAAACTCACAGGAAAGCATGCCGAGCAAACTTCAAAAAATATGAGAATAATAATTGATGAAATGGTTAAACGCGGCGTATACGCAAATGAGACGGCAAACTGGAATATCGATGTTATTGTTTCCTCGTCACGTTTGCACGATATCGGCAAAATTGTTGTGTCGGACTTAATTTTGAACAAACCGGGAAAGCTTACCGTAGACGAATATTCGGACATGAAAAAGCACGCCCTTGAGGGCGAGTCAATAATCGGCAGTATTATCAATGAGTCCGGTGATGACGAGTTTCTTCAAAATGCCAAGATTGTCGCAGGCAGCCACCATGAGCGTTGGGACGGCACAGGATATCCGCGCGGGCTTAAAGGCACAGAAATTCCGCTTCACGGCAGGATTATGGCACTCGTTGATGTGTATGATGCACTAATTTCAAAACGTCCGTATAAGCCTGCGTTTTCACATGAAAAAGCTGTTGATATAATTCTCGAGGGCAAGGGCAATCATTTTGACCCGAATATTGTAGATGTGTTTTATGAAATTAACGAACAATTTTACGAAACACAAGATGACTTTTTTGATGAGCTTGAGGGAAAGCTGATAAACCGTGACGGAAAACACACCATTATGATTGTGGATGATGAGCCTGCCAACATAATGGCCCTGACAAATATACTAAGCCCCGATTACGACATTTGTGCGGCAAAAAACGGAATTGATGCAATTGCATTGGCAAAGGAACGCCTGCCCGATGTAATACTGCTTGATGTTCTTATGCCCGGAATGGACGGCTACGAGGTAATTTCAATTCTGAAAAATTCCGAAGAAACACAAGCCATTCCCGTAGTGTTTATAACAGGGCTTGAAAAAGCCGAGTTTGAAGAGCGAGGTCTCAGCTTGGGCGCTTCCGACTATATAACAAAGCCATTCCACTCCTCTGTTGTTAAGGTCAGAGTGCAAAAGCAAATCCAGTACATGAACCAGTTCAACTCGGTAAAGGAACTGAGCATAATTGATGAGCTGACAGGCGTAACCAACAGACGCGGCTACGAATCGAGATTTCACTTGGAATGGAACCGTGCAAAAAGAGAGCAAAAACCAATCAGTTTAATGATGATAGACATAGACCATTTTAAGGCTTACAACGACACATACGGTCATCTGCAAGGCGACATAGCATTAAAAACCGTGGCTCAAGCAATCGAGCATACTCTCAAGCGCCCCGCCGACTTTTGTGCACGTTGGGGCGGCGAGGAGTTTGTCGTTTTACTTCCCGACACGGAGCTTGAGGGTACTTTGAGCCTTGCCGAAGAAATTCGCGAGAGCATTGAAAATCTTTCAATTGCATCCGGACACGGCACTATCACAAAATTAACAGTCAGCATTGGCTTAAACGCCTTAACACCAATGCAGGACGCCTCATCTCAAAACTTTGTCGCCGGAGCGGATTATGCCCTCTACGCAGCAAAAACTGCCGGCAGAAATAAAGTCGTCAAATTTGAAGGATAAAAAATCACCTCGTCACTGTGAGCGTGACAATCCACTCCCCCGTCATTGCAGTCTCCTATTCTTCCGTCATTTCGGGCTTGACCCGCAATCTCGACCGCAATATAACTTTCATAGTGTTAATTTTATTGCAAAATTATCTTGCAAAGTTGGCACAAATGTTGTAGTATTCTTCATGCTGTATAAATAGCGTGCGGGTGTTGCGTAATGGTAACGCTCCAGCCTTCCAAGCTGGCCACGTGGGTTCGATTCCCATCACCCGCTCCATTTTCCGTCAAACCGTTGCAATCGCAGCGGTTTTTGATTTGCGTTAGCTTCATTTACTTGAAATCTACTCGATTAATATACGAATAGATAAAATAAACAGGCTCAGAGACATTATATCTTAGTATTATAAATATAGTAATAAATAGCAATGCTGTATGGTACCTTGGCGGGTGTGCCCCTTCCCGCATTTCTTTTGGCCTGTAAGGCGTGTAGCAGCACAATCTCTACTTCAAAGCACTCATACCGTAATAATATTACAATAATTATTTCTTGTTTCTTTGAGACTTAATAAACTGCGCATAATCAGAGAGTTTTTCTATTTCCTCTTTTGTTAATCCCTCGAACTCATTTCGATTATTTGATATATATTCAATATTATTCTCTGATACTTTCATATTTGAATCGATGATTTGCACAGTATTTTCATTTGTATATGACGCTAATTCCACATTTATATCCCATTTTTCGAAGTCACCAATAAGTATGTAATCAATAGGAACCTTAAAAAACCTCGACAATTTTAAAAGAGCTTCACTGTCAGGTTCATATTTACCTATTTCCCAGTAGGAGAGTGTACTATCAGCAATTTGTAAATGCTTAGCCAGCTCTTTCTGGGTTAATTTCATATGCTTGCGCAGTTCTCTAATCCGATTCATCAACTCATCCTTTATTTACATCTTACAATGATTATAGCAATTGAAATAAATAATTCAATATAATTGGAAAACATAGTTGACATTCCATCATTGCTCAATTATATTAATAATAGTTCCAGTATTCTTGGATTATTAATGAGCGGAATTTTAGTAGGTGTAAAATGAAAATAACCATAAATTTCATTACAAACTCTTCAAGCACTAATTATGTTATTGCATATAAATCACAACCCAGCGTTGATAACGAAACAATTAAAAAGTATCCGTTTCTTACTAATTATTATAATTTATTAAAGCATGTTTTAATAACTGAAGAGAGTTGGCATAATACTACAGAGGGAGAAATCATATCATCTGTTGATGATCTTAATGGATATTTCTTATCGTATTATGGGTGTGGTGAAGAAAAGTCGATTAAAGAAATTATCGACCAGTACGGTTATTCACAAGACGAATATGATAATTATAAAAAATGTCTTGAAGATGGATTTAACTTACTTTTTAAATCGATTGATAATATAGATGAAATAAACGGTGAGATTTTAGACTCTCTTGCAAAAGATAATAAGGATTTCATTATCTTAAACAAATACGAAAGTTAGGAGCTTGAAAAATTATGCTAACAAAGTGTGTCGACCAACACAACAAGTTTTACGAACTATTTGACAGTAAAACAGGGTTATATATTCGTTCCGGTGTAATAAATAATGGTAGAGATACCGGAGTTGATCCACTCATGCGTACTTTTCCGGGTTTGATTGATGTTGGTGTCATGGGCCATTGCAATCATGGTATGTCCGGTTACTGCCATGCATCCGGTACACAGTGTTATCAAAACGGACGTTCAATAGTAAAAGAAAACATGTCATTTAATAACTTTCGTAAAATCGTAGACCAATGTAAAGGAAAAGTATTCCAATTTGCTCTCGGTGGTCGAGGAGACGTAGATCAACACGAAAACTGCGAAGAAATACTAGCTTATAGTAGAAATAATGGAATTGCACCCAACTTCACAACCTCAGGATATAATCTTTCACATCGAATTGTCGATATGCTCAAGCACTATGTTGGTGCTGTTGCGGTAAGTTGGTATCGTGCTGAATATACAACTAATGCTATTAATAACCTAATTAATGCAGGTATAAAAACGAACATTCATTACATACTCGGGAATAATACTATTGAAGAAGCCATTGATAGGTTAAATAACAACTCTTTTCCGGAAGGTATTA